>Ga0058701_10001174_pt1 | contig 18245 bp, 7 predicted proteins | sample AgamicOrMae_FD_97039 | JGI IMG/M metagenome (GOLD analysis project Ga0058701, IMG submission 97039) | Agave microbial communities from Guanajuato, Mexico - Or.Ma.e | ecosystem: Host-associated > Plants > Phyllosphere > Phylloplane/Leaf | place: Guanajuato, Mexico | collected 2012-06-04
CATTTCACCTCTCATTGTTATCTGATTCTACTTGAAAGGTACCCTAAAATACCCAAGAGCAACTGCCAGACCATCTCGCAATCTTAATTTTCCTCTGTATCGACTTCGACCGACAGAATAAATACCTTTTGCCACCCTCCGCCGTATCTTTAAATATGTCCTGTATTTTGATCTAAATGTCTGACATTTTTGAGGTTGTCGACATTCCTACGTTGCAAAAGGCTCGCATGCTGTCTTGTTAGATCTGGGAATTTTTTTTCCAACTTATATGTTTTTATTGGTATTGCAGTATTTTGTTTAACAGAGTTTGTAAATAAAGCCAATGTTAACCGATTCTGCTGACCAATATACATACGTACTCGTGAATGGAAGTATCGATGAGCACGGAAAACGCAGTTTTTACGCAAAAAAGACTTTTGTCACAGTAACGAATATCCGTGACACTGACAATCGCGCTTTGTCCCAATACAAACGTATCTATTGAAATAACAAACATTTTTTTTTGTCGTCTGTACTGTTTTCTTGTCACCATTACCTTTTTTTCAGTAACTGTAACCAAATAAAAATTGTGGTCTGAAAATTGTAATTTTGACAGTCATTTTTTTGCATGTTGAATGGTCCTCGTACTGGACGGTTTAGGAAACCTGGAACTGGATGGTTAATGCTTGAAGGTACCAATTCTTGTCAATTTTAATCAGAAAGGTACCTCAACTTTGCCTAAATCGAGGATTTGATCACTTCCCTTCAATGACCATCTTACAAAATTTTGAGGGCTACGTATATTCTGGTTTCTAAAATTACAATTTCTCTGGGATTACCGTGCCCTTAATTTGGTTTACTAAAATTATCATAACCTGACGTGACATAACAGGAAGTAATGTGTGGTAATTTTGAAGAGACTAAATTGACTTGCGATTAGCAGGCTTAATCACAAACCAATTCCATGCGGACGGATAGTCGGACGGACGGAGAGACGGACGGGTGGCCGACAACTCACGGGCCCTGTTGACAGGCCTTGTCTAGTCCCAAGCGCCAGCAAGGCTTAGAGCCCGCTCTATTTTAAGTCAGAAGTCCCTAATTTATGGAAAAGAAGATTAGAAGTACTTCGCGTTATTAATTTTAAGTGGTTTTCATTTATTTCACGTCGGCAAAGCGGTCTTTCGCGTGGGTAAGCCCAAGCTTCATTATTCGCTAAGCTGCGTTGTAGACAAGTGCGGCATTGTATAGTTCCTTAGTTCAGCCTTTTTGCAAAAGCAAAAAGCTAAATTAGCGGTATTTGTCACCCGCTTATGATTAACCCATAGCTTATGATTAACCATGTGTGCAACAAGGATTGGTAAAAATTTACTCGGAGAATCACCAATTTATTTTACCGTTTTTTCTTCTTTTTCTTTTTATTCTATGACCTTGCTTTTTTTCTCATGGGATATTATTGCAATTGTCGTGAAGATAAACAAAGGCAACCAACCATCCATCTTTGTAGGGAGTTTTCGGGGTTGCCTAACAACTCATGCACTTACGGAGATTGTCGCCTGTGTGCTAATGAAAATTGTACCTCTCTTGGCTAGAAGTGTATGTATTTCAAGTATAGAGGCGAAGTAGGCCAAGACGTATTTGGATTAGTTTTCATGGTAGACAGGAGCTCGAAATGATAGTAATGTTCTGATGTCCGTGAAGATTTGGTATTGAAGCGCGCGGAAGTCCTTCCTGAAAATTGGAGATTACGTTCTCTATCTTGTGTTTTGTACGCCTGTTGAACATTTCATTACGTTAATTAAGATCAACGATACAAACGTCACGGTTTTTCAAAGGAAAGGTTAGGTTCAGTTAAGTGATATATGCCTCGCTTGGCTATCGCTCTAATAGCTTTCGTGAAACCTGATCAGGGAAAAATAATCGGCATCAGGCTTGGTCACCTCATTGAATCATCCTGATTAACCTTGTGTCTCGCTTCAATATTGCACAGTTCTGAATGGTGATGCAGGGAAGAAAACAAAGTTGAAAAGATGCCATCATAAAGTAAATTTGAATCCGTTTACATCCGACCGCTAATGCGTTTGTACGAGCAGAACATTTTCATGATACGAAGTAAGCGTATTTCAGAAATTATTATCCACCTTTTCAGAAAATTGAAAGACTTCGGTTCAGTGTTGGCGCATTTTTATCAATCAAACAGTAATATTTCAGTTTTCCAACCCTAATTTTTAATCTTGCGGTTGATAAGTTCTACTTGTGAGAAATAAAAGATAAGGGGTATACAGTTTTTCATTCAGACTTTTGGACGAAGTATAAGCTGGCAGTTTTCATCGCAGTTCTAGCAGAATGCGCAGAGGCAAGCGTGTTCATCAGAAGAGAAATAAGATGCCTAGGATTTCTCTTTAAAAACGATACCCACTGAGTTCATCGTGTAATCTCGACCCAGTCTTATTCTGCTTTGTACAGAAGCATTTTCTGAAAGAGCGCACTCCGAAAGTTTTCACTAAGATGAAAATCATACCAGCTCGGGAGGAACAATAAAGGGGATTTGATCGTTGAAGAGACACGCCAAATTTGAACGTTCAATATTTCCACACCGGAATCCCAGACTCGGGTAACAGCGATATCAGATTTTTTCCGACCGCGGAGTTTAGAAAGAGAGCCAACCTTAAAAAGATTGAATGACTTTTTTAGTGTTTTTTCATTTTTCAGTTTCCCTACGTTAACTTTTTCTTTGTTCAATATTTCATTAAACATTTCTTAAACCGAGGAAAAAAACTTCGAAAGAGCTCACTTGGAAATTAGTTTTAAAAATTGACAGTCAGCTTGACTAGTAAACTTTACCGCAAGTTTTGCCAGTAACCTTATTGTAACACAGTTAGTTAACGATTGCTATCACAATATCAGTAATTGTTACTCTGCTAGAGTATAACTCTTACTAGCTAACCTAGTAGAGTTTACAAGCCAAGTTTGGCTTTTCCTTTTTTATTTTCCAATATTCAGTCATCTTCACCAACGCTTTTTTTGTAGTTTATGAGGGCCGCGGTGAGGTAAGATAAGCCTAGTTATAAATCGCCTCATGACTGGCTCTTACCGACAGGTTATAGGTGAAATTAGACTGGGTTGGATGCCCTCTGCCTCGCTCTGCGTGGTTTGGCGTTGAAGATGGAACACGAGCGGCAAATTTTAAACGTTTTAGTTTACAGCGCGGTAGACTAAAAAGTTAAAGGTCTCTTACTTAAATGAAAACTAACTGTTTAGTTCGCTTTAAACTTGTGGGAAGTTCCTTTGAAAGCTCAGCTGCAGTCCAGTTAACTCTGACGTGAGTTTGGGGCTTTCAGTGATCAACTGGCAGCCGATCCCGCTCCGTGGTCGCTTTCAGAACATCGTGTTGTCGACATCCAGTGCCCACACTTCGATTCCCGCCCCTTTGTTGTTGGCAATTTTGACGGAAGGGCGGCAGGGAGTCGACGGAGCCCTAACGGGACGCTACCCTTGTGAAAATGCTAGAACACTTCCTTTCTTCCTGAAAAGTCCCTTTTACCTAATGTGCAACGGACTTTACCGAAATGTGTCTGAAATGCATTCATTTGCATTTTTTGTTTAAAATATGTGTTAAGTAAGAAAAAATAAAAATATTTTTTTTTAAAAAACGTGAGTATAAAACCTGAGATAAAAGAAGATCAGTATAAAAATTATCATTTTTTTAAAAATAACGTTTTCTTTTTGGTAGATTTTTGAATGATGTCAAAACATGGAGACTACTACTACAGGTAACTCGATTTACCTCTAGTAACTCGACTTATCTCTATTAACTCGAGGTTATCAAGGTGGAACCGGGGAGAAAGATAAGGAAAATGCTTGCTCAAAACAGAGCTTCGTGTACAAAACGAACGTTCTGTTCATCAAATGTGTACATGTTATTTCAAAGGAAATGGAAAGGATTTTTTTCGGGGAAGTTCCTCCGGCGTGTCACATAAGCCTCGAAAGTTGGAGTCAAAGAAACAATATTGTGATTTTCCCCCCTCGAACGCGACACATGTTCCGCGTGGATTCCCCCGAAACGACCAGCAGGGAATCCAGCAAGGTGTGCAAGTTGATAAGAATTTCGCGCAAGAAATCGAGACGTAGTGCAGTCCCCCAGGAGGGAGACGCCACGACATGAGCCTGGCCGGGCGCTCAACCGCGGCGGCGCGCCCCAAGCCGCCGAACCGCGCCGTGCACACTCCCGAATCTGACAGTCACGCCAGCCATCCCCAGAGTCCTCCACTGCAATGCGTACCCTACCGCAAAATACATCATACTGTTGGCCCAGTTTCCAACTCGGCAGTTTCCTACGCATGTTATCCTGTTCGAAGAAACAAAACGCCCTAAATATTAATGACTCGCACTTACTACTTGTCGTGGTATACCTTTCGTCACTGAGCAGAGTGAAAGAAAAGCGAGGCACAGAGCACCCAAAGTAACAAGAGGCCTGTATAAACTAAAGAGGTGGCATTGGATAGCCATTTTGTTTCTTATGGCAGCGTCAAAGTTAACGGAGAAACTTCGGAAACAAGATGGCGGCACCCATGCTCTTGCACCTTCAATGCTTCCTCTAGTATATCCAGGCCTCTAAACGTAGCCTACCCGTGCCACCGTCACAGTATGCCTTAATGCCCATGCGTTCGGTTCCAAATTTTTCTCATGCCTTTGGACGGTATCAGGAATATTAATGTGGCATCTAGTAAATTCAAAACACTGACGAAAAAAAACAAACAATGTGTGGAGTAGTAATTCTGCACCATGTCTTGGATAAATGGAAACGGATATTTTGTAGTTTTAGCTGGCTAAAAAGATAGAACTGTTGTAGGTTAATCAAAAGAATGAACACAGCTAAAGCTTTTCATAAATTCGTCGATAGATATTTATCTTGAAGATTCAGGACTTATAGGTGATAGAAATGTTTCAAAATACCCAAAAGAGGTGTAGAGTAGTTTTAAAACAGATGATCACCCTCTACGAGAATTAGGTTTCCTTTTTTGGAAGGAAAAACGATTAGTGAGATGATGTTTCACCAGAATCCATTAAAACATGTTGACGAACGCTGGTTTGACAGAGAGGGATGATAGCGCGAAAAAGAAGGTTCTATTGTGCCAGTTGTGGGTTAATGTTCTCTCTTGGTAATATGACGATGCCGGCCTGGCGCCGAACTTTTGGTCAGGTTCGAGTTGTTGGCAACCGTCGCACGATAAAAAGCGACTAAATTGATTAATGTAACTGTACGGTATGCTTAGCAGAGGAAATGAGTAGAGCTTCTTCCCGAGTCGCAGCGAGCTTCGTTTCTCAGAAGAAGCCTTCGTATGTATTTAAAGATTCTGAATTTATACCACTTTTGCTTCCTTAAGTCTTCTTAAAAAAAATCCCGCTTATTTTGCGGGTTTCTTTACGTTTTAAATCACTTTTCCTTGTGTTCGCGCGTAAGATTGGCCGAGTCTGAGTGAATCAAGATGTGCCCGATTCTACAGTTTTGTCTCTCCTTACTTTTGATTATATACAATTCACAAAAACAATAAATTGCTCAGCTAACAAGCTCAGACAAAATATGACTTTTTTAAGTTTCCCACCACACTAAATAAATTGAGTTTCTTCACATCTTTTAGATTTAAAACTTATTGTTAACTAAAAGTGCTGTCTCATATTGCAGTTATATTTGGACGAAATGGAGGACATTATTTGCTACGATGGGAAGCTTATCCACTGAACTAATCGGAAAGATTCGCAGAAAGGTAAACTCTGCGACTTGGTGGCACCTCGGAAGGCACTTCGGCAGAAGTGCCGGAGCGCCGCCTATTGAGAAAGTTTTCCTCTGGAGAATCCTCGCGTTTAGTTCATTCGACGAACTTTCTATTCGAGGAATTACAGTTCCTTTTCAAGGTAGACCTACCAATACTCGTATTTACCCCTAAATTACTCCAGGCGGCGCTCTCAAAAACCGTATATTTGGGAAGGAAATAAAATAATTTTCCTTAACCTTGCTTCTTATTGAGACTGTAAAATACCCATGCTATGATAATGACTTATGAGCATTCCTGTGTTATTGTAATGGTCTATAATAATTTTTTGAGGGGTGCGTTTGATATGAATAAGTGAATGTTAATGGTAGGTAAAAGTTTTTTATTTTTTGTTCTTTTTTTGATTAAGCCCGCAGTGATAAGAACTATTAAGAAAGTGCTTAGAGACTCAACTGGGAAAGCTTCCGGCTAAGTTTCCTGGTTTAAAATCCAGCTATCTTTTTTCCCCCAGATTAGGAAGAAAGTGTTTTAATTTGCCGAGACCTTTTTTTCGCTCATTTCTAAAGAGGTAACCATATTCTTTGCATTGTAGTAAAAGATAGGCGATGATTAGCTCACTCTCGCAAAGGAAAAGTGACCAATTCGTTATGTTTCCCGATGAGCGCATATTTAGATTGGTGTCCCTTTTTTACCTCAGTTAATAAAAAAGTAAGCCAAAGACACTGTGATATAAGTCAGCCAGGCAGCTAAAATAATGTACTTCTTGGGAAAATTCCATCTTGTTATCCTCTCAAGTGGAAAAAAAACTCATTAAAGTTTTTGGATTCGCTGAAACGCAGTAAACATTCGTTTGGTCTCCCATAAGTTGTGTCCGGTCCTAATTCACGCCCATTAAACCAGTAAACACTACTTCCCAAACCGGAACATACGTAAGATGAGCAATGAGCGGCTCGTTTATTGCCCTTTTCTCTCGTAAAACCGACACATCTCAGACTGGACATCCGCCGAGAAGTAGAGCAAATATGGCTGAGGATCTGCAAAACATCCGCTTAACGTTTTTTTGCAAGTTTCCGGCATAGGAAATTCGTGTATTAGGGGAAAAGAAAGGACCCTCCGGTAGTTTTCTAAACTTGCTACCGAAGTTTGACGACAGGAAAATGGTCTTTGTTTGAATTTCTTATTTCAAAGCTTGGATGTTTTGACCTCTCTCAAAACTTATGAAATCTTTCGTTTGTATAAAAAGAATAAGGTCATACAACTGATAAGCTTGGTTGGGCTATACCCAAGTAAGCTTCTCGGTTGTGGAAGCCTGACATCGAGAAGTAAGTTGGACTCGCCTAACGTTTTGACTTAGGTGCCCTAATAAATTACTAGACCTCTGTAAATACTATACTCGTTTATCAGCAACGAACTGTGCAGCATGAAATTTAGACAAATGAAGCCTTACGAAATGACACTGAAGAAGTTGCCCCTACAAACCCTGACTTCAAAAGTAATCACTTCATGGTAAAATTCTGTCCGCCTGACAACGAGTAATAAAACGTCCTCCTACGATAATTACTCGTCTGGGTGATCACTGTCTCGTCGTTAGTTAGCAGTTATTCGACACTCGGGCGGTCTCGTTGACAGATCAGCCGTAAATTGCCGAAGCCCCTCGGAATATCTGAGTAATGCTCGGCGTGTATTTGGCACCCTTCCAATGCGCACGGTATCCCAAGCTTTATAGTGTCCCTACCATCTTTTTTTGCACAGCTTTTTTTGAGTTGTATTTGAGACTTAGAAGTAGTTGTTCTGTTAAAGGGAAACATGCGTCGGAGATTGCCAACTTGGAATCGCGAAACTGGGGCAGAATGATGAATTTTGCGGTGGGATACGCAATGCAGTAGACGGCTCGTGTTGTGATTAGGTCAAGTGCCCTGTGCCGCGCTTCGCTATTGCTCAGCTTGCCAAATTTTACCATCTCTTGGTAATCAGCTGTTGCCACTGTAAGCGGTATGAGGCTTGGCAGTGTATAGCCTCGTCGCCCAGAAAGCCATACGTAGATTTTTGTTAGATTTCTTAAGTAATGTCTGGGAATGCGAACGAATAATTTACTTCCCGTAACATGCATTATAAGCATGAAATTATCTTTGAAATTTCCATTCTTTCCTTGGAGGTGGCACGCTGTCTCAGATTAGACATCACTGAATCTGCACAAGACACTGGATAATGATTTCAAGAAGAATAGTTCTTATTTATTCTGTTTTTGGATGTGTTTCGTCATCCCTCGCCCTGCTCCAAACATAGAGAATTGCGTTGTTATCCGCAGGGATAAAACTTATACCTACCTGGTCTAGGTGAGTTAAATAAGCGGTGAAAGGTCGTATGTTATTGGCCTAGATATATCCTAGCAAGATAAACATAATTCAAGAGGACTTGCCATGAAACTTACATCCATATGTTATGGATAGGTTTGATCAAAACTAGCTAAAAAATACCAGGACCCAAGACCGATATGTAGCAGTACAATTTTGACGAGTGTACTCAAACCGTGAAAAAAGATCCCAAAACTCTAGATATTAGACCTATTGTAGTACAAGCACTATGGTTAATTGAAAACGCGATCTGGGATGGATTTAACGTAGTAGACTTGATTTTGTTCGAAGGGATCGGAAATCCATAGAGATTGGCTGAAGAGGGTGATTCGATAAGCAGCCTTTATGGCACTTGAGAAAAAGAGGGGACACCGAGCAAACTTTTTCACAATATAACTTTAAAACATACCAACTCTGTACATGTTATTATGTATTATGCTACTCTGTTTATGCTAGTTAGCTAGTATACTTTCACGAAGTGTTACCCAACTTATCTGGACCAAATTTTTCGCCTTCAACTCACAAGCCAGGTGATGATAATTTCTCAACTAATTAAACAGTTGAATCGTTTTTTTCCGTCTGTTTTTCTTTTAAACAGTGAAGTTTAAAGGTCACTAAATTCATCCAAAAGATCATATTTCAAAGCTACCAAAACTAGGTACTTTTGTGTGAAATCAAACGGGTAGCTGTCATAAGCGCCAAAAGCCACAAGCGCCAACGCCGCAAGCGCCAATCCGTAACCGCCAAACGAGAAAAGTCGCAAACGTCAAAGGTCTTAACCGCCTAACCTAACTTAGCCTAACCTAACGTAACCTAACTTGACCTAATCTAACCTATACGACCTTTGGCGTTTGCGATTTTCTTGTTTGGCGGTTACGGACTGGCGCTTGCGACGTTGGCGCTTGTGGTTTTTGGCGCTATCGGATGCCCCCCAAATCAAACCTTTAAAACTGTTAGTCCGTCATTTTTCAAAGATACAGTCGGCAATCTCTCAATAAGTCGCAAACACAGGGATGCCGTCTCGGGCCGCGGCTTTTGCTCGACTAGGCTCGGCTCGGCGGTGTGGCGCCAGCGCCACAGCGCGACGGCTCCTCGGAACCGAAATTCGCTGCACGCTCCGAGGAGCACACCACTTATTCTCCGCGTAAAATATAGACGGCGAACGCGGCGGCAGGCGCCCCCAAAACGTGAACTGTATCTTGAAAACAGTTGTTTTTTTTTTTTTACCCATCGCCTAGTCCAGTCGTTTAGGTATCATTTTCTGCATGAAAGGTTTTGATTTCTCGTTCGCTTAAGATGTATTTTATTGAGGTTGCTTGGAGACAAAATGTACGATTTTTTTAATAATTATACTAAAACTGGTAAGGTGTTCCTGTTTGCATCAATACTAGACCTCTATAAATACTAGACTGTATCGGTTCGGCAACGAACTATGCAACGCGAATTTGTGAAAATGAAGCCTTGCACAGTGACAGTGTAGAGGTTGCTCCGACAGTTACTCGTCTTCTACATATCTTCGCATCAAGGTATCAATGAATTTTTCCCCCTCTTTTTTGTTTCTTATTTTACTTCTTTTTTGATTGATTGATTTGCGTTTTGGGAAATGGGCATTGGGCAACTTTTCGTCGTAGGCCTAGACACAGTGAATTTGACGTTTTACTTCTTGCATGACAGATATTACTACGGCCACTGAAAGTGGCCGTGAAAATGAGGATAATTACTATACAAAATGATTTTTCTTTTTTTTTATTTTTATTTGTCACTTTTGATTACTTCGGTTGACGATGTTTTAAGGTTAAAATGAGCTTTTGTTTAGCTTTTGTAAATCTAATTCAGACGAAAACTAAAATCAGGTAGGTGTGGTGACCGTCGGGCTTCGGCTCGTAATAGGTTAAATTAGGTCAAACCGGTTCGTTTAATTTTAAAAACTCATGATCATGTGTTTTAATTCTTTAGATTTAAGAGCATTGTACCTTAAAGTGAGGGGAAAATGCTGCCTAAGTTAACCTTAAAACTTTATACATTGTTATAGTTGACGTTCGTGTTGAAAAAATGACTTCTCATTGAATCGGCAGTCTGCTTGACGTTTCGCAGATATTTCACAAAAATTGAAATCAATTGAGTGATGGTGGTTCCCCGGCGAGGACGAAGAAGTCCCCTCCCCTACGAAGGAAAAACACATGACTATTAGGATGTAGACAGGCAGCGAAGCTGCTGTCCCCTTTTGACGGTAACCTAAAACCATCGCAATTTGTCTGTAACTCCAACAACGCTGTCTTCTACATCCCCAGACACCCACAATCCATTTCTCGACAACGTAAACAAAGATTTTCACTTTGTAACTCAACTCACTGTACGCTCGGCTCGGCAGCGGGCGCCATGCCCTAGACAGGGCAAAAGGCCTTTCCCCGTCATCTCAAATGCCGACCTTAAGCAACGATCTCTCAGAAAACACGGAGAAAATAACTTTGCTGTCTCAACAAAACGTTTTGTTAATAACCCCTCAGCAAACCAGGATTGTTGTAGTCCCTGTTTCACTAGTTACGGCGACAACTGTGATTGTTGTGGTTACGATTCGTATTCTGGTTGTAACAATTGACTTTGTCACAACAACAATTCTGGTTTGGTGAGGCAATAACAAAATGTTTAGGCCAGACAGAGAAGTCTTTTTCTCCGTGAAATAACGATCCAGTTTAATCTGCACAGCCGCTCATTCCAGACGAGGTATCGCTGGTTCTAATAGACCATATTCTGACTTATGGTAAGAAAACGGTCCAAAAATTGGCATGTTTGTTGGCTGAGTTTGAAAAGGATGCTTGTACTGTACACAATGATTATTTGATGAAGTAATTTTAACAGATGGAAATTCACCGTTACAACCGTGAACTTCTATTACTGGTTCCTTACCAATAAGCCACTTCAAGGTGAGGAACCTAAACCTATCACAACTTACAACGAAAGTAATCTAGACCAATCGATCCAGCTAGCTTAGATCACACCAAAGCGTAAAATATTGAAGATAATTACGAGTCACCAAATCCCACTCACTATATACCTTCAGTGTTCGGTGTAATGGCACGAAAAAAAAACGGGGGGGGGGAGAATATTTTTGAGCAGAGAAGGAATATACGTGGGGGCGGTATCCTCTAGACGCACATAACGTACGGATGGGTCTGCTATCTCTATCTCTCTTTCTCTCTCTCCAAGTTGCTATTGTTTTCCTGCCTGGACGTTTTTATGGTCCCTCCATTTTAAGTCACAGCGTTTCGGCCAGTTTGAAGGATGATGCTCATTGTTTACATTTGGGGGCTATATTTGACGTGAGGCAATCATTGTTGCCTCTTCGCTGGATTGTTGTGGCTTTCCGATTGTTGTCACTTACAACAATGCCTTTCAGATGTTTTAGCGGTTTTAATCGTCTTGCTCGCCCGTATTATATGGGGGAATAGTTTTCTCGAAACATTAAACTTGCTGTATTGGCTCAGGAAGGCCGTCGTTGGTCGTGTAGTGCTGCTATCTTTTTCTATAGCTTGCTGAGATTACTAGGTAACTCTTTTTTTTCATTATTTTCTTTTTCTCTATTCTTGTCTCAATAGCGCACAGTACTGGACGTCATGTAAGAAAACATATGTCTTAAAATAATGAGCCGCTTACGCAAAAGCTCTTGGTAAAATACATTTTTTCGAATGAAAGGACTTTTTAAAACCGGTAACCTTAACCTTCATCAAGAAACAAAAAATGGAAATGCAGGCAGAACTATTTCCTTTTTTTTGAACGATTTCATAAATGGGTGACTATAAAACACGGAGGAGTAACATAGATAAAAAATAAGCATACAAGTGAAAACAAAAAGGTAACTTAATCACAACTGTGGCCAAAATGACCTTGATGTTTCAACTTACCATCCTTTTGTCATTATTTAAAACCCGCCAATTTTTTATCACCCGTGCAAAGTAAAAATTCGGACATTATTTGTAATGATTCAGTTTTCTATAATTTCATACAAGAAAAAATCTCATTGGATGGGTACCTGAACCTGTAGTTTGGGTATAGAGTTTTAGGTTTTGATCGTGAAATTTTTTAATGCTTTTAAAACTCGTGTTTTCATTTTCCGTCAACTGTTCAAAGAACAATCATAGGCGGAAGTCTTCAAAGTCAGGCTCTCTATCTTAGATCACCAACAGTTTAGTAATCGAGGGGTTTTTGTTTATACCCGGTTGTTTAGTAACGATTCAATAATGCACCACAATAGTCTACATAAAATAGATTTCCTTCCACGGATTTCTTCTGACTGCAGCCTCAAAATTCTATCTCAAGAATAGACTCCGCCACGCCTCAAGCAGTAGTTGTTCGTATTTTGATGATATCAAAGCAAAGTTAAACAGGAGGGTTCGGTGGGGCAGCGGCCAAGAAATCCGCTCTCAAGGTTGTCGGTTCCTAACAAGGGGCAAGGTGGGGTAAAGTTTGCCCGGGAGGAAGGCATGGGCTTATCAAGGAACCACGGGGTATGGCAGAGTTGGCCAAAGAAAGCATTTATTAATTAACATCATCCTGTGTTCTCTAAACTAGAGACAAAGGTCTACACGGCCCCAAAAGAATATCAGAATAGCTCGTTGGACTCTGTCCGTTACAAGTTGTGTAGTTTTCATGACTAATTGATTCAACCACGGTTTGTACCGTTAATACCAGAGGTTGGATTTCCTATCTCCTGTTTTCCATTCTTCGTCGCAAAGCCGAGCGGAACGCAGCGAGGCGAAAGATTTTTAACCTAACTGTACCTAGAGGCCTGGTATACTAATAGGAGAGGAGGTATTCGGCAGCCATTTTGTTTTCTGATGGGACCATCAAATGCACTGAAGCTTACGGAGATACTTCGGAAACAAGATGGCCGCTTCCATGGTTTTGCACCCTCAATGCATCGTCTCTAGTATACGAGCCAACTGTACCTAGTCAAAAGGTCACAAAGCGTGATGAAACTTCTCTACGGCAGCCTACCACTGAGAGGCAAGTTGGGACATTAAGCTTGGTGGTAGCCAATAGGAGTGAAAGCCAAGTGAAGCATATAGTACATAACCTAGTCCTTTTTTTTCTTCTTTGTACGAATGAACAATTGAATGCGCACCCGGGACCCTATCGGAGTCTCTCAATATATCCAATCATATCCAATCGAAGGCTTTTAACAGAGTCTTATCATAAAGTATTGATTAATCAATTGTTGGCCGTGATTGGGGCGTTTTCTACTAAAAGCATCCCTCAGTGTGAACAAAAATTCTTCAATCGCGTTATCTATATCCATTATTTTTGAAACGTTTTTATAGTTCGGTCACATTTAGATAAGCGTTTATCTGCGTTCCCACCATGTTGGATTTTATATAGATGTCGGACAAAGAGAAAGGTCAAAGATCCGAACACGTTTCTTTGAAAACGGGTTCACTCGTAATGTTTGAAAGCTTGTGATATTATAGATTCCCCATGACAGAGAGCCTACGGTATCCTTTTTTGTGAAGAATAAGTTGATAATGCGACAACTTTATAATCTCTGAAACGACACTACAGGGTTGACTCTAACACGTAAGACAGGAAAAGGAAGACAAGCTGTATCACAAAAGAAGTTCTAGGTGTGTGACTCTTGAGAAAGTTCTTTGGACTGACGTGTTTTTGTTTACAATGCCGATGATTAAATATTCAGGTTGATTGAAGTATTAGCGAGCTCTATCGAGCCTAATGTTTTCATGTAATGATCGCATGAAAAAATGCTTCCATTCGTTTTACGAACATGGAAGTAATAACTCCTTCCCCCACCTTCGATTTTGCCTCGTTTTCCTCCTCCCCGCTTTGGTACAGGAACAATTCAAGGAGGAACAACCTCAACAACACGGTAAAACTACATCCTGCTCCTCTTGCCATCACCAGCTCCTGCATTGCTTCACCGTCGCTCGACGTGTCCGTAACTCCACCAACCTCGCTTTTTTCGTCCCCGCCTCTCTACGCCCCATTAGCTTGAAGGCTGGTCTTAACCTCGTCACCAGACATGGAGGGACTATTTGACATCGTTTCTTAACTCTGCCGGTGCCGAACGCCATTTTTTAATTAAAGTCCACAAACCAATATTTTTTAATGAAGCACGTCAGACTGCGAACGGGTAGCTGTCATGAGCGCCAAAAACCACAAGCGCCAACGCCGCAAGCGCCAATCCGTAACTGCAAAACGAGAAAAGTCGCAAACGCCAAAGTTCATAACCGCTATACAAACCTAACCTAACTTAACCTATTCTAACATAACCTAACCTAGCCCAACTTAACCTAACCCAACTTAACCTAACTTAACCTAACCTGACTTAACCTAACCTAACTTTATCTAACCTAACCTAACTTAACCTAACTTAACCTAACCTAACTTAACCTAACCTATAAAATGACAGGCCTACCCGTCATTTGGCGGTTACGAACTTTGGCGTTTGCGGCGTTGGCGTTTGCGGTTTTTGGCGCTATCGAATGCTCCTCACCGCGCGAACGAATATTTCTACCACGAATCAGGGCTTCATAGCTTAAGATGCTTCAATACGCTATCTTCAATCTCCCCACAATACAATGAAACGAATAGTTCACTACTATTCATCATAAAAAACTCATGTAGGTGTATGCAATCGCACGACGCCTTTTTAGCTTACATGTAGGTGTGGGCGTAAATTTTTCGATTCTTTGTAGAGATCCAAATTTTTCTCGTCTTATGTTGGTTTTCGTACGCTCAGAGGCCTTTCATCCTAAAATTGAGGCATTACTGAAAACCAGTTTCAGTCGCACGGCTGGAGTATCTTAACGCCGACCAACCGCCGTTTTTATGGTCCAGTAAAAACGCAAGTTTACGCAGGAGCGCTTTAGCGGTCACACGCTGTTCTCTGCAGCCCCCCGAAACAAACTACCGCTTTTTGGAGTGGCCCGTCTCACCCTCAGACGTCAAGAAACAGTCAACTGCATCTGTTGTGAATCGGGCCCATCACTTGCAGCCACCCCCCACTCCGTCCTTCCCCAACCCCCCTTCCCCCCCTATTCCACTCTTCCCCCTCCGTACCGAGGTGAACACAGAACGCGCCCTTTTTAAGAGGTTCCTGATGAATAGGCGTCCGTATTATACGATTTCAAGCACCAACTCTTAAATATTTTTTTAGCTTCTAAGCGCTTTGCTTCACTGCTAATTTGATTCCGTTTTTGAAGGGACCATAACTAATTGCGTTCCAAAAAAAAAGTTGATATTTAGTTGGAAGTTCGCATTGCGATAAGCGTACTGAACTGTAAAGGAAAACTTCGGTTCCAAAGAAGAGAGGGTCAAATTAATGCCTTTATGGATCGATTAAAGTTAGGCAAGTCCTTTGAGTTGGAGTAGAAAGATGGCCAGAGGTTGAAGAGTAGGAGAACTTGATTGGTGAAATAAATTACTCTTCCGACACTTGGAGTTGACAAATAAAATAGTTTTGAATTCATGAATTTACGCTCCAATATACTGTTGGAATTTTTAAATTCACTGCAGGAGCCGAAGAAATAATCGTGAACGTCAACAGACGAAGAAAAAAAATAAAGAAAAACAAAGGGTTGGTATAGGTCTCTTTTTGCCCGGCCAGGTTTAGTTAAAATCAATTTGGATAAGTGGCTCGACTAAAACACGGTGTTATTTCAAAGAGAGCGAATGGTGAAAATCTTGCCGTCCAATTAGAGGGATTTCTACTAAAGTATTCGGTGGATGGTTGTACTATTGAATCATTCAGAAGTTTCTCCTTTAGCCTATTTCATTCACTTAAATGAAGCCCTGCGAATTAGTAGCACTTCTACTAGATTAGAGTCACCACTCCATCCTCCGATTTCTCGATAATCAAACTTTCTACCGTCGAGCGCAACAAACATTATTCATTGTTCATTCTGGTTTATACGTTTTGATTGTTATAAACAATTCGTATACACAAAAACTTTCCGCGGAGGTGTGATTTTCAAAACCGCTGTTAGGATGACAATATGTAGCAAACAACGCACATCCAAAAATCTAATTTTGATGTTGTAATTTTTATGTACAATTAAAACAACCACTCTTGCCTCAAAATGAAGGATGCTTGACTTTTGAAATAGCTATTTTTTCTATGATTAGCTAAAGGAAACTGCATGACCTACAAAATAATTGAACATTTTAGTCGCTATAAGTAGCATTAATCAGTAGCAGAGATATTTGATCATATAAGAGTAAATTCACTTATTGGTCAGGGAGATTCCAGTTATAAAAACAGCTCCAACAGCTGCTTATCCTTTCAGTACATGCGGTGTTGATAAAACAACTTCCCACTGAAACCTTTGTGGATATTCGATCCACTGATTGATTTAAATGAAAAATCACTGGATCATGTTACGAGTGCCCTTAAAGTGCCCTGCCCTAGGACAAGGTGTTAGCTTTTCAAGCTTCAGTCTACAAGTCAGACAAGGGCAGGGTGGGAAGGGCTCGATCAGGTTATAAGTTCAGAGGAAAGGCTGCAGGAAACTTTGAGGTCTTACCTTCAAACACTCAGGTTAGTAGGCTAAGATTACTTTTTTTTCGAGGAAGATTGCTGCCAGAGAGACTGAGACTATCTCAATTTTTTTGAATTGTTTTCTTAGTTCGTCAACCCAAAGCAAGCCCTGATGTCGTTTTCAAACTCGTTGCGAACGCGACGGAGCCGAGTATGTTATCCCTTTAGCCATCCTATACAAAACCTGTTAGCAAGCATTTTTCTCTGGTTTCACCCCATATTTCGTCCAATGACAAAAGAATCGATAGTTTAACGAGCCCTCGGCAAAACCAAGCGTGGTAGAGACGTATCGGTAATATCAGTTATACTTATTGGCAGAAAAGCTGCCGGTGGAGCAAGCTTCTCGATGACCTTTTTGTTTTGAAAACTGTAAAACTGACTAGAAAATATCTCTCCTCAGCAAGAGTTACGTAAATGAAATCTACAGATTGAAACTTTGATAATTGAATCATGGAGCTATAAAACTACTGGTACTTGTATTTAATACTTCGAGTGCTGTAATGTAAAACGATTGTATAGGGATATGCGTTTAATTATCAAATATTTTATGATGGAAAATTGTTCAAAAAAATTAGATGCATTCTTAAAAGCTTCGGAAACTTTCTATGACAATTGTTCATACCAGTCGCCGCATTAATTGATTGAGTATTAAATTTTTTGAAGTTACATCCTATGAGATTTTTTATTATTTTAGAACGATTTTCCTGATACAGATTTCCCTTGAAAAAGGAAAACATCAAGTCTAGATTTCACAATCCTGAAAAATTTTGCAATTCCAAAAAAGAAAATTTTTATCGCGAAAGAGCACATTGCTTCTTATGATTTCGTTACTAATTATATTTCTTCAAAGGCTTAAACATTTTTCTATTTGTTCCTCTAAGCCTATTACAATCTCCAATGAATCGAGGTTAATAAATCATTATACGCCGAATGATCAGTATCTTTTCAGAGAAGAGAGCGTATGCGCCTCAGCGAGCCGTGAAACACCTCAGTGCTTCACTGTGACAAGCTACAAATCGATAGTTTATGTGTGGACAAACTGGAGGAAAGACCAAGCGCTCTTCCCATTGCAAGATTGAATTCAGCCCCAACTCTGCCAATCCCCCACGTAATAAGGAGCACTATCCCTGGAGCTGCCATTCCAATAAAACAAATCTATATTCAGAAACTCACCCAAAAAATATGCCTGGTTTTACGCGAATAAAAGCCATAAAAATGCATTCTTTTTTATAAAAGGCAGTATTCTTTGGGACTGTAATTTTGACCTTGAGCTAACGAATCTCAGTGGACGCCCCGATAAACTTGGTATTTGCTCTTTCTGTCTTGTATTTCTGATAATTTGCATTTGCTCAAAGCGTCAAAATCACGGTATAAAAGGTTTTGTTATACCAACAAAATCATTTGTCAAAAAAAGGGATAACAAAAAAGTTTTGTTACAGCAACAAAATGTTTAGCTCTATCAACTAAACGTTTGGTTGCTGCAGCAAAAATTTTGGTTGCAGCAACAAAAAATTTATTTGTTATCCCTAATTTTGTTGCCGTAACAAAACCATTTTTCCCGTGAATTTCCTCTACTTTTACCAATTTTTTCAG
>Ga0058701_10001175_pt1 | contig 18236 bp, 12 predicted proteins | sample AgamicOrMae_FD_97039 | JGI IMG/M metagenome (GOLD analysis project Ga0058701, IMG submission 97039) | Agave microbial communities from Guanajuato, Mexico - Or.Ma.e | ecosystem: Host-associated > Plants > Phyllosphere > Phylloplane/Leaf | place: Guanajuato, Mexico | collected 2012-06-04
GCGTAAAAACGGAACGGTCAAATTTTCTTAGACTTCACCATTCGATAGACATACACATTTTGAACTAATCCTGAAAATATCAAGTCCTTGTCTAATTTTAGCCCATTGCGCTGGAATATCCTTAAAAAATAAAAAAAAAACTTTTTGGCAAGGGGGTAACTCTTAGGGAATATCTCAGCGGCAAAAAAAGAAAAAAATCGCCTCGCGATAAGTTTTAGGTACCAAAAGAGTGAGTCAAAATGTAGTACTTCTGGGGGAAACACTTCGTCTTTGTCCTTGGGATGTTCGAACAAGTATCGTGTCATTACCGCGGCAAGTGCCGTATGCCTGTGCACATAAAAGCGTTGCATTCGACGATTGACCAATATCTGTGTTTTTCTCTTTGCTTCTCTGCACGCTAACCGCTAAACAAGTTGCCTGAAGCCTTCCACAGGTTTCTTTAACCCGTCTATTAACCTGTTATCCGTATTTTCACGGATAGTCACAAGCTCCGGGAAACTTTATTTAACCACCTCAATGAGGAATCTGTCGAGGGAATACACAAGCTAGCATTTCAATAGGAAGATGCACGAGGTTAGGTGGCGTGTGCCTCGCTCCGCTCAGCTCTTCGACGAAAGGCACAACAGCAAGAGGCAGAAACAGTAGCCTATTATACGGAGAAAATGACTAAGTTGCCTCAGCAAAACGTCTTGTTAGCCTCAGCAAATCCGAATTGTTGTGGTGACAGTATCAATTCTTACTATGATATAAATTGTTACCTAAACAATTAAAGATGTCGCCTTAGCAAGTGAAATTGTCAACACAGCCATTCTGGTTTTCTGAGGCTATATTAACGTCTTGTTGAGGCAACAAAGTCATTTTCTCCGTTTGAGAGAGAACCAAGGGGAGACGAACGCAGCAATCCGGTGGATAGATAGTTCGGTTTAGCATCGTTTTTGAGTTTGTAAAACAAACAAGACGTTTATAGTTGAGGTCTAATAGGAAATGAAACTTGAATGACAGTTTGAGTCCTTCCATGTAACGATCCTTGCGCAAACACACATAGCATAAACGGATTGACCTCTAACCTGAGGACTAAGCGACGCATCGGGAATTTTGATGCATGCAAAGAACACTCGATGCCACGGATTTTGAGCTACTGGAAAACGAATACCGGATCTGTATGTCATTATTTTAATAAGCGTGTTGTTTTCAGGACATTTAGAAATACAATTGTCGTAAGCTTGCAGTTTTACTCTATCGGGATAAGGTTACACAATTTTTTGACGAACTCATCCTTGGATGCATCTTTGATGACTGAATCTGAGGTTGGGGGTCAGAGGATTTTAATTATCTTTATTTTTTGGGCGTAGATCGATTTTTAGAAGATATTGGAAAAAAAAACTTCTCTGAGATACTGCGGGCAAAAAGGCAAAGTTTCCGTGAGGCAAGGTTCACTTTTTTTTTTCTTAAAAAAAAAGAAAGGAAAAAAGAAACTGACTATGGAGAGTTTTCCTTTGTAAGCAGCTTTTGGTATCTGTTTAGGCACGATACAAGAGATTAGTATCCGGGAGTGATCCAGTCAAGAGCTGGCTGCAGAACCAAATCGTCGAACACCTCAACGCCGAGATCGTTCTTGGCTCCGTGCGCAACCTGGGAGACGCGGTCGAATGGCTCAAGTCGACGTTTTACTGGGTTTGCGCGTTGAAACATCCGAAGCAGTATGGACTACCAGCGAACCACTCCCAAGAACAACAGGAGACCCATTTGCAAGGTAAGATATTAGGTTGCCGCACAAACTAGGTTAACCTTACCTAGGTAAACCTCGTGTTCGCGTGATGGTGCTTACTTCTCGGTGAATTATAACACCGCCGAGAAGTAATCGGCATTGAGCTTGGCGACAGCTGAGCGAAGGCAGGAAGCAAACCGAGACGCAATGCACGTGACCTAATCGGGTAGCTGTCATAAGCGCCAAAAACCACAAGCGCCAACGCCGCAAGCGCCAATCCGTAACCGCAAAACAAGAAAAGTCGCAAACGCCAAAGATCTTAACCGCAATACTAACCTTACCTAACCTAACTTAACCCAACCTAACTTAGCCGAACCTAACTTAACCTATCTTGACCTAACCTAACTTATTCGAACTTTGGCGTTTGCGACTTTTCTCGTTTGGCGGTTACGGACTGGTGCTTGCGGCGTTGGTGCTTGTGGTTTTTGGCGCTATCAAATGCCCCCGACCTAAACAACTACGGGGTAATCCTCTCGTCATGACCTAAAATTTCAACCCAAGATGGAACACAAGAAAGTAAAAATTTTCAAGTTAGATTAACAGCGTGTAATACTAATACCAATGCTATAGATTTGACCTAGGCAACAATGCCTCACACACAAGTAGTCCCGGTTGCCTACCCGTCTGTCGTAAGGGGCACAGGGTGGTTTCAAAACATTTTCAGTCAACTGGCAGCTTTCAAGAGTTTATTACGGACTCATATTTTGGGGCAGTCCCTCAAAAGTGCAACAAGCGCCTTGCACTCCAAACTGTTTGTCTAAACGCCAGTCCGTGGCGAGTCGGCGGGGGAGGGGCTTAAGTGGTTAGCGCAAGAATGACGTCAGGGCATTGTTAAGCTATTGGGTACATCGGTGACCTTTACGCGATCCACGATGCGCCATGGAGCTGCGCATTGCGGTGCATGGGTCTGTTGATGCCTCTCGTTGCCGAGAAGAGCGGAGCGTTTTCAAAGCGAGGCACAAGACATCTAGGTTATGCCACGAAAGGGCTTGGCGCCGAGAGCTTTCCTTTCTGAAAAACTGACCGCCAAGAGTGTTACCTTTCCCAAACATAGGTGCTTTGATCAGTGTTACTTGTGCTCGAAATGGATTTTTGTTTTCATGTTACACATATCGTCTAATTTTGTTTTTTTCAGAAATGATAAAGAAGGAGTTGGGAGAGTTGGAGCGGTTCGAATTGGTGAAACTCGTCAATGATTACGACACGAAACAGACGCCTTTCGGTCGTATAATGGCTCGGCATTACGTCTCTTTTGGCACTATGAAGATCTTTCTCGGGGTAAGATCAGTTTTGTCAAAAACCACAAAGCTCAACGGCTGAATGAATCCCTTCATCGTAGCCTAAAAAAGGTTGAATATCCCCAAAGCTCCGATGACACAAGGCTAAACGAACAAGACGAAGGCTAAAACACACGAGCTGGAAGATGCAATCTTAAAAGTTTACAGTGTCCTCGTAAAAAATTCCGAAAAGTATGTTTTCCTACTGTATATCTGTAAAAATCATCGATTGATGAAACTACGCGGTCATAAAGGCAATTATGAAGTGTGATTATGGTTTGAGGCAGTGACGTCATGTTTTGCGCAGATGAATGGCCACGAGTCGCTGGTCCAGCTGCTAGACCTCCTGACGCGATGCTGCGAGCTCAGCGACGTCACCCTTCGGATGCACGAGAAGAAAGCTCTCAACGACCTTAATTCTAGGAACCCCGGCGGCCTGCGATTTCCTCTGCAGGGAAAAGTCATGACAAGACAGATGAAAATCAACTGGTAAAGGAACCAGCCCTAAAAAAAATATAGATGAGAAATGGGATTACCGTTCCTGAAAATTGTATCATTGCGATGCCCCGTTTTCTCTGCAGTTTAGTTCAGGCTGTGCTGGGATGTCAGAACGTTTACGAGATGTCGCTACGTCAAGATTCTCTACGGATTGTGCGAGTGTGCCAACGACTTAGCAGGTGTGAGTAGAGTTCCTGATAGGTGGGAGAGTGAACCGAGTGGCCAACTACCTCTGAAATTCGGTGTACAAATGTCCTGAAATCCAACATAAAAATCCCTAAAATTCCTGAAATCCCTAAAATCCCTGAATGCCCTTAAATACTTAAAATCCCTGTAATCCGTGAAATCTGACCAAAAACCTCTGAAATCCGGCTTGAAAACCTTGAAACCCGACGTGAAATCCCTCGAATATGACATGAACCCCTTCAAATCCGACCTGAAATCTCTAAAATATGGCCCGAAATCCATGAAACCCAACTTAAAATCGCTGAAATCCCTGACACCCGACCCGAATGCCTTGAAATCGGGCTTAAAACCGTTAGAATACCGGTACTTGAAATCCTTGAAACCCTTAAAATCTCTGAAATCTGGCCTAAAATCCCTAGTACACCTGAAATTCGGTCTAAAATGCTTGGTATCCCTGAAATTCGACCAAAAGTCCTTGGTATACCTGAAATCCGGCTTAAAATCCTTGGTATCCCTGAAATCCGACCTAAAATCCCTGAAATCCGAGGTACAAGCTCCAAAAGAGTAATTGGCCTAAGAATCCATGATTGGCCCCTCAGAAAGAACCTTTAGACAGGTTTGGAAAAGTTCGCTTACGTTCGGAAATATTCGGTTGGGCTAGAAGAGGCTCCGGTTAGGAAGGATTTGATTAGATTATGAAGGTATCGTAACTTATTTAAAAAGTCTGGTAAGGGTGGAAAGGGTCGGACAAGTTAGGATGGTGCGGTAAGATAAGGTGAGGATAAGCTTATTCCCTGTAAGGTTGCTCTGTTAATGGCGCACTTCCCTATCGGAGAACTTCCCACATATTTTTCGACGAATTTTTGTACGAGTTTTCAGCGCCTCTAACCAGAATCGCACTTCCTGTCCAGGTCTATACGAAGTGACCGCCGAGAAACGGTTCATGTCAGCGCAGCGAGCAGCGGCCATCCTCGCCAAGTGCCTCCGGTGCCAGCTGTGGGAGAACTCCCCGATGGTCGCTCGCCAGCTCCCCGAGGTCGGCGTCGCCCTTACCGCGCTGCTCGTCAACGCCCGCAAGACCACCCTGGACTCCCTCGCGGAAGCCAATCCCAGGGAACTCGAAGTCATCATGAACCGACTTCCCCCCATGGGAGACAAAGTACGGAATGCTGCCAACGACATAGCTAAGTTGCGAGTCAGTCTTCTCAAAGTCGGAAGCGATCTTCTGGAGGCACGGGTGACGCGGATAGTGAGGCCGTCCCATCCGCGGATCGACCCGAAGAAAGAGTACCACCAATGGTTCGTGCTGATTGTCGGAGGGTCCGATGACAAATTGCTGTTTCAGAGGAGATTCGCGTAAGTAGGCCTACTAATCGCAGGATCACGTCTGGAATCGGTCGACGATTTTTCCATGACTTTTCTTACGATAAATTTCGTTTATCAATGGATGTAAAAGTAATGTAATTTTTCACTTAACAGGGCCAGCGAGGTGGGAGTGCCGACGGGTGACGACGAAACGAACGACAGCAACGCTGCACTGTCTTTCAACATTTATTTGAGGGCTCCATTCCCTACGAAAATCCACGCATTCCTCATAAGCGAAGTGTACGGTGAGTCAACTTCAACTCCGGATAAGTCTTCCGTCACCTAGCTTGACCCAGCTCACTTCTGGGCGGCAGTAAATGCTCCCCAGAAGTGAGCCACATCAGGATTGCCGACAGCCATACAAAGCGGCTCAGGAAACGTAAGATAACCTACGAGGTTGTAGTCAAACCTCGTCAATTTAAGGTTGAACCGGGTTAGAACACAAGGGTAGAAAACACAACCTTAACAACTCGGTGAAAAAGCGCGTGACGGAATCCCATTTTCCTTTAAGGTTTTCGTTAAAATTACCGGAGTTGATGTGACATCTTTATTTTGACAGTTGGAGTCGATTGTCAAGCCAGTCTTTGCCTCAAAGATGAGTCCGGAAAAGCAGCCGAGGACTTGGATGAGGACCTTTATTGTGACGTACCCCTGGTAAGAGCTTTTCTCGATCGAAGAGCCTTAAATTGGACATGGAAAAGTCTGCCTCCAAGCAACAACAGCAAAACTCCTTTTAGAAAATTTCTAATCAAGTATAGTACAATCAAGATTGAGAGCATGCAGCCCTTTCAAAGAGGGTTCACATCTATGGATCGAGCTTAATTCTAAGCTAAGGAACACATTTTATAACTTGCTCCTTTTTTATGTTGATTCCTTAACATCTTCCTGGCAGGGTAATGAGGATACGTTTTACGGTCCGCAAGAGACAACGACACCCAAAAAGACACCCGCGGCGAGAAAGACACCCGCACCCAAAAAGACACCCGCACCTAAAAAGACACCCGCGCCTAAAAAACCGCCCGCGCCTAAAAAGACGGCTGTGCTTATGAAAACACCGGCCATGCCAGCTCCTGTAAGTATTTCCTCAGCTACACACTCAGTTTTGTTTTGTTTTTTTTTAATTGGAATACCTCTGCGTTCTATTCTTGTTTAACATCATCACATTATGACGATAAACGACATGAAATTGTGTAGGTTTCGTTACTCTAGGCTAACTTAAGTTAGGTTAATCTAGGTTTAGGTTGACTAAAGTGAAGGTAACCGTATATGGTACCCTGAGCCTTATAAGCTACCGCTCCGCTCGGGTTGGCCACCTAGTTTAGGTGCCTTGTTGCACGCTCCGCTGCGGATCCGCTCTGCTTGGCGATCAGCGGAAAATATGAGGTACGGTAGTGCCACCTCTCAAATCGAAAGTGCGTGACTAATGCGGACAGATGTCACCATAGGTAGTCACTGACGCCTTTGGCGAGGTCGGCCCATTCATTTAAATCGCCACGTCACAAACAACGGGTTACGTTGCGATGACCAAGAGTATCAAGTACACCCTAATTGGTTTAATGGCCCCGAGGTATTTCATTTTTACGGCCTTGTTTCCCTCGAACCTATTTTCGCACAAAAAGGTTAATGGAATTTTATTACAACGCGAAATCGATGTCCACAGTTTCACTCAACATTTGTTAGGATTTGAGTTTCTCGGCTGGGTTAGGTTACGCTAAGTTAGTTTAGGTCAGGTCAGGTTATGTAAGGTCAGGTTTAAGGCGATTAGGTTACGTAAGGTATAAAGGAAATAAGTGTAGGTTTAGTAAGGTTAGGTAAAGGAGATTAGGTCTCGTTTGGTTAGGATAGGTTAAGTTTAAGATGTTAGAGGTTTGGTAAGGAGAGGTTAAGTAAGGTTTGGCTTATTGAGGTTCGGCTGCACTGATAAAAGATAGGTTCCCTTGCACTGGAAATTATCAAACCTTCTCTTTCGGAGAAGATTTACTTACAAGGGAGGACTCCGTTGTTATATAAATTGACCTGTTCTATGAGCACGTTTTTTCCCCTGCTACCAATCAAAAATGTACGTGTCCTTGACACCTTTAGGGAGCCTACTTTGATAATTTAAAGGAGTTCCACAAGAATTCAGGCAGTTATAGCTTGGTTTATTGAATTGTATTTTTATTAATATTTATACCCGAGAACCCTAAAGAGCCTAAGGCTCGTAATGGGGCGTGAAATTATTATCTAGACATTTCTAGTAGAAAAGTATTGTAAAAAAAACTAAAGAACAATTGCGGAAGCTAAAAAAAATAACAAGGGAATTATTAATGAGTTTGAGCATGCGTCGGTACGGTAACCTCTCAACCAAACCTGGGAATAATCGTCATTACCATTGCAATATTTTTCATACCGGTAATGTAAGATTCAGACGAGCAAAAGGCAACAAAATAATTATGATGAACCCATCGCAATCTCATCAGCCAAGAGATATATTATTTCAGGTATTTTTTAAAGGTTATGTTTATAATTTGGCTTCTTTTTTCCTGTAGAGGAGTTCCAATGATATCCGCCGGTTTTTTACACCCAAAGCAACGCCGCAACGACAATCGCCCGAGCTTTTGGATTCGGAGGTAAGTTTCAAAATCAAAGTTGATAGTCTGCATCGATTGTGATTTGAAATGTGATTTTACAGGAACAAGAGCTAACGCGGCAGCTCCAGGAAAGTTTTCCCGACGATCTCCATGATAAGGAGGGAGATCGGCCCGAACCGAAGTCGTCCTCGGCAATGATCATGTCTCACGCTAAAAGTCCGAGCGGCGAGTCTCATCAAAGTCCGACGTCTCCGTCCAAGCGTCTCCATAAAATTTTCAACCGGACTACAGAAAATGAACGCAGTTTTGACATGTAAGTCAACTAACCTAATAAAGGGAAATCTCATGAGTTTCAATTTTTTAGGGGTGAGAGAAAGAATTCAGAAGGCCGACTGGGCTTGTTTTTCCGCAGGTTCGACGATTTCATGGCTGAAGTTGAGAAGGACACCGAAAACATTGGAGAAGAAGTTGGAATAGTCGCTAACCCCACTCAACCAGAATTTCTGCGTCGAGAGCCTCGAAGCTTCGGAAACGAGCTCTCTAACGTGTGCGCCCCGGCAAAACAAAACTTGACGGTTCCCCAGGACCGACCAAACTTGGCGCCCGTCAAAGTTGGATTCATGGATCAAAGATACGTTCGCGACAGTAGCAACCCTGATGGTTTCGGCGAAAAATCGAATTCCGAAGAGTTCCCCGACATTTTATACGAGCCAATGGGTTTGAGAGGGTTCACTGAAAGTCCCTGCAAGACATCTAGTATCGACGAGTTCTCTGGAGATCCCTACAAGACAACAAGTTTTGGTGAATTCGCCGAGAGTCCCACGTCGAGTTACAAGAAATCAAGTTTCGGTGAATTCGCTGAAACACCTGACGCGAAATCGAGTTTCTACGAATTCTCTGAGAGTCATGACAAGAAATCAAACGTTGACGAGTTCTCTGAAGATTATTTCAGGAAATCAAGTTTCGGAGTGTTTGCTGAAGAACCAAACGAAAAGTGGAGTTTCGACCTCTCCGAAAGTCCCGGCCAGAAATCAAATTTCGACGAATTCTCTGAGGATCCTTACAATACATCAAGTTTTGGTGAATTTGCCGAGAGTCCCAAGTCGAGTTTTGACGAGTTCTATGGAAGTCCCGGCGAGATATCAAGTTCCGACGAGTTCTCTGAGGATCACCACAGGGCAAGGAGTTATGGTGAATTCGGTGAGGATCCTTTCGCAGAATTCAGTGGCGACCCTTCGACAAACGCAGGCAAGGAGAACTCACCAGTCACTCCGACGAAGTTGAATGGAGCGACGATTTCCTCCAGTCGATCCGGTTGGAATCACGGTGGAAAATCCAAAGAAGTGTCCAAGGAAAGAAACAAGAACTTCTTGATCGATCGAAGAAACCTCGACCTGATTCCCAAGTATTCTTCCAGGCATTGCGATTGGATAAGCAACGAAAAGTGTAGAAACGCCGGAACGGGAGATGAGAGGGCAGATCCCAATTCAGCATCGAACCAGTCCGACTGGATGAATCCCGAAGCGTCCAATGTCGTCCCATTAAATCTAAGCCACAACATCAAAGGAAATTCCGAATTAGCTTCTCAGTGTACCACCAGCAGGTCCGATTGGATGAAAAACGAAGAATCCTTTGACGCCCCACTGGATCTCAGCCAGAAGTCCAGAAGAGCATCCGAGTCAGTTTCTCAGCATTTCTCCTGTCAACCCGAATGGATAGATCGTCAAAACTCCAGCTGGAAGAACGCGATGATCGACGGAAGTAATATCCAGAACCACATCAGCCAATCCGAGGGGATGGTCAGTCACGATTCCAGTAGGGTTACGATCGGCAAGGACCAATCGGATCTCAGAAGATATGACTATCAAGATGCGAGGAAATCCTACGAGATGTCTCATGCGGATTCTTTCTCGCGCTTCAGAGAAAGCTCGTGGAGCGACCGAGCAGCCTTCAGGAATTCCGACAGAAACTTGACGATATCAGGTAGCACAAAGTTCTGCGACCCAGCAGGTCCCGATAAAATCATTCGCAAAGCCAACATCGTTGCCGTTGACGGCGTACCCTGTTCAACAAGTCGCCAAACATGTCTTCACCAAGAGGAACGAGGGATGTCGTCTATCAACGAGACATGGTTTAGTGGCAAAGAAGCATCTTTCGTCGAAGGACCGAAGTTCTTCTTACCAAAGGAGTCGCGACTGAAGTCTCCATGGACAACGCATTCCAAACCTGTAAGTTCAGAAGAGATCTTCCCTCTGATTGACAGCATTCTCGAAAATGACAAGCGGAAGTCAGTGAGTACGGTTGACCACGGCTATGAGGGAAATCCCTTGGGACACAACGAGGTCCGGGAACAAGCCTCTTCACCAACAACTGCTCAGGTAGTCAACAAATTCCTGGAAAGAATTTCTCGAGAGAGTGCCCCCTCCCAGCCGATCTGCGATATTCCTTTTTCTCCACGAACCGCTGACAAAGTCTCCAGCCTCCCTGAAACTGGTTTCTTCAGCGACAGTTCGGCTGGATCGATGGTTTCTGAAAAAACATCTTCGCCAAGAACTGTAAACGTTATCAGCGAATTCCTCGGAAGAATTTCTCAGAGTGATAGTCTGCTTGAGACGCCTTCCGATCGCCAAGCCGCTGAACAATTTTCATCCAGAACTGCCCAAAGTGTCGCCAAATCCCTTGGTGGAGTTTTCCAGAACCGTTCGGAGCGAACTCCGCGAGGATTTGGATCTTTACAAGTTTCCTCTTCTCAGAAATCGTCCATCCCGATCTCCCCATGGGCCGAACGCCTGACGTCCACCTCCATGGGAAATCCGACAAAACCCAGAACCCCAAACCTTTCCGCTTTATTCGGATTGAGTCAGCCGCCTCCCACACTGGAAAAGCAAGGTTTTACGAATCCGAACTCGTCCAGTGTCCATGCACAATCACAAAAGTGTTTCGACAAAGTTGTGGAGCGAGCCCTGGCTGAAACAGAAAAACGGTACAACCCACCTCATCTGAGAAGATTAGCAAAAAGAGCTCGATTGGATCAACAGTCAGAGCCTGCCGTTGCCAAACTGAAAATATCGAAAACACTCAAACAAGCTGAACTCCCGAAGGCCTGGTTTCAGGGAAGGAACGATTCTAGTCAGTCAGCGCCTACATGTCGGAAGACTGATCGACCAGAAGTCGCCTATCCTTATTCTGATAACATCGCTTCTGACAAAGTTCTAAGTTACACGGGACCTCTCCCTGATATATCTCAACCACCTCCGCCTCTTCCAGAAGCTCAACTTCACGCCACTAACGTGCTAGAAGACTCGACAAGTGAAAATTCACTGATCGCGCCGGGAGTTTCTGAACTTCCTCCGCCTTCAGCTCAACTTTCTCCTGAAGTTCTACTACAGGGCTCAGACAAGCACGTAGAGGAGCTACATAGCAGTCAACCGATCGTGCCAGAAGAGTCTGAACTTCGTCTGACATCACATAGAGCTTCTCAACAGTCCCCTGAATTGACTAACGTTACTGTCGCGTCAGAAACGACGCTTCTATACAAAGACCCTGAACTTCCACCGATTGCGCAAGAGGAGCCCACGATTCCTCTACCTGTGCCTGAAGTCCTTGACCTTCAGATCACTAACGCTGCAAATCAGACGACGGTGACATGCAACGAGAGGACACTGCACGAAGAGACTGAACTCACGTTCACGTCACGAGTTTCTTACCTCCCTTCAGCGACAAAAGAAGTTCAGTTTCCCGAGAATGCACCAAAAATTACCGATATGCCTTCAGGGACGGAACTTCGCGGAAAATCTGAGCATTCTGAAGGTCAGGAGCGAATTAGTGCTTCCTCAACCCTCCAACTCTGCAAATTTTTCCCACAACGCAAACCTCGCCTAGCTCCATCCGAGACCACGAGAGTTCGCGGCGCTAAGAAATCTACATCCGATGAACCCTCGTCTCAATCATTCACAAATCGAGTCCAGTCTAAACGCCGTTTCCAACCACCAACCAAAAACTCGGCATCCGTTGCAAGAGACCCTTTACTTGATTAGATAAAGATCAAATGAAATGTTGTTTCGCACTAAGAAAACGCGTATCATGATGTCAAACTTCAAAATTTTGTATTCCTCAAAGGAGATTAACAAAACCTAATTATGACTAATTAAAGCTATTGTTTTCTGCTTTAACGAGTATTTATTACAAACGGAAAGGAATAACGATCATTAAATACAAATCTCATTGCAGTGATAAAAAAAAAGAGAGCTCAATTGCTACATATATAGATTAAAAAATATTTATCCATTCTACTCTCTGTAAAAACTACTATAGTATACAAAAATATTGGTTAATAAAGATTTGTTTGACCTAAAAATGACACCTCTATCCTGAAACTCTCATGACTAAATTAATATTGATTGATACTCAATAAAGGCAACATATAACCCATCACAGCCCATTATAAAACCCTGCATTCAACTAAGGATAGAAAACATACGACATACCAAAATTTGAGCAAGACTGAATAGCAGTAGAATCACAGATTTCACTCTTGGGATCCCGTAGGAGTGGTGGTAGTTGTGGCGGTAGTTGTGGGGTTGATGAACCTCCGCGGGGCGCCGCTGCCGGCGGGTCTTTTGCTACCGGCAACCGGTGGACGGCCACTGCTCGGATCACGGCGTTGCACGGTGGCCAGGTAGACCGACCAAAAGTAACCGATTAAGTTCATGTACAGTACCCGAAGCTGAAAGAAAAATAACACTGATCAAATACAAACGCAGACATAGGATTTGCGCGTAGGAAATTCAGAAATATCAGGTTATGGATGCTAAAATTTCACCAAGTTGATAAAGTTTCATTTAAACCTTACTGGTTTTTGTATTATCAGAAAAATTGTTTTGAAAACAGGCAAATTAGCCATTTGACTAACTAGACATCAAGTAATCAGAATTTCACAAGGTACACATTGGTGAACATAATGACGCTGTCAACTGCATCCTCATTACTGATATACTTGATATCCCCTCACTGTCTTTATTTTTACCATGGAGGAGCCCAAATTTACCATTTGCTGAAGGGATGAATATATTTATAGGGCAGCTGATGACCTCTGACTTAAAACAAGAGCAGTGACTCCAAAATTTTAACTACAAAAAGTAATTAAACTAAGTAATGTAAGCTCCATAGCCACATCTGATCTAATTTTCAACCATTAGAATACATATTCTTCTGCCTTCCTCTATGGTTCTACTATCAGGCATTGGTAACATGCAAATTTGATCATTTCAAGATTTTCTAATGGACATTGTGTTATATATACTGATTTGCAATGACTTTTAATTTTAACCTACCATAGGTGGGACAAAGGCCAAATTCACAATGACTGGAATTGTCAGCCACTTCCAGCTGTTTAGCAGAACTGGAAAGTAGAGCATGATGACTTTGCGCACTGCTTCACGATGAGACTTGCCCTGTAAGAAATTGAAAATTAAACAACTTAAGCAAAAAAAAAGGGGTGACCACTAAGAAATAACTTACCTCCAATCTTGTCAAAGTATAGAGGGAAAACAGCTGATAAAGAGGGGTGTAAATAAGTTGTTGAATAAGGACCTTTTTAAGAAGAGCCAGTGATGCCCTTCTGGGTACAGCCCACTCTAATAATTGGTAATAATAGTGTGGGATGGTTCCCCCAAATAAAAGCCTGAAAAAGAGAATCATACTTGTTTGTTAAATAAATAAGAATTTATTGAAATAGTAATGGCATGTCAACTTACCCAAAGAGTGCATATGCAATCAAACTGTTGTGATTCAAGGCCTTTGACCCAGTTATGCGCTGAGAAGTCAGGTTGCCGAGACCCAGGATAGCACAGCTAAAATCAAAGCAATAGAGTTAACCTGATGCCAAATACGAAGGGAGAGCTCTTGCAAAAATTAATGAGCTGCAAAGTTTGCCATGATTCTATTCTGGACGCAAAAACCTATGGCAGGGTTGACTTGTGTAATATTTTCTACATTAATCATGTAGAAAAATAAAGAGCTATGAAGATGAAATTACCTTGTTAAGGACTTTGTCCTGATAGGATTCATGTACAATTGGGTGAAGTACACCTCTAAGGCATTGTAGGCAGCCTGCTTGGTAGACTTAGACAGAGACATCCTGTTGAGTCCTGAAACCAACAAGAGAAATTTTAGCACAAAATAGAACAAACTTGGAACAAACTCAGGTAATTATTAATGGACGTTGCTCAGCAGAATAATTAAAAAGTCTCATCATGCAGTACTAAACACGCATTTTTAAGCAGAACAATAAAATATACAGGAAAAATTAAGCGTTGATGAAAGATTTGCAGGGAAAAGATAAACAAGATAGAACACGAAAAAAGTGAGGTTAAAAGCAACAGGTGATTGCACGCTATTTCGTTTCCTACGAGATCGTAGAATTTAAAACACTAACCGACAAAGAGAAAAACGTCATCTAAAACAATATGTGCAAAGTACGAAAAATGAATACTTACTATCAGTGTGAATCGGACAAATGCAGATAAGCGATAAAATAACAACAAGGTTACCCGTCGCTGGTTACCCGATCGACCCCCTCTCTTTCCAACCACGTGGTATAACGTGACTTAAGAAATTTCCTAGCGGTTGTTTTTAAATGAGATGAACCGGTAATTAAAGAGGGCAATTAATAGACAAAAGTTTAATTTCAGGCGAGAATTGATCTGAATGCAGCATTGCTCTGGTTGTAAGAACGGAGTGAATAGGGGAGCGAAATGTTCTCCCAAGTAGAAGTCCTGCAGAGCGCCGCTTTCAAAAGAAAAGTAGCATTTGATCAAGACCCCTTGATATGAAAATCATTTTTGAATGGTGTATCGGCCGTATCACTTACATTTTTCTTCTTTTCGCCTCTCTTCCATTGTACTTACATGCACTTTTAAGCGACGCCGTTGAACTCATTTTAACTGGTCGTTATCGATATTGTAGCAGAGATTATATATAGGGCAGCATTAAGGTGGATTTAAATCCACCTTGAATAGCACACAGTTTGAAAATTTTGCTGTTTTATTTTCGAAACCTCATTCTTGTAGGATTCCTACTTTCGAATATCATACGCTCCCCGATTTCGTCATCCATCACAGAAATGGTCCATTAGAGCAGATGTCATAGTTTGTGAACTAGCATTCGGCTAGTTAAAGCTACACAGTAACAAACGGTTGTTCTGACCAAAGACGGTTCTGACGGGCGAAAGTCTTAACCGTAAGTTTCACTCATTCAAAATAATGAAACAAAACGAGGATTCATTCAAATGACCGAATCTTAAACTGACAATGAGATCTAACCCCGCCGGTGAGTAAGAAAAAGCATTAAAATTTTTTTTAAAAAACTACCACGGATAAGGCAAAGCATAGTTCCTCCTGTCTAGAGTCCTTTGTGACTTTCGCAACAATTTAGGGATACTGACATTTCCGAGCAAGTTTAGAGGCATATTATTACCATTACTAGCCTGGGATCTAGAAGAATAGATTCAAATTTAAATCAATGTCTGCAAATGTTTTAAAGATAACAATGACATGCAACTCAACTTGCTGCAAACTGGTGGAAACGGCTTAATCAGAACTGGGGAAAAATTCTATCAAATTTGGTCACAATACTTTATTGTCCATTATTACATGGCACCACTTGACTATTTGTAAGATCAAGCAATTACACAGCAAATCAATCACTAGAAACTTATTGAGCTTAAATTGAAAACATTTGTGATACCAACATGACAGACATGCACTCCCTCTCAAGGCACTAGCTATTCACCTTAATTAAGATAGCATTCACAATATCCAGGTTTTCTGATGGACTATCATGTACTTTGTTAACATTTAAAACCTCTGTGATGCTTCACATGTGGTGACCACAATGCCATCTACAGTCTTGACAGAGTCATAAGAACACAAATTACTTTTGGTACAAACATAGCTTCATCCTATCCTTCAAGGGAATCATTAATATTCACAGACTCATCAGCTGGATCATTTAGCATTTCCTGGAAAAAAGAAGGGGGTTAATTCAATGTGCTTTTGTTAGAGAGACTGATAAAGATTGGGGCTGCCCAAACTTACCTTCAAGACATCAACTAAACTTTCCTGCTCCTTCAGCATCTCTTTACAAATCTTGTTTTCTTCTTCAAGACGAGCAATCTTTTTATAGAGCTTTTCATTCTCCTGCAGAGTTTCTTCAAGAGCCACACGTCGCTGCTCAGCAAGTAGCTCCCAATAGTTTTCACTTGGTGAACCTGTAAGAAGTAAGAAGATAAGCAAGACCAAAGATTGCACAGGCTCAAACATTTGTTGAACCAGTGCAGCATTTACCCTCCCTCCTTACAGTAGGTTAAAATGTTGAGTCAATAGTTCATTTCATTGATGAGACTAACCTGTAGAGGTTAAGTCCTCCTCTGTGATGACTGGTTTAGCACTACCAACTTGGATGGACTTGCTAACAACTTTCTTCCGCTTGTTGCTCGGTGTTTTTGAATCAGAGACTGGAGTTGAAACCTTTTCATTTTCGTTGGTTTCTCTGCACAGAACAAACAAACTATCAGACCAAACTGACGCCGCAGTTCAGTAAAGATGACATTAGAAATATGAAGAAACTTTTCACCGTACCTCAGGCTTTTGAGGTTATCTTTGTCGGCATGAATCATTCTGCCTGGACCGACTAAGTTTTCCTTATCCCCTGCAGCGTGTTGCAAAGGATGTAAAGATTTGCGGACGGTCGTCATCGTCCACGGGAAGATCACAAATCTAAGTGGAAAGAGGAAAGTAACGGGATTCGATGAAAGTGGTTCGACTGCCAAATCACCCTTCGAATCTAATGCGCATTACAATACTTTGAATGAAAGAGAGGTCAAAGTACACATTTAAAAGATGTAGTACGCGGTACAAACCTTCCTTGCACAGCTGGGGCACAAGAATTTAGAACTCAACCTTAAATTGATGGGTGTTTGAACAAAAATCAGCTGAAACTGCAGCTTTCCCGCTTTGAAACCGTTATCTTACTCCGCCTTCCACTTTTTTTCGACATCCTCAGCACACAGAGAACATACGTGCAACTTTAAATTACCGTCTTTTTCATCAAATGTGCTAAACTTAAATGAAATAAAATCCAAAATAGAATTTTTAAGCACCCATCTCATGCTGAAGGTGATAAAAGATCAATTAATTAGATTAATTATAAATTGAATTTATGTCGCACTGAGACCAGTAATAGAAGGCTACAATTTTCCCTCACCGCCACAGAGAAGCACGGTGAAATCGAAAGCTTCTGCCTTCTTCCCGCTTTGTTGAGTGCGTTACATTAATGAATTCTTATTTATTTATGTAATTACATAAATCCGTGATATTTCTTCGCAAGCTCGTGGTGGTGTAAGCACGTCCTCATAAATTTTCTCTCGCTTGTACACGGGTTTACCCCGCAGTAAATTGTATTTCAGTCTGAAGTGTCGGTACCTTTATTGACCAGCATCCAAACATTGTCCAATCACAATGTTTGTGTTTTTGTCAATGACTTTACTGTCACTTAGATTGACTTAAACCGGCATTATCAGTATTCTCTGACTTTGTCGACTGAGACTTATGTATTGTAGGTTTGAGTCAACTCATTGAAATGGTGTAACATTTGTTGTAATTTTGCCACAATCGCAAATGTGATAATCACGGGGTTACGATTTATTTCTTTGGAGATTGGTGTTTGTACCTCTTCTATTGGTTTATCAGCTGTTTGCTTGTTCTTCTATGCTCTTGCAGATCAGATTTTCTTGTATTTCTCTCTTCTGTCGGTAGTTAGTTTTACCTCTGGCCCTTATCATGCATGATCAAATCTTTTAACTGTACAAAATTAAACTCAACCTTCTGTATCTCCTGCATATTGTGGATATAGCTTTTGTAGTGTTGCGTTGCATGTCCTTCCCTCAATAAAGATATTCCTTAATTTGACTGCTTTTTTTTTCCTAGAAAGGCCTTAAGGTCCTACTGTTTCTTGGATAATGTCATTTTGGTACTTGATGCTGTGTTTTACATGGTGCAATAGTTAAATTAATTATGAAGTACCCAGAGTTACCTATTATCAAGGTGGTTATGGAAAAGAAAGCTTTGATCTGTCTAGCTCTGTCATTCTTTTCAAACCCTAAGTGAACTTATGGAAAACACATCTGTCTCTTTTAAAACTAACAATTTAAGTGACATTCAAAGGCGTTGAGGGTCACTTGAAAAAAAGCATTCAATATTGCAACATTTTGTATAGATTTGTCATGTACGAGAGTTAGGAAAAGAAAGAAATCGAAGAAATTAATTTTGTTGCTTCAATCAGAGAGGTCTAAAGTTATCACACAAATTATTTGTTTTCTTACCTCTTTTTTGAAGGGAGGGACCAGTCTACGCGAAATCGCGCAAAAGGAATCAAAGCAAAGTAATTTGGCATCACCCAAAATCTGTTGTACTTTCAAGCATCACATATGGGAATTTCCAAAGACAGTAAAAAAAAAAAAAAAAAAAAAATTTTTTTTTTTTTTTTTTTTTTTTTTTTTTTATAAATTTTTTA
>Ga0058701_10001176_pt1 | contig 18232 bp, 10 predicted proteins | sample AgamicOrMae_FD_97039 | JGI IMG/M metagenome (GOLD analysis project Ga0058701, IMG submission 97039) | Agave microbial communities from Guanajuato, Mexico - Or.Ma.e | ecosystem: Host-associated > Plants > Phyllosphere > Phylloplane/Leaf | place: Guanajuato, Mexico | collected 2012-06-04
ATTTTAAGCTTCGGAAAATGCCTAAATAATGAAACACCAGGATTCCAGCGGGGTAATATTTTCTAAATTGTTTATATACTGAACTAAAAAGATTTTCTAAAATAAATTTTTCTGTTTCCGAACGGCATCGCTGTGCGGAAGTTGGTTAAAGAAAGCCTGAAGTTGATGCACGCACAGTGATGTAAAGTAGCTACTTCAGTTGCAGAGCTCTTTTGCGAGCGACTTTATTGTTTGCGGGAAGGAAGTACCATGGCGCGGTGTTTTGGAGTGACCCTGGTACGGACTAAGCCCCACAAATGAATGGCCATGTGTTACTTTTGCATGCAGCAACATTATTTTGAGGGGCGCGTGGTGAATTGTGGTCGCTAAGCCGAAACCCAAGCGAGGCTGTGACAAGCCTGCCTCAGCAGATAATCTGCGAGACCCCTCGCCCGGTCTCGCTCCACATCGCCTCATCATCCCAAAGCAAACACAAACTGGAGTCTACTTCAGTGTTTGACACATCTGTACATGCTTTAGCGCCTGTTAAGAAAATCCTACAACTGATCTTCGTCTTCGGACATATGGCCCTGAAATCTGTGAATCCTGACTAATCGCCTTGTACGAAGCATGTTATTCGGTGTTTGATCCGAAGCTGTACAGTCTTGATCACTCAGGGCTGATGACGGAACCGCCCGATCTCACCCGAATCTCACATGTCTGTGCAGGGTAAATATACGAATAGCTTTGAGAAATCTGTTGGAGTCACGATCGTTGATGATCATGCAATGTTCCCAGTCATCACACGGTTGTCTAAAATATGTCGAATGAAAAATCTGCGGTACTAACTCTTGTTTTCGCTTGTTGCAGGTATGGATACATAATGTTATGTCGGGATTATGGCTCACCGTGGGAGTGCGAGTTCAAGGTGAGCTTGCTCAAACAAATGGATTGCTCTTTTTTTAGTCGAGGATCGACCAACTCATATCAACGTTAATGAAATAAGCTCCTGGAATGGGTTGTTACCTTAACTGGCGGGTGCGACTTTGACTTGCGGGGAGTAGGCTGGGTAGGAGGGACGGGAGCAGATACCTGACGGACAGAGTCCTAGAAAACAAACGTGCTGGAATTAGCGAAGTTTGGAAAAGTAAGTTGTCGGTTCATTGGGAAAGCTGCGTACAGACAGTTCGCGCTACACTCGTAAACAGTGAGCAAAGCGCACTAGGATTTTGCTCTTGTAAGTTGGCGGGAGCCCCGTCCCCGAATAGGATCCTCTGGGAGGACAGTTCGGTACGTCAATTCTATCGTAGGACCACGAATCCTTCTAAAGCCCTCTGAATCCCGCCCGCGTCGCGTTGCCCTCCACCGGCCGCCCCCGTGCCCTTGCGCCCCCGCCACCTTCGCCGCAGTGCAGCGCCCCCTTCGTGTTTTCTTTAGGTTTCGTCGGAAACCAAAGCCGCGGATGTCATATTAGACACTGCGGGATGGTAAACTGTATTTTCCTTACCCGGCGCGGCGCCCCTTAATATATAACGTCCCGTCGCCTAACCTCCCCTGAGTTATGGAGGAGACTCTTGCTGCGGCCGCAGACTGGGTTAAAAATGAAGATGTTGAAAAACTCTCTTGACGCTCATTACAGGGTTTCCTATCAAGAAGAGACCCTCCGATAAAAACTCAAATTCAGTTGCAGGGATGTTAAGGGTCTGGCAAATTAGTGAAACGTAATAAAAATATAAGGGTTGCCAGGGTGATTGGGGAAGAGGAATAAATTAGAGTGGGTCCAAAAGAGATGTATTCCCCGGTCGGTTTTAAAATGTTTTTAAGTCATAGGAATTGAAGATTAATGAAATGACAATGAGGTAAGGGCAAAGAAAATGGCCCATTATTATCAGGTAAATTCGCAAGAAAAAATTCAGGCCAAGTAATTGACCTTGGTCTACAACTCACTCAGTAAGTTATGCGTTTTATTTCATAATTAATTGTTTCCCTATACAAATAAGTTTTAGACCTCCATTTAGGAGGTCTGAAACTTATTTAGACCTTTTAAATGGAGGAGGATACCTCTTGGAGAGTATCGAGGTATCTTCTTTTGTTAATGTAGTACCATCGCCTAATCACGATCTGAAAAACTATCTCATATAATCGTAAAATGATCAAAGCTTATGGAGTGCTTCCTCAATGTGAAGACCCTCTTAAAAGGTTTTTTTTTGTAGGATATTAACCAATTGTGTAAGATAATTATATGAGCCTGCTTGTAATAAACAAAATTAAAAAAATAACATGTAAAAATAGGTCATTCTAATTGAAAGGTTTCTAGCGCAGTGGGAGTATAAAACCGTCTTTATCAGGATTGCGAGCTACAAAGGAAGCTCGTCTTCCAGGACTTATCGCCACCGGTTGGTTCACAATCCCTGGCCCCCCATAAGTCAGAATATTCACACATTGTGGTCAACTCGCCCTCCCCCCTTCCCCTCGCCGCCCGGCGCCTCGCCGCCCGGCGCCTCGCCAGTTCGCTTCGACGTACTCCGCTCGTAAAGCCAAGACAGCCGTAGCAGCCAGCCAGTGTTTGACCGTCGCTTTGCCGATCCACGATCCAACTGCGCGCTGTCTGAGGACCCAGCCAATATTCAATACCGCTGCCCACGAGCACTAGTAAAATTTTACACCTTTTCAAATCAAAAGTGAACGCGCGGAATAAAAGACCTGAATGCGTGTGTATGTGCAGAGCTCCAGACGGGTACTTCGGCTCTGAAACGTTTTCGGGGCAGAGAACTTTTGTGAGGGATAAGAACACTTGCCATGTAGATCGATCAAGATTTTCTACCAAAATTGTTAAAATCAATAAAAGTCATTAAAAATATAATATTTTTCGTCGTGGTGTTTTTTTATTTGTTTTTACTTTTTACGAGATCTTTAGCAATTTTTATGGTCTAGGTCTTATTTTTAAGATTTTTTTATCACATGAATGACTGGTTGTTGTAATTCACAGCAAACTATAGAGAGGGACAAGTTTTTTTTTCCAAAGGACATGAAGCGATAAAATGCGAAATGTCATTCGGAGAGTAAAATGCTGAGATCCGAGTTGAGATGTAATTTTCCTTTTTATTTTTGTTGTTAACAGTGTCATGTCTTATTCATGTACAACTAAATTTGGGGAAAACTAAAAATCTGTGCGCGGCATTTTGCAGTCAATTTGGTTCGCGTCCATTAACCCCCTTTGAGATCTACTGGGTGGAAAGGCAGAGCAAAATCGATATCGAAGACTTTATTTGGGGGGGGGGCGAGGGTTGTCGGCCCAAAGATAGCTAAAGATCAAGGGTAGCACAGGGGTGAGAGAGTGGGGGGCCGTGAAATATATTTCCTCGGATCGGCCCGGTTCCGAACGGTCCGATCTACAGCCAGCGAGGAGGCGTCCGACAATGTGGTTTAGTATTGGCCTCACAAAACAAACCCCCAAGGACATTTGTTTGCTCTTTTTCGTCTTGGAAACTGGCCTGGACGCATAAAGTAGGGCCAGTGTGAGCATATAATTGGAACGCTCTTACAAGCAACTTTGACGAATCTTTTTGCAAGATCAATCTGAGAGATACCTTTCGTGTAAAATTAACCATTTTGAACGTGCTATGCGAATTATTTCATTTTGAATATCGACGGTTTATGTTGGACAGAGGGGAAAAAAGCTGCTTGGGCGTAAGTTAAACCCGCTTAAGATACGCCCGTTTAAGATACGAACCCGTTTAAGGTTGTCTTTATTCCCTTGGGCCTAGTTGGTATTTAACGAAACCCGAATGAGATACGACCTCGCTGAAGGAACGAGGGTGTTTCAGTACCTTGATTCGTATTTTAACCGGGTTTCACTGTAATTTTAATCGAGGGTGTGTAAAGTGAGGTTCGGTCGTAATTCTGCCTCGGGGTAGTTCGTACAGTGGGCCACAAAAGTCATGACCCCTGCTTCCGTGTATTTTTAATAAAAGCAGGGGTCATCACTTTTGTGGCCCACTGTACATTATTTGCTCTGCGGCGCTCTGTTTAAACCGCGTATTTATGCAAAAACGAAATCGCGCTGAGGAGGTTCCGAAGTGGTCTCGAGTGTATTGAGGAGTGTTTGAAACAATGCAATAAATGTTAACAACTCGTGCCGAATTTTGCGAAACAAATGAGCCCCGTGTAGCATCTTGAAGAGCAAGCCGGCCGCTGCGCCGCACCAGGCCTCGTGGCTTCGGTGCTAAGCTCATTGCATTCCACCCACCCAACACATAAATGCTCCACCATAGTCGGCCCGAACAGGCCTTTTGAGCTTCATCGTCTCGCAGCCTAATTATAACATTTCTTCGCTGGCCATTTTGGCTGACAGGGCACTTATTCTCGTTGCACTGTTCTGTTTGTTTAAGTCTTGGCGTTAAGTAAACACTATCTTAATTTAAAATACCTACCATCAAAAATAAAGGCGTGCCTTTAAACTAACTTTACCGTGTTTGAGTGACGTGACTGGTCATCACCTCTTAACGGTTACTCGATGAAGACATGAAAAAACTAATGAACTCAATTTTCACCTGCTTGGATTTTTCTGTTCTTGTAAATGTGCTATTTCTAAAGATTTTTTAAAATATGATTGTGAATCCATGTGTAACAATTTGGTAAGCCTTAAAAAAGGCTTTCCAAACTGGTACAGCCTTAGAAATGCTGACGTGGAAAAAGGAATGAAAGATTCCGATTGCAGATATGCTGAAAAGGAGTTTCTTGGGTTTGACCAGTTCTCCCTGATACGTGCTTTTGAATCGAAATATCCCGAAACATCTCAACGGGACGAATCTACCGTGGTTTTAGCTCATAGAAATAAAGAATATGCCTTATTAGAGAAATGTTTTTTTGGGAAGGTAGAGTTCTTGTTTCGTTTTTGGGCACCTCAGTTTTGTAGCTCGATGTATTCGATAGGGGTGGCGTTGTTGTGCGGTCCTTTGTTGAAAAGTTGACCGATCGGGGAGATAAGTAAACGGATCACTGATAACATCAGTCAGTCGGAATAATGGCGTAGTTGCTTTATAACACGCAGATGCTCTCCGCGACCCTCTGCTCCCTCAGAGTCTCCTTTTCAAGATTCGGTTTCATAAAACGATCTCCTGAAATCCAAACTGGAGGTGTCACTCCCCCGGGACACAAAACCGACTGAAATACCGAAGTGAAATCCCGGACTGAAATCCTGAACCGCTCCCTCTAAATCACTTGGAGCTTTGATGGAAGGGACAGCGCAATGGCAATCACTCAAGCATAGTCACTGATTTAGTGCAAAGATCCTAATCTCCACGAGGGCCGGCTTGGGCTGTTGGCAGACTATTTCTTTCAATGCATTGTTTACACATAGATGAGCATTAAGAATGGTTTGGATCCCCGCTGTGTGGTTAACCAAGCATCCCAACCACGCGTTGAAACCTCTTGTTGCAAAACCCGCCAAACACTCCCCAACCCCCCTGATACAAACATTATCTTTTTGAGGTGTCGAAAGGGATGCAAGCCGAGAAAAGGAAGAGATTATACAAAGGAGGCAGACTGGGTAAACAACATTAATTCACTCCGATTCTGCGATGGTCAGTATGTTTCGCGTTATTTACATAATTTATTATTCCGTTGGGGATTAGGTGCACAAACAGCCGGTATATTACACTGACATGTCACCTATGGAGATGTAACCCTTTGGCGACTAGAATGGGCGTCATTTACAAAGGGTTGTGGGCTTGCTCGGCACGGCTCGGCTCTTGATGATCAACCCTTCATATAGAAAGGGGAAAAAATACACGATAAAGATTATGGGGGTGAGCAGTAACAATATCTTTACACATCGAGAGGGTAAATTAAAATGACAGTTTGAATGGTAATGGGCGGCTGGGGAAAACGCGGGGCCTTATTTTAAGTGTACAACGAAACTTTTAATGAACCAGATGATGCTTTGAAGCTTTAGCATAATAAAGCTAAATTTTTTATATAAAAGCCTCGCTAAAAAAGGAGATTTTAATATATTTGGTATTGTTTAGCGGTATTTTTTGTCATTTTCTTATCTAAAATACAGAGAATAAGTGTATCTTTGAGTAGTTGAGTCAATATTTGGTGCCGTAGACAACAGTTAATTTTAGCATAGATTGATTTTGCAGTGGTACAGAGCAATATTTTGTTTAGAATCTCCATCCCTGTAAAATTTCATATTGAGTGATATTTTCAAATGTCTGATAGGCACTATTTTAGACGAAAAAAACTTGAAAATGCTCAAAACATTGGTACCCTTAGCATTTCACACGACACGACAAGCGTTCTCCCTAATTCGTCGGATTTATGATTCATGTAAATTACGCGTACAGGTTCATTTTAGTATATTGAAATTAAGACGGTCGTGATGGAGGTAACCTAGTGTCCTATCTTGTCAACGATTAATTTCTGGAATACGTTCCGTATGTATGTTACGTGAATCATAAACCGGACCTAACGCCTAGATTTCAAGTGTAGCAGTTCGAGATAAGATCATTGAAATGAGATCAGTGTAACCAGATTTTGCGACTCCAAATGTAAACGCGCTTAACTTTTTAATCGCATAACGTAACTTGATCATTGATCTCATCTTTGGAATGCTCAGATCGACCCAAAAAATTCTAGGTTGAGTTAAACGCGCTTAAGTTTGAGAAAAAGGCAAATAATGGCAACACAGAATGTGGCATTTGGTAGGCCTGATAGGAGATCTTGGCTATGTGTTAGTGGTTAGTGTTCAAAATGACGCCGCAGCGATTCCAAGTAGTCACCCTAAGCGGCGTGGACCGGAGCCGGCCGGACATGTGGGTTGAGTGGCCAGTTCATAATGAGCACAATTGGACAAAGGATGGAACACTATGCAACCCACCATGCATCGCCGCTTATCTGCATCAACACTACAGGCCTCGCTACAGGCCAGGCCGCGCTACAGGCTGCGGGTCATAAGCTCCCATGGGTTATAGCTGCTCCACTCGTGTCACCCCCAGCGAACCCCGCGCAACGGCGAATACTATAGTCCCATAAAAGAGACATGACCTAAAAAGAGACTATGACATCAAAACGGTGGGCTTTGTTGCTGCTTTATCGAGTTTTTAAATTGATTATACTCAAGCAAACTATATTTTATTTTCATTAGTAAGTTTTTTTAAAGGAAATGTGTTTTGATATCATTAGACCAACAAAATTCGTTTTTGCGTCATAACTTCGTATCACTATTGACTGGAAGGAATTAGATGTTAAAGGATCTTACATAGCATGCAAGGGAAAGACGAAGGAAGTTTTTATTTAGAAGAAATTTCTTAACCTATATCAGCCCAAAGTATTTTGGAGTGAAATTTAGCTTAACAGAAGTTAAAGAGAATTTCTCCATTGAAATACGCAATTTCGAGCTTTTAAAAATGCCTTATTAAATTTTAGGTTTCCAGAGGGGTGATATTTTTTAGATTGTAACTGAAAAGATCCCGCAAAGTATTTTTTTTTCTGTTTCCGAACTGCATCGCTGGGCGGTAGTGGGTTAGTAGTTTTTGTCATTTTTTAATTATTTTTTTAAATGTATTTTTTTATCTCGGCATTGATGAAAGTTTTATGGGCAGAATAATTATAAAGTTGAATTTTAAGTGGAAATAATAAAAATTATTCAGAGTTTTGTCTGTAAAAAATTGGGTTTTTAAGTAAAATCATCGCCCTCTGCGGTGAAATTGGTTGAGTACGTTCACGAACTGTGGACATAGACAAGGTGCGGCTTTGTATCCTCAGTGACACGTTGTTTTGGTACGCGTCCTTGCTAGTCTCTTGGGAGACGTTATGTGTACTGAAGCAAGCTACCCGCCTTAGAGCACTACAGGGTATCGTAGACCAGAGATATGAGCACTACCTTTCCGCGTCCATTGCAGATCCGGTGAAAGATTGGAGCTTGGAGCTGGCAGCGAGGCGGTGACCAGGAAGTACCAGGAAGTAAATTAGGGGCAAGCAAAGGGTACGCGGTTTTACGAAACAAATTTTAATGACGACGGGTGTATAATTAAAAAGAGCTTTGCGCTTGAAACTGGTTGGGACAAGCGAGTTCGGGTACTGAGAGGGTGACCTAGGTTTCGTTTCCTCAGCAAAGCGTAACCCCTCTCGCAACGACAGAATTAATTAAGAATCGACTGATGAGAGGTTTGGGGTTGAAGGGGAGGGCGGCAAGACAGGCAGATGTGCCGTCATGCAGCGCTGTGCCATGCCGCGGGGACAAATACAGGTATACCACAAACTTGGCGCTATAATGAACTAGGCTTAGTAATAAAGACGAGAGCCAACTTCATAGCGTGCTATTTACCTTTATTTATGACTGATCTCGTCGACTTTTATTTTCGTTTAACAGCTGTTACCACGGTTGGCTGCTGAACGAAAACGAACTTTATCTATCTAATGTAATCGGTACTTTTGGGGGTTCTGTGAAAGCGGTCACTGGGGGAACGTTGCTGTTTCACTGTCTACCATTAAAGTAGGTGTAATGGTGATCTTAATAAACGCTTTTTTTCAGGGTGCACCGAGATATTACTATTCAAAGCTGATTTTTTTAAGGTATTAATTGAAAAATATGTCTAGCTTTTTAAAACAGTAAGAGTTGTTTGAATCGCCAGAACTTTGTTCAAGCAGAACGCGGCAGGCAGTTTAAACGAGACACCTGTTTTAGGGTGATCTTATTTTGGGTGAGCAAATAAACGTGGGTAGTAAGTATTTTTATTATTTTTCAAGATAGACCCAGGTTCAGCCATATCATTCGAAAGGTATCTTTAAGATCTTTCTATTGACGTGACTGAACCTAGGTCTATCTTGAAATGAAAATCAAAATACCTGCTACCCACGTTGTAGTTTTTGACTAAAAACAGGTAAGGACTCCCAAAAATAGGTGCTTTGTCTTTACTGTTCAGTTGTTGTAAGAGAAGAATTCTTCTCATAATGAAACAAAATATTATTTTTTATTTTAGAGGTAGGATATCATGTTTAATGCAACTTTGAAGAGCCAAAATCGCTTCTGATCACATCCGTGGTAAGATGATTTTCTGGGGGACGAGGGTATTACTTTACTACCAAGACTCACGATTCGCCGCGGTGCTCATGAACCTTTAGTTATTTCAAGCTTGTGTAGGTTAGGTTTTTGCCTCAACAACAAGTCCTTTCCACTCTCACAGTTAAAACAAAACGCCTGTTTCAGAGAGTTCTACGCCTGTTTTGAGTGTGAAACTAAAAAGGTGGAAGTACCGTACGTAATTTGGTTATTTTTCAAGATGGAGTTGTGTTCAGCCACCTCAGTGGAAAGCTCTCGCCGAGACCTTTTAATTGATGTGGCTGAACATAGGTCTATCTTAAAAAATGACCAAAATAAGTTCTACCCCCGTTTTAGTTTCACACCCAAAACAGGTATAGCGTTCCCTAAAACAGGTGTTTTGTTTTTACTGTGATACGTAAGTTGTGTGGTTAAAGAGCATGAGAAAACAATGGCGGTGTATCCGGATGACTGGAATTAAGTAGCTTGATTGAAGAGTGACATGATGAAAGGGAATGTGCTGCAGAGATATCAATTTGACAGGACGACGTTGCCGTGCGGCTGTTCTCCGGTGGTACTGATTGGTGGTGTGATGAAATCATCCGAGGGTTTCATGTGGGTGTGGGCGGCACTGCGTGGCGGCGGCAGCGGCGGTAGAGGCCTAACTTCGGAAAGACTTTGTGGATCTTTTCAGCTCAGTATTGGCAAAATTTAAAAAATATCAGCGCTCTGGAAACCTGAAATTTATTAATATAGGCATTTTTCAAAGCTTAAAATTTTGTATCCTAATGGAAAAATCACTCCAATTTCTCTTAAGCTAAATTTCACTCCGAATACATTGGGCTGTTATGGGTTGAACTTTTCATGTCCCAGGCACCGAAAAAACTCTCCTCTAGCTTACCTAAATGTGTCTCGGAGTTGAGAAAAAGACAAAAGGAAAGTAGCATGATGACTGAATTCAAATTCAAAATTTTGGAGTGATCTACGTCCCTATTTTTCTGAGCTCTATACCTTTGTGATCTCGTCTACTTTTCTAGCCCCACACAGTGAACTCTTCGCACTATTTTAATCTGAATCTTCCCGTTTGAGAGCGTACCATAAATTGACGATATCACTTAAGTTGGTCGGTTCGATTCTGTCATGTCCGACAGGTAGCTATCCTGTGTTTGGCACAAGTACGGGCAGAGTCGTGTGCATGAAATATCCAGACCGAGGTGGATTGCTGAACCGTGACTGCGGAATGTCATCTAGTGGGTTATTAATATTGAGAAATAATGCAAATAATGAGGCAACCTCGATGCACTTCGCCGCATGACCAAGCATGTAATGGGCGTCAAAGTTAAATTAACTGGAGTATAGTGTCGCTTTGGGAAGGGAACGGGTGGGAAGGGAAGAGGCGATCTCTATTCTAAGGACTCTGGCCAGACCGAACCGGCCGGACGGGCTGACACCCCTATTGTCACTTTCACAAATATTCCCCTGACAATGCCACAGTACTCTTCAACAGGCTCAAGATCACCGTACAATACACTACACACTTACGAGGAACCGGTTAACTTAAACGGATTGTTAACGGTTCGGTATTGAGAACAAAACTTTGCATCACTTCGTCAGACGTGATATCTTTTTGATGTAGATTATTAGTTGTTTTTATAGTTTGCTCCTGCTAGACGCATCTCATATCCCATTGGTCAGCGCTGCGATCAGAACAAAACAGTGCAGGCAGTTTCTTGATGTGCATTCGTCAGTCTTACCTCAAAATTGAAGTTTTCACTGGACGTGCAGGATGGCCAAATCGTTCGAATTCATTCGCGTAGATTTTTCAGAACATGTCAGGTGAAACTGGCCTCATGTTTATTTGTTGGATTTACTGAAACCCTTTCTACAGTACGAAAGATTTCATGGATTAAAGCTTGTCAATGTTAATATGTTGTATTTTTATTTTGTTGTAAGCAAGTTACGAAGGTCGACAGTGGTTTGATATTTCATTATACCACGAACGGAGACGCCCGATGGTAGATTTGGCTTTTTCCTTTCGAATTTTCCGCAAAATTACGATAAGAATCATGTCACGATGGCCGCTCCCTTGTCACTGTAAATGCCTCCATTTACGCAAAATGTTAAATATATTCGGGAGATCGAGCTATTATCGGGAAAACATTGTTAGTAAAAATGGACTTGTCAGCGAAAAGCCAGGTTGACAGCGGCAGGAAGATGTCAAAGAGAAACAATTGGCTCATAATGAGATGGAAAAGGTGATAAGTCCCATGATCCTCGTTTTGTTTTCGCCGCGAAGAGGTCATCGGGCCGAATAAGTGGCAGGCAAAAAGAAAAGTGATAAAGTTGGGAATCGGGGAGGGAAGAGTGAAAGTAATCATGCTTCTGCCCTTGGTTCGTAATCTGCCCAATAAACTAAATCATTTGTCCAATTTCGCCAGGACATATGTAATGTCGACTTTGCTCGCGTTGCAAGGGAACCTCTCTGCCGGAAACACAATTACCACAGAAATTAGAGTGCTCAAAACGCGAGTTATTGGCCTAAGATTGCCTTTTAGCGATTACGCCCATCAAGGGTATGTCTACAAGAAAAAAAAATCTTTTGCAAAGGGGAAATGATAGGAAGTAAGTTTATCGGGAGTGAAACACGTTATGCTCTCTTCAGAGAAGTTTATTGAACAGCTTTTCGGTAATTACAATAACAGGAGGGCTTCGTTACACTGTTAATGTGAAATGGTCAAATTTGGCTGAAGAATAGTAGCTGAAATGTTAATATTTCAACTAGTCAATTTTGACTATTTTGTAGTCAAAAATGACCATTCTTTCGTCACTTTTAACTATTCAATTAGTCATTTACAGCTTACTATTAAAAATAGTCAAATTTGACTAAAGATTAGTAGCTGAAATTTTGATATTTCAATTTGTCAATTTTGACTATTTTTTAGTCAAAAATGACTATTTAAGTAGTGAAAAAAGAACTCGTTGAAAAGAGTATAAAAAATGATTTATTTTATACTCAGGGACCAAACTAATATTAGAACTAGAAAATATTAATACCGAATATGGTAGAAATGTTTTGACTGCTAAATCTATCAATTTTGAAAATTGTACACTGATTTTAAAAATGACTAAATTAAATAGTCAAACAAAAATGACGAAATCAATTAGTCGAAAAAAGACTAATTCAAATTTAGAGTGTACGACTGGATTATACTTGGGGGGAAAACATGATGAAAGGTACATTTATTGTTAGTTTCCGCATAAATTAAAGTAATTACAGGGATATTTGGAAAGGTTGCATTGTTTCCATTGATCTGTGATTCAGAGAAGACAACATTGACCAGTAGCAATGATCCAATACCTGCATCTTTAGGAGAGGCGTTATGGTTTCTGATTGAAAACCATTATTGCGCGAATTTTTGGTGGAGGTGTAGAGAGCGCATCGGGGTCTGGCCCGAAGTTTGTGGTTTCGTTGATTGGGCCACACACCGCAAGCTAGGCGTTTCTTCTTTCATGTCCGCCGTCTTAATGGGGATAGTTTTAGTTCTAGCTCGAGATTCCGTGGCGCAGCGCGGCGTGGCGCGGTTTCAGCAAACCGCGAGCAGAGCGCCAAATTCAAATCCGCCGGGTTTGTTCGAATGTTCGTCCAATCTAGGTGGCAATGAGCTGCCGCTACGGGCCTCGCTCCGCCTGCTAACTTTGAGAAGACTCGGATATCGCTTGTAATTAAGCTCATCTCGAAGCGCTCCTCGTCCGATTAATCGATTTTGGTTAATCCGACTTGCTCCAGCGCCTGCCTGCTTCGACACACCGCCGGACGCACCGAAACAACCAATACCAAACATAGTATCAGCTTCGATTCAACGCGAAAAGCTAATCATATTCAAAAGAATATGGAATGATCTTTACGATTGTGTTCCTCTTCTGTTTATCTTCAATGACATCTTCTGTTGTTGCTGAATCTTAGTTTTCATGATTTTCAAACATGAACATTTTCTTTTATGTATAGATAACTTCACAAAACTTAACCCTCTACCGCCCAGCGATGCCGTTCGGAAACACAAAAATTTATTTTAGAGGATCTTTTCAGTTCGGTATTGTCACAATTTAAAAAATATCACCCTTCTGGAAACCTGAAATTTAATAATTTAGACATTTTTCAAAGCTTAAAATTTTGTATGTTAATATGGAAAAACTTCTTCCAACTTCTCTTAAGCCTAATTTCCCTCCAAATTCTTTGGGCTGTTATGGGTTAAATAGAGTGCGTCGTCACGGGTTCTTTTTAAAACATGATGGGACTGGCGCACGGTGAAATATTTTAGCGAAAAACAGAATCTGTTTGGTACGTTGGTGCGGTGCGGATGAGCCGGCTTGAAATGCATCAAAGCCATGTATGCGTTGCTATCCACTGGGACACTGAGATATTGCAATGCACACAGCAATTACAGGCGATCGTAAAGCAGCGCCGCACGGCCCGTGGGGATCTGAATAGACAGGATTACAACCTTTCTTTGAATGCTCCATTTGACGAACCAATCATTTAGAGAGTATCGGACTGAAATGGAGTGGAGTGCTGAAAGAGACCCAGCTTCTCATACTAATACAGCTTATTTTCCAGAAACCACATACGATGAATGGCGCTGAAGGTTCTCGTGGATTTAATACATATTCATTATTGACAGCAGCGACGTTTTAGTTACGGTTGCGAACATTTTTTTAAAAATAATTTGAAAATAGTGTTTTGGAAAAAGTTTAGTAAAGTTCCGAAGCATCCCAGAGTGAAGGAGTATTTGTAGAGGAGAAGAGTGTTGGAGGGGAAACTTGTGTAGAGGTAGCCATGTAGAGGCTAGACCCATGTAGAAAAGAGCTAACGAAATTGGAGAAAAATAAGTGTACGAAAACATACATAGTGTAATATGTGTGTAATATTCTCGACATATTATTGGGTCATATGATTCATATAACTCAATTCTCTCTGTATCATCTCCTTTAATAATCACTGTTCCGAGAGCGCCTTAAGAGTCATTGACGACATTGAAAAGGGTGTCCCCACCTCGTGTGTTTGATGGAAATGATTTGTTCCAGGACGGTCTGAATTTGCCATCTTCGTGTTGTTATGACTCGGTAGCGTAGGAAAAACGACCTCAATCTAGATTTCCAACCTAATAAATTGATGATTGTTGAAGCAAAGTTTGATTTACTTGGCCGAGACGTTTACTCTGTCATGGAGCATGAAAGCAAAGAGCTAATGCATTCCTATGGGACTTTTCGTTCAAGTTTGTCAGCATTGGCCACTGCCCAAACAAACTCGTCCCTCGCGGTCCGACGATTGGCCCGACTTTTTATTCTACGGTGCACGAAAGTTTGTTCTATATTATTATTCGGACCGTTTTATTCCCTCACCTGGAAGATTAAATTTTGTTTTCGTGGCAAAACGTCTCTTTATGCACGGAATCGGTTAACGCTATGTGATTTCTGGAAAAGCGGTTTTTCACTTTCGCATGTGACAACCGAACAAGGAAACTGAAGCGTTCCTATTGTTGCCTTCTTTTTGATGATATTATATCTGATCCTGTATACATTTATAACTTGTTTTGTTGCTAACCGTACAAGACGCTGAGCCGTAAGATGGAAGGATATTCCATTCCCAATCAATACGGGCTGGACTAACTCATGATGTAGCTCCCGTATAGATGATTATTTTCGCAAAGCATACAATCTGTTTCTGATTCGATGGACTCAAATGAAACTATACTAGTTGAAAATGCTGTTTCAAAACTATACTTCTTGCAGTTTGTAAGCATACACAGTAAAAATAAAACACCCGTTTTGGTGAATGCTATACCTGTTTTGGGTATGAGACTGATATGGGGGTAGTTCGTATTTTGGTATATTTTTTAAGGTAGACCTATGTTCAGCCACGTAAATGGGAAGCTCTCGCCGAGACCTTTCGAATGATATGGCTGAACATAGGCTTATCTTGAAAAATAACTAAAATACGCATTGCTCCCTTATTTTTCAAGATAGAGCTATGTTCAGCCACACCAATGAAAAGCTCTCGCCGAGACCTTTCGAATGATATGGCTGATGCTAGGCCTATCTCGAAAAATAACCAAAATACGTACTACCCCCTTTATAGTTAAATACCCAAAACGGGTATGGCTTTTCCCAAAAACAAGTGTTTTGTTTCTACTGTGTAGGTATTAGTACATTCTTGATCGAGCATTTGCAACAAGTGCGGTTTAAATTGAAGCCATCGACTTATCTTTTTGAATTTTTCGTGCTCGACAGTTGTTTATAAGCAGTGCAAGCGGAAAAGAGGAAGTTGTTGTGTGTGTGTGTTTGATCTTGGTACTATTAAAAATCGGAATCAATTTCCGTTAGTACGCCTTTTTATCGTCCAGACCGATGGACAGAAGAGGCGGGAAACGAAGGTACAGGAGATGAAAGAACAAGCCAGCGTGATCTAACAGCCCGGCCGGGTAAAAGTCCCTTTTGGCATGAGCCTTTTGGCATGAGCTGATTGCAAAGAGTAAGGCAGGCGCAGGGCAGGAATTTCTCATAACTTATAGAAAAGAACGTGGCATCACTTCGACATGTTAGAGGTGGGCCGAAATTTTCCACGAGGAATGCTGGAGATTAGCTTTTTTTTTAGTATAACGATCGGCTGGTTCTCTATAATACAAGGAGTCATGGTTAACATTGGGCCTGCTTCGGCTCATCTCGGCTAAGGAATTCGCCTACCAGGTGAAAGGGATGCTGCACCGAAAGTGCCCGAAGGGTATCAATTCCCCTCCTCCTAGAAGAAAATGTCTAATATGTAATCTAAAATGTCAAATCGTGGAATATTCTAAATTGCAAACTGAAAAACATGGGCAGTGTCTTTATGTACTATCAGCCCAAAAGATATTGACCAGTTCTGGTCGTGCAACAAGGTGGTGGCCAATGTATTTCCCCATAAGGCGGAGCCTTCCTGAACGACCAGAACCGGACAATACCTTTTGGACTGAGGGTACTTCACATCATTTCGAGTACAGGTGACGATATAAACAACGCAGGGAAGATGACTCACTTGTCGTTGCATTTTCCTTATCTAAACCCAAAAGATTCAGTCATCTTAAGTACAGTTGACGAATACGCACAGGGTGCAGGGAGAACCGTGAAGCTAAGGTCAAGGCGAGGTTCGCTATTGGTTTGTTGAGCAGACAGTGTGACGTGGCTATTGAAGTAGCGTTTGACTTTTTGGCTTTCGTGAGGCACAAGGTGAGAAGCTACCAAGGGGGCTTGGAGAAAGGGTCGGGCGGGAGGCCGGCGCGGCGGGCGACAGGCAGGCGCAGGGGGCACGCACTGCAAATGAAGCCGTCAAGAGCTTTGCATGTCGTGCCGGCTTGTCAGACAGCGCTAACTATCTTTTACCACTTTCTCCAGAGCAAACCCACGCTAGCTGAGCACAGCGCACTCTTCGATAAACTGATTAAATCTTCAACAATGAGATCTTGTTAACAAAAAGCATCATGACTGCCTACTTCTCGCTATTCATATCATGATTTCGAACTATCGCGAAAGAACTTTGGCTTGCCGTATGCGCAGGGAAAGTTTGTTACGCAAAATACAGGCGAATTTATTTGATTTTGTTAGTGATATCACTTCGTGATGGCGCATCTCATCATGCCGGTGTTGCCATTTTTACCTCAATACATTTTGACTGCGGTTTACTTGTGAACCATAATAGATCATCGCGGATATTTGGTAGTTATGAATGGGGTACTTGACCAATTTTTATCGAGATAGCCATCACAAAGAGCTCAAAAAATGACGAAGAACATTATAAGCAGCACCTTGATACAATTAGCCGATCATCCGAGAGTCGAGTTCAAAGTTGCGTGTGACGTCATTGAATCCGTGGAATTCGGCAAAATTTACGAATTCTATGACGTCACACGCAACTTTGAACTCGATTTCTGGGTGATTGGCTAATTGTATCTAGGTGCTTTTGACGTTTCTTCGTCATTTTTTGAACTCTTTCTGATGGCTATCTCGATAAAAGTTGGTCAAGTACCCCCTGAGCAAATAAAAAAGGGACCGATTACCCTCCGCTAGGCTTATTTTTTTATCGATTTTATAAAATTAAATAGGTTTAGAAATGCTAAGGTGCAAAATCTGACAGTACTGCAGGTCCGCTCCTGTTGTTTTCTGTCCAAAGAAATCACTCAAATGATGCTGAAAGTAGATGTGGTCACTTGAGTTAAATAGGGTCGGGTGTAAAGGCTGAGGGCTGAATTGCGTTCCCTGAAATCGGCAGAATGTTTTTCCCGATCTTTTTGGCGCTATCTCTCTCGACAAGAGCGGAGTAAAGAATATCTTGTAATGGTGGATTTAAAGACGCCCTGCGCGGCGTGGAATTCGAAGACACAATAACCGTGGAGCTACGTGTTGGCGTCTAAAGGCAGGCCGTCAAAAGGCAAGCCGTCAAAAGCAAGGCAAGGTGTGAGCTAAAAGCTGAGAAAAAAAACGGCGAACACGTCCGGGAAATACGGCGATAAAAACATTTACTTTTTTCTTCTACTTCATCTGGTCCCATTAAATGGAACGCTTTTTATACTAGCGAGATTTCGCCATTGAAAAACAGCCCAAGTTGCATTGAAAACCTTTTACAATTATTGACGCACATGTTGACATTTTGATCATGTGAAATGATTCCTACTTCTATGGATAACTCATTCGTCTTTTCCCTCCTCAATCTTCAAGTTTGTTTCCAGGAAAGCTGCCGGATACAAATGTATTGCGCTTTCATTTTCTTCCCTTTTTTCCTCGTGTTTTTGCCATCCGTCAAAAGTTTCTTTTTGTATAACAAATAGCAGAAGCGCATGTGTGATGTGGAAAGGTTTGCTTATCCGGCAGCTCCTAGCTTTTAAGATCTGTCTTTACACCAACTCATGTGAATTATTTTCAATGTTTGTTCTATCCGAAAATTTTCAGCTAACACTTGGTGTTCTATCAATTACATGGAAAAATAACGACGAATCGTGAGAATTCGAGGTGGTTCGATTGCTTTAAGTTCCTCAATAGAAACGAATTTGTGTTAATGTAAAACGGCGTTAATCATACACTCTAAATATGAAATAGTCAAATTTTGACTAAATGAAATAGTCAATTGGTGTTTGACCAAAACTTTGGTCATATTTGACTAAAGAATGGTAGGAATAGTAA
>Ga0058701_10001177_pt1 | contig 18229 bp, 10 predicted proteins | sample AgamicOrMae_FD_97039 | JGI IMG/M metagenome (GOLD analysis project Ga0058701, IMG submission 97039) | Agave microbial communities from Guanajuato, Mexico - Or.Ma.e | ecosystem: Host-associated > Plants > Phyllosphere > Phylloplane/Leaf | place: Guanajuato, Mexico | collected 2012-06-04
CTAAATATTATTACAATTAAAAAAATATCACCCCTCTGGAAACCTGATTTTAAATTACTTAGGTATTTTTCAAAGCTTAAAATTGCGTATTTCGATGGAAAAAATCCTTTTAAGCTAAATTACACTCCAAATACTTTGGGATTTTACAGGTTAATTAAAGAGATTCGGAAGGACCTTAGAAATAAGCTAAAAAAAGATATATAAAAAATTGCAAAATACAAACACATTGTACGAATAAAAAAATCATGCTGAAAAAAAAGGAAACTATGCGATCTAACCTATAAACGTACCGTAACATTCAACCATATCAACCGGACTTTACAGTCACGAATGTCAAATTATGGGACAGGTTCACAGCCAAGTAGACATATGTTCCGGCAGAAAAATGCCATTTTTCTATTTAGTCTATTTTAATTATTTCATTTTAGCTATTTTTAAGCGCTTCTTTCCATGAATTTTTAGCTAGACGGAAAAGGCACCTTCAAGAAAGCTAATGCCAGCGACTTCTCCTTCTTGTGTGAAAACAACTCTCGAAAGGCGCTCAACTCGGGAGACCCATGCCCATGGGTTAGGGAACCATGGCCAGCGATTGTAACCAACGTGTAAGTACGCCTGCGGAACACAGTTTTGAATGAAGTACGGTGCGGAAGATTTCTATACTATTTTCCTACTCTATTCGCAGTTTCTTCCGACATCCTACTTAGACTTCCAACCCTTACGTACATTTCCCCGGTTATCCTTGCAATAGCCATGGTAATATCCAAGCCGGAAAACCCGCATTCACTCGAAAATACTCGCATGGACATCCATGGTTCATGGATATAGCATTCACACATGGATATCCAATGGTACATTTTCAATAAATGGATTACTCTGCATGGATATTGCAAACAACCGTGTTATCAGAGAGGAATATATTTTGAAGAGTTTTCCGCAACTTTGGTTGGGTACTTTGAAATGCGAGTAATGTTTAAACTCTACGCTATGAGGATTTTAGCAACTGCGACTCGTTTGCCGGCAGTTTTCAAAATTAAGACAAGGTTTACGACAAAAAAAAAAACTTCCTTTTTTGTGATAGGTCTAATAATAGGCCGCATGCTGTTTTTCCCACAGGAATAAAAGTAGAGAACTGTCGGGTAAATTGAGCGATTGGCTGAGCGGCGCTCGCAATCGCGCGATTGACAACTGGAGGGACTATTTGGCCCGCATTCTCCTGAAAGATCGCAGCGCTATTTATAAGTTGCCAGAGCCACAATCACTCAAGCAGTACGCCGGTGAGTAAGGCAGAGCTCAGATGAAACTCGTACTTTAGCATTAGTTACCTGCGGAGTGAGGCATATTGCACCCCAGGTTGGAGTATCCATGCAATGTCCATGATGATATCAAAGCCGAAAAATCCATTCACTTAAAAATACTCGAATGGACATCCATTGTTCATTGATGTAGCATAGACACCATCCACTTGTATATTCTCAATAAATGGATAATTCGGCATGGACATTGCATGACACTTCCACACTGGACATGAATAACCCTACGTTGTTATAGTCCAGTGGTGTTGACCTTAATAAAAAAAATGGGGGTTGAACCATGGACCACAGAGGTGGAGGACCAAACTCTTGAGGTAGTCACTGATACGAAGAGAGACTAAAAGCCATGTTCGTTTTCCTTCAGGACCAGAGCTAATGGCCCCCAGCACCGACGCCTGCCATCGTGTAGTGCGCTGGTGTGCAGCAACAGACCTAGACTACCACAAATGTTCTTGGCTCGCTCGAGCCGTCGAGACGCATGATTTGTCGCCAAGGTTGGAATGTGTCCAGCCTGCCGGCCCGGAGAAGGGAATCTGGGGATGCTATGAAGCCGTGAACGAGGGCTCCGCTGACATCGTCACTTCCGACAGCACCTACGCCGAAATAGCCAGAAGGTTGGTGCCATCTATCATCAATTCCATCGTCAGGAATTGCAAAAAGTTGCGGATATGCTCACTCACCTAACACGATTCATATTCTTAACGTAAATCTTCTCACTCAATCTCGGTGTCTACACTCTATATCTGAATCAGTGAGAGCCTGAGATTCACTGAATTTTCACTGCATCTCGGAGACTCTATCATCCGCTAATTCAAATTTGGAAGTGGCTATTCGCCCACTAGCCTCATATATATTGAATTAGGTTGGGTTCCGTGCGTTCAAGTCACCTCCCATTTAAAATGCATTACGCGCGTTCAAGTCTCCATGTATTTCCGCCGACGGGCGTATAGCCACGACCTTAAATTTAGAGCGTAATTAAAATATACAGGAATAGCTTCAGCGTTAAAGGATTTGACTGATAACTAATGATTATCACTGTGTTTCACTGGATATTCCAGTGATTTTTTTGGTTTAAAATAAGAGAAAGCGAGTCTGAGGCTAAAAAGACTAAACGACCTTATTTTTCCCCCAGTAACTTCGGTTTGCGGCCACTGCTGTACCAAGAAACGGACAACGACAACGCATACAAAGCCCTGGCTGTAGTTCGGACGAATTCAACAATCAAAAAACTTAGCGACTTGACGAAAATGAAGACAGCAGCTTGCTTTAACGAATACGGAACGATTGGTAGGTGTCCACAACCTCAAATTGACCTAGTAACATCGTAACGTCAAAGAAAAACACATTATTTTTCTGAACAGCCATGTCAGCTTGGTTGGACCTCGAGCGAAGTCGAATTTGGCACTGCCCCACTAATACAGACCTCTTGAAGGTTTTCCCGAAGATGTGTGCTCCTGGGGCCGACAGCGAACATTTCAACTTCAGTAAAAAGATTTCTGAACCGTTGTGTGTCCAATGTGCAGCTCGCCCTGAGCTCATTGCACCAGGTACGTCGGCAACGAAGCTACTGGTACACCATTGACCGAGCGCCACAAGCTTTAAGGATTGAATTTCCCTGTAATTCTGTTCTACCTAGATAAAAATTATTGTCAAATTACGAGGATTAAAGATACTTTAATCGTCCTAGGTCAAACGTAGGGTAGATGAGGTCACGTGCCTCTCTTCACTGTAGCTCTACTCGGCTTGGCGACGATGTGTGGTAGTTCATCATAACAGAGGAAATTCCGAGATGCAGGAAGTTGTCCGACACGGACGTTGTCCGACACGGACGTTGTCCGACACGGACGTTGTCCGACACGGACGTTGTCCGACACGGACGTTGTCCGACACGGACGTTGTCCGACACGGAAGTTGTCCGACAAAACCCAACCTAACGACAGCCGACATTGTCGAACAGTTTCCCTGTCGAACACTTTCCGTGTCGAACACTTTCCTCCGTCCCGATATTCCATCTCCAAACTTGATATGCACTTCAAAATTCAAGTGATGAGTCCTGATGAGATTTCGTAAAATTTCAGGTGTCAACGGACACACTTGCGCGGCCAACGAAAATAACTTATACTACGGCGATTTGGGTGCGTTGCGTTGTTTGCAAGATCGTCGCGCCGACGTGGCTTTCATCGACTTGCGAGGAGTTCCTTACGGTAAGAAAATTTAATCTATTAATTTTTATATGCGTAAGAAGAAAGAGTACCCACGTTGAATAAGTTTGATCACTCTTTCGTTTCTTAGCGTATTTATTAGAATTTGGTCCGGTCAGTTTTACAAACATAATTTTATAGCCTGATTGGGGGCAATTTTTCTTTTGTTGGGCTCATAAACGAGTTTATTTTTCATGATTTACAGAAAACAGGACGTTGTCGGAGTACCGCGTTCTATGTAGGAACGGCTCGGAAACCAACCAGACTGGTCTCAACGTAGACTTTGACTGTTCCCTAAGTGAAGGCATTGGTGGTGAGGTAAGTAATTACTCGCCATTTTGAAAATTTGCGATTTCTACCTTCGCATCCGATACTGATGAAAGTTCCATCTCGGTTCAACCCTTCATGACAATACCGATGAATGTAAGCAACGTATGAGAACTATCTACACCGATTAGGTCAGGTGAACCTGATGTTTTTAACGCAGATCAGACTTGGCTACCGCGTAAGGTTATTCTTGTGCCACACTCTAAGGTCTTCGCAAGGCTTGACGTCGAAAGGTGGAGCTTAAAGGGTAGATCATGCAACCTTAAAACGTTCTAAGTGGATTCCAAGAACCATTTTTGGATATTGTTTAGGTTTAGATATATACGACCTGATTTTTCTTAAAATATTTGTTTGCAGATTTTGACGAACCGTGAAATCACAATCAAGTCAGCCGATGCTTTGTTCCTTCTGAACAGCATGCAGCTTTGGTTCGACGAGGGACTCGGCAGGTTTGGTGATAATGTCGTTATAAACATGTTTGCTGAAGAATGGGGACCTAACCGGACCAAAGGAGTCCTTTTCAAGGTAAGTTTTCTTCCAGCTAATAGACACGTTCAACGATATTTACCATATTTCATATACATCCAGTTTAAATTATACGAATTTCATCGCTTTAAAGAAGCTGGTTTCAGATTTTTTTAGAGCCAAACAGCTACGTCTAAAATGTTTTAAAAATAATATAGCAGGAGAAGCAAAATTTCAATCTTCTCAAAAAAAAAAACTCAAACACATTTTTTTTTCAAAATTTAGACGGCGTCTTACCGGATTTTTGACAGAGCAACATAATTTCACTTGTCAATTTTTGAGTGTAGAAGATTTTGAAACATAATAATACAATGGCGTTTTCTTTTTTTTGAGTGTAGAAGATTTTGAAACATGTAATAATATAATGGCGTTTTCTTTCGTTTTTTAAGTGTAGAAGATTTTGAAACATGTAATAATACAATGGCTTTCTTTACAACTCAATGATACAACTTCTTTCTTTTTTTTTCAGCCGTCGAGTCTTGGTTTTGTTGATCTCTACGACACGAGCTCGCCTCAGGTGCGCGCATTCGCTATTCTCCAGGAGAGACGCAAACACTGCGACCCCAACGGTGCTCGCTCAATCAGTCCGACGATTCTGACTTTGGGATTGACAATGTTGGTAACAGCTTTTGCAGGATTCCGTTCGTAGAACGGATGAGCAGAAAATCTAAAAGGCAGTACAAATTTTCCCAACATCCGTCTCTTTTGTAACTATTTAAGACTTCGACTTATTCACGGTGTATCGTACGCACCATTCATGCCCTCTAGTTTAACATTGGACGATTTCGTTCAGAAGAAGATATTTAACGTTTTTTTTTCTACTTCGTCTCTTAATTTTTAGACGTTTCGTCAGAGAAAGTGCCATGGGATCGCCAGAATGTGCAAGAAATATTGTGATGTGCAAAATGACAATGTAGGAATGGTTTATAAATGTTTTTAGCGTGTTAGATTGGAAAACGAGGGGAAAGTTTCAGTGCTTATCACTCATAGTAGAACTTTCAAGTATTGTATTTTTTTTAACGATAAGGATTGCTTTGTATGGAAACACAAAATAAACGAGGTTTACATATTTTTTCTTGACTTTTTTTGTACAAACTCGGAATGCTGAAGGAGGCTTGTCAGATAGGTAGGCAACCTCAATTACTCAGGTGAAATAGCGATAGTCCAGTAGGGCGATGTGTGCGCCCGTGCTCGACACCGAAGAGCCCCTGACAAAATTTGCATAGCCTACACGCATAACACGCATGTAGCGTGGGTTGCATAACTTCTTTTCTTCAGGGGCTCCATGTGTCCACGAAGCAAACGTTCCTTGAGGAACAAGAGCCTCCTGAGATACGCAGAAGGCCTGCAACCGTGTTCCTTTACGTCCGTATTTTTCAAAATAAAAAATATAGAGTACAGCTCATCGAATCGCATTTTGATAGTCGTTCGATTTACGGCATTAATACGCTAGAAAAAAAGAGTGCCACAAAAAAAAATGCTGCAATACACACGCTGAAGACTTTAGGAGGGACTGCAACTTTTTTTTAGGGATGATGTGAATCAGGCCTTTAAGAACGAGGGGATATCTCGCAGTGCCCGTGTTTTTTTTTTTTTTTTTAGACTTTGGGATATTATTTCGTAATAATAGAACGATCGACTTCTTTCAAACTTCACCCTGAGAAAATAACATATTTTTAAGCCAATCATTAGTCTTACGTCTGTAATTAATATTGAAACACAACGCTGGAACAACATTTAGAGTCAAAAATAACTATTTTATGAAGCAATAAATTATTACTCCAAACAATATTATAACTGAGAGAGTGTCGATTGACCCGGCTTCCCCATTTAAAATGTATTATGTTGGGCTCCGTGCGTTCAAGTCACCTCCCATGACTTAGGTTGGTTACGTGTATTCAGGTCTCCATATATTGATGCATGTCGGGTCAATAGCAACACCCCATCACTGATAATATGGGTCAAAACCCAACGGGTCGGAATACACTTTCCTGCGCGTTTGGATAACATGAACCTTGCGACCCTTTCTTGAAAGACCTCCACCTTGGAGTAGCATAAAACTAGACTTATACTAGTCCAAGCCTCCACAAAAATGACAACATTAGTTCATGCTGTAAAACATTAATTCATTTAACAATATTAAAGATTTTCACTTCTAATGTTGTACGAAAAATCGTCAGTGTGAAAGTATAGGCCTACTCTGAAAGTAGAATATACCATTAGACTGCGATTATTTTAACCCTCTACCGCTCACAATCAGCGATGCCGTTCGGAAACAGAAAAAAATAATTTGGTTGAACTTTTTAGTTCAGTATTGTCCCAATTTAAAAAATATCACCCCTCTGGAAACCCGAAATTTAATTATTTAGGCATTTTCCGAAGCTTCAAATTGCGTAATTTAAAGGTAAAAATTCCTTCGAATTTCTCTTAGGCTAAATTTCTCTCCAAATACTTTGGGCTGTTATGGATTAAAGCTCCTTTAGCGACCATTCCGGCAGTAGACTAACCAGGATAGCAAATATTGGCTTTAGCGAGGCAATTAAGACCTGGCGCGCCGGCGCGGCGCCATGGCGCTCCGGCCTTTGATCGATAATTAACAAGCTCGGCCATCTACGCACGAAAATACCGCCTAATGAAGCAATAGAACGATGAGACGGTAAAAAATCAAAAGCACCGGTACAAATCGGATAAGTAGCCCTTCACAAAAGCATTCATTAAACAGCAGCGGGGGACCGGGCGCCATTTTGTCGGATGCCCCGCCCCTCGCGCGGTGCGCGGCGGCGCGGCGCGCCAATCGGGAGGCGGGAACTCGTTGCGCATTGGTGGGCTGCTCAGTCGACGACCGTGGAAAAGGCGGGGAATTCAAACGAGGAGGAGGGAGCCTTCCCGAATGGAATCCTCGCCGCTTACTGCTCAAGTTTCGCGGCTATTCCGCGTTGGAGAGGTATCGAAATTCTGTCGTACTCGTTTTACCCGCGTTTTCTTTCTTGTTTGAGCGCGTCGACAGTTTTGGTGAAGTGAATGTGATTGTACGAGTGAAGCAGTATGGAATTATAGGAGAATTTCGTTTGCTTTGTGTTGTACGTAGTCTACGAGACGGTAGGACAATGGATCTATCCACGTCGCCGCGGCCACGTGTCTGTGACCTTGGTAAAACTCGGATAGCTAAGTCGGTGTTCTCGATCAGTAACCTCGTGGGATCCTCGGAACAGCAATCGGATACGGAGCACACTTCAGGTAAAAGAAAAAATAACGCCTTCGTAACGACGGTCTTAACGATTCGAAATTAAGGTCTTAAAAATTAAAAATCTTTTCAGGTAAATCTAAAAGTATTACGGCTGTTGATTGTAAGTCTCCTGTTTTAAAGGAAATAACATACAGGTATACGAACATGACAAAGATATTTGTGGTGCGGGTAATTTTACGACAAATACATCATGAGATAAAAATTCCTGCTTACACGGAATTTTTCCTATTAAAACCTAGATTGTTTCGTTCATAATTTCAGTAGTAAGGAAAAAATCCTTTTACCCTGCTCATATTCAGCAAAATTTTATCAAATTAAGCATTCCAAAAAAATGTATTTTGAAAACGCAAATAATCTTGTGAGAAAGAACGTAACTTACTCATTATTTAAATCAAATGTTTGAAGCGCAATGACGAACATATCGAAGCGCAAAACAACAACAACAAAAAACAAAAAAGTGAGTAAGGAATGCTGAGTTTTTTTTTTCCAGAATGAAAGTGTTATCAGTTCTTTTCGAGAGAAAGCTTCGTTTCTTAATGTGTCCTGCCTGACTTTCCTCTGAGGTATTTCGAGATCCATTAAAAGGACGTATGCGTAAACCCGATTTACAGCGATGTACTGCAGGTTGCCTATCAGAACGCGGAAGTTCATATGCTGCGTGCATGCCCCATAAGTGGGGGAGGAGGGTATTTCCGGGAGCGGAAAAACCTACGTTTCCGAAATACGGAGGGGTGTCCTTGCAATGGCATATCATAGGGCACGTACCAGGTGGATCGACAAGCCCTGAAACGTCCTTAATCGAGGACATACGTTACGTTAAGTTACGTTACGTAACAGTAATATATTCGCACCGGTTTTCGGAGAAATGGATCCTGAGAATAAACTTAGGTATTCCGGTAAACACCTCAAGACAATCCAAAATCACGTATGAGAATATGTAGAGAAAAATTGAATTTAAGTCGAGTTGTAATCGGTTCAAGTGTGGACCGATGAGTTGGCGGCAAGCCGCCAAAATTGAACATAAGCGGTACGCAAATTAAGCTTCTCTATAAGACGAAAATTGATACACGATTATGTCGTAAATCACAGCAAGTGACAGTAAATTACTCATTGCCAACGTGGGTCGCCTGCGGACTCATGGGCTTTCAAGAGGATCCTTTCGATTCCTCTAATTTGGTTGCTTTTTGACAAAATGACGAACACATTCCATGCGGTACACAAAAAGTTCGGAATTCCGTATCAATCCACGAGCGCGAGAAAGAGAGAAAGCTAATGGGCGATGTAGCACGTTCTTGTGTTTTACTAACGATTTGAGGTCATCGAGATATCTATGTTTTTTTTTTTGTCTTTTTGTTTTTTTATCGTGGTGAATCACATTTACATAGAATATGGCTTTAATATATATTTAAATCGACTTTCTTTTCGATTTTTAGTATGACAAAAATGTATTTAACACACATTTCTTTGAATATTTGATATTTGAAATGCAGTCGGATCAGTAGACACTCCCTTTCTTTTTTGGTATGAGCATGCCCCTCAAATGGCAAAATTAATCCACTACCGTCCAGCGATGCCGCTCCGAAACAGAAACATTTATTTTAGAGAATCTTTTTAGTTCAGTATTGTCACAATTTAAATAACATAGAAAAATATCACCCCCCAGGAAACCTGAAATTCAATTATTTAGGCATTTTCCGAAGCTTATAAAATTGCGTATTTTAATGTAAAAATTCCTTTCAATTTCTCTTAAGCTAAATTTCACTCCAAATAATTTGGGCTGTTATGGGTTAAGAAAGTGACACATTGAAAAATTATTTTCCCTGTAAGGAGAAAAAAATCACCATAATTTATTTTAAAAAATGCCTAGAAATCGTTAAGCAGTTGCGGTAGTAGAATAAGCGGAATAACAATTTGGGTTCCATGAATCAATAAAGATGATTATCACACTCCACGGGCCAGTAGCTATAGCAGGTAGCTCACAATTTTATTTATAAAAGTGACAAAAGAACGATCCATGTCCATATTTCATGGGTAGCGGCTCAGACAAAGATTGGGAGGAAGGAAGCGATCGGGTCGCAGGCAACGCAGAGAGCAAGTCCGCCTGCCTGCCTGCCTCCGATCACTCCCGCTTCCCGCGTCCCGCTTCCCGCGTCCCGCTTCCCGCCTCACGGCCAATTAATCGAGCAGCCACGATTCCACGAATACTTCCGACACGCTTTCAACCTTCTTTTCTCACCGAACCCGAATCCGAACCCGACCGAACCCCGCCAAGCCTGCCTCCTTGCTTTTCACCGACAGATGCCAGCCTACAATAGCTAAAAGCAAGCTCACAAAATCAATACTTCTTCAAGTTCCAGCACAAGTCAATTTAAAAGGTTGGTCTTTTTTATGTCGATCCGAGTGGCTCAAGACACGACGCGCACTAAATCTAACTTAACCTTAGCTAGCCTAAACTGACATAAGCCAACTTTACCCATAACAGCCCAAAGAATTTGGAGTGAAATTTAGCTTAAGAGAAATTGGAAGGATTTTTTCCCATTAATATACGCAATTTTAAGCTTTGAAAAAGGCCTAAGTTATTAAATTTACGGTTTTCAGAAGGGTGATATTCATTAAATTGTGACAATACTAAACTGGAAAGATCCTCTAAAATATTTTTTCTGTTTTCGAACGGCATCGCTGGGCGGTAGTGGTTTAATCTAACCTATATTCCTTGAATTGATATAATTATCACAGTACTTGTACCTAACAAATGATGCGTTATCTCTTTTTTTATAGCGTCTAATTTAGATTATACCGTTTTCCTGCGATGTTTATTTCCAAAACCAAAACATTCTGCTAAATACAGTAACCTTTTAAAGGTTTACAACGATACCGTTTGAATTTGTGCTCCAAATTTTGCTTTTAGCCTTGCTACAGCTTTCAAGCTGTTTTCATTATTAATTTATTGAATCAGTGAGAGTCTCTGCGATTCAATGAATTTTCACTGAGTCTCAGAGACTCGTTCTGATTCAAGTATACAGTGTAATAAAAAGGCTTCTTAAAAAAAGCAGGATTTAAATTCTTCATAAAAAAATAAATAAAATAAAAAATAAAAAATAAAAAAAACTCGCTAAAATGCAAAGAGAATCAAAATGAAAACTGCGCAACGAGGTGGAACAACTCTGCCATGCTCTGAAAAATCTTTAAGTAATATTCACTCGTTCAAACAAAAATTACCAACTATCTCCTCGCTAAAAATACTATTTTTTCGGTTAAAGACACACTTCAAGTTCAAACGACGGAAATTCACCAGAGGATTTTTAGACATTGAACAACGTATATTTGGTATTTCTCTTCGGTGTTAAGAGTATAATTTTTTTGGCACAGCGCCTGAACTCGGTAGAACCATTCCTCTCAAGAATTAGTTTTCTGGAACGTGATCTGTTTGTTAAACGAAGATATTTCACGTGAAAGTTTGGTCATTCGTTTGAGCGATGTTTCGGCCCTTGTAATGACTTAACAGATCTAGCTTAACCTCCACTGTGGGTGGCCCCAGCTGCGTGTTTCGATCCAACCGCCAACAGAAATGAACACAACGCCTCGGTTTCATTCAAGAAGAAATCTTAAGGAATGTCGCGGAGCAATTTGCGCAAAGAAAATTAATCAGCGTTGTTTTTTCAAGTACGATCCTAAAAACACGTCCGTTTGCTGGTCTTGTTATGGAAATTTTGGAATTATAGCAGCTCTATGCCCTACCATTCATTACACTTTTTATATCAGTATACAATATCAATTGATATTTTTCTCACATAAAACGAAACACCGGTACCTGTGTTTGGTGTGAAAATAAATCGGGGGCTGTATGTATTCAGGTAATTTTTCAAGATTGACCTATGTTCCGCCGTATAATTCAAATTCAAATGGTCCCAGTGAGAGCTCTCCGTGGGAGTGGCTGATTGTGAGCATAGGTCTTGAAAAATTAACCAAATACGTTCCCCCGTTTTATTTTCACATTCAATAAAGGTAAGGACTCCCTAAGTGACATGTGTTCCTTTTTAACTTATGAGCTTCCCTCTCATCTACTGGAGTTATTTTCTACTTAATTTATTCTAATGAAAATAAAACATGCCTTCTCAATATGTTAACTATAACTTTATACAAGTGAGAGTCTCTGTGATTCAGTGAAAATTCACGTAATTCCAGTCAATGTAGCACCACTGATTTTTTTTCAGTGCAGCTGTATTGACTAAAATTCAGTGAATTTTTCCTGAATTTCAGAGACATCACTGATTTAAATTTAGAGTGTATTTTGAGGCAAGGCTAATCTCCTTGACGAGTGTAATCGTCTTCAGAGTATTTTAAAAATTCTTTCTCAAGCCAAAAAATATTTTAGCGTACTTATCCCACTGTACGAGTAGGTAACGAAAGGTAGGGCGAACAGGTAGAAGATGCAAGCTTCAGAGTGTCAATTATTCCATGAGCTCTGGAGAAGTAGGAACATCCTAGGAATAGAAACGACTGCCCGAGGCGCGCTATTTGCGAGCTGAACACAGAGTAATTTAGGTCGCCGACGGCATCCGACTGCCGGAAACGTCCCTATGTTTACCGTAGCCACAAGCTAGCGGGTGAGCGGGTACAAACAAATGGGATTTTAAGTCAGAGCCCAGGCAGCGCAAGCGATCCTCTGCCGAACTTTTTTCTTCTTCCTGACATTTGGATCTTCATTCAGAAGGTCACGGCGCCCGCCTGCTAGCTGTGTTTATAGCATCACCTAAGCCAATGCAACTTGACATTCATTTAGTGCTACCCTTTGCGGCGTTTACAACTTGTTAACAGCGTATCACAATGTTTTCGAACTAAAAAATTACGCGCGACGGAAGGAGAGCTAGGGTCGGTTTCTCTGAAGGGTCAGAACCTCAATACCGACCTTTATCTGCGCTTTCGGGGGGCATTCGATAGCGCCAAAAACCGCAAGCGCCAACGCTGCAAACGCCAAAGTTCGTAACCGCCAAATGATAAGTAGGCCTGTCATTTTATAGGTTAGGCTAAGTTAGGTTAGGTTACGTTAGGTTATGTTAACTTAGGTTAAGTTAGGTGAGGTTTGTATAGCGGTTATGAACTTTGGCGTTTGCGACTTTTCTCGTTTTGCTGTTACGGATTGGCGCTTGTGGCGTTGGCGCTCGTGCTTTTTGGCGCTTATGACAGCTACCCAGCGCTTTCATAACAGATGTGTACCAACGCGCCTCCCGCGTTGAAATGTCCATGGAAATATCCATACCGAAAAACTAATACCACTCAAAAATAATCGAATGGACATCCATGGTTCATGGATATAGCATAGACACATGGTTATCCATTTAAAATATTATGTAGTGGAATTAGAGTTCATTAACAGGGCAGTAACGCACCTAATCAGGGCTACTATTCAGTTCTGTCCATTACCCAGTTTGTCGTCACTAATGAGGGCATTAATCAATTTGTTTTCGTGGGTGGCGGCGGGCGGCAGCTGCGGCGACGCAATGCGCTTTCCGCACACAATGCGTCTACAAATCAACACTGCTCAAACGAAAGATTGAATTTTCCAGCACATGTGTTGTACATAATAACGCCAAGCCGAGCAGGGCAATGCATGCATTAACCTGCCGTTATTTTACCTTGGTCAACCTTAAGCTAACACTATTTCTAAAATTTATGCAACCTAAGGGGGGTTATAATGAAATTATTATTTTACTTGGGTGTTGTTATTGACCCGACATATATTAACATAGGGAGACTTGAACGCACGTAGCCTAATGCATTTTAAAAGGGAGGTGACTTGAACTCACGGAACCCAACCTAATACTTTTTAAACGGGGTAGTCCGGTCGATACACATTCCCTGTTTTTTTTTTTTAACAATAAGTCCAGCGGCAAGAAAGAGAAAGAAATGTTACCCGTACATTATGTACCTAAAAATATAACATTTATTGAAAACTCGTCTAAAAGGTTTTTTTCGGTCGTTTTTTTTATGTGATTATATTTTCGTGATACAGTTTTTAGGAGAATCGAATGCCATATCACAATATACATAATTATTGATGCAATATAACTTTGCCCCCTGTTGACAAATATTTGCGTTGCCAGAAAGGAGCCGACCGAAAATAGTAATTAAAAAGCCGCATTGCCCTTGTGACGTGTCCCAAAAAGATGTGTGTTGGGCATAATTTTTAGGAGAGCAAGTTGTGTCGGTCTGTGATGGCCAGGATCGTTGCTCATCCGCTAGATGGCGCCACCAGTTGGATGCCACTTTGCTTTATCATGCTCCTTTAATAAGGGTCGGACGGAGAACCCTTGGCGGTCTCTGCGCCTTGTCTCTTTTCCTTTATCCAATTTCAATTCGATACGATAAATCCAATAACAAACCCAGCCAAAAAAGTTTCTACCCACGCAAAAAGACTGTACTGATCGCTGTATTATCGTTCGGAGGGCTTTACTCTATTCGACCGATGTTAAATAAATGTTTTAAGAGAGGTCACGCCTGTGTTAATACAAGGGAGACTTGAACGCAAGGAAACCAACCAAATCATTTTAAATGGGAGGTGACTTGAACGCAACGGAAACCAACCTAATACATTTCAAATGAAGGAGCAAATTAAAATAGTCACTTCAAAAAAAAAAGCAAAACAAAACGCTATTAGTAGAAGTTTTATTAATTTGCAATACATTTTGAAGTATGGTAAAACTGTAGTATTATTAAAAGTATTCGCTTCGTAATCTTTTTTGTTGCCATCGCAAAAGCCATAAAATACTTATAAATATTATGGGGTGTACCGAAAATTATTGGGAGCGGTTTGAGCGGTTGCACCAGTGGCAGCGACGCTTGTAAAAGTCATTTCAGTAGCGTTGGATTAGATAAAAGATAAGATACGAGAAAATCTGCAAATACCCGATTCACGTCGTGTATAAAAGTTCACAACAGTCGGCGGATGCAAAGAGGAAAGGGCGTTGCTATTGACGCGACATGGAGACTTACTTGAACGCACGTAACCAACCTAATGCATTTTAAATGGGGGGTGACTTGAACGCACAGAACCCAACTAATACCTCTTAAATAGGGCAGTCGGGTCAATAGACACTGCTTAACAGATAAACAGGGTGTTGCTCTTGACCCGAAACCCTTAACAGTCCAAAGTATTTAGAGCGAAATTTACCGAAAGAGAAATTCTGAGGATTTTTCTCATTTAATTACGCAGTTTTAAGCTTTGGAAAATGTCTAAATTATTAAATTTCGGGTTTTATGAGGGGCAATATTTTTAAATTGTGACACTACTGAACTAGAAAGATCCTCTTAATATTCCTGTTTCCGATCGGCATCACTGGGCGATAGTGGGTTAATATAGGGAGACTTGAGCGCATGTAACCAACCTAATGCATTTTGTAACAGTTATTCCCCAAGCGAGAACACAAAATAGAGAAAATGCTTCGGGGGGCATTCGATAGCGCCAAAAACCACAAGCGCCAACGCCGCAAGTGCGTAACCGCCAAACGAGAAAAGTCGCAACGCCACAGTTCGTATAGGTTAGGTTAGGTCAAGTTAGGTTAGGTTAAGTTGGGTTAGGTTAAGTTAGGTTTGGTTAGGTAAGGTTAGTATTGCGGTTAAGACCTTTGGCGTTTGCGATTTTTCTCGTTTGGCGGTTACGGATTGGCGCTTGCGGCGTTGGCACTTGTGTTTTTTGGCACTTCTGACAGCTACCCAATGCTTCAATTTCATGGTAAGAATAAATAAAACGGGAAAAAAGGCAATAGGAGAAAAAAGGTAAGGTTTTCGCAAAGCAGAAAGAACCGTAGAAAAGTAGTTAAATGAAAAAGATGATCGACCCCCCTAGGATAACGAGGAGCGACCGCGTCCGTCTGGGATACTAATTACTCGTTGATGGCAGCTAAACGCCGCCAAAGCTTCTTCCTCCGCGACTTCGGCGCCGCGCTGCGCTGCGCAGCGCCACGCCGCGTCGCCAATTGTTAATTTGTGTGAAATCGACGCGCCTGTTAATTAGGTCGGGAATAATAGCATTTTCTTGGAAACAGCAGCGGATCGGAGGGCTGGCTCTTTTTATGCGGCTTGTTGTCTCCGATGGCTATTCAGGCGAGACACTTAGCGCGCGCCCCGTCGCCGTCGCCGGAATAGACAGCTCTTCCTTTTTTTTTTACAGGGTTGTCTGGCCTGCCTGCCTTCCGTTCCGATTCAAACAGAATTAGTTTCAAATTTACTAAAGATACCACAAAAAACACACAAATAATTCCGGGATTGAACAACAGTAAGACGCACACACCGATGAAAAATATACTTACTTTGGAGTAATTGTACGTTTTCAGTACGAAGGTTTAATTGGAAGAGTGTACGTGTTTCGTAAGTTTGTAATAAACAGCAATCAATACACCTCTGACAACGAGATCCGCGCCTTTTCGAGCGGGATCCGCTCCTTCAGGGGCGGATTCAACGATAGCGCAGCTCCAGTCGGTGACTTAACAAGAGTGATATTCACTAGCGGTGATGTCGATAAAGTGATGGCTTGGCGATTGTTACTCTTTGTATGTACAGTATACTCAATTTTAAATTAGCAATCGGTGTATATTTAATATTCTCAGCACAACTTAACCCACAACCGCCCAGCGATGCCGTTCGGCAACGGAGAAATTTATTTTAGAGGATGTGTTCAGTTCAGTATTATCACAATTTAAAAAATATTACCTCTCTGGAAACCTGATATTTTATTATTTAGGTATTTTCCAAAGCTTAAAATTGCGTATTTTAAAGGAAAAAATCCTTTCAATTCATCTTAAGCAGAATTTCACTCCAAATACTTGGGGCCGATATGGGTTAAAGTTATTTTTTTCATATCTCACATTTAGTGTAGAAACACAGAAGTCATTAAATCCTTTATTTTCTCGCTCACGTCAGCAGATTTTTAAACATCTTCTACCTTGTATTGTAGAAGTGTATTGCCAAAATACCGGCCATGGGACACGTTTTTTACCAGAGGGATTTCGTAGCGTAGTGGCTAGCGCATGCCACCGAAGTGTTCAGTACTGATGGTTCGATACTCGACGAGCGCTGTCAGTTTTTCCTTTGCCCTGTGGCCATACCTGAGGATTGTGCCCGAGTCTAGATCAGAACTTCAGCGGGTCGGACTGGTGGTCGTGTGGTTACAGTGCTTGCACGTAGCTCGCGGCTCGTAGCGCATAGGCATACCGAAAGGACAGCGCGCTGCGGTCAGCCTTGATCGAGACTCGGCAGTGGGGGTTAAGAGGGGTCATTCCCACTTCCCTTGGATAACACGTAAGGCCTATGAATCTGGAACTCCGTCACACCTGGTACCGTACAGGGCCTAGCGCCCCAGGTACCGAAGTTTTCTTTTCCGTAAGCGTAGGACAAATAGTTGTTTCCACTGAAAAATTTCATAAGTCGTGGTGGCACAGTGGTTAGCGCATTTGTTCTTTATGCAACAGGTGCCGAAATCAACTCTCGATGGGTTCTATGATTTTTTTTTTGGTATGACTGAAATGCTTTATCAAAAATGGCAATTTTGGCCTCAGTTTTTGTCAGATATATTACTGTAAAGAAGCGTTGTTGTGTTTGTTAAAAAAAATAACTACGGAAAGACACTAGTCATTGATAGTATATTTAATATATTTTGTGGCACTGGTTAGAGTCTCTTTCTCGGTAAAAAGTGCTCGCTCAACTGCGGTGGCGAAAAGAGTAAAAAAAGGCGTGCTGGCGTTAAGGCGTAATAGAAATGCAAACACAGCCCAGCGGGCGACTCTCGTTAAATTGGTGAAGGATGACGAGGAAGTCTGGGGAGCGGCGATGAGCGGCGAGCGGCGATGACGCGGTCGTGGACCGGGTCCGACCGCCCGCCCGCAGACCGAGTCGAGTCCACGCCGCTCAAAAAACTTTAGCGTGCTCTACTACCAACAGGGAATTAAATTGTTACATCGAGTTAGGATACGAATATGCGGTGTCATACTCTGCTGATGGGACGATCTTTCCAAGCCGAACTGATAGTATTAACCCGTGCCGGCCACTTCTTTAGCCCCAGTTTCCCATTACAATACTTCTGAGATGAATATCACTTCAAGGCCAGTTCTACTAAATGTGAGGGCGATATCATCGTTTTGAAGTGAAATTGCAACTCTGCAAAAAGAGATTCTTTATTTATGAAGCAAAATTTTCCTAAACATTAATATATGCATATGATTTTAAATAATTTCATTAATTAAAAAAATTATTTATCGAGCAAATTTAAGTAAAGATAAAAAATTCAAACCAGTTAGAAAAAAAGATATTTTCATCATTTCTTGAAAACAGCATATTTTGAAGGAAAAAAAATTAATAAAAAGAGCAAAAAAACAGTAAAATCAAAATTCAAACAAGGTAGAAATGAGGCTTTATTTTGAAGGAAAAAAGGGGAAAAAGAAAAATTCAAACAAGGTAGAATAAAGGCCTTTTTTATCATTTCTTGAAAACAGCATATTAAAAAAAGGAAAGAAATGAGAAAAAGAGTAAAAAATAAATATAAAAATGTCTGAAACGATGTATATATATATATATATATATATATATATATATATATATATATATATATATATATATATTTTATA
>Ga0058701_10001178_pt1 | contig 18228 bp, 12 predicted proteins | sample AgamicOrMae_FD_97039 | JGI IMG/M metagenome (GOLD analysis project Ga0058701, IMG submission 97039) | Agave microbial communities from Guanajuato, Mexico - Or.Ma.e | ecosystem: Host-associated > Plants > Phyllosphere > Phylloplane/Leaf | place: Guanajuato, Mexico | collected 2012-06-04
GCCAAAAACTTTTTGTTGACTTTTTAACGTTTGACGGTTGGAATCAATTAGGGGGAACTAAAAATGATGTTTACCGTCGTCGGTTGGTCATTTCCTCGATTCATCACGCCAAAATGTCGAACATAAAATTTTACGCCATTCCCTTCAACTTCCCGGCCGCTAACTGCCCCCTCTCCCGTTTCGTTAAAATCGAAAAAAATTGGAACAAATATCGTTTTATTTATTTTTAGTTTTCTTAAATCATATCCAATAGTCAAAAATAAAAATCGAAATTTGATGTCACTTTTGTCTGGCTTAAACGTCACTTAAATCATTTTTTGAGATAAAACTTGACTGGTAACCCTACTGCCAAAAAAAATCAGCTATTTAATTTTAGACTTTTCTCTGTGAGGTTTCGACGATTACGCCGCTTTGTTTATTGCGTGCGTAAGTTAAGCATTGTTGTATTAAGTCATCGTAATCTATTACTCAACATGTACAGTTGGTCTGGATCACTGCGTGGACACTTTCCATCAGATCTTAAAAAGCAGTCTTGACCTGTGGGAATGTTAATTTAGACCGTAAGTCGAGGAGAATATCCCTCGCTGTGATAAAGAGCCTTAGTCGTACTTAAGAAAGAATTTCGAGGAGGTAGGCTAGAAGCAGATGTCGCTAGCGATAAAGATGAGACTTATAAATAAAATTGGCTCATATAGCGAGCAGCGCAGCAGCAGGGCAGCTAAAGCGACGCTCCAAGACGTGCCTCCGAAACCGTCGGGCGGATTAGCGGGGCGGACGCGGCCAAGACGAGGCGCGGCGCAGCGCGGCGCAGTGCGGCGCACGAGCAGGTGCCCAAGACGTGTTTACCTACTCGCTCTCGATCACAATTCAATGGAAAGCGATCAATGTGTGACCCTTAAACAAAGACTGCATTCATAAAACGTTCATCAATGGCCCTCTGTCAGAACCCCTTCGAAGTACTCATGCCACTAAAAATAAACACGGATTTTCCTTTAACAGAAAAAAAAGTCGACGGCTTTTTTGTTACTCCGTTTGTGATGAGTATTTTCATACGTCTGGGAAATTTTACTCTTCAAAATTTCATTATTCAATTTCAAAAATGTATTTTGTTTTCGTACACTGTTAATTTGGAAGGTTAATTTTCCATCCCTAACCTTCTATCCGTAATCTATCTTCACGTGAAAGGGTAGCTGTCATAAGCGCCAAAAACCACAAGCGCCAACGCCGTGAGCGGTCTTAACTGCAATACTAACCTTACCTAACTTAACCTAACCTATTTGAGCCTAACTTAACCTAGTTTGACCTAACCGAACCTATACGAACTTTGGCGTTTGCGACTTTTCTTGTTTGGCGGTTACGGACTGGCGCTTGTGGCGTTGGCGCTTGTGGTTTTTGGCGCTATCGAATGCCCCCCCACGTGAAAGATCTGAGTTGAGCGATATTGGAGCGAGGCGCAGAGCACGTAATTGAGCATAAGGGAGTGTCTATTGACCCGACCGCCCCATTTAAAATATATTAGGTTGGTTTACGTGCGTTGAAGTCGCCTCCCATTTGAAATTCATCAGGTTCGTTGCGTGCGTTCAAGTCTAAATATGTTGCTGCATGTCGGGTCAATAGCAACACCCTTAGCATAATTTGGTTAACCTATCTTTACTATCGCCATGTTTGATGCTACTTATTTCATGGCGACGGAATTGCCTCAGAGAAGTGTGCGTACTATCAGGCTTGGTGACCATCAGGTTAACTAGCGTTAGGTTGAAGTTGACCATTAGGGCAGGTTAAGTGTCCTCTGCCTGCTGCTTTAGCTCCGCTGGACCTAGCAACGGAGCGTCGAACACCGAAGGAAATGTATCCTTTGAAATATGCAGTCCTATTCAGATTTTTCCTTGATCAGAAAATGAAGTCCAGATGATTTTTGTGCATTGGAGGTCGGAATATCACTGAGGAATGCTCTTACACCAAATTATTTAATATCCGACCGAATTGAATTGCCAAGAAAAGCTATTTTTCCAGCGGCTTTGTAACCGAAAAGCCGATTCTGATTGATGTCACTTAGAAAGCAATTCGAATCGGAGCTTGTTTCATTTCAACAGATGGCTTGCGCCGCGTCGCTTGCGCTGCCTCTCTCATGTTTCCGTATCTTTTATGGAAAATTAGTTCCGGTGTCTTTGGAAGTAAATTCTTCCTAGAAGTTGCGGTGCGGAGGCCCACCCAATTGCCTGCCCTTCAATCATTGCCTATATTTGCCTGAGCCAGCGCATCGGGGAGCCCTTATCGGGGTGGTAGGCTATGACAGATGTTAATTTGACGTTGAGAAAACGGCCCACCAGCCAGCGCCCGTCTCTTTTCAACCTATTAACAAAATTCTCGAACTCTGCCCTACCTTGCCTGCAGTGGTTTAGTTGAAGAATGGGACAGTGACGGTTTTGGATCACGATAACGAACCCCACACTGTTAAGGCAAATACCTTAGCGGGTAACACGTTTATTAGACATTCTAAGAGTGGTTTAATGAGAGGAGGGTATGAATTTGCCGCTACATCAAACGGAATAGACCTGTGCGAGTACTTCATTGACGTAACGTTTGGTTTATGAGTAGAGGAGATTTTGTTAGATTATTTTACTGTCGGTTTTGTTAGCAAAAGTTGGGATTTGATTTCATTAGAATGGATTTAATTAATTTAAGGTGTGCTTACATGTATATGTTAATTTAGGTAGGCTTAGTTACAGTTAAGATTGCTGGTCTGGTTATATTGCTAGTTTACGTTAAATCAGGTTTGGCTTGTTAGTTATATAGGTACAGAGGGTCGCAAAAGTCATGACCCCTGCTTCCATGTATTTCTAATGGAAGCCGGGGTCACGACTTTTGTGGCTCGCTGTACATTAAATTAAAGTAGGTCTCGGTAATTTAGCTTAGGTTAGATTGGGTCGTAATGTTTAGGTTTGGACGATTTTACTAGGTGGGGCTAGGTTTGGTTAGGTGAGGTTATAATGTCTTTAGGTTTGGGAAGGTATTGTTTATACTTCGTAAGTTAAGTTTATCTCTAAAAACTTTCGAGTAAAATATGCTCGCGTTTAAACGAACTGACTGTTGCACTTCTTTTTTTTTGTGGTTTAACCGAGTGAATTTTACTCGTAATCTCTGAGAGAGTAGATTGGATGGTATTATTCAGATTTGAGTATGTTTTGCGATTTAAGTTGTGTGTTGTGAGATTAATTCATATCGTTAAGGTCTATTTAAATCCGCTTATATTGAGATTTGGTAGTTTAGGTCAAGTATAGGGCTTGATAAGGTGTGCTCTCTTTAGGTAAGGTTATGTTTTTGTTGATTGAATGGAACCGCGTTTAGACGTTGTTTGCGAGTATTTACGTTTCAACGGCTCCGAGAGTAAAAAATCTAAAAATGCGTCGGGCCGGTGGTTACAGCATTCCTGCGCGTCCGACGGTCGATCCGAGACTCTCCGAAACGGACTCTCGTCCTGCAAAGCGCGCGATTAAAGCTTACGCCATGCGACTTGCTTTCCTTCCTTTCGATTCCCTTTTTAGCCGCGATGACAACATTACAACCGCTCCGACAACGCCTCCGAATCGTCACACCTGAGATACGACAGGGCCATGAATGGCTGGGCTGGGCTACCTCGATGCCGCACCACGTGCACGATGCAATCGCCCTCACTCCACCGTATTAATAGTCGCGTATTTATGGACTGATAGTTTCAACTGACAGCCATAACCCACGATGACAAGCGCTCAAGGCACACAGTAAAAACAAAACACCCGTTTTGGGAATGCTATACCTGTTTTGGGAATGAAAGTAAAACGGAGGTAGTGCGTATTTTGGTAATTTTTCAACACAGACCTCTGTTCAGCAACATCAATGTAAAGCACTCGCCGAGACCTTTGAAATGATGTGGCTGAACACAGGTCTATCTTGAAAAATAACCAAAACACGCACCACCCCCGTTTTGGTTTCACACCCAGGTAGCATTCCCTAAAACGGGGCTTTGTTTTTATTCTGTGCAGTTAACTAACCTGATATATCTGAACTTAACCAACCGTTTTCTAGCCAAATCGTCTTTTTTCCTAATGTCCTTGTCATAGGTAAGCGTTTCGGCAACTTGAGCTTGCTTGTAGGGCATTATTGAGAGTGCAGTTTGAAACTTTTGCCTGGAGAGCCGTTGCGGAAATGAGGAAGTTTATGAGAAAATTGCTGTATTGTTCGGTTACCTGAATTGAGGTTAAGGAAATCGATCAAGTTTGTGAGATTGGATTGACATTTTTTGCCCGCGCCTCGCTCGCGTCGATAAAGCCGGCGGGCTGAAGCGGGCCGCCGGGCTGTGGGCCTCCTGCTTGCAGTTCGGCCAGGCACTGCCAAAGGTCGGGAATCGAGCGAGGAGACGAGACGAGGTAGCGCGACCCGCCGGCTTTGGCTTTGGATCAAGTAGGCTTTTTCAGGGGCGAAATGCCAGGACATATCCTTTCCATTCAAGCTTACTCCTTATCTTTGCGCGATAATGCCTGACATTTCCAAACGCACCTCAACTGCTTTCGGCACCTTGCTGCATTTGCCGGTCGCCGTTCTGAGATATGGGAAGATGTCCTGCAAAGATGCAACCGTATACCTAACCTTCCACGCCTTAAAACACTGTAAAAACGGAAACCTGTTTTAGGGAATCCTGTACCTTGTTATGGGTGTGAATTAAAACGGGGTTGTTTCCGTTATTATTCTTGATAAACCTTTCTTCAGCTATATCATTGAATTGGTCTCGGCGAGAGCTTTCCATTGATATGGCTGATCACCGGTCTATCTTTAGAATTAATTAACCCATAACAGCCCAAAGTATTTGGAGTGAAATTTAGCTTGAGAGAAATTGGAAGGAATTTCCCCCTCAAAAACATGCAATTTTAAGTTTTGGAAAATGCCTAAATTATTAAATTACAGGCTTTCAGAGGGTTGATATATTTTTTAAATTGTGACAATGCTGAACTGAAAAGGTCCTCTAAAATAAAATTTCCTGTTTCCTAACGGTATCGCTGGGCGGTAGTGGGTTAAAATACATAGCATCTGTGTGTTAGCTTTGCGTCCAAACCAATTATGGGACCCCGTAAAACAAGTGATTTTCTTATATTTTTTTTACCGTGCACATCCGAATTTTAGGTACTCAAACCAAAGCTTTCGTACTGTCACTTAAGAGGGTATATCGTGTCGCAGAATCCCTAGGCCGTAAAAGGCCGTAACCTTCCGTCAAGGTGAAGGTGAGAGGTGACGAGATGAGATGGTAATGGTTGTTTTGTTTTCTGTTGCAGGATGGTGGTAAAAGCTGTGGCGTCCTAGCCGCTCGCCCTGCCGCCGCAATGGTCGAGCCGCTGCGGCAGGCGTTGCTCGTGGTCGTCGCGGCCCTCGTCCTGGGCCCCTCGGGGACCTGGGGGGTGCCGCCTCCAGGACCCCGCCAAGTCCTGGCGCAATATCCGCCCGGCAACACCAGCGCCTCCTTTCGGATCAACCACATGGTCGTGGACCCCAAGACCGGCGACCTGTACGTGGGCGCCGTCAACAAGATCCTGAAGCTGGCGCCGTCCTCTCTGACCGTGCGGCACGCCTACGAGACGGGCCCGCGCCTCGACTCGCCGCTGTGCCACGCGTCCGGCTGTGTCGAGGAGCATCGCGACAAGGAGACGCTCATGGACAACGTCAACAAGCTCCTCATCCTCGACAGCGAGCGCGACACCCTCATCGCCTGCGGTTCCGTGCACCAGGGCTCGTGCGACAGGCTCAACGTGTCCGACCTGTCCCCCGTCCCTGGGAACCGCTCCACCGAGGCGCTGGCGGCCAATGACGAGAAGTCCTCCACTTACGCCTTCATCGGCCCCCAGTCCTACTACCCGGGGAAGACCGCCAACGTGCTGTACGTGGGCACCACGTTCACCAACAACGCCGGCTACCGCCACGACGTCCCCGCCATCTCCAGCCGCAAACTCACTGATCTCACCCTGGCCGAGTCATCCTTCTCCAAAGCCAGCATGATCCAGATCGAAGTGCAGTATCGGGACCACTTCTTGGTCCAGTACGTGTACGGTTTCAGCGTGAACCAGTTCGCGTACTTTGTGGTGGTGCAGAAGCAGTCGCACCTCCCCGATCAGGAGGAGAAGGGGTTCTTCACGCGACTGGCGCGTACGTGCATCAGCGACGCCAACTACGACTCGTATACGGAGGTGACGCTGCAGTGCATGGTCCCACAGCGGGGCAAGCTCGTGGACTACAACGTGATCCGCGACGCTAAGGTGGCGGCGGCCGGCGACGACCTGGCCGACTCCCTGCACATCCGGCCGGGCGACCCGGTGCTTATCGGCGCCTTCTCTCCCAGCGAGCCCATCTCCTCCAAGCCGCAGTCGAAATCCGCGTTGTGTGTCTACAGCCTCAAGGATATCGAACACAAGTTCAACGAGAACATCCATATGTGTTTCAACGGCAGTTTGCAGTCTAGGAGTTTGGACTACATCTCTGGGAAAATCCTGGACGGGAAGTGCGCCGAAGCAGGGGTAAGTACACCACACCGTCGTTGAATATGAACGATCCGAGGCGTCAAAGCAGCGAGGGCATGCTGGGGGCAACCTCCGCTGGGGAAGAGCCTCTCGCCCCATGAGCCGCCCCATGGCCGACCCCATGGGCCGGGTCATCTCATTTGCACATTCTTGCCGAACCGCACGACGTGTTCATGGGCCCTGACATTGTCAAATTTTGTTAGCTCGGAAACAGGGGCGTGTTATTGCTGATTTTCTCTGCCCCTCTCTAGGCTTGGTTAAAAAAGATTTCGTTTTCGCCGCTCAGCCAAATCAAACCATTTAAACCAATAAAACGGAGGCATTATTGCCCTGATATAGAAGCGAAGGAGATTGTCACAAGCGTCGACCCTTTTCCACTCATCCCGGAAAATCATTACCAGTTTCCAAGTTTTCGATTTAATTCATTTTCTCCCGCATTCAAAATTTGCTTTTCAGAAAAGCACTTTATTACTTAGCTCTCCTGTGTGCAACCATTCGTCGAGCAGAAAAAGGTCTTAACAAAGTAGTCCCTGGTTTAGTTCTGCCTAGCAACTTCTACCTGCGCAATCACAAAGACTAGGTGATTGGGTCTAAATGTTTTTTTTTTGTTTTTTTAGGGTAAGTTGGAATGCGAATTGCGTCTCCCATCCCCACTCAACTAGGTGCTAATAGCGCCATATTTATCGTTTATAGCTCCTTGTTATTCACACAAGGATAGTTGAACGTGATATCAGTCTGTTCCGTGCTGCGTCTGTTTTATAGGTGACCCTCATAAATGGATTGAAAAGTCTGTCGTACTTGCGTTTGGCTTCTCTTTCCTAATCGGAATCAAGCTCACAAAAAAAAAAAACACATCTTAGAGTGGAAATTCTACAGAATTTCGCGGATGGAAGTCTTCCTCGATTTTCCGTACCATTTTTATTGGAAATGCTGAGTATAATCTAAATTTTTACGCGCTTGATAAGTTTTCACGTATAGCAGATAAGATAATTTTGTCTGTCAACTTTGACGAAGTTTTTCTTTTGTGACTTGATCAGAATATCGGCGAGCTATCGCTTCCCCGCTCCCCTCCGAGCTTGTGCCTTGGCGAGTGCCCTCTAACCTCGCTCAAGATCAAACATTTCTCATGTTGACGTTAACAAAGGGCTTCGGTAATGAACACAACACAGTTCCTAACAAAAGTCTCGCCGACGGATGGCTCTGATCACGAATTACACCTTCCGAAAATAGCACCCAAAAATCAATATCTTTATTTCATAATGCGCTCTGCCTCGAGAAACAACCCAGAAAAAAGATAAACGCACGAATCTTACCTGAGTAAACCCAGCTTAAAGATCACATAAGTTAAACTCAACCACTAAACCTTTTCTTTCATAAACCGAGAAATTTAATCCAAATTTTGAACGAATAAATTATAATTAAAATACAAGTACACTTGTAAAAATTGTTTTTTTTTGAGAGTGTAATTTCACAATGGGATAAAAGTTTATTCGCCCGCTGTTGAGTAGGATCAAGTATAAGGAGTTGTTTGTTCCTGTTAAGATTGCATCTTTTAAAACTGCTGTGGGAGCTTTAGTAGGTTTGGATAGCTTATCCGAACAAGTTGCTTAAAATCAACATGCGCATGGGGGGCATCTGACAGCGTCGTAATTTCTCCGACGTATTGGACACAAGGTGATGTATACATAATTAGTGTCCGCAGCTCTACTTTTTCTTTTAGCCGCGATTAAAAAGCTTGATTACGCCTGAAATTAATCATAATCGTTATTTTAAAAAAAGAAGAGTTGAAACTGGTTGATCAAAACATGACTCGAGCGGGCTGTCCGCCTGTCACTGGAGAGGAGACGGGAGGGGAGAGGGGAAGAGAGGGGAGGCTATCTGTACGCGTCGTTGTATTCGGCCAGGTGTTTCTAGCGCTCATTAATCCTAAAGGATCCCTGCAAACACCTGGTCTAAGCACTTTGTCAAAATCCGTGGCGCGCGTTCGCCGCAGCTCCGCCGTACCGCCGTACGAATGACGTTCCTTAACAAGTCAAATCAGCAATCCAACTTTCGTAAGGTGACCACAACTCCGCCTCACAAAAGCATTCCTCTAAATTAATCAATGCTTATCATAAATTTTCCACGGAAGGACGTTCAACTTTCTTTGTCTGTAATACAATTTTCGTGTTACGTTCTAACTATATTTATATATGAAGTTTTATGTTGGGTTGAATAGTTAAAGTTAGATAAAGTTATCTTCTCGTTAGGTATATTAACCCTCTACCGCCCATCGATGCCGTTCGGAAACAGAAAACTTTATTTTAGAGGATCTTTTTAGTTCAGTATTGTCATAATTTAAAAAAATATCTCCTCTCTAGAAATCTAAAATTCAATAATTTAGACATTTACCAAAGTTTAAATTTGCGTATTTTAGTAGAAAAAAAAACCAGTTTCTATAAAGCTTAATTTTATCCAAATACTTTGGGCTGTTATGGGTTAAGATAATGGCGGATTGAAGTATGGTAAGGTTATTGGAAGAATTTTGTTAACATGGGCCTTATCGCGTGAGGAATTTTTTAGTGTTAATTCATTACTGCACATAGGCCTTTACAGATTTAAACTCGCATGTAACTTTTTTTTTATTTAGACTTGATGTTGCCCAGTAAACTTAGAAATTTAGTAGGCCTACTCCTTTCGCCGTTTGGACTCGGACAAAAGAGGAACAATTGGTCAAATAAATGGCACTGCTTTGGTATGTAAGCTGTTTTGATTCAGACTGTTTATGAGAAGCAGGAAACATCAGGTTGGGCAGGCCCCATTTGTACCCCTCATTCCCCTCCTGCACGGCTCGGCATGAAGCCCCCCCCGCCCCGAATCACGATACTTGTAAATGCACCTTTTTCCATGTAGTCCTCTCCAAGGCAGTCGCTCGCTACCCGAATCATATAATAAAATGAAACAATAGGACGGCGGAGCGGGTACTAAACAAAGGCAGCCCCCCTCTCTCTCCTCGATTCAATTATACCATAAATCGGGTACCTCTACCCGTTCACGATACAAAAGATGCGCTCTTTAGCATACCGGACATGACTTCGTCAAAAATGATACTTAATCTAGCTAAAAATGTTTTTACAACAAAGCTCTCCAACGAAACAACATTGCTCGATTTCGCTGCGCCATAAGTTGAAGAGCGGTTAACTTTCGTTGGTTTACTTTAAATTGTAAAGATAACGAGGTTCGATCGATCACAACAAATGTTTGCCTTTGATTTGATATTGAAAGATTGGGAAAATTTTGGAATGGAGAAAATATGTGTGAAAAAACATTATATTAAGGTGTGAAGTTATTCAGAAACAATCTGATTTAAGTAGTTCCATACCTGATTTATGTAAGTTAAAACAGGAGAAGAGCGTAATTTGGTTATTTTTAAGATTCCTGTATCTATAACCATATCAACTGAGAGCTCTCAACAAGATCTTATATTCATTGATACAAGTGTTGATACGTATATCTTTAAAAATAAATTACGTGCTTGTTCTGTGTTATCGTCCTATCCCAAACGGGAGGAGGACTACCTTAAAATAGGGTTTAGGTTGTGTAAAACGGGTGTAGATTAAATTGTGCGGTTAGGTTTCGAGATGCGTCTATCCATCCGGCGATATCAAAAGAAAGCGCTCTCCAGAACTCTTTCTATCTCGAGAGCTATCACAGTCTTATACCCCTTTTATCTTCGTACCGACAACAACCCTACCCAACCCGGGTTTCTTTTATCGGTGCAGAACTTCTGTTTCGGGTCAGTCACTTTCATGGTGGGTTCCAGTCCGAAAAGCGAATTTAGGAATATTTGATTGGGTCCGAGATCTGTAGACAGAACTTGAGCTAAATTGAAAGTTGTCTTTATAAACAAGTAATTGGCATAATGATAGTAATAAACCGGTTCCTGTTGGCCGATTGATTAGCATAATGAGCGATTCCGTAGGCTATACAGGGCCTTGCCTGGATACAGTATGCCCCTCGCGCCGCGATATTTACATGAGTGTTAGACATGTAGCCTTGGTGCATTTTGCTAATAAATATTTTAAGTTTACAAGGCATCAGCCCGCTCAAGGATTCCGCCAAGCTGAAATATTGATAATCCTCCCCCCAAAATCGTACCGAATACGCCTGAAAAATCGTCGCGCGAGTTGAGCAAGCACGCGTTTTAGATCCAATCAATTTTTTAATCAAGGGTCTTGAATTCAATAACAAGCATCGAGCTTACCAACAATTTTTTATGCTGTTCAGGTTTTGAGACATAAATAAACAATTCAATTCGCAGGAGTCACCTTTGAAGGATATCTTTGCTTAGTCTTTTCAAATATCGTATAAAATAAATGTTTTAAAATAAAAATCGAATCGTTATTAGTGGGTATTTTTCAGTTTTGAAGGATCTAAAAAACAAATTTTAATTTTTTTCGCAATTTTTTGAAAAGAAAAATTTCTTCTTTTTTTTTGACGAAAAGGTTTTTAGTTCATCAAAAAGGGTTATTTTCAAAATTAAGTACCAATAAAAGTAAACAATTAAAATTTTAAAAAGATGAAAAAAAAGATGAAGTAAAGAAAAAAAAGGTAAATTATATCGCAGGTTAAGACGGAGCCATCTACTCATAGGCTTTATCGGAACTGAGGCCTAAAATGAGCTTGTAATTAAGAGGAAAAAATTCGTATAAATTTTCTATCGGCGAATAATAAAAATTGCTAGATGAGATTGGGGAGAGCCCGGCGGGTGGCGAGGAACCCTTTGAAAGGGCTTGGGACCTGTTGGAATCTTGTGAAGGAACAGTGTCCCTTTGATTCCCTTTTATCTCAGGTTAAGACAAAGGTCCTTGCCGGGAAGTCCGTCTTTAGGGAATTACCCCTTCCCCCTTCCGCCGTCATGCAACCAAACGTGTGTGGCTGTTTCACAATGTTGGCAAAGTGGTCTGCCTCAAGATTTTTCTGGTTCGGCTCCCTTTCTGGTTTTGCCGAAGTCGCTTTTTTCCGATTGATGGCTGCCCATTTAAGGACGGGCCCGACCGCTCCCTTCCGCTTTGCCGGCTGAGATGGATGCCTACAGCTAGTCGTGCGCGTGCTGTTCTGCGAAATGAATTGCTCTTGTACGCAAGGACACAAAAAATGATTCTCGATCACAGAACTCCGTATATTTTAAAATCATCCCAGGTCAGAAATTTCTATTTAACTTACATAATTGCTGATTTTTGTCCGGGGCACGGTGCACTACAAGCTCAGTCAGAATCAGTGAAACATTTTGCTGATTATCCCGTGACCTCCGTGCCTCTAGAATTCAGTGAGGTTCTCTCAAAAAATCAATAAAATTTCGCTCGTTCTCCAAAAATTAGTTGTACCGATTTTCACTAAATTTCGCTAGTTTTCGCAGTTTCGTCGTCGTACAGTAGTTTTTGACTGAGTTTCACTAATTGTTTCCGATTTTGTATTGTTAATTGCAACCCGTTTCAAAGAAACCACTGATTTTTTTAGTGAGATTTCCTTATTTTCAGTTGCACGGTTGTCCGGAGAGAAGCAGTGAAATTTCACTGTATATAACTAAGCGTTTAGCCTGCATTAACTGCCGAAAAACGACGTTAGTCTCCGCGTTGGTGTAATTTAGATTTACTTAGGTTACGTAACATGTGCCTCGCTCCACGCCGAAAAATACAAGACAAGAGCTGGAAAATTGCAGCTTTGAAATTTACAGTGTGGGCAGGTAGAGCAATCTGGACGACCTCATCAGAGGAAAAAGGATCGAACTAAAACGGTCCGTTTGTTTTGTTGACGTAACCGAGCGGCTGGTTGCCGGTTTGTTAGGCGAATCCGAAGGGAGGATCGAGATGAAGACTGATAATCTGAACAGGCTTCTTTTGTTTGGCCCACAAGAGCAGCGGCGCGGTGGCAACGCGGCGGTCAGGCTCGGAGTCTTTTCAAGCTACAAAGTGCCCGCTGTAATAAGCCGCATATATGCTAAGTGGGCCGACAGGCGGACCTCTGCGCCCCGCGGATGATCGGCAGCCCGATCGCCGTGCCGGTCGGATCGCTTTGACGAAGGGGCGCGCGGTAATTTCATTATGGCGGCAAATTCAAATAACGACTGATTGTCATCTTTTACGTATATTCTTCCTGGAAGACAAGGAAAGCTCCTCTCGAGTATTTTATTCCAGTCTTGATAATCGGCAACTTTCATTTTTACCCGATTTGAGTCTTCTTTTCTTAATAAAAGTTTTAACTGATTTAGAGAAATATAACCGATTTATGCCCAGGTTATGATTTTAAAATACCTCAATTTAATAGAAGAGCATAACTTTTGGTCTTAAGATTTGCGGAATACCATTTTACTACTGATACTGGCTCAGCCAGAGCTGAGGTGACTCTTTTACTTGAAAATCATAGATATAGCTGAAAGTTTTGTGTCGTTAATCTCGGGTCGTTAAGTACGAAGCGGGTCAAAAATAGCTTATTGGAGAAATTGGGTTCAGAAATTCTCTTTGATAGTCCGCGATACATGAGTGCAATGGAGTAAAACTCTCTTATAACAAACCTGGTTTCAACCAGATACCGCTCATAACAATTTTTTTTCTGCCAATTAATTTTGATGTAGAGTTTTTCTGATGATATTTGAAGGCAATATGATGGAGAGGGTCTAAAACCGAACGACTTCAAATGTGCCAAAAACAAAATTACAGTGAGGTCGAGTCTCCAGTTATACGTAATTTTGGATTACAGAGTCTGTTCATTGAAACTCCACTTTGGCCTAATGTCGCATTGAGGTTATGTTGGACCGAGGTTTCCGTAACGTTGTGAAGTGTTCCTTCTAATTTGAGATAATCATGGTTAATAAATAACCGTTGTCGACGGCGGTGCAGTGAACGTGGAGCGGCACGGTGTAGATCTCTGGAACTACTGACACCGAATCCTGTAGAGTCGAGCAGGGGATCTTGATCAAAGGATCCTTACTGGAATTTCTTGTTGGAGGGAGAGAGACGAGCTCTGTCTCCGTCTACATCCTCTCTCTTTCTATTTCGTTCAACGCGAAAAAGATCAAACATTCCTCCGAAAAAAGGCGCTTTAATTTCGGCTTTTCTATCCAAAATCTATCGAGAGGGTTCAAAATGCACCTACCACGCCCATATCTCATGATTGTCAATAATTGACAAATTTTCAATATCCGTATTGCATAACAAACATTTTTTTTTTTAGTTCTATGCAATTAACGCATTTTTTTGCCTAAAAATCCTCCCCATACAAAATCCTCCCAAAAAGATTTTTTTTGAAAGTAAACTTATTGTTGAAGTGCATTTAAATTTGAATCGGTGAGAGCGTCTGAGATTCAGCGAATTTTCACTGATTCTTAGAGAATCTCACTGATCCAAATTTAGAGTGTTTAGAGGTTATGCTTCTTCTTGGAGGGGAGGGGATGGGTATCAAGTAAGGTTTTTTGATTGAATCGAAAATACTTGATAATTTCTTCGTATTTAATTAGTAGAAAAGATTTCGGGAGAAGATGACTACACCGTGTTTGGAAATAAATTTCGTTTATCCTGGCAAAAAAAAATGTTGAGCGTCTTGTTTGGCTCGCCGCGCCGCGCCCTCCCTATATCAAAATCGTGACGTACCCGGCCCGACACGTTTAGGTTGCGAGTACCGCAGGCGGGTACCTCAGCTTTTTACGATTATTGGGAGCATTAAATTCGCGTATTCAGTTTATTTTTGCGCCGTTTTACGGTTTGTTTGCTCGGATATGCTTGCATTGGTCGCGGTGAAACGGATCAACACATCCCACAAAAGGCACAGGTTCTTGAAGGGAATGCTTATTTTTTACCGATAAGTGCCCAAAAAATCCTTAATTTTCAGAAAACCGTGAAAATTTCAGGAAACCCTCCAGAAACCCTTTTTTTTAAAAAAAAATCGGATTCTCCGTCTTCTTTTTTTTTGGTAATAAGTTGCGGCTATTTTAAAAGGGTCGAATTTTAGGAAAATATAAGTTATTAATTTCACCCGAAGCAGGTATTTAAACTTCATTTAATAAATGTATTCCATCCACACAGAAAGTTTTGAAATACCTTTGTCCAAAAAGAAAGCTTTCCCTAGGAGAAACTGTCAACTTCGCTTTACCCCTATCAAAATATTTGGAGGTTGTTTCAATTTCGAAATAAGAATGTAATGTCGAAAGTGACTTTTTGTTCCCAACAAGGGTTGTACAAACATCGACTTATCCCTGCTTGAAAGTCGATTTGACGATGACTAATCGTAAAGGGGTAGTCGAATCGAAGCGATTTACACAGCCCGATCCCATTTATATCAGTTAATATTAAGAAATAAAACTACCGTAAGCAAACAAAACGGGGCAAGAGCTCTTCCATGTGGAACAAATAGCCACCCGACCCCCCCCCCTCCTTTCCGCTCTGCCTCGCTCTTTACTGTGTCCGAGCAGATCCACCCCGCTCGAGAGCTGTGGCTCGCTCCCCTCGTGCCACCCCGCTCCACCCCTCGCCACCCCTTGTGCCACCCCACATTATTGTGTTCGCCGTCCTGCTCTTCACGGCGCGCCCCACTTGGAGCATAGGATTTCAAACCGAGCGCATCCGATGTGGAGACCTGAGGTGAGCTGCCGTGACATAGACGACATTGCCTAGACGAAACTAGTTGTTCTATTTCGAGCGGTCGATCCCTATTCGGAAACTGTATCCGCAAAAGAAAGCGGGGGGGGGGGGCTGCACCTGTAAATATCGGTGGTGAATCTCGTGAATCGTACAACACTCTACACTATTACACACTAGCCGTTGCTATCTAACCTGCTAAATTATCGATTCCTCTTCTGAAGGAGAATCGATGAAATAAAAGCACAGGTATGAATAATCGGCTTAGGAGCCTGCGTAACAATCGACCAACTGCCATGGTTAAGAGTTGATCCATTGTAAAAAAATACACACTTTCACTTGGTCGGTTGTTTGAATCAGTATACTTGGACTAGGTTGAATTTTGTTTGGAAGGACTAATACAATAACCATGTCCGAGTTATCTTGCCGCAACTTAAAGTCACCTTTACCTCCAAGCTTTTTGCGTAGATCTAAATTTACGCTCACTGAAGAGTTGATCATTTTGCGTTTTTTTTGAGCAAAATTAGTAGCAGCGCCATTTTAGTTTTTGCTAGCTGATCTTCCCGTGAGACGAGGAGTTAACACGCCGTGAGGTGAATCCAGGGGGTCTTGAAGCGATTGTTGGGGCGAGCCCTGGGGCTACTTCGCTGGAACAAAGTGGTGCGTAACCCTTTGAACCTGGAACCGTTTCGGAGCTAGCAAAGCTGTGAGAAGCCCTGAAAAGTCAAATCTTGTCATTATTTGTAATTTCTTTGATGAGATGAGCGTAATTATTCCCGTCTTTGGAGGACTTCCGGTTCGGGGCCCAGGAAGGCTGTTACTCAGACCCGGTCCGGTCCGATGCGAACCCAACTCGGTGGCTCCCCGGCAACACTATAACTTTTGAACTTGGATCAACTTTAGCGGCCCTCTTTGTCGGCCCGATTTTCGGCTTCGGCCAGCCCCGACATTGCCCGAACTTGTTCAACCGAAAATCCATAGCAAATTTAACGGATATAGCCAATAACGTCCTTTCGCCATTTTGCCTGAATATTCCCAAGTTGAGTCGTAAAGGTCACTCCGCGATGGGAGTGGAGCTAATCGTAAGACTGGCAAAAGTTTGAATCTGCCGCCGAAATTGACGACGTGAAATAACGAGCCGCGATTACTAGTTTCCGGACGGCGCTTCCACACCGCAAAGCTCCTTACAATCTTTGCCAATTATTAGCTCTTTTGTTTGCGCAGTTTTGCGGAAATTGCCATTTACGAAACGATTTCTACCTTCTGAGCATGAAATTCATGGGGGAAAAAAAAGAAAGAAAAATTCTTTGAAAAACGTTTAAAAACGGACATGCACAGTTGAGGGAAAATTAGGAGTCCACAGGAACTAAGCTTCGTGGAAAATCGTGCCCTCAGGAACCAGAAAAATTAGGTGTATTTACAAAAAATATGAAAAAACAACAACAAAAGTTGGTTTTAATCACTGTCATATTGAAGCACGTGCTACTTGTGGAGTAAAAAGAAACAAGCGTTCGAGAATCCGGAAACCTCTAGATAGTGGAATTACTTGTTCGGGTACAGTGATTACTTTTCAATACCCTGCTAGTCTCGTTAACCAAATTTTCTCGAGGTCGTAGTTATTTGTAAGTGAGCCTTTCTTCGTGCATACTTTGTATTTGGAAAATATTCTCTCAAGCTGAGCGCAGACTTAGCTTTTTTGACAAAGACGCGGTAATTTTGCCTTTTTGCTTTTTAACGTAGAGAGAATTTTAACGAGGCGCCTTGCATCGCACTTCTATTCTAGCGCCTTCCACATTTTTGAATGAGAAAGGCCCGAAATTCCGTGGAAACGCTCCATTAGCACTAATGCCACAAAACGTGACATATATAGCTACTTAAATCTTCCCTTTTTTAAGAGCCCGAGTTTGTGTTTTATAGAGTGGGTGGTCTCCTTGATACCGGTACTTGTATGGCGCGAGTAATTAGAAAGGCCTGCCTTTGAAGTCATTTAGTTTAAGCTGTTCCGCAAAAGGCCCGGAAGTTTTGGAGTCATTGGGGGGGGGAAGCCTTACTGCACAGAACGTTTTAAAGGTTGAATTTTACATGTCATTTTTGTCGTCTATTGGTTCAATACATTATTAAATTATGAGGACTAACGTCGTACAACAAGGTTGGACGAGGAGCGTCGTATACAGCGAAATCGCTCGTTGAAATGTAAAGTTAGGCTACGTTTTCGGGTTGTCTCGCTCGGCACGTGTTGGTTCGGTAGCGGAAGGTGGGATACAAAAGGTGGAAAATTTTTACTTTGAAATGTTATAGTAGTTCAAGTATAAGATAATAAAACAACAGAGCAATAAACAAAAATAGTTGAAACAAATTGATTGGAATCCTGGTTACGGTACCATTTTCGAGCAAGAATTATTCTGTCGTGCAAGAGACCTCCCGGATCGTGGGTGACATAGGCCTAGTAAGACACGGCGTAGGATTACTCGCGGAGTGCCTTCGCGATGCGGGTTTAAAGATTGCGAGAAACGAGCCTCCTCTACTCAAGGGCGGATATCTAAAGTTGATTCCGTTAAAGTTGTTATCGACCAAACGGCCTCTAAACGGCGTTTTCAACGGCAACGGCGTGGCAACCTTGTTTCGTTCTCCTCAAGGGGTGAAAACTAGGGTTGCTCTCCGCGCTGCGCCGCGCCTGCGCGAATAATCCGCCCCAACGCGGAATCGCGCACCTCTTTTTTTTCTCCTTTAAATTTTGCTTTTCTTTCTTTCTCCTCTTTTTTTCCCTCTCATCGATCAATTTTATCAATCTTTACTTCACGAAAAATCAGTGAAATTTAGTAAAAAGTAGTTAAAAGATAATATCAATTCGTGTTGTTGATTATTCTTAGACTGATCGTTTGTAAATTCTAACATATTACCTACGTTAATTCTTAGATTGTTTTACAAGCTATTTAGGTAGCTGCACAGCTAAAACAAATGCTTAATTCAAGCATGGTTTCTGATCTTACTTTAAGATGCAACATTTTTAAGTTGAGAAAATCTTGTTTTAAGTACAGGATATAATGCTTAAATCAAGAGAGGCATATGACTGA
>Ga0058701_10001179_pt1 | contig 18218 bp, 9 predicted proteins | sample AgamicOrMae_FD_97039 | JGI IMG/M metagenome (GOLD analysis project Ga0058701, IMG submission 97039) | Agave microbial communities from Guanajuato, Mexico - Or.Ma.e | ecosystem: Host-associated > Plants > Phyllosphere > Phylloplane/Leaf | place: Guanajuato, Mexico | collected 2012-06-04
CCAAAAACGTTGCGTAGGTGGCGTCCCGGTTGAATTAAACCTTTTTGTACCTTTTCGCATCGAAAAAGCTCACTTTTCAGAAAAAAAAAATTCTCCCGACCCCAAACGAATTTTCACAGCGGGAAAAAAAGGCCGTTTCGGTGGTTTTGATAACCAACGAATAAAGTCCGACAGTCAAAACCCCAAGGACAAGACATGACCCAAATTTTGTTGCACAGTGTTATTTTCCATGGGGATTCGAGTGCGTTATGCGCAGAGAGCCTTCTTTGTAAACAGAGTGTGAAAAAAAAAGGGTTTTGCTCAGAAGCTATCAAAGTGGCGTGGCGAGAGAGACGGGGTATAAAGAATCGTTAGAGTGAAGGAGATAGGAGATCTCAAGAATTGAGAATACACGACAGCCCCGTCTGGTATAGGGATTGCTACAAGGATGGGGGTGGAGGGGGAGCGAAGGACAAAAAGACAAGGATATGGACACAAGGACCGGAAAAAATAGGTCAATGGGCTAAAGGACGTCGCGCCATTTCAAAACAAAGGCAAGAGGCAGAGGTTTTTTGTTGTTGCAATCCTCCGTACCTGAAATCGGCAACCGGCGACAGCGGAGGTCTACAGTTTCAAGATTGACTTATCGAGCGAGACTATTGAGGCAGTTTGAACAAGAAAAAGGATGCTTTCGAACGTCGTCTAAACTCGCCCCAAGTATTCTGTATTGGAATAAGACGAAATCTTTTCAAAATGAGATCATTAGGCAGACACTTTTTTTTTTAGAGAAATCTTCTGATTTTAAAACTAACTTTTTCAACACAAAAAAAAATCCCTGAAATATTTAATTTTTTTTACTATTATTATTAATGTATTTTTATAGCAAAGGAGGGTAACCAATGGTGAAATTACAAAAATACGTACCCAGATGAAGAAAAACAAAGAAAAGGAGAAACATTATTTGTAATAAAACTACCTTAAACAGATAAAAAAAAACACCTTACCCACCTTGAACAGGTGTAGAACCACCATCAAAAACGGAAATAGAGCGGATAAAATAAAAGGACAACAAAAAAAATATAAGACAAAATATATATGACGAACAAGATATGAGAAACAGGTGACGAACTACTCAAACAGGTATAGGACTTCTAACAGAAACAGATTTACCAAGAACAGTTACTGGAATGCTTAAAAAAGGCAAGGGGGCTACTCGATCCAAACACTTACAAAACTGCCCGAAACATTTATAGAACTACCGGTAAAACAGGTATTTCGGTATCAAAACAGGTATAGAACTATCCTAAAAAAAAGGTGGTTCATTTTCACCGAATCGCTTTCCACTTTCACGCAGCGGTGGGGCATTACAGTAGCGCAGGTGTTGTTCGAAAGGTTTCCACGCAGTAAGAGTATCTGTTTATGATCCTTGGCAATGACTACGAACCCGCATCTTAGGCTGTCGCCGGCGAGGTTGAGGTTATGTTATCAGGCAATGTTTTGTTGACAGTGGCAGCGAGCACGTGGCCCCGACGGGGCTTCGCGTAGCCGTGGGCGGCATCGATGTGCGCCGCGGCGACGGCATGACGCTGCCGGTGCTGGCCGCCACGCTGCACCCGGCCTACAAGTGCGGCGGCTTCCGCCACGACGTGGCCCTCCTCCGGCTGGGCGCGCCCGTCACCTGGGCGCCCGGCGTCGTGGCGCCCGCCTGCCTCGCCACGGCGTCGCCCAACGACGTCGGCAAGAAGACTTACGCGGGCCGCGAGGCCACGGCGGCCGGATGGGGGTGGACGCATGAGGACTCCATCAAAGGTTAGTGCTTCTTGTCAGATATTTCGCAGTTTCTTAAATTTAATTACGATTAACTCGTGAACCATATAAGAGATACCCTAGCATGTCGGGTATGTACTGGATCGCCCTCGAGCTGAGCAATCAATGGGATTGATCGCTAGGTTATCTTTACTAGTTAAAGAGTAAACATTCTTAGGAACCTAAAGTGAACATACTTAGGAAGCGGTTCAATAGGTAAGACGACAGGCGATATTCTTCATCACACTCTAACACTACATTAACTACAGGCCTGCCAGTGCTTGAGAAGACAAGTCTTCCTCCTACGGACTATTCCCGCGACCAAGACTTTTGACCTTTTTTTTAAAAAAAACCCAGTGCTGTAAGGTCATTACTGCGAAACCCAGTTCTCTAAGATCGTAACTTTTAGGCCGAAAATTTGAATGAATTTAGAATTTCGATTTCTACAACTACGCGCTAATTTTGGTATATATTTCGTGTCGGAAGCCTAATTTGATACGTAAAGTTTGTACTTGGTGGAAAAAATGTGGGAAAATTTATCCGTGAGCGTAGAAATCAGAATTCTTAAGGCGCTAAAATTTTCAGGCGGAAAGTTATGACCCTTCAGCACTGGGTTTCTCAGTTGTGGCCTTATTGCACTGGGTTTTTCAGTTGTGACCTTCCTGCATGGAGGTATCGTTATTGACAATACGTTAAAAATGACTAAAATCAAACCAAACTGGTTACAAAGATTCGCAGGATGTAAAACTTCCTGATCGCTGGCTGGCCTTAAAATTAATGGCTCTTTGTAAATTTGATCTCATTTCAAACGAACTGATTTTCTGATGGAAAAGGTTTCTCCTCTCTCCAGTACTTTAGCCAGAGAATTGTAAAAAGACCATTGAGTTCTCTACAATAAACTCTGAAGAGGTTTTACGGATGCACCCTTGAACTCTAGTCCTATTTCTTTAGGGACTCGCCTTGTCTCTACCTAAACAACCGTCTATCTCACTCCAACAATGCCCTCGTTCCCAAAAACAAAGGCGGCGAGTGCATTGTTACCGAAAGAGAAACCCTCTTGCCCTAAAATCGCAGTTTTCAAAACACCTAACGTAAGAAAGGGTAACTTAATGGTGTGAACTGCGAATCCGGAAAGTTTTGACTACAAGAAAATCTGCGAAGTTGCGCGGGTGTACGAGCTATCTAACAAGGAAGTACCCATCACCCATAGGTACGCTGCTCGCGGGTACTGCAGCCTCTAACTGTCATTCCCTCGGGTTATTTATGGGAAATTCGGAAGAACGAAACTTAAATTGAGAAAACTCTCTCTGCACTTACGCAGTTCTTCCTTTTGGTTTTGTTCAAATGAAAACCCCTTCTATTTCGCTCGGTTTACACATTCCTATACTCTTCAATAGAATTTTCACAAGAACCAAAATCACAAGATATGAAAGTCTGAAAAGTAATCCAGATAAATATTTTTTAAAATCAGAGTCATTTTGAGACGCATTTTTTTTTCAAATTTTTATGCATATTCCATCCCCTATCAAAGAGCAGTTCTTTGGGCTGGGCAACGTTGTTATTCGGGATACCCCACATCAGAGAGAAATAAAGCTTAATGAAAATCCAGATCAGAATAAAAATGCTTAGAAAAAGATGACCATATCAAAATAAATCTAACAAAGATATTTTGAAATCGGGAATGAATACTTTGAAAACTGAAAAATGTCTCAGGATCGGTATTGGATATTTTTACGGCGACTTCAGGATGTATTTAAAATTATTGATTGCCATCAGTGTGAATGTAAATGTTAGTCTTTTTTATCTTCTTGTTAATGTTAATCCAAATTTTAAGTTTCCATATCTCATAGTCACGTCATTGAGGGGAAAAATAACTTTAATAAATCTAAACACAAATGTTTATCTGATTTCAGGAGGACGTTCAGACACTCTCCGCAAAGTAAACCTCCTTGTCGTAGACAACGACCAATGCCAATCATGGTACACGTCCCAGGGTAAGAAGACCAAGATCCTAGACACGCAAATGTGCGCCGGAGTGGAAGTCGGTGGCCGAGACTCCTGCTGGGTAAGTACACTTTGTTAGTCCAAGGCACAACGATTACAGGCGGAATCGGTGCCTCTGTTGATAAAGTTTCTCGAATCTGCCCTCGCCCTCCAACCCGAGCGAAAGTCGCGTGGATTGCGATAGCAATTTAAGGGCACAGTAACTGACGTTCCAAATAGCAAAATATTTAACATTATCAAATCTTTCAAAGTGTCTTTCAAAGTTAAATTTCTCACCGTGATCTGCTTTTTGCCGCCGAAAGAAGCGCGCCAGTAAAGCGATGCACATTGCAAGAGGAGTAATGTAGGTCAATCTAATCTAGCCTGAGGCCGCTAAATTCTCAAAAACTACCATTGGGAGATAAGCGGCATCAGGCTTAGCGACATTCGGGTAAAGCAGTGACAAGAGCGAGTAAAGAGCAAGGTCCCACCTTGGCAGGCACTTCCGAGTCAAAGGAAGCGACGCACAAGCCGCCAATATTAGGGCGATACAGTTTGGATTGATTCAATTCGATTAGCATTCTAACAAAAAATAGCAAAAAGCCAAGTTAAGAAAAAATAGATAAAATACGTTTAGTTAGTTCGAGACGTTATGTGAGCCCTGGCTGTGTGGTACGTTGGGAAGTATAATAAAGGTTAGGTTACGTTTCCGTCAGTGTATTCCGTGTATCTATTTCTCCCAGAGAATCCCGATTACCGGAAGAAACGTCGCGAACTACAAGCAATACCTGTACGGGGCACTTGGTCTCGGTATGTGCTGTGCATTAAGGAGTATCGGCACGTACAGCAAGTCCCGCCATTTAGCGTTGGTCCATGACGTCACACCGACAGATTGGACGGAGGGGGTGGGGGAAGGGCGTCCGGTACATTGAGGTAGCGAGCCAGAGCCGAGCGACCAAATCTTTGCGAGACCTATTCTACGTGACTCGGTATTTTTTATGTCATTTTATCCGATAGCGGATGGCGGAGAATCCAACAGTGAATTTCAAATGAGAGCTTCTTTCTGATCGGGTTTACAGATAGAACGCTATTTTTAGACACAAATCGTAGGACCTGCGGGAGACACTGAAGCCCAGATAGGCTCTATCGCTTCCATCCTCTCTTTTCTGGCTGCGAAAGAATATTCTCATTGTCTTTTCGGAGTAATTTACTAGTGCTCAACTGAAAAAGAACTATAAGCGGTATCAAGTCCATCTGTACGAAATTAACATTATTCATTCGTGCTTTAACCCAGTGGCGCGTCTCGAAAAGTGCGACATAATATCCCCTACATAGAAGTTGGAATGTGCAATATTTCTTACTTCGAAAATAAATTTGCAGATGATCTATATTGATGTAGTTGTGAGGGTACGACGTCCCTGAGGAATCGATAATCCGCGTCTTGGACTGCGGTGCACCGTTATGTAAATAACCGTTTCCACCTTTCGATTGAAAGGTGGAATTTTTAACCTTTTGTGAGACATCTTTTTCGCAAAGTCGAGCGGGGCAAAGTACGAGGAACAACCCAACCTATGTTAGTCTAACCTATCTTACGTGGTTGTATGTCGATTATCTTCAAAATTTCTGAAATTTAATTTGATTCCTTTGAGGGAGGAGACGCAAAAAATGAGCCAAATAAATATCTACCACGGTTTATGACCCCCAGCATAGTCTACTTGTCCACATCGCACTGAAAACGATCTTCTATTTTGTTAACAACCTTGAATTATCACAAGATTGTAGCGGTGATGTTTTAACAGAAGGAGCTGACAGGGGCTAAAAAAGAAATCTTTATGCTTGCTATTTTTATCGATGTAAGGGGCTTCAAACCATTGCCATGGGTTAATTGGTTACTGCGGCGAGGGCATGGTATTCAGGCTGGTCACAAGTTGCGCTAGTTTATGCCAGAGGCAGTGTAATTGAATAAAGGCTACCCCGGCCTACGCCCTTCGGCCCTCGCAAGACCACAGAGCGGTTTAAATCCAGTGCCTGAGGAGTAAAGCTCCAGAAATGTTCCATAGTCCGTGTTGACTTGTGCTTGTCATATCCGGCACACCATGACTGCGCCAATGATGTACACAGCTACCTCTGAGCTCCAGAGATATCAAAGCAGTTATTAGGGTAATTGCGTGATCAGTTGGAGTAGAATTACGTTATCACAAGTACGCCTGGACTAATTAAACATCTCCGGGACTCTGTTATTACACAATACAAGGCACCTTCTTACGTAAAAATGATGGTTACTTCACAGTTAGGGATTACTAAAATAGGAATGAAAAATACACTGATATTTTTTACTTTATTATAAAAAAAAGGCTGCAGCTTGATTACGTATTTTATTATGACGAAAATCGGTCAGTTGAACGAATCCTCTATCCGAAGTTTGTTCAAGCAACAGATACCGAATCAGCTTTAAAAATTTTACGTCCCAATTTCGGCAACGCTGGTAGAGATCAAAATTTCCGTCCACTTTTCCTCGCTTTTATTCAGATTCACCTCCAACTTTGTCGACATGGAATCACGCCTTAATGTTTCAACGCACGTCTTTAACATGGTGCCAATCCATTAAATGAGTATTATGAATTTGGAATAGCTCCAAACGTGGCACGGGAAGAGGAATATTATCTGACAGAGAGAGGAGAACCATGCGGGCGGGCAAGGCTGCGACTCATCTCTTAGCAGACATCATGGCCAATTATACAACCTTTTGCTCTTATTACCTCTCATTTCTTTCTTCCTATTAAAATTATTACGATCTAATAAACTCGCCACCTAGATATAGGTCAAGTTCATTTCAAGGGCATTTAGCGATACTTGTGCCTTTCCTCCTACGTAAGATATCCTCCTTCAGTCAAAATAGCTCGAAATAAGAGAGCGATTAAATTACAGTGAGTTGGAGTCGTATGCTTCAAGAATTATTTTCGTATTTTGCAATATTGGCCGCCATTTTGTTTCAGGCGGACAGTGGTGGTCCTCTAATGGTCGCGGACGCCAAGCAGACGACAGTCGTCGGCATCGTTTCGACGGGTATAGGCTGCGCCCGTCCGAGACTTCCAGGCCTCTATACCAGAGTCTCCGATTACGTAGATTGGATCACCGAACAAGTGCGCAAATGAAGCGTTTTCTTCCGACGCGTTTTCTGCTTGATTCATCGGCGAGCGATCCAAAAGTGAGGTTAAGCCGTCCGTCCATCCGCTCGATTCTGATTTGTGGCGGGACCGGTGCCCGCTTCCGGTTCATAGACGCACTATTCCCGAGCTCTCCATTCAAATAATTTCACCCATGACGTTTTTTCATTGGGATTTTCTGTCTAAAAAAAAAAGAAATGGAAACTTCCCCCAAGTAATTTCGATAAAATCAGATTTTTTACTTGATTTCAGATGTAACTCATCTTTAAAATCTTGCAAAATGATGTACCGTTTTTTTACAATTAACATATTTAATGTCTCTTTTAAGTACCTAATACCGTATCTGTGATCTCCTCTAGTCTTATGTGTTGCAAATCTGTCTAAGCGTGCATATCGAATAATTAAAGTTTGTTGTTAAAGTTAAATACGTAACAGTTCTGCGTGTGTGCATTCATTTTCTGTACGGGTATATAGCATCTAGTCTGAATTAAGTTTCAAAGTTACGGTGTATATGTAAGTGACTTTTAACCTCTGGTTCTGTTAACTTGTTTGAAATAAAAATCTAGTCATGCTTCAACTTAACGCATTGGTGTAAATTTTAGGCTTAAATTGGAGTAGACTACTGTACGGTACGCCAGAAGCGCTGTGGACTGGACAGTCAAAACCAATATCTTTAATTAACCGGTACAGCAGTATTTGTATCTACCGTAACATCTACCGGTATAACTTTTGCATCTTCGATGGAAATTATTTTTTATTAATGTAAGATATTTTTTACGCCCCTTGGGAACAACCGCCATAAAGTATATGTCGTCTAGACGTTAAGATTGGTTACTACTTTTCCTCTGGTAACGACCGTAAGAAAAAGTAACCTGAAAGGAACATTTCTCATCCTCTTCCCAAACTAACAAATCCACTTTTCTACAGCATTTATGTCCTCCCGCATAATATCATCAACAATTCTTACTGACTTTCTAACTTTCCAAAAGATTTTAAACAAAACCTTTGTAAAAATCAAGCAGATATCGCCCAATAAAAAGCAAAAATAACCTAACATTTTCCGCATATCTAAAAAAAACCTTCGAGCGAATTGGCAAGAATTCCCCGTCTCTTTGTCCTGGGCTCAATGTTTCCCTCACCCTCCCAATAACTTAATGAGGATTAACAAAAAAACAACTGCAAAAGCTAGATGAACTTAAGTTAGGTCATGTGCCTTCGCTGTTGTCGCTGTGCTTTGTCCGATTTGTAAAAAGAAAAAAGTAGAACTTTTTTCTTTTTACAAATAGTAGAAGGAAAGTAGAACTTAAGAGGTCGAAAATTCAAACCACCCAAAATTGCAGAGCAAAGAATTTTTGCAGGTTAGGTATGTAAGGAAAGTTTTTAAAAGAAAGCTGGTCGGCTTATCAAAGGAATGATTGGTTGCACGCAGCGTCCAGCCGGAGGCGAAGTAGTTCGCAGATTGGTGGACGGGAACGCAACGTGGGAAGACGTGAGTGATTGATGCTCCGTCTGCATCAAGTGTCTTGGGCTCGGGCACGCCGACGTCCCCCCCCCCCCTACATGCTACCGCTGTTTCCCGCCTCGCATCGCTCTGCGCAACTTCAAGCTCGAGTCTCCTCTCTACAGGAAGTAGGACTTTAAGAGTGACACCATATAACAGGCGCCCTCTAGGTCCCACGTTTCCTCCCACCTTCTCTGAATGCATGTTAGTCGTCGACACTTGACCCACAAGCGTTTCGAAGCGAGACAAACCAGACACTCGCTATCCACAAGGATAGCAGCTGTCCAACCTAACCTTAAAGCTTTCATCCGATGGAGGCATGCTAAAACTAGTCCTGATGTGTGCGTTTCCATGTTCTTAGAACCCATAGCGTGGATATCAAAGATTAATATCCTTTTGGGTATTGTGGATCTCCGTGGATATTAATGAAGCCATGGCTGATCTCATCTCCCGGATACTATCCCTAAGGTATTCAACGGGTAGCGGATGCATGGCTATTCGTTATCTAACGTAGTGAGTGTCCATAATATTGATGACAGGCGCGTCTTTGATTACACTAACGAAATGACTATTCACACGCTGCCCCATTTAAAATGCATTAGGTTGGTTTCCGTGCGTTTAAGTCTCCCTTTTATTAACACAGGCGGGCGAATACAACTGACCAAAAAATAAAGAATGAAGCGACAGTTATGAAATGTGATCAATTAGGGTGTATTTGTAATTTTGTTAAAGTTCAGGTGTAATGTTTTTAATGGGTTTTCTCGGCAGGCTTAAAGCTGGTTAGCGCAGCTGCGATAGGGAAATATAAAGATACGCCTAAACGACGTGAGACTCTCGATTATAGTCATTCAAGAATGGGTATCCCGGACGTGCTCCTGCTTCGCTGGATACATAGAGCCCCTGACAACCACTGGATAGGCCACACGCATGATGTGCGCGTACCGCGTGCTGCCTATCACTGTTTGAAAGGCTTCGTGATTTGTTTCAACGGATTTGTCTCACAATCAGATCAAATGGGCCAATGTAATCCAAAATGAAAACAACTCCAATCGTTACCAAGCGCCGACTGTTAGTTATTATGCTAAAAATGAGTCACTAGTTAACAGCCAAAGGCTTTGCGCGTGATTAAACTGTTTATCGTCATTAAAAAGAAAACACATTGTCGCAATAAAAAAATAGAATATAAAAATGCGTACCGGTATTTGAATGTTTCTAAGGATGTGGGTGGTTATTATTCCAGGAAGGTGCGTTGGCCGGCCACGGCATCAGGAATGTAATTGTAAATGGGCGCCCTGGACGCGAGAGTTCCGTGGGCGTTCGTTATGACGTATAAAGTTCAATAGTAATACGCTCTGAAACGCTCAGGGAACGTTTGCTGTTTCTTCGGTCGTCCATCAGAGTAGCATGGCGATATTGTAAGCCAATCGAACGTAATCGATTTCTTCCCAAAAATATCGGAAACGTTCTTGGGAAACCGCACTTCTGATTACAGATGGTTTCTGAACAAGAGAGTTGAAAAAGAAAAAGGAAGCGACGCCAGACTTATGGACAAAATTAACGATGGAAACTGATCATTGGTGATTCTGTTTTCCGGATTTCTCTTTGTTTATTATTCCGTATTCTGTTTGCCGTCTCGTCCATAACTACACGCTCCAGTTACCAATCACCGACGAACAAAGGAAGGAAAACAGTATAGTAGACGTAGGCGTTCGATAGCACGTCTTTTTCAAATAATTCTCCACAAATGATACGACGAGTTGTTTGATTTGCACTTTATTCGGAGCTGCCAGGTGATGATCATTTGACTACAATCAAACGCCCTATCTTTACATTGTCGAAAGACAAAGCTATTATGAAATACAAAACGTGGCGTGGGCACAAGTAAAATTTAACTCATCGGTAAAGCGTAGAGGAAGATGGTAGAACGTATTGTTCGGTAAGGTAAGATTTGTTTGGGTTAGGTCAGGACCAGCTAAGGTAAAAATCGGCGAAGTAATATTCACAGTTTCGAGACTAAAATCACGGAGCAAATGATTATTTGCAGTTTTCAAAAACTGTCAACAACTGTCAAAGCATTATTTACAGTGTCCATGCTATGCGGTGAAAGAATCAAAAGAATCTCCCTCCGGACCCGAAACGCCAAAAAAAAAGTGTGACAGACCCGCACCTTGGTTTAGGTTAGGTTAGGTCAGACTGGGTCAGGTCATATTCATAAGATATTGTTAAAACTGTGTAAAATTAAAAAAAATATGATTTACAGTCTCATTGGATATCGTCAAAACTGTGTATAATTTGATCTCAAAAATTTGCAGTTTCAGTGATTATCATTGATACTGCGAATAATTTATTTAGGTTTTATTTGCAGTTTTTAAAAACTGTAAACAATGGTTTGTGTGTCATGCACAGTTTGAAACTGTACATAATACTGGCCAAATTCACTGTAGAAGATTTTTTTTTGCACGCGTAGGGGTATAGTTGAAGGATAACAGTAATTAAATGTACTATTGAGAAGCAGCTTTGTACTAAAGAAATGCTATTGTTAAAAGTAAAACTCACAGCAACGCGAAAGGTGTTGATTCACCTACGGAATTTTTATGCTCTCGCATAAAAATGAAATCCCTTCGGGCGCTCTACAACGCGTTAACATATCATTTCAAATATCTAACCTCAAAAGCTACGGCACTTAGCTGTTTGTATGCTTATTTTGCGTAAGTTTGTTTACGGATACAATCAATTCTTCTTTATTTCGAATTATCGGACCCAGGAGGTTTTGTTTACGTTAACTAACGATCCACAATATCCGAAACTGTCTTTTTAAGACAGCAGAAGAAAGAAAAAACAAACAAAACAAAAAATCCTGTCCATATTGTTCGATACTCATAAGCCGAGTCAGCTATTTTGAAGCGGAACTTTACGACACACTCGTTTGTTTGTTTATTCTTTCTAAATCTGCTCGCACAGAACCAATCGTTCCGAATCAGGAATCCCTTTTAACCTCTTTATCTCCAACTCAAACCCCCATGAGTCCATTCACAAATACCTGTCAAAACATTACTTGCGTTGAAGTCGTATGCTGGCCGATTACCTGCTTTGCAGATCCCAAAACATGGCGAATTCCTGGAACGTTCTGACTTCATTCGATGCAACTGCTTCGATCACTTCACAATCAAAACTATGCTTTTCTTGTTACGATTCGACGCGGTCGCAATCATAAATCTTGATCAATGCGATCTTAAGTGATTAAACGTTCGACTGTTAACAACTGCCTGTCACGACACACGACACGGCTGCTTACTTGAAGCGAAGTGGCACCTGACAAATCTACTCCCCTTCCCCTTCCTCCTCAGCGACATCTTGCGGGCGGAGAATCCTTTCTTTCTCCAAGATGCGTTCGGAAACACCGCAAGCTTGTCCTGTCTTTTTCTTTTGCTAGGTACAGTAGGAGTTCCATGTTCCGGACAGAGATCTCGTGAGCGCAGGTGAGCCATTCTCACCTGGTGAGCGGCTGTTTCCAAGCGTATCCCTAATAAAAATGAAATAAAATAGTCAACTGAGCCGAATCGTTTTTTTTCCACACTTTCGATACAGCATGGTAAGACTAAGAAAGGCCTAAAGATAATATCAGCAGAACCTCAACTTTGCCTTGGTTAGAAAGGCATTTGACAGACCAAGATCTGATGCTTCGAAGGCAAGAAATTATGCTTCGCACGCATTGGCCATCTTAAGATTTGTAACATTTGTTTTTAATAATCTCTTCCTAAAAATCTAGTTAAAACTCAAACTATTCAAACCGATCGATGTACCAGATGTTAAAATAATTGCCTAATTCAAACTTTGACCAAGAAGACTAGTTAATCTTCGTTACCCGTTTCCAGGATTTTCTTTTAAAGGTACCACACCCCAGCTTTTTGCCGCTTCCGTGAAATATGAAACGATAAATACGATAATACTAAAAGAGACCATTAAAATAGAAATATGCGCACTGAAACACCGTCCGAGTCGGCTAAATCAACTACCGCTCTACCCTGGGATGACAATTCCAAAACACAACAGACGTTCGTCCGCAACTGCGGCACACCAGGACTCTACTAAAGTTTCTTCACTAATGACGTCACCGCTAAAGTCCCGGGAAAACGCGGCAGAGAGTAAACTCGATATTTTGAGAATTCCTGACAAAGTTAACTATGCATTCAGCAATAGGGATTTCATCAACTACCTGATGATGATATCAATGAAGAGATACGCCCAAGAACACCACAGTCACGGCGACATCTTTACGACTTCGTCAAAATTTCGCCATTTTGGTCCAAATCGTGACGTCGTTTAAAACTTATTTTTGAAGGCAAGCAGCTGTCAGAATCTATTTTCTAACTTTTCGGGTTGGTCACAAAATAATCATATTAAGGTCTCGAGTCGTGTCATCATCTGAGGTCATAATACGACTCATGGGATGATGAGGTCAAACAACGTTGAGTCCTGGATAAAAAATACCGCGAAATAATAAGCGAAGACATACCAAGGACACGGAGTTTTTGCTGTGTCGAATGAGTTCAAATTGCTGTGAATCTCTTTTTTTTTCGACAAATATCACAAAGATAGAGGGTTGTTGGACAGAATTCGAGGAGAGGCACAGTGAGCTTTAGAAAATTTTTGATTATTTTTTTTTAATTTGATTTTATTCACTTTAACAAAATCAAGTCATGATCATAGAGGCATACAACTAAAACAGGCCGACTTCAATACGTTTACAACTGCTTACTTAGATCATTCGGTCACTAATCCAACATGACGACTTTTTCCGCTAGACACGGAGGTCCTGATCCTAATTCTAAAATGATAATACAAATCAAAATGGCTGACTATAAGTCGTAAACAATAGTGGAAATTTCATGCTTAATTCACCTTAACTTTGGTTAAAGATAAGTTGATTTTATGTCATCCCACAGCTCACCGGAGACCGTCGTAAAATGCATTTGGCGAAAGCCCCTTAGAAACTAAATTACTAACGAAAAAAATGCCACAAAAATGCAGGGAAATAACTCAAATTTGGCATTTCTCGCACACACGCACTCTGAAAAGTGTTTGATTTATATATACACTGCTAAAAAACTGGTAACATTTCACTCCCCCTTCACGTGAAACTTTGGCATATGACCCCATAAAGGCATAAAAATAATCCTTTCGCTCTTACAAGCTAGCACCATTTAATAGCCTTAATCAAGGCACATGTTCCGCTCCTTTTTTAGTGTATTTCGTTGGTTGAATCAAACCAATCTGAAGCGAGTAAAATTTCGCGCCCTTTTCATAACAAATCAACGCGCTTATTGTCGCCATAGACGAGGCAAAGACGTTTAAAATTGGAACTGTAAAGCGCGTCGACATTCGTGGTGTAACACGAAGAAATTCGCACAAGTTGAGCGTACACAACTTAACAAATTAATAAAAAGCGGCAAGACTGTATTACAGGTTGTCTCTATGCATACAAGAATTCAGGAACGTACTGCTCGTATGAGAAATTCAACGCTCTGAATGAAGGATCTATCTAACAAACCCGCTGGATTGCTAAGGTCACTTCTCCGCACATTTGAAAATGCCATGAATTTGACTTCATTTTCTTCTAGATGAATTATAACCCTTAATTCGAATCGAATTTCATTCAAAGATTTGGTCCATGATTCCAGTTATTGTTTCCATTTCAGTTCCTCGGGAATTATCCGAAAGTATTTTGTCGGCGAACGCAAAACTATTCACCTCATACGAAAAGAAATACTAAGGAATACTGGTTAGTCACAATCGTAAATTTGCTGTCGGGAAAGGCAACTCCACATTAAGTATAAGCAGTACGAGTTATTTCTTCTCGTGGCATTTTGATTCTAACCCTTTCTACAAACGCCTTTGACTGCCTTGAAGATACAACAAATAGTATGTAATAATATTCCTCAAGATATAAAGTAGTTTTGACTATCTGTGGTACTTCACCATTAACAATATGTGTACCTCTATCCTTTGAATATAAACTGGATAGTCTACTCTCAACATAAAAGATTAAGTAGTTAGAATATGCTTTATGAAATGAATTACTAAATTTATTATAGCAAAAGTAGTTTGCCTCGATTCAATAGGGCTGCCGTCGGAAAACGAAGATTTCGTTCATACAAAACTAAAAACTAACGTAAAGTTTCATGAGGTAAGTAGAAGGCTACCTTGACATACACACGGAGGGTTTTGAATGCGTTTCGTAAGCATTTCCGTGATCGCTTGTTCTACCCGATCTTTAACCTAATGCTAGATGAGGACTATGGCACTCAGTTAAACAGTTCGTCCATCGATGAACAAACAAACTACTTTAGTTTAGGTGATATCTAATCAGTTATAATGGTTGATGATAATCTCTCAACACTGCTGAAAACCTACAAGCTCCATACCAATCCGGTAGTGAGAACGGCAGGGCTAATATTCGCCAGAGCAACCAATGAAATACATGAGCATACTAGTCCACTTGACTCTATCCACAAAAATGGGTATAAATGGGCAATGGTATCACGATGGGTACTTCTCGAGGCACGTACTCAAACAACATCCTTAACAATGTTCAACATGGTTCTCAACATTTCAGTTACCACTACTACAAATAACAATGCAATTACATATCGCGCGTTCGCGCGTTTAGGTATCCTATGGTGGTATTAGGGCAGGCAAAAATAAAACGAGATTCTCTAGGAATCTAGTTTGAGGTTAAGTTTAGCACCATTGGCTGGAACTCGAACCGCACGCTGTACTTTCAAACTGAGCAGAATTTAAGTAGATTTTCAAAACAGTAGCGAAGCTTACGCATACGTTTAACAGCGCGCACTAGATTTAATTAAAAAATTATTGTTGAGACGGTCACACTACGCAACCATTTACAGTCTACGTACACTGTATGAACACAGAACCACAGAATTATGGCACGGTAGTTTAAAAGGTCGGACTAATCATTTGGCTTAATACAAAAGGGCAAAATTCTCAAAAATGCTCGAAACACAAAATTTTGGCAGACATTTTATCAGACTTTTACCATCGATGGAAATATATCTATGTACAAATAACTATCTAAATGTAAAACTTGATATTATGTAGCTGCTCTAAAAGGTACACTTATTACCAAAACTATGAACCAAACGTTCATAATAAAGAAGATATTTCGTTTTCGCTGCAGTTTTTGAAATGAATTTTCAAAAAAAAAATCACAAATCTGACAAGAACTTTTCAAATACGAAAGTTTTCTCATACTATAACAGGCGAAAATGTTTTTCTTCTAGTGTAAAAATAAACAATAAAAAATCAATAAAAATACCTTTTTTACGTAGAAGTACGGGCATTTTTGGAACTACTCCGTTTAAAAAGTCCGCATAAAATTAGAATGCCTTTCTCTCACATCATGCAGTCGTGCAATCAATCATATCGAATCAATAACTTGAGGACAAGCAATGTCATACTGCTCCCTCTGTATTCCTGCCATTAAATTTGTTAAATGCAGCTAAACTAAGTAGATAATGGTTCTCACGTAGTTTGTTCTGCCTTCCAAACAAAACTACAGAACTCATACACCTCTTCTCGGGTATGAAAAATTCATACGAATGAGAAATTTCTGCCAGGTGGGCCAACAATCGTAGAAATGCCGACAAAAGTTGGAAGTTCAACTTCGAAACAATACAGTAAAAGGGTACGTTGGGTACCAGCGATAACTAGGAGCCGTGTTCGAATTCTTGGTATCCCTCCGCTCCCGTGAAGATGACGTCAACCCAAATTCTCATCGCTTCGGAAGAAGGCGCCATAAGATGGAACGTTTTATCCGTGGTTTTGACCACAAACGTCAACTGAGGATGAGGCGATTTCACGGAATTTAAGTGATCTATATAAACTTCCTCGATAGTCTGAAAAAAAAAAAGACAGGTAATTTTGTTATTACGTTGCGCATTACCTGACAACGAGTCCCTTGATTTTTCCTAGCCCAAAAAAAATCTCCTCAAGATTTTATCAAGTGAGTCTTTTGCTTGATGTTTCTACGTTGAAATCTCATTTTACTAGATTGTTTCATGTGATATAAATATCGAAGACAAAGGGACTGAAACATCCAAGGTCAAAAAAGTGAAGCACCAACACCCAGCCTGGCATCATTCATAATCAATACGGTACTTCAAGGCAGGTTGCATTGTTAATAAGCATCTAAACGCGCTTCTCCTTATTCCAAGAACTGTCATTTTAAATAATTTCCAGGAATCAATCTCTTCCAAACCCGGTGCACGAAATTTATTCGCCCGGTCGACTCAGTTTGAACTGACAAAAATACCTTCTAATGAGTCTTCTTGTTCCGGGTATAAAGTTGCGTACGCCTGTTTCGGGGATGAAAGTGGGTATGCTTCTTATAGGTATGAAAGAGGGTATGACGTAATTCAGTTTGACGTTAGACTTTGTTGATACCGTATCAGGAGGGCCCGGCGATAGCTTTTAATTGATATGATTGGTAGGTCTAGATTGAAAAATAACCGAGATACAAGATCATTCTCATACCCATGACAGATCAATACTATGGATGATTTTAAACATGTCGACAAATCATAAGTGATCAAAGCTAGAAATTTTAAGAGTTACCACTTGAAACCCTCCATGTCCATAGTGTATTTCCGAACTTTCGAGAATTTTACACAACTGTGAGACCTCTTTTTAATTAATGAATTACGAGTGAGAATGTGACCTAAACTTTGCTTAAGCCAGTTTCCATAAACCGTTTAAAAGCTTATGAGCCCGAAATTCAGTTAATAAACCAATGCATGGTCACAAATCGGTCATTTTCGTTAATCGATCCCTCCAAAGAAAATACGATCAAGTATACAATAGCGTGTTTCAAAAATCAATAAAGTGAAAGACTGCGTTTCAAAAATCGATCAAGTGAAAGAGTACGTTTCAAAAACCGATCAAAAGAAAGAGTACGGTTCAAAAATCGAACAACTGCGTAAACGATAGCAGTTGATCGCTTTTTCTAACTAAAAAGTTCGTTTGATCGATTTTTCAAAAAAGCATTTTTACTTGATCGATTGTTGATTAGAAGGATCGAAAATGTGTTGTTGTTGCTGTTGTTTTTTACCTGGAAATAGGCCCCGCCTCTGGCTTTCCTCTCCGCGCGATCGCTGTAATACATAAGAGTTCTTCTCGCGCGGTCGAAGACGAACCATCTCTTCTGCCACGTGTGGAACTTGGACGCCATCTTGTGGAGGACGCCTCTGCAGGAAGTGCGGTCCACCTGCACGTGGGGGCAGCGGTCCAGTTGGTGGCCGGCCGTCTCGATGTGCTGACGGAGGTCCAAAGCGCCACTCCGGATCGGTAGATACCGCGTCAAAGGACGTTGCTGAAACATCACAATATCAATTCACTCATTTGCTTTTTATTATTGTTATAATTTTCAAATTAAAAGTTTCATTTCCAACCTCTTGTGATTATCTCAGAAAAACCTTTCCTTACGATGACGATTGACGACATACAACCGTTTAGGATGGATTAAAGTCAGGTAAGGTTAAGTAGGGACAGATTCTGGAGCGGTTTTTGGAGAGCGCCATTTCCAAAGACGATGTGCGGGTTGCCTACCTGTTTTATTTCACACTCGTTCAAGACGGGGGGCATTCGATAGCGCCAAAAACCACAAGCGCCAGTCCGTAACCGCCAAACGAGAAAAGTCGCAAACGCCAAAGTTCGTATAGGTTAGGTCAAGTTAGGTTAAGTTAGGGTAAGTTAGGTTAGGTTAA
>Ga0058701_10001180_pt1 | contig 18212 bp, 11 predicted proteins | sample AgamicOrMae_FD_97039 | JGI IMG/M metagenome (GOLD analysis project Ga0058701, IMG submission 97039) | Agave microbial communities from Guanajuato, Mexico - Or.Ma.e | ecosystem: Host-associated > Plants > Phyllosphere > Phylloplane/Leaf | place: Guanajuato, Mexico | collected 2012-06-04
GAGTATAGGAGGTTGTGGGTGGGCGGGGGCTCTCGTCTTGTGGTGTGGAGGCGGGGGCTGGGGGGGGGGGGGGGGTTGGTGAGGCGAGGGCTTTACCGCCAAACAGGCCCCAATTTTGCAGTGATATAGATGAGGGCTATTTTGGCTAAAAGCAGGCGCCCCCCATTCTCCAAGGAAAACACAGGTGCTAGTCCTTTGTTTCGCAATCAGTGTCGCGTGCTAAAAGAGCAACTTAGCACCCACAGGCGATCATCTGTTAAAGTAAACTTTGTACGGGCGGCCATCTTAGTAATTTTGCGATCAGGGGACTCCGACCCGCGGTTTCTTGTGAAGCTGATTAAAACCCGCTGAGGTAGATGTTTCATTTTCTCCGACAGATTAGTCGCGTAAATTGGGATTAGCACCTATTATTTGCGGTGCTCGAGTCAAAGATAATTGAAAGTTAGATCGCGTTTTTGGCCACAGTGAGGCCAACGTGCTAACGCTTAGCTTTTGGACGCGATCTGATTAAATTGGACGGTTTATTTAGAAACAATATTTTTTCGTTGCTTCATATTAAAGAAGTTGCGACGTGTTAAAAAAAGAAGGGAATGGAGTATGCCTAATGATATTCTTACTTTTCAAAGGAGGGCCTTTGGAGTCTGACTTATTTTTTAAAATTTGTCTTACATATTTTCTAAATCTTTCCCGCCCAGGAGGCAGTTTAGGTAGGCAGTAAGGAGTTGAAAATCAGATGATCCATAAAAGCGATTAAGTGGAAGGACTTGTTTCAAAAATCGATCACCTGCAATGTGTAAGAAAAGAATCGATTTTTCAAACGAACGCGTTTATTTGATCGATTTTTGAAACATTTTTACCTGATCAATTGTTAATTTGAGGGATCGACATTGTCCTTGTTAGGTGGTCCATGTCAGATGACCCACGTATAAGGTGTTATATACCGGGTGGGCCATACAAGATGGTGAAATGGCCCACGCAAGATAGTCCATGTGGTTCATGGCGGTACCATATTTGGAGGTTCATGCACCGAAAAAATGATTTTGTTGCCTCAACAAAACGTTTTGTTGATGTAACTCAGCAAACCAGAATTGTTGTGGTGACAATATCTTTTGGTACGGCGACAACCGTAATTGTTGTGTTAACCATTCATATTGTTGTTGTAACAATCGAAGTTGTCGCTACAACAATTCTGGTTTGCTGAGGCTATAACCTGTTGCTGAGGCAACAAAGTCTTTTCTCCGTGGTGTTTATGTAAGTTGTCCATGTCAAGCGCGCCGCAAGATGTACCTCATAAGGTGATCCACGTAGGAAGGCGGAGTTGGTCCACGTAAGCTGTTGAGATGAAATGGCTGTTTTAGTGGGCCGTGCGGATGAGGCGCAGAGCGGCGCTGGGTCAACGCAATGCGTCAGAAGCACGCCACGCCGATTTTCGGGTGATTCCTGGCCATAATTCGCTCATCCCAGCCTGAGCCGCGCCTTGTAAATGTTTTGCGGGACAGACGCAAAATGATTTGGAAAAGGCACTCGGGGCCCGTTGCCATCGCGCTCCTGCACCGCACCGCCTTGTGGAACCCGGTCAAATCCCTTTTATGCCCGCCATAACCTGCGCCCTCCGACAGCTGCCTGCCATATTCGGCTCCGGCGCCTTCTCTGAACTGCCGGATAACGGGCTCTGCCTTGCAACCCTTTCGTGGTACACGCCTTGTCGCTGTGCGGTGCGGTGCGGCTCGGCGGAGGCCGCGTTGACGACTCTCCCTCAAGATGCCTACTTTATTTGCCGCTGTCGTGTTCTTTGGTCAAAAAGTTCCGCGCGAAGAGCGAAGCGCCAGCAAGGGGGCTGAAGCTGGGAGATCGCGCTGAAGCTCATTTTGACATCTGAGGTTTCCCTCCCCGCCTCAGCTTACAAGCTTCACTTCCCGCCTTTTAAAGGCCCGGAGAGACGGCTCAACAGCCTTTTGCTTTACCTCAATTACCGGCAAATAAAAATGTATCACTGCTGTCTCTATCACAAGTTTACTGCAAAATCACGAAATAGAGGCGGAATGCCATTGCGCATCGTGAATATTCAACTTCTTCGCTAGGCAAAGTAACGAAGGGCTGTCCATAAATTACGATGTGTTTCTTTTTTGTGGGGGGGAGGCTATTTAGATCTCCATCCCTGAGACTCAGTCCCCGAGCATTGTCAATTAAATGCCTCTTTAGAACTCTCTCCTTCTTGCATGTCTGTGTATGTAGTTTATGGATGCACCCTCAAAAGAATTAAGGGAATAAAACGAATGCGGTTGCCTTAATTCTTCGGCGCAAGCGAGTCATCTCAATAATTACATAGTATGTACCAGGTTTACTACCTCCGTTAATAAAAAGGTGGTTAGTCACTTTATTTATCTTTTTCGGGTGGCAAATAAAGTGGCATTTTTACTCCGCGCCCAACTTGTTTGCCCGCCGAGCGGCACCTGAAGTCGGCGACTTATCGCTCTGCCAGCGAAGTATACGTTTAGGGGAGTGGAAAGTTACGGTTGCTTTCTCACCGCCTGCTTTTTTTTTTTCATTTATTTTTTTAAGCTATTTCCAAATTTTCCATTTTGTGTCTAGTCTGATTTTGGTTTTAATCTGTTGCTGACTGAACTTTTTGCGATAACAAAGATTCACTGTGATGAAGAGGTTTAGTTTTCGAAATAGGGCTTATCAAGAATTAAGCTCATTTTGCGTTGGTTCAAAATGAGAAGTTAAGGTTTTTGGTGGCAATGCATTGCCACCAAGCCGCATGCGGCTTGGTAAAGTTTTCCATGCTTCCTCAAGCGAGTACTTTCTCACGCGAACTACTCTGCGCAAGTGCCCGTTGGAATGAAGTTACTTTTTGTTGTTGTTTTTTTCCAAACATGTCCTGTTAATTTTGCAGAATTCATGCTTGAAGTCGTCCATCAAAGTAACAAAAATATTTTTTTCTACAGTATCCAGGGGAATTTTGGTAAACCCATATGACGTTTCCTGATTTTTCTTATAAATAAATTTCTCTTGTACTTTTGCAAGAATTCATCTATTGTAACTTTTTACTTTTAAGCGTTTTTCCCTCTCGCAATATATCCTTAAAACCACAGCTTGTCACCTCCGTATTTATTTTCTCGGTTTTAGATTTCAATTTTTGACATCCCTCCTCTTTGATCGATCTTGGTTGAACCTTTTCATTACATAATATAATGATGGTCAGTTCTGTTCGCACGCCTATGTTAATACAAGGGAGACTTGAACGCACGGAAACCAACTTTATATATTTTTAATGGGGCAGCGTGTGAATAATTACTTCGTGTAATGATTAGCGACATACAACTTCGGAGATTAGATTAATTTCGGTTAGATTAGGTTAACAACTTTGTGTCTCACTTTGCTGCAGTCCCTGTTCTAATAATATGACCCTCTGGCGCTAATATGACCCTCGGTCCTCTCAGAATAGGTTAGCTGCCTTATGCCTCGCTTCGATGTCACTCCACTCGGCCTGCCGACCAACGATAAAACATTACAGGCGAAAGACTCAACTTTTCAAATTTACAGTATTGCGGAAACTACTTCAGGACAGAAAAGGAGTTTGAAAAGTAAAGTTTCAGCGAAGTTAGGCGGACGACCCGGGGAGTATTATTTTTCATATGAGTAAACAGGGGAGCAGAAGACATCTGCCTGTCCAATGGAAATGAAGACCCCGACATTAAAAGGCATGTTTAGCAAGTTGTTGTCTTTGAAGGGGAGGAGGGGAGTAAGAGAGCGAGGCTGCTGGAGGAGGGAGGGAGAGGGAAGGAGTGGGGGGCACCTCCAGAATTTGACAGGCAGCTTCTGACTAGACAGCTCATTTAATTGGCTGTCGCGTTCATCCCCACCACGCCCCCCCCCCTCGCCTCCCTTGCCCCCTCCCCACAAATTTCTGTCAGGAGGATTCATTTCTACAGATATGCCCCACTGTACATCACAAGCGATGCTTATTCCTTACAACGATATCGGAAGCTTCATTAGAACGAGCGATTTGGCCCTGTGTGTTGTACAGGTTAACCCATAACAGCCCGAAGTATCTAGAGTGAAATTTGGCTTAAGAGAAATTATTGGGAGGATTTTTTCGATTAAAATACGAAATTTTAAGCTTTGAAAATTGCCGAAATTATAAAATTTCAGGTTTCCAGAGGGGTGGTATTTTTCATATTGTGACAATACTGAAGTGATAAGATCCTCTAAAATAAAGATATTCTGTCTTCGAAAGGAATTGCTGGGCAGTAGTGGGTTAATTGCTCAACTTGAGGCAGCTGATGATAGCTACCCACCTCCCGAAACCATATAGGGCACTTCATGATGTCATATTATTAGGCTGTGTTTAGGGAAATCATGAGGGAAGGGAGGTTCTTCTCTCGTGGAGAATGGACTCACTTCTTCGATGCTGATTACGATGTCCCGCTTCTCAAATTTATTTAAGATACCTCACGAAGTCGAGTACCCTGGCGTAAGCTATGTGATTTGGGATATCGGCCCACTTCCTCGCTATTGCGATTTTGGTCGTTCACTTCGGGCAACCATAGTGAACGCTTCATGAAGCCGAATTTTTGGACTCTAGTTTGAAGTGACCCGCTATGGTAGGCTGATTTCGTTGGCTGTAAAGGACCGTTACTGCCTTAACACGTTTTATCCATATAAGAGGCGAGTTTTGGTGTTCATTAAAAAAAAAAAAGAAAAACTGACAGTTTTTGCCTTGAAAAATATTTACGACTGACTGCTTCATAGCGTCTTTTTTTGGGGGGGGGGATGGACATTTTTTACAATTAAAAAATCCCGAGGCGCTGACCTCTCTACTAACAATCAGACCTCCGCAGCCTTGTGAAGTGCTACGTAGGCAACCCGCGCAGCAGCCCTGTATCGTTGTTGCCTATTCTCGTTTTGTAAGGGGCTCGCTAGCAAAATACCTTGATGCTTCATCACTCCACCACTGCAATCGGCTAAAACCGGTGGTAAAAGTCGTGTTTCGATATAATAAAATCAACCGAAATTCATAGATCTTCTTAACTCTCGCCTAATAATGAAGTACATGACTTCGTTGTAGAAGAACAATACTGAGTTTTTTATAAGCTGAAGTGGCGCTCAGCCTAAAAAACAGAAAGTGACATGCGTTTTTCTGAATTTGAAGAGATATTGTTGAGCTTTTTTTCTATTTTTTAGAGGTTTTTCGGAGCGTAAACATCTCTTAATGCTCCCTCCTCGCTCGTCTTTTCTATCATGTTCGTGTTGATCGTGATCGAATTTATGACATTCTCTCCTACCTTACCTTAACAAACGTACCTTAGCATAAACACTTTGGGGTATTGAGCTTTTTCCAACAACATACCGTAATCCATCCTTACCTAAACTCAATAACCAGCATTTCACAACCTGAACTAACGTAACCCAACCTCTCCTAACGTGGACTGAACTCTTATTTATGACTCATATTTATGAATAAATGTCTTCTCGATTTCCTAGTCCCAGTCCAACCAAAATTTCATTTCAAAGGGTTGTCTTCAGCTCTATTACTACACGGAAAAAAAATGGTTTTGTTACGGCAACAAAATTAGGGACAACAAATTAAATTTTTGTTGCAGCAACCAAAAATTTTGCCGCAGCAACCAAACGTTTTGTTGATAGGACCTAACATTTTGTTGTTGTAACAAAATATTTTTGTTATCCCTATTTTAACAAATGATTTTGTTGGTATAACAAAACTTTTTTTCCGTGTACTAGTAGGTATTTGCGCAACGAAGGCAAAGTCTTTTCACCATCAATTTTTTCAGAAAAAGGATTACCCCCACCTCAACTTTGCATAAAACAAGAATTTTACTAGTTCCAAACACAGTACTTAAAAAAAAAAAAAAATATTTTTTTTAGAAAAATAGTATTTATGTTGATGAAAATTATTGCAGCAATTATAAACACATCTTTCCAACAAAAAAAAAATGCCTCTGAAATTGTATTGTTTAGATGAGGTAAAAGGGCAAGGTGAATCTTTGATGGTTTCGCATGAAGGGACCGGATTGAAATCCGGGTGGCTGTGAAGACGCGGGTTTGTCGTCATCATAGACTAACACATGTTGTGGCCAGGGATGACTTTCCTGCGCGCGCTCGCTCCCAGCAGTCTTCGCACCTCCTTTTTTTGTTGTGAAACCAAAAATCCTTTCTTCCGTGGCTCTAAAATAGGCTTCGAAGAGCATGGATTTGTTCATAGTGTGTCAGCGCCTCTTCAAGATTCGTTTTCGGGGGGAGCGGGAGGGGAACTGTTTCGCGGGAAAAGGATGGGAGGCATGGCGCCAGCTCGGTTTGTTCACGGCGGCGCCTTCACTTCACAGCCGATATACAATTATTACCAAAGAGGAGCTCGTTATTATTACTACTAGAGTAATAATGGAGTTTTCTCTTCAAACCAGCGTCTTAATTCATGCGAGGAATAAACGCACAGTAAAGTTAAATGAGTTTTTTTAGCTGTTTTTACTCGTTATGAATGAATTTCCATCGTCATAAAGTTTATGGATTTTATTGAGATGAGACGTTATCTCACACTAAAGTGCATAAAATCACTTTTGAGTGAACTCTGTCTTTAGAGAACTGAAACTTTTCTCATCTCGGCGAAGGCCGACTATCCAAAACACTCAATCCAAAATAGCGTTTTTTTTAATTATTATTATTTATTTTATTTTTTGTATGCTGTGGCATAACTTCAGGTCTTAAAAGATTTTTTCCCCCTTTTTAACGTAACCTGACCCCACAAAACCTAACCTAATTTTGTATAATCCAACACCACATAAGCTTTGTTTTATTGTAGGCCTACACTTTTGAATTAAATTTATAATAAGTTAAAAGTGATCTTGCAAAGAAACGAGGATGGAGGGCCTAACGAATCAGTTATCGAAAATTAAAGTGGAGGACCGCTTCGTTTCTTACCGTCACTTTGAAAAACACAGTCATATCCCGCACGGATATGACTGTTGTCTCAATCAAATATAGATTTCGTTTTAATATAGATTCAGCAGACAAACATTGATCTGGTGACAGCTCTACTTGTTACGGCAACAACTATAATTGTTGTGTTAAAAATTCATTTTGTTTCTGTAACAATGGAAATTGGCACTACAACAATACTGGTTGGCTGAGGTTATACAAAACGTTTTGTTTTGGCAACATAGTCGTTTTCTCCAGATGAATATCACAAATGTATACGAAAATCTTTGGTAACCTTTTCGTAAAGACGGTGGTGACAATAATACCGCAATGTTGATATTCGTGGCAAAACTCATGGCGATCGAGATGCTGGGCTTAGGAGCAATTGTTGGTTAGTGCGATATGTCCATTTCTCTCAACCTAGTGAGGTAACATGAAGACATTAAGAGGAAATCGATAGCAAGTGTTTGTTGATAATCAGTGGTGCCAACTTACCATGGTGTTCCGCCGGAAGACAAGTTTGAAACGCACTCCCTCCAAAGTTGGCGCCCCTGATAGTGTCGGAAATAGCCGTCGTGCGGCGTGGCGACGCACAGATAATGTTTTAACTGGGAGCAGTTGGTACAACTGTCGTCTCCGTCTCCAGTGAACAGCTGATCTATTTGCCAAAAGAAATAGATTGGACGGGTCGGGTGATAAACTGACAGTCAGAAACCAGCTCACCCATGTGAGCAACGTCGCAAACGAGACAAGGTTGTATCACTGCAGTGAGGCCCACTATCTTCCTCAAGAGTATGGCTCCTAAGTTTTTCATACCGCTGAGTAGATGCGAAACATCCAAAAAGGCGAGGAAAATGCCTAGGGTTAAATCGAGAAATGTTGTAAACTTTGTCTGTAGGAAACCAGCAGCAAAACAAAGATAAATGCGTTGTAGATGGTTTTAACAAGTGGACTTAAAACTTAAAATTTTCAATACATCCTGTGTTCCACCTTCCTGTAACAAGCCGAGCGAGAGGCGCATGGCTTAAAACTTAAAACCTATATAGTCGTCAAGCGAGAAGCCGCTTACGGCGGCAGTTACCGCAGCCTGAATGTAAGCGGCATCAGACTTGGCTATTGCAGAGTGGAGCAAGGAGCTTACTGTTAGCTACGCACAAGGCTTTTATTCTAGCCCACAAGTAAAAATGTCGGCTAGGTATAAGAACGCGTAACCACATGGAAGTGGGAAGGTTTGCAAATAGGAATTGTCTATTGACCCGACTGCCCCATGAAAATTGTATTAGGTTGGGCTCCGTACGTTCAAGTCATGCACCTCCCATTAAAAATGTATTAGGTTAGTTGTGCGTTCAAGTCCCCTTATATTAATGCATGTCGGGTCAATAGCAACACCAAGTAACCTACGCCAACTTTTTAATCTGAGGGCATGGAAAATAAGCTTTTTAAGATACGATCTCGTGCTGTGTAGCCAGACTTCTCCGCCAAACTTTGAGGCGGATATCGTTGAGGAGCCTTAAGAGTAACCCATTCAGCAATCCAAAATATAGTCTAGGGTATTTTGGAATATCGAGTTGACCAAATGGTGAAATCCGGCAACAGTGTTGTCTAGCTGCCTCTTTTTGTGATCACTCGTTCTCTGTTCTTTTAGTGTCATGATTTAATGGTTGGAACCCGAACAAATCTGTAGGCTACGTGGGTTGCTTTGTACGGCAGACTAGAAAAAGATGACGAGGGGGCCGGGGGCATGAACGGGGGCCGGGGGCATGAACGGGGGCCGGGGGCATGAACGGGGGCCGGGGGCATCAACGGGGGCCGCGGGCATCAACGGGGGCCGCGGGCATCAACGGGGGCCGCGGGCATCAACGGGAGCCGCGGCTGGAGGCTGGAGGGGGGAACCGGACGCTTTGAGGAATTCTAGAGCCGAGTCCAGCGCAACCAGCCAATTCCCCTAAAAGCGCTCCCATAACAACACTTTTGATAATTGTCCGTCCAGTATGAGCTGTGTTTAGTCCACGTTCTTAGCCAGTAAAGGCCGTCTCCCTCTCAGCCAGCAAACGTCTAAATTTTGGAGAAATCGGGCTTTCAAGCTTGTTTATTAAAAATCCAAGCGAAGCATAGCTTATCTTTAATGATAATATCAACCTAGCTCAAAGGACATTAGACTCACGTAGCCTATTATACAAAGAAATGGTAGTTTTAAATAAAGCAATTTTTCGAAGTTCTGAGAGCGGCTATTGGAATGTTTAAGTTCTTTTCCTTGTGTATTTTTTTTTTGCTACAGTAGATAACTGATCTTGGTAATTTTGAAGCTGAATTAACGTACTGAAGTAGACTAAGATGTCGGACTGAACTTGATTTATTTTGCAGTGACGGCGTGGAAATGGTTTATGGTTAGTTTGAAAATAAAAGTGACATTTACTTAGACTTCTGAGAGACATTTCCTCACTTCTTTCCTTTAAGTGTGTTATTAACCGTTTTAAGTTCTCAGAGTAAGTTATCTTTCCATTTGCAACAGGGGAAAACTGACTTCCTTTTGGTAGTTTAATATGGATGAGCTAGACGTTTATGGAAACCAGTCTCATTGCTGCCCTGTTGCCCACCTATGCCGTCCAGAAACAGTCGAATTTACCGTAGAACGAAATTTGGAATTCCGAGTTACAATAATTTTAAATTCTTCACCCTCTCACGGTCATTATGTACTCATTTTGTGGACATTTTAAAAATCCTTTTGAAGTTTTTATTGAAAAAAATGTAAAGACTTGTGAGGTTACTTCTACCCTCAATAAATTCGGCTCTTCAGGCCTAATTGAATAATTCATCATCAATTGCAAAGAACTACTTGTACAGTGTACCGCACCATCAACAAATGAAGAAAACCAATGAAAGATTGTTGGAATCAGCCAGGGAATAACTACATAAGAAAGCCGTTCTCTTTCTGTCCCTCATAAAAATCGACGGGCTAATCAAAAGCCAAGGATAGCATCCTTAATTAATGACTGAAAACAATCAAGGCATTGCTGCGAAGCGAATCCAGTCGGTGGGTTCCCGGGTGAAAAGCTCTTTTTTTCAACAGATCCAGCGATTCGTATTTGTCGTCAATGCGTGTGTTGTGCACACTTACTCTATGGAACAAAATGAAGCGCCTATGCAGTTGCCCGTCCGGTCTCGCCGTGGCGCGCGTCAGTGCTGCCCGCTAGCGGCCCGTGGCGGCCCGTGGCGGCCCGCCGTGGCCACTGTGCTTTCGTTCCCCATCAGCCTGGAGGGAGACGACTTCTGATTGTGAGGCATGATTGCGCGACAGACGTACCTCTTCTCTCACTCTATTCTTCTTTTCTCTTTGTCTTTTTTCCGGCCGCAGTATTTTGCACAAAGTCATACACGAAGAACGGAACGGACTCTGCGAAACCGAAGCGCCCTGCGACTCACAAAGGCCCCGCCGCGCCGCGCCCACCGCACAACTACTCGTCCAGACGTGGCGTTCTATGAACGGGCGCTCCTTTTCCGCGAGAGATGGATTCCAGCTCGGAATTTCGTTTTATGAAATATTTGCATAAGTATTATAGGAATACATAAGTATTATATGAATGCTTTGTAAAGGCTAAAGTAGTACTTCCAACCATTTCCAGCTCGGAATTTCGTTTTATGAAATATTATAGGAACACATAGGTGTTGTATGAATGCATTCTAAAGGCTTAAGTAGTACTTCCAACCCACTATTCCAGCTAGGAATTTCGTTTTATGAAAAATTTGCATAAGTATTATAAGAATGCATAAGTATTATAAGAATGCATACTTAAGTCTCAAATAGAGCTACCAACTCACTATTCCAGGTCGGATTTTCGTTTTATGAAAAATTTGCATACATTTTATAAGAATGCATAAGTATTATAAGAATGCATACCGGTACTTAAGTCTCAAATAGAGCTACCAATTCACTATTCCAGGTCGGAGTTTCGTTTTATGAAAAATTTGCATAAATTTTATAAGAATGCATAAGTATTATAAGAATGCATAAGTATTGTAATAATGCATAAGTATTATAAGAATGCATAGATATTATGAGAATGCATAAGTATTATAAGAATGCATAAGTATTATAAGAATGCATAAGTATTATAAGAATGCATAGATATAAGAATGCATAAGTATTATAAGAATGCATAAGTATTATAAGAATGCATAAGTATTATAAGAATGCATACTTAAGTCTCAAATAGAGCTACCAACTCATTATTCCAGCTCGGAATTTCGTTTTATGAAAAATTTGCACAAGTATTATAAGAATGCATAAGTATTATATGAATGCATACTAAAGGCTTAAATACTACCTTTGAGAAAATAAAAGTAACTAGATTCGAATGCAGAATGACTATGGTTGCAATTCAACATTGATGAAGAGAATAGGCGGACCGATTCTCTTTGGGGAAGTCCTGTAACAGCAAAGTGAAACGGTTATTGCGAATATTGGTTAGGTGGATCTATCATCAGCCAGATCAGTGGAATATGCAACATTTAGATGATAAAATTGAGAGTGAGCTAATTTGAGCAAATCCACTTCCCGAACGAGGAAAGCTAAAAGCGACGTCACATCGTGTGCGTTGTAATTCAAGGAGCTTTTTCAAGGAGTCGGGTCGCCGACACCATAAGCCCGCCACCGTAACGGCACAACCTGTAAACGAAATAACACTTCTTCATCTCGTTCGGCGCGGCGAGCGTAAAGTGTCCGATATTTAAGCGGTGAGCATGGAATAAAAATCGGTCTATTCCATCAAGTAGCCCATGAGCCCGGCCCATTACTGCAGGCATCGTGAATCAAGTTACCAACTTTTAACCAAATGGGTTGTTTCCTAAAACACGGGAAGGGACGCGGCCAGCGATCGCGCCAAAAGAAGGTAGTGGGGGGAGAAGGCTTACACAGTATCGCGTACCGTACTAAGAGAGGCGATAAATTTTAAGGGACACTTCTGGAGGGCATTTTCTGTCTATGCATCCTGTGAACCGTACTTAGGCAATTAGAAAGTCGTTTGTTATCAAAAAAGGCGACGCCAAGGGCTGAGGGAAACGAGGTGGGATCACAAATCAACGTTTACTTGCTTGTTAAATCGGTGCGAGCAGGTAGGCTACTGTTGCATCGTTCTTCTCGTGGAAACTAACCATCTGAGATTGCGAGCCTATCCGATAGAGGGCGCGACGCTACGCGAAACAGGTGTACTTTGTATTCGTGGCATTTTACGTTGATTCGGGTTGGCGAAATGACCGGCGAAAAATCCGCATCGGTAGCACTTGTTTTGAAAGCAACGTTTCTTGTTCGATAAATGGTTTCAGCTCGTCGGGAAGAAAATTCGTGACGAGGGAACGCCTGGAGTGGAGCACATAGGCAACGCGCATTGTACGTGTGAAGACCGGGTTGCCTATTCACCTTCTGTCAGGGGCGCACCATCTTTTTAGTCAAGAAATAGACATTTTTTCTCCCCTTGCTTTTATTAATGTTGATACAGAGGAGTATGTTATTCAGTAATTAATGACTAGTTTTAAATTAGGTAATGAGATGGTCAACTTTATTGTCTCTCTGGAAAACTCGCGGTGACCTGATGTTAAAGATTCTTGCATCTGTCAAAAGTCAGCAAGACTGGAGGACTGGTTTAGAAAGATTTCAATCGAAATCGGAAGATTCAGTCGCGATCAAAAGTCATGTCAGTCCTTTGCATGGAGGAATCCGTACGTATAGTAAGTTAACACGGATTTCCATCTCGACTGCTCAGTATCGTTGGCATACTGTGTTCCCAATTAGCGTTGACGTCCGGTCCAACCGACAAAATGAAGGCATTTCGTCATGCCGAATGGTCATGTGCCACCTGGTGGTAGCCGGCGGAAAGTGGCACCTGATATTTACTCTGGAGCGGGAAAAACACGAATAAATTATGAGTGTCGTATTCTTCAGTTCCTCCTAACAAAATATATCTTCGAAATTTATACAATATATTTCGAGCTTTTTTCTTCCCCTTCAGCTGACTTTATCCTCTCTTCATGAAAATAACTAGTTTCAGAATTTCATTACGACTAATTAAAAGCGTAATCTTGTTATTCTGCGAAGAAAGCGTTTTGAACATCTAAAGTAATTCCAAAGATATAAAGGCAATGTGACTTAACTATTCTTTCGAAACTAGTGTACCGGTATCTTCAATGTGACGAAGCGGAATATTTTTTGTTCCGTGAGATTTTATGGGGAGCAGCCTTATCCAACGAAATGCGTCCATGCATGCAGAACCTTGAATTCACAAATATTCCTTGACGTAAAATCCTCCAGGCTGTGTTACTTCTGAAATGAATTCTGTATAATTTGAATTTTTTTGTTTCAGGTAGGATGCAGTGCAGCTATGTACTATCGAGGTCAAAAGTGGTGCCGCCCTTTGTACGGATTGTCTTTAATGGTGACACGACTCTTGATCACGACTGTACGGCAAACCTGCGATCATCAGTCCTAGATTCGATTACGGTAAGCTAGGCGTTTCAACTTCACTCACTACCGCCCAGCGATGCCGCGCCGTTCGGAAGCACAAAAAATAAAAATCTTTTCAGTTCAGTATTGTCACAATTCAAAAATTATCACCCCTGGGGAAACCTAAATTTTAATAATTTAGGCATTTTTTAAGCGTAAAATTGTGTATATTTCTGGGAAAAATCCTTCAAATTTCTCTTAAGCTAAATTTCACTCCAAAAACTTTGGGCTGTTATGGGTTAAACTATAATAATACGTAATAAGTAATAGTAACGAACCCCACAGTTCAAAGAGGTACCATATTGTTTTTGTTGATGGACAAAACAAAATGAAAAAAAAATAGTCCAAAGGTAGAAAATTTTATTTCCTTAATAAATACAAAATTGATTAACACGATTAAGAGCACAGCTACGAGGAAAGGCACTTACACAAATATATTTACAAAATTATACATTAACAATATCGATAAAAGTCATCAGGGTGCTTGAGATTTGAATTTGACGGTCCAGTCGTGCTTCATGATACCGTCCAGAGGGAGGCGCTCTGATGCTTTTCGTTTCAAAAGCTGAAAAAAAAATAAAAAAAAATCAGACACAGGAATCAGGGATGAGGAACAAACGCTATGAACTTTAAAAACGCTTTAAAAAGGATTTGTATCGAGAGCAAGCATATCGAATTTCCGTAGTATGAAGGGGAAAGAGCAGCTGAACTAGCATTAATGGCATCCTCTAAAAATTTGGCTTACGCGTATTTCACAACTTTCAAAGCCTTAATTTTCCTGTTTTACGCTGCGCTCTCTAAACGGGCCTACTGTGTAAGAGTAGGTTGATATGTAATGTAATGACTTTTTGCATTTATTTCAACTGTAAAAGATTATTATTATTATTTTATTTTTTACTTTTTTGTTAAAGGATTTTTTTTAACGTTCATATCAAGTTAAAGCACACAGTGAATATTTTGTTGTGTAGGTGACTTGTCTTAGGGGAGGGTCGAAAAAATTCATTCAAACAAAATGTCGGAAAGGCATTGACTTACCCGAGAAATGAGCTCCTTTGCTAGCGGATGCATGTATTCCGGGTAGTGAATTTCGAGCGACTGGATGCGGCGGTAGGTTTCGCTCTGACTCTGGCTTTCGAACGGCGGTTTTCCAACAAGGAACTCGTAGCACAAAATCCCCAGACACCAGAAATCCACCGATTCGTCGTACTCTCGTCCCAAAACCATTTCTGGAGGAAGATAATAAAACGTTCCAAAAATTGTGTTACGTTTAAAAAAAAAAAAAAAAAAATTAATTCATTAACCACGTAAAGAAAACCTTACCTAAAAACTCAACCTCCAGTTACCTAAAATCAGGGTTGCCACTTTTCTAAAATCAGGGAAAAGTCAGGGAAAAATAAAGTGGTCTGTAAACTGCTTTTAATTATTAAATTAAAAATTAAATTAAAATTTTTTACAGTAATTATAAATAATTGAACTGCAAGGCGAAAAAGGATGACAGTGACGGTGAACTATGGTATACCTCGGTTCTCATGCGTTTTCGCCGATTGATCTGTACAATTTGCCGCGGGTGTGACAGGATATATTTTCTATTTAAATGTAATAATTTAAATTAAACGACCTACTTACTTGTTAGATGTGGCGTGAACTGACCAGCCGAAGTCAGCTAATTTGATGTTGCCCATGGCGTCCAAGAGTAGGTTTTCTGGTTTGATGTCTCGGTGAATGACTTTATTTGCATGGCAACAGGTCAAAGCATCTGCCACTTGATAAATATATTTAGCAGCCCTTAAACAAAAACAAAAGGAGAGTTTAAATTTGTACAAGAACTAGCTGTTAATGTCACTTGCCATTGTACTCACTCTGGATCCATAAACCGTCTCTGGGGCTGTGCCTGGAGATGTTTGTAAAGCTCCCCTCTAGCAGCAAATTCAAGGATAAGATATATTCTCTTATCATCCCAAAAATAGGTAAGAAGTGACAGGATGTTTGGATGGCTGAAAGATAATTATGCAATGTACTTTTACAAACATTCATATACTTGGTTGCCACAAGTAAAAGTATTTAAAAGTCATTAAAAGTAAATAACTAGAAAAAAAAGAAAAGAAAGAAGAAAAAGAGAGAGAAAAAAGAGAGGAAAATGCTGTTTTGAATATTTTAAACATAAGTACCTCAAATGGGTCTGGATTTCTATTTCTCGAAGAACTTGCTTTTCCAGGCGAGATTTCACTAGCTCCTCTTTGTACAGCAGCTTCATTGCTACCATGTACTTGGTTTTCTTCTCTCTTGCAAGGTATACCCTGCCAAATTTTCCTCTTCCAAGCGGACACCCAACTTGAAAATCCTGGACACTCCATTCATACCTGTAAGGAAAGAGCCATGATAAGCAATACATGACATTCATCACACTGAGAGGAATAATGAAACTCACTTTTGTCCTCCACGTGCCTGTACATGATCATGCATGGCATCCAGAGTTTTCTGAACTGAATCCCGATGTTCCAGAGGACATTTTGATGAAACCATGAACTGCTCTCTTAGCTTGTCTGTCGGGGCCATGACTGAAGAACAGAAACATAGGTTAACTCACACTTGCATCACAGACTACCTTTGGGACTTAAATATATATTTACATTGTTTGGATGATGAACCGCATATAATTCATATTTGATACTATCCACAAACAAGAGAAACATGGTTATGTGATAGATATGAAAAAGTGTCAGAGGGATGACAGCTGTCTTATACGAAGATGCTTTTATGCTGTCACCCTAAATGTTAAGTCATGGACGCGTTTCACAAGCTCAAGAATCGAGCAAAAATCATGTATTCAATAAAGGGAAGTTGATTTCGAAGTTTCCGTGTTGTAGCAACTAAATTTGTCGTACGTAGACACCGGCTTTTACTTCGACACAATCTCAACACGGATAAGTGTATAATTCGAGGTAAATTCGTCCTTACCGTTGGGCTTAGCTGGAGACAAAACAGTCGTAATAGCATTAATAAGAAACATAACGAAAAGAAAAGGGTTTTCAAGACTTACTTCTTTCAAATTCTACAAAAATAAACAACTTGATGTTCAAAAAAGTACGTTGATGGAAGCGCCATGAAACAACACACTATCACCACTGAGAAGCGAGAAGAGGAAACCAGGAGGAAACCACCAAATTTAAAAGGTAAACCAGGATTCTATTATGTGTGTAAATATCAGTTCTAAAACTTTAAATTGCCTTTATATTTTTTGTAAAATTATATATTTTTATTGTATTGTTTTTTGTTTGTTTTTTTAACGATCGAAATGCTCCGCCTTTCAAGATAGGGCTGGGGAAGCAGACGAGGTGTTCGAGAAGGCTTGTCTGAGCTGGCCGCATTTGGTCAGTGGATAAAACAGCTGCGGCGACTGTGGTTTTGTTTTGCATGTGCAAAAGAAAACATTTTGTTTTGTGAAGTGTTGAGTATCGTGTTACCATGGGAGGAAAAAAGAACCAAGCTCAAAGGACGAAAAATAATGCCAGGGTTCGTATTTTTCGACTTTTGTGAGATGTCAGTAAAGTTGGTCTGAGGTAATGACGGGGGTTGAGAGAGTTTGACGTGGTAGTTGACCCACACGCAAATAAAATTTTATTGTCCATGGAAATGGTTGCAATTGATTCCGACGTTCGGATTTAGCATCATTATTATTTTTTTATAGCTGGGTCTACGATTTCGTGTGCAGTTTTGTTGCATTACGAGAGTTTCAAAACCTAACCTCTTTCTATCTGCCCTGAATTCTCAATGAACATTGGATTCATCCAAGTAAATATCATGTTTGTTTTTTTCTTGTGTTATAGACTCCTGAAGTCTTTGTGTTGAGATAAGCCAGTTTGGATTATAGCCCACAATCGTAATTATTTAGAGATGAAATCTCAACATATTGTTTTCCCTTGGAGAAGCACCTGATCTGATCTGTCCAATCAGGCATTGATCAAAAATGTAAAAAAAATAAATAAATCTGATTAATGTTTCAATTTTGATCAGGGCCTGATCTGTACCTTAATAGCACCTGATCTGTAATCAGCTTTGCACAGACACGTTTTGCAAGAGTTGTTTTGCACAAGTGGAATGTAACTTACAAGGTTTGTTAAAATTTGTCTTCTTTTTATTTTAGCCATCAAGCAGTGGCAGGAGTGCTGATCTTTTGGGTACAGTGAAACCTGTCAACCCATTTCTCGCATTTTCAGTTCAAAAGGAGGTAACAAATGATGCTTACCAAGAAGATATAGATCCAAATATTCAGGTGGTTTTGAAGAAAATGAGCAAAAAAGATAGTACCACAAAGCTGAAGGTATTTAACAGTTATCTACGTGCATTTTCAGCCTCATTTTGTGTGTATAGCTCATCTGTATTCATACTTATGTACTGTGCAGGCTCTTCAAGAATTCACCGCCCTCTGTTCTAATGAAGAGACGGAAGCCAACAAAATCATAGCCATATTGTCACTATGGTCAAGGCAGTATGTTCAGCTCACAGTTGACATTGAGCACAAAGTGAGGGAATCGGCACACGTATGTCATGAAGCGGTCGTTCGAAGATGCAAAAGGAACTTGGCTCCGTATTTGAAGCAATTGGCTGGACCTTGGTTCGTGTCTCAGTGCGATACCCACGCTCCTGCCGCTACGGCAGCCTCGAGAGCCTTCTCCAACGCTTTCCCTCCCAACAAGATTCAGGAAGCTACACTCTTCTGTCAGACAGAAATTATTAAGTACATAGTGGACAACCTCACCATCCAAACAGCGGAAAC
>Ga0058701_10001181_pt1 | contig 18207 bp, 19 predicted proteins | sample AgamicOrMae_FD_97039 | JGI IMG/M metagenome (GOLD analysis project Ga0058701, IMG submission 97039) | Agave microbial communities from Guanajuato, Mexico - Or.Ma.e | ecosystem: Host-associated > Plants > Phyllosphere > Phylloplane/Leaf | place: Guanajuato, Mexico | collected 2012-06-04
CCGCATAATTTAGATTTTTAACCCGCATAATAGCCGCATAATTCAAATATACGTCCCGCATAATTAGTCAAATTTTGTCCGCATAATTGGAGGGTCTATTTCCGCATAATTTTCGTTTCCCTAGCGATCAAACATCCATAATTGCCTATTAATTGTTAAAAAAAATAGTTGATCAATTCTTCTGTAGAAAATTTTTGACGTTCATTTTTCGTTTTTTGTCATATTTTGCTCACTTTTTGGAACTGTTTTTCAGGCAACGTGTTTACGGCGTGACAACAGCTGTGGTTAAAGTCGGCTACGAGTACTGGAACTGCTCCAGTGTTATTTGGAACGTCCAGACGACGAAACTGAGCGGGCACGACATGGGCATCTCCGAGGTCGGAGGCTGGAATTTAGACATCCACCATCGCTACAATTTCCACGAAGGAATTCTCCAGAAGGGCGACGGATCGAACCTTTACTTGAAACACAAACCGCGAATTATTCGGACTGCCCTCGGAGACGGCCACCAGCGGCCCGTAGAATGCGATGACTGTGAGGGCCCAGCGGGGACCAAGCAGCGCCTACTGGCGCCCGTGGCCCTTGCCGCAGCGCCGGACGGCTCGCTTTATGTGGGAGATTTTAACTTGGTTCGCAGAATCCTCATCGACGGAACTGTTCGGACAGTTGTTCGACTCAAGTAAGTGTATTCTTGCATGTGCTTCGTAATTGCTTTTGTGCCCGGAAAAAAGTAATGGGTAGCTGTCATAAGCGCCAAAAACCACCAGCGCCAACGCCGTAAGCGCCAATCCGTAACCGCCAAACGAGAAAAGTCGCAATTACCAAAGGTTTTAACCGCAATACTAACCTTGCCTAACCTAACTTAACCCAACCTAACTTAACCTCACTTAACCTAATCTAACTTAACCTAACCTAACTTGATGTAACCTAACCTTTGGCGTTTGTGACTTTTCTCGTTTGGCGGTTACGGCCTGGCGCTTGCGGCGTTGGCGCTTGTGGTTTATGGCGCTAACGAACGCCCCCCAAAAGTTATCAGATGTTTCTATGCAGAATATAGCGCGTTCGTTTTGTCGTGTATATATCCACATTTCGGTTCTCAAAGTTGCTTATTCGACTGCGTAGATTTTTTTACGTATTTGAAGGTGCAGTCATCACTGGAGAGTACGTTGTTGTCTTATGTTTTCAATGTGTGGTTTCAGTGCAACCCGTGTTTCCTACCGTTATCACCTGGCGATGAGTCCTCTTGAAAACACTCTTTATATCTCGGATCCGGAAGCTCACCAGATTATCAAGGTCCGCGATATCGACGATTACACCGATCCTGACCACAACTGGGAACCGGCGGTTGGCTCGGGCGAGAGATGTCTGCCGGGGGACGAAGCGCATTGTGGCGACGGCGCCCTGGCGAGGGACGCCAAGTTGGCTTACCCGAAAGGTAACCCATCATTCCGCTTTCGAGGCATCGCTCTGTAAAATATAATAAGCAGCTTTTGAAAACAGTGATAACCTGACTTTACCTCACGTAATCTAACCAATGGCAGTTTAACGCTCTTCAGTTCATTAAACAAATTATAACGTACAGTAGCCCATTTCTTTCCGAAACTGGACGGAATACAAAAATATCACAGATCTAGATGTAAATTTACTATGTACGGTATCAATTAAAAAGTTAAGAGCTTGATCTTCTGTACGGGTTATCAAGAAAAAAACACACCCTTTACTAAATGAGCCCAATTCATCTCCTTCTGATTGCTTGAGAGCAGCTCTACAGAGATCGGCACCGGTTCTGACTTGGTGGTATCTGTTCTCGTTTTAGGTATGGCCGTGTCCGCTGACGGCATTCTATATTTCGCCGATGGCACCAACATCCGAATGGTCGACCGGGACGGCATCGTCAACACTATCATCGGCACCCACATGCACAAAAGCCATTGGAAATCGGTGCCTTGCGAAGGCACTCTCAAACAAGACGAGGTCCATCTGCGATGGCCAACGGATTTAGCTATTAATCCGCTCGATAATTCCCTTCACATCATCGACGATCACATCATCTTGAAACTGACCAGCGACAGCCGAATCAAGGTGGAGGCGGGACGACCCATCGTGTGCATGGGGCAGGCGTCGTCGCACGACGCCGAGCTCGCAACGCATGCCACCCTGGTGATGCCCCAGGCAATAGCCTTTGGGCCCGCCGGGGACCTGTATGTCGCTGAGAGCGATTCGCAGAGGATCAACCGGGTCCGCGTCATCGACACGAGTGGGAGAATCAAGCACTTCGCGGGCGCAGAGTCCAAGTGCAATTGTTTGGATAGAGGATGCGACTGTTTCGAAGAGGATCACTACCTCGCTGCTACCGCCAAGTTCAACACTATATCTTCCATTGCCGTGACGCCCGACGGCATTCTCCATATTGGGGATCAGGCGAACTACAGGTGATTATAATTTCTATGCCAAGAGACCGTTTTGGATGGAAAGCTTTTTGCGGTCATGTACCATCAGTCAATAAAGTATTGCGCGCTCCAATTTTTTTGCACCTCCGTAACTTTGAAACGGAGAGATATACGCAAGAAAAGCACCAGATAAAATCGTTCAATCATCAAGAGATCTATGAATTTGATTTTACCTTTTTATCGTATCTCGCTTCGTTCCAAAGTTACGGAAGTTTAAAAAAAATTGAAGCGCGCAATACATAATTGACTGCATGTGAGTTGCGAGCCCCTGAAGATTTTCTGAAATGATGATACAACCTGCCCGACACGAGTGCGACGCGTGTTGTCCACTACAAGCTGAAAAGCCAGGAATCCAGCCCGTAGTAGGCAACACGCATGTCACTCATGTCGAGCAGGTTGTATCGTCTTTTTAGAAAATCCTCAGGGGCTCGCAACTCACATGGTCGGTCCATCATTTTCATCCCCTAATAGGATAGCTTTCTTGTCGTGGCTTTTCTTGTTTTGATTATCCATTATTGTCAGCTAGATTGATAAGGTATCTGCGCCGGGATGCTTTATCTTAAGAGCTGTCAAAGAATCTTTAACTGTGCCCTTTAATCTTTGCTTTTTAAGACGTATCGGCTTAGTCTAAATATGTCAAGACGTGGAAAGTCGTCTGTTGTTTGTGTTAGATGTTCCGCCGCAACCTGGAGAAATCATAGATCGCGTGGCGCGTCTCCCGTGGAAAATAGAACAAATGCGTTGCTTTATTTTCGTTTTTGGTGTCTCAAGTCTCCTTGATAGTGTTCTTTTCTGTTGGAATCCTTCGACGCGTTTTTATGAGCACAGTCGCCAGAAAAAATATCTTACCCCCGCTAAAAGTCATTTGCCATGTGGTAAAGGTTAGAGACTATGGGTGAAGATCGCTGTGGGCCGAATTAAAGGGACAGATCGACTACCAAATCCTTACCCCCCGCCTCTAAATCTTAAACGTTGACTTTTGCACAGAATCTAAGGTGGTCTTTTGTGTGATTGCAGGATACGTTCAGTGACGTCCAGCATTCCCGAAGCAAGCGCCATCCGCGAATACGAGATTCACCAACCGGATACTCAGGAAGTTTACATCTTCAATCGGTTCGGTCAACACGTGGCCACAAGGAACCTTCTCACAGGAGAAACTCTCTTCCTGTTTTCCTACAACGTCAACACGAGCACGGGAAAACTGAGCACCGTTACGGACGCCCAGGCGAACAAAGTCTTCTTGCTGCGGGACTACTCGTACCAAGTGAACTCCATCGAAAACACCAAAGGACAAAAGTGCCGTGTGAGGATTTCCCGTCTGCAGCTTCTGTCGGAGTTCTCGACCCCCGACAACTACAACGTAACCTTAAACTACCACGGACCGGACGGGCTCCTCAAATCGAAACTGGACAGCACAGGCCGGAGCTACGTTTACAACTACGACGAGTTCGGCCGGCTGACGTCCGCGGTCACTCCGACGGGAAGGATTGTCAGCTTGGAATTCGACCTGAGCACGAAGGGCGCCATGGTTCGGGTGAAGCAAGAGGACCGGCGGCCGGAGTCCATGCTGATCAAGGGCTCCTCCGTGGTGACCAAGCTGGGCGAAGCGAAGCAGAAGACCATCTTGCTGGCTGATGGCAGCGTGTCCTCTATCCTTCCATGGGGACATGAGATTAGTACCGATACCGTACCTTACACTCTTCTTTCCGAACTCGATCCAGTTCTGGGGGAGAGCTACCCGATCCCGGCGAAACAGAGAACCGAAATCGGAGGCGATCTGGCCAACAGTTTTGAATGGAAGTACTTCAGAGGGCAGGCATCGAAAACGAAAACAGGTTCGTATGTGGTGGCCAGCTCCATTCTTGTAAAGCTGAGTGTTAAAAAAATGTCCTCGCGGCACTTTCATAGTCACCCTTTTTTAAAATGAGATCACGAAGTAGAGTTTTGAAGACGTTTCTCTAAAGAATGTCATTTTGCCTCCCACAGGAAAATCGGTAAATGTCGGACGCAAGCTTCGAGTAAATGGGGAGACCATCCTCGCGTTGGAGTACGACCGAGAGTCCAACACGGTCGGCACATTCATTGACGACCACAACGAAATACTGAATGTTACATATGACAGAACTGCTCGTCCTATCAAATGGAGTCCCAGGTGAGCTCTCACTTTTGACCTCTTTTTTTTTTTGCTTTTTTTTGTGCTTTTTCCCCGTCAGTTCGACTTTGGAACGCGTCTTGGACCAAGTAATATTTTATTTTTATTATAATCCTATTTTAAAAGTTAAATACCTCTACCACGACGGTTCAATGCCCTCTCTGGAGGCTTTTATCTGAACACAAGTTCAAATTTTAATCTTGTATGCAGAATATGTAGCGGTGGCAAATGCGTCTTCAAATTAGTCGCTTTTAAGCTAACAAAGCAGGAGTGGCGAAGCACGTCATTTAACAGCGTTTTGCATGGTCCGTATTAGTAATAGGATAATTCGAGCCAGGTTGGTTTAAGAAGTACCTTATCCAGGAGGCAGATTCAGGTTAGATTTCTGAGTCATATCGTTTTATCAGACCTAAGTGCGAGGATGTTTAGGGAATACCGGTACCTGTCTATGTGTTAGGTGAGATGTTCATTTTGCTCTTGTTTCAGGAACGGCATTTTCGCTGGTGTTGAGCTTGAGTATGACCGGTTCTCGCGATTAACAAGCTGGCGTTGGGGTGAGCTGAGCGAAACTTACGGCTTCGACCGCGCTGGCCGTCTTTTCGAGATCAGATATGCGGACGGGTCTTCACTTCAGTATGCCTTCAAAGATATGTTCAGCAGCTTGGTGAGTCGAGGGAACATCTTTAGAAAGATAATCTTTCTAAGGTCGTGAGGGGACGATCTCTGAAACGGGAACTCCTTTTTTCAGCCTCTGAAAGTGACGACTCCTCGAGGATCAGATTACCTGCTTCAGTACGACGAAGCCGGAGCGCTTCAGTCCCTGACAACTCCGCGAGGACACATCCATGCTTTCAGTCTCCAAACTTCGCTTGGATTCTTCAAGTACCAGTACTATTCACCCGTCGGACGACATCCCTTCGAAATTCTCTACAACGATGATGGACAAATATTAGCTAAAGTCTATCCTCACCAATCTGGTCGAGTTTCTTACGTGTATGACCAGACCGGCAAATTGGACACTGTGCTTGCAGGTGAGAAGACCTTGCAAGTCAAAATGTTTTTCGCTCAGGGCTTCACGTAATGCACTCTTTAGATTTTATTTTTTTGTGGTTAATTAAGTTTCCCCGTCAAATGATCCAGTTTTGGCCCTCTTTTGATTGGACCTCATTTTAAGTAGTTGGAAAAGCTAGCTTCAGGTAACCTACATAACTAATCTTACGATGACAGAAATACAGCTTATTGATGAGAAGTTTCTCTTCGGGGTTGGTATTATTGTAGAGATACTTTAGTGTCTGAGCCAGCAATAATATACTGACTAGTTTAGGCAGGGCTAATTAACCATGGTTAAAATCAGTTAAGATTTTACGGGTATGTTGTGCGTAATGGAATTATGGCGTGGGTGAGCATTCTCTGCAGACTGTTGACCAGGACTCTCCGTTATGTTAATCCAGGCACATCGTCGACGCACTACACGTACCAAGAGACTTCGAACATGCTCAAATATATCGACAATATTGAGCCTCATCTTGAAATGAAGCATGAATTCAAGTACCATGCGGGAGCACTCAAGAGCGAGAAACTCTTGTTCGGCAGTAATAGCGGCCTTGCAAATACTCATTACAGGTAAAATTTTCTCTTCGTTTTCTATTTCCGCGATATTTCCCTGTGTATCATTTACACTTCCGTTGATTTCTTTGCTCAGGTACCAATACGATGGAAATGCTCGTACATCGGCAATTGAGGTTGATATCAACAGCAAACAGCTCCCAGGAATCCGCTTTAAGTACAACCAGAATCTTGGAGTCCTTGAAAGCATAAACGATCTTCGAGTCTACCGGAACTCTTTCAACCGATCCGTCATGCAAGACAATGCGAAACAGTACTTCACCATAACAGAATGCGACAGCCACGGCCGAATTAAAAGTATTCTTATCAACATTAAGTCATTTGACGTGTTTAGGTAAGTACAAGTGTAAACAGCAGTTGTGCTTGCGATTGATTTCCTTTTTTTTTGGATTTTCCAATCGTTTTATTGACTACTTGGTATCCATAATGGACGTAACCATTTTAGGAGGAGGCGCTGAGGGTACGCGCATTGTGTGTAGTGGTCGAGCGGGAATGCTATCGGCTATCTCTAGTTGACTGATAACCTATAGAGAAAATATTACTGAATGGGTTTCCTCAGACCGGTGCTCTTTAATGAACCGATTCGCAGCCAGGTATGACCTGGATAGAGTTTGCCTTAAAAATTGCAAAATGACAGCTCTGAACTGGTTAAATTACTCGGTGACGTAGAATTAAGGTTCTATGCTTGAGGCATACCTTTTGCTCCTATTTTTCCCTGAGATCCATTTATGAGATGGCAAATTTTGGTGGAGAACAAATATTTGCGTTGAAATAACCCAAAGAATCTAGAAAATTACAGGATTCTTAAAGTTGATCGTAATTTTGTTGTAATTTGGCAGACTGGAGTTGGAATACGACAAAAAAAGCCGTATCAAGACGCAGCAACTTCAAATTGGTCGTACTTCCTCTATGGATCGCATTTCGTACAACGCGGACGGGCACGTAATGGAGGTTGTCGGTAGCGGTTCCAACACGAACGACTGGAAGTTCGTGTACGACGAAAACGGCAACGTGATCGGAACGATTGAACAAGGACAGAAGACGTCACTTGGTTACGATACAGGAGATAGGGTTGTACAAGTCGGAGATGTGGAATTCTGCAGTTATGACCAGAGAGGGTAAGTGTCCTTTCTCCTCCTCATGCAGAGGTGCATTGCCTTACCTCGTATAATCGCTGCATGAAACCATTGTAACATCTCAAACTGAAAAAGATAACCAGGCAAAAAGTGTAATGTTTGGAATGCCCAGTCTGAGAGCTTTCCAAAAATGCAGTTACGTAACTGGTTACCCGGGCCGATCTGTCCGTTCTACATCCGCACAGATGTCCGTGTGGATAACAGCAGTGTCCAGTTTTCACTGCATCCACGGGTTTCCGTGTCAAATAATCCGCGTTAATGCGGATATCCGTGTTCAATTATCAGTGCCTCTCCGGATACACGTACGATTTCGTACGGATATCCGTAGAAAAAGCGTGGATATCCGTGCGAAAAATGTAGCACGGACTGTTCGACCTGTGTAACTGTACTGTACTGTTTTTAGAGATTACCTCGGGAAAATTTAGTTTGCTATATTCCAACATTTGCGGAAAACATTGTTATCTTCTTGCTATGGCAAAGGAAGAAGCTCATCAATCATCAATATTGGTGTTTTCCAGGTTTGTTATTCGTCGAGGAGAACAGAAATACCAATACAGTCCCCGCGGCCACTTGACGCATGCATTCGAACGCGATAAGTTCTCTGCGTGGTATTCGTACGACGACAGGGGGCGCATGGTTTCTTGGAAGGACGCTCAGGAGAACGTGACGCAGCTGCTCTATGCGTACCCCCACTTACCGGAACTGGTCTCGCACGTGCATTTCCCCAAAACCGGGAGAAACTTCCGCTTCTTGTACAACGACCGGAAAGTGTTGGTTGCTGTTGAGACGCTCGAGCAACGCTTCTACGTTGCAACGGACCAAAACGGCTCGCCGCTGGCGTTGTTCGACACCAACGGAAACATTATCAAGGAGGTATGACAATAACCATACAACAAAGTATGTTGTGAAATATTGATACCAGATGCATGGGCGCCTTTTTATGGATCAGGGTGTTCTAGTCACACAAGAATCTTCCGAAGCCAGAAATGTTCTTCTAAATAACACATATCAAAAGTGTCTTTGAAAAGCTTAAATTTTGTTTTTTTACGTATCTATTCATTGGTTAAATTAGCCTTTCAATTTTTTCTTTCAGCTTTCTTATGGAGATTAATTTTTTTAAAAGCCATGATCCACCCCATTCCCTAACAATAAAATACTTAAAAGTAAGGTACCGTAGTTTTTGCGTATATGTGCTTCACAATCAGCTGAACGAGACGATGTTGGTCCATAATACATTTTAGATTCTTTTAAGCAAGGGAAGATCATACTTCCGCTGGGTGGGATGGGGAGGGGAATGTTAGGACTGGTAGTGGGAGGCCTTCATTGGCTTTCCCTACAAGCGTAAGGAAAGGAACACCGCAGGTCCACGGTGAGATGCGGCGGAAAAGTCAGGTGCTTCAGGGCAAGCAAAATAACCGCGCTTCACTCCTTAAGCGCAAAAGCCTCCATCTACCGGAAGCATAGGATTATGAGTCCTGCCGCGCACAGCTATGCCTGCGAATAATCTTATTCTTCATCTTATTATACCGGTAAATGACCAAGGGCATTTGGATTAATCGGGGGCTTGTTTATTAAGAACACTCTTAAGGACTGTTCTCGACCCACCTTAAATGTCTCCTTAACCGACGAAATTTTTGCCCTGTATTTTGTTTTTGAAATTAAAAAATACGACTTCAATTTTCCCTGTGGCATGATTCCAATCAGTTACAAAAGATGTTACTTTTTTTTCTTCGTTCATTTTTTTTTTCAAAGTTCAAGCAACTAAGCAAGAAGTGAAACCATTTTTTATGATTGTCGTTAATGATGTGTTCTTAAGCTCGCGGTTAATTGAATTTAGTAGATAACTTCAGTACAACTTCTTCAAAATGTAAATTTAGAAAGATTGACCTCATAACAACTCCCATATGAATATGAGACGTTTCTTCTAAAGATCCGGCGTACCGCCTTCGGGAAAGTCACCATGGACTCGAATCCGGACTTCTACCTTCCGGTTGATTTCCATGGAGGAATATTGGATCCACACACCGGACTTGTGTACATCAGCGGCCGGCTGTACGACCCTGTAGTCGGCCAATGGATGACGCCAGCTTGGGAGCAGCTGGCCTCTCAGCTCACGTCACCCACTGACGTCTTTATCTACCGCTTCTACAACAATGATCCTATCAATCCTCCTCAGAATAAGGTTAATTACATGACAGGTAAGATAGATACAACCTCCACGACCAAACTTAACTAGATACGAGAATCAAGGCTTTCTCTGTTACGAATTTTTCAACTGTGTCCTTATTGGAATTTAATTACAAAGAGTTTGTTTCTGTACTTTCGTCGCTGAAAAATCAAATGTTCTAACAAACAAAACTAACAAGTCACAATAGGTGATGTTGAGAACTCGAGTAGAAGTCTTTTGATGTACCGAGCGTTTCACGAGTCCCTTACACCAAGTTCCGGCAACCCCGCGTACGCGGGGTGTACGGGGGCTTGCCTATTAAATCCTTTCTGCCATCCGCAATACATATTATAAAAATCTTTGAATGGAAAATGAAATGATTGTTTGAAGTTAAGCAAAGCTGTCGTGCCTCGATAAATTTTCATCTCGCAGCAAATGCTTGGCGTGGCATTATAAATTAGCTAAAACGTTCTATACATTATATTGATGCATAATATAATTGGCTAAAAAAGTGCATAAAATATTTTGTCTAAAAAACAATTTGCAAGCTTTGCCCGTTTCTGTTTCTTTTTTTTTGGGGCGGGGGGATATTTGGAAATCCGTGATGGCCATTAATCAGTCTCTTAGGTCGTGTCATACGACTGGGTGTTATTACGAAAGCCTTAACCGAAGCTGACAGAACTAAATGAATCTTTACGAATGTAGATGTATTTATCCGTGATTAAACATGGCGAACAGTGATGCAACGGGAAAAATCCGCAAGTATTTTTGGGGACATGGACTCTAACCTCAAAAATTTGGGGATATTCCCAAAACGCTGCAATTTTGAAACATCCCCAAAATTTTTAGGGATAATTTCGAAGATCTTTCTTTTCGGGGAATGGGCAGCAAAGCAGATTGAGAAGGCAAACCCCAGTACACACGTGCGTACGGGGTTCCCTAAACTGATTGACTAGAGCTCGCGAATCGACTAGCTCTACGGGTTAAACATACTGTAGGTTTTCAGCAAGGAATTCTGTTATCGACGTTTTTTGCTGTTGGGAAATCATTGTGTTAAGGTTCAAACTAAAGTTTTATTTTTCCTTTACATAAGCGATATTTATTCTAGTCTTGTCAGTCATTTTCACTCAGTTTGATGCAACTGTTTTCCGTGCTTATAGCGAATTTCGAATGCGTTTGCAGGGAGTGATTGTCTTGTATTTCAAATGAAGTAAACTAGTGAAGAATGAATGGTCAGTTTTAATGTGTTGTCTCTGCTTTCAGATCTTCCTAGCTGGCTAAACCTGTTTGGTTACGACATCAACAAAATGTTGGGTTCGGTCTACACAAATCAGATGGTTTACAGACCAGCGGCCACAATTAGTGGCACTCAGCTGGCTCCTGAACTGGGAGTAATGTCGGGACTTCAATGTATCGTTGAAAAGGTAATAACATCGAGCATTTCTTTCTGGTCACCTTGTTTGTAGTATTGTTTACAGACCAATAACGTTTCTTGTACGTTTGGGACCGAGAACCGCATACTCTCAACGGTAAACTGATAAGCGGGAGAAACAGTCTATATTCAAAACTGTTGGCTTATTAGTTTCTCTGAAGAACTGGCGCTGACGCAACATTAGGCGTCTGCCAGCTTACTTGCAGATGATATTTGTGAAGTGAAAATGAGAATTCGCCCGTTTAAGATAAGTCTTAAGTAGTTACAGTAACTAAAATCTTTATATTTGTTAGTGTAAGCTACGCGAGGCGAGGTTAGGATCGTTACTCAGGCAAGGTTTACAAAGGTTAGGTTTAGTGTTTATTGAGGTTAAGGTAGGGAAAGGTTTAATTGCGTCAGGGAGACATTTTGAGTTGGCTCTTTGTAGGGGCCGCAGTTGTTTACCTTGAGCAATATTGTGCAAAATTTCGACCATGGGTTTTCAACTTGGCCGTGATTCTTATGTCCAGGTGAGCAACCGCTTTTCCGATTTGAGCTTCGTTCCCGAGCCTTTACTCAAAATGGAGGAGCACACTCGCAATCTCCTCCCGCGGGTCGCGTACCGCCGGGCCGTCTTCGGCGAGGGTGTCCTGGTATCTCGAGGCCCCTACGGACGTGCTCTAGTCAGCGTCGTGGATGGCGTCAACTCCGTCGTTCAAGACGTCGTCACGTCAGTGTTCAATAATTCCCATTTCCTAGACGTGCATTTCAGTCTGCACGACCAAGATGTTTTCTATTTCGTTAAGGTGAGTTTTCTCCGCCGTTGTAATGTTTCGCTAAGACAAGTTTGTCTTTACTTATCCATCTTTTAATTTGCAGGATAATCCATTAAAAATTCGAGATGATATGGACGAGCTAAAGAGACTAGGAGCTATGTTTAACGTATCTACTCATGAAACAGTTGATCATGGAAGCAGTGCAATCAAGGAGTTGAGGCTGCACAACCCGGATGCGGCTGTTTTCATCAGGTAAGTTTTGGCCGTATCATATTGCAGGAACTTATGGCTGATTCCAGCCATTAGTTCCCACTAAATGATAAACACGCTCCATTACCGTCACCCTACGTAAACCAAGGCCAGAATGCAATCTAGTTCAAGTTCAGTGTAGAACAGGTGAGAAAACATTGAATACACCGGAATTTATCATCCAGTAGGTGTAAGTTCGTAAAGTTTACAACAAGAAATGTTTGATTGAAATGAACAACTCTTTTTAATCCAATTTTTATGATTTTTTGACTCAATTGTCCCAAGACTACCTACATCATGAATATAACGCCAAATGACTTGTGTCGGACCTTTTTATTTCAGTATCGGTAGGTCTTAGTACCTTGCCCTAGTAAAAAAGTTGCACGCAACCATGGCAACAATGATGTCGGGACGGTCCACGGCCACTCAAGCTTTGACCTCTGAAACAGTAAAACCTACCTATCAACCACGGAGATACTTGTACCTTAGACACGTCAACTTCCTTAGAAATGCAACAAGTAATTCATACGCTAAACTTGCTTGGATACCCAATATACTGTCACTAGTCTGTTGAAAAATTTCAAGTTAATTTTGCCTCTTAGGGGTCCATGAAATGCGGCATTCTCGAGGGGAGGGGAAAGGGCAAGTGTGACGTCCTGTGACCCGGGGGGGGGGCGGGTGTCCAGGAAACGTTACGTCACGTTGTAAAATAATAGAATCTGTCTACTGGTAGTCAGCATAAGATGAACTGTCTTTTCAATTACTTTTGTAAAATGAAATACCCGTACGATAAAAAAAGGAAAAAGTAGCCCACTTGGCAATAATTAATCGAAATAGTCTACTTTTGAGTTAGCAGCATTGCGTTCTTTTTTTTTTTGTTATAAACACATGGTATCCTAATTTCCGCTGTTGGGGATTTGGGATTCGGCAATAAGTGCGAAATATCACTCAATGTCTGTAGACAGGACAGCCGCGTAGAGTATCGTCTAACTCGGGGTCATGTTTGTCGGCAGGTACGGCACAGAGCCTGACGTGGAGCGGCAACGCATTCTGAAGCACGCCCACAAGCGTGCCGTGGAACAGGCGTGGAAGCTGGAGAAGGCGGTGGTCGCCGCCGGCTTTCGCGGCCGTAATGAGTGGACGCCTGAGGAACGCGACGAGCTTTTAGCCAACGGAATCGTTGGTGGCTGGGAAGGCGGTGAACTGCACACATTGCATCGGTATCCGCAGTTAGCGGACGATCCCGGCAACGTGACGTTCAGGCGGGACGCCAACCGGAAACGCCGGAAGAGCGGGAGTGGCCGGAGAAGAAGGAACAGACACGAAACGTGATTTGCCTTCCGAGTTTGAACCAAAGTGTAATTCAAAGCCAAACAGAAAGTGAAACTGAAAGTGATCCGACTCTTAAAACTCTTGGTTCCAAGACTGATACGGTCTTGCGGTGCAATTCCAGCCATAATAGTTTCGACAAAGACTTAATGTATTGATGTCGTGACTTTATTAGATCAGAATTTTGTGGCATTCAGCAGTCAAATTTGACTGAATGGATATGTTGCTACTAAATCCGTGAAGACTGAGTATGTATTTAGGATTGTGGGAGGGTAGGAAGACAGGGAACGATTGCCTTTCGCCTCAAAAGGTAACTGATCGACCTATTTGTTAAAGAATCATTTCAACGCTTCTTTCAGTTCCTTTACCGTGAACTCTGTTTAAAATTTGTAAAGCTGGCTCGAAACGTATTTTCTGAGCTTCCGAGCGTTTGTGTCAAAAAATGAAAACGTGTTTCTCTTAATTGTACGAAAACTCAAAAGTTATTGTTGAGCATGTCAATCGAGTGTCTTCCTCAACATGTAGTGGTGTGAAACGACGACATTTTAGTTATTCCTGGTCAAAATAATGGGGATTGAATCAATTTCAGATTAGAGGTGTATTTTCAAGCGGTGTAATTTTAGACTTTCGTTTCGGTGGGGCCACACTGTTATTCTTGTGCCATTCGTTTCGTCGTACCGGCATTTCTAGCATAATCTCTATATCAATGAATTTCATTACGGACACAACTTAGGAACTATGACGCCAAACAACGTTTTCGGCTGGGACAAATGTGTTATGTTGTTACCTTGAAGCATATGGTTTGGTCCCTTGAAGAAAAATGAAAGCTCCAACTTTATTGGTTTATCTAAAAACGAAACTCCAACTTTAGATTTGTTGGAGAAGTTCGTGTCGCACGCTTGAGCTGCAAAATCAAGTCTGCCTTGCCAAATATTTTCACATCTGATCTGAGAAAAGTGTCGGGATATCCTTTTCCTGAGTATACTACCAGTATACTCGTACAGGAATGCTAATTTTTTAACACATATTTTGTACTATAGAGTATTTTAAAAGAAATTTAAGCATTCAAATTTGATGATTAGGAACATCGAGGTGAAACTTGTAACACATATGGGTATACATTCAGTGTATATGTAATGAAAAAGAGTTTAGAGAGCTAGTCAACCTTGTGGAATATTTAAGTTTTTATTTTAACGATATTGCACACGTGGAGGGAAGGGGTTTGGTTTGGTCCCTTTTAAGTGTCTCGAAAGAAATCGTTGACAGAGGCTCCCAAAGATGAAAGTCAGACGGCTAAATAGTCATTCTTGTTTCATAAAGTTTCATTTTGACGTTACTCATGAAGCAGTCGAGTCCCATCTTGTCGGGTACCACGCTTCTCCCTTGAACTGTGTGTCTGTCTCTGTATTCGAGAAAATGTAGTAGCTGAAAGCGTGGTCAGGAATCGTATGTGCCATAGTCAAGCTAGTTCACAAAGTGGTAAAACAATAGTGGGTAATTAAATAGTCCTGTTGTGATGTCTATCTATGAATATACCGTACCAACGCTCGGTCAGACTCTTCGTTTTCCTTTCGAATCGGAAGATGTATCCGCCCAACAAAGGTACACAGATCCATATGAAAACATTACAGGCCAATATTAACAGACTGGATTGAAGATGACGCGGTCTGCCGCCCTAGCCAGGAGGGCGTAAGCCATGCGGGCGTAAGCCAGCCGAGCTTAAGCCAGGCGGGTGTAAGCTAGGCTGGCCTATGCCAGGAGGGCCTTAGCCAGGAGGGCCTAATTAGGGATCTCACCTTGCGGTTCAGTTTTATCATCGTCAAGCATTTGGTGATCTGCTCTCCGCCCACACTCAAGACAACACTTACCTCCTTTGCTGCTAAAGCAATAAGTTCAAGATATGTGTTGGAGACAGTAAAATGCGTGGCTGTGATTTTCAATACCATTTCTCCTCTATTGGTGATTATTTTGCTGGCTGAAAATTGGCCTTACAAGACTTATTTTGGCTGCTAGTTGGCAAATTTTCTGTGGCCACAAACCTATTTTTTACTTAATGTGTGAAGAGTCTCTCATTGACTCTCGCGTTCCGCACATTTGGGACCGTGCATCTCGTACGGTACAATATTATTGATTTAAAACCCCTGAATATGTCATTTTTAATGAGAAATCTTGGTTTTATATTTTGCGATTGTTATCCGATGAACATTATTTTACTTTTAGTTCAGAAAACTGCTACTTTTAGCTGGCAAAAATGAGATGGTATATATTTTGGACCTAATCAAAATTCACATGAACAGTTCAACGTTGCAATGTGTTTTTTCATGTCGATTTTACAACTTGTGCGTGGGCATCTATTATTACTTACAACAGGCACATACGAAAATTCTTTTTGAACCGAATATAAGTATATGTTACAAATTAATTCATAAGGTAACGCGTATGAAAGACCTCTCTCCCTGGTTATTCTGTTGAGCATCTTCCTCTTTTGTAAGAACTAAGATGAATTTTCCTTTTGTGTGAACGCAACTAGAACTTCAAGACTATGAATTCCGAAGTATGAAACACAAACCAGAGAAAAATAGTTTTAAATGGTACTAATGCCCCGAATTTTTGTCAGTTGTTCTCTCTCTCTATCACTGCATTTCCGTGTAGTTTCCGTGATTGGTACGATTTGTCACTAATATCATCAAAACTAAAAATTCAGAGGAAGAAGCAAGAAATAAAAAGCCGCAGCTTTAGTGGTCATTGCTTTGATTAAAAACACCATCCTGTATAGCTCGCCTCTCGTTGTCTTGTTTCCCAGCGAAAATCAGCATTCATATGATCTACACTTGAACCCCTCATTTACGCCTTTAAATACATCGTCTGTTTAGCTACTTTACAACTCGAAATCCAGCGTTCTGCGTGGCTTATACATGGATATGCTTTCTCATTTAACCTGTAAGCTGTTTTTCTTGCAAAGCGTCTTCCACAGTGATGCTGATGTGGTGGCTTATCTATGCCTAAATACGGTACTTTGCACCCCCAACACTTTAAAACAGTTGTTTCTTTTTTTCTTTGTAGTTATGAACTTTGTACATAATGTATCTACTGATAAAGATCTTGTTTGTTATATTATTCTTGTTACCAATTTAAATGGAAGTTATTTGAAGACAGTGATAAATAATCGGTCGAGATTACTATGCTTTGCACAAAACTTAAAATTTATTTTATCTTTATATTCTGTGATGTACGCTTGTTTTTCTTAATTTTTTTCTACAGACCCACTCACTTTGTAAGAGTAACGAAATGGATTTCTGGGTTTAGCCGGAGTTTTTGACCTAATGTCCCCCTTTTAAAAATATTTTAAATTACCGGCAATTTCCTGTGAAAATTTCATTTTTTTCATCGAACAGTAACTGTGCAGACCTTTAAAGAAATCGCGTCAAGGAAACAGATTTTAGCGTGGCTGAAGAATTGCGTTTTAAGTATGTCCCATATGTAAATCGTTTTCTTTTGCGAAGCTCTTCTCTTTTTGCTTCCCCTCTGTGTATTTGTGTTGAACGAGAACCATCAGGGTTCTGTCTATAATTCAGACTTGAACTTCTTTGAACGTTTGAAGGAAAAAGTTTGGGTGTAAGTGGTGATGTCCCCTTCGCTGTCAGCGAGCCTTTTGCATGTTGTTTTATCAAATAATCTTACACCCACCCCCAGCCTTCTTGTGAATAAGTGTGAGTGTCTGGATCTAATCGAATGTCGTGTGTTTCCTTGATGTGTGATTTCTCTGCGACCTGCACCTGTGCTTGCCCTGTGCGAGAGTCTCGCAGGCTTTTGCAATATCAACGTGTGATTGAGGCCGTAATTAAATCCCTTTTTTTTAATGGGCCTTGGGGAAAGATCCCATTCTATATTAGCATGGGATTCTTAGCCTTCAGTTTCTTCCATTTGGGGGAGGCGAAGATTCCCGCCTTTGGTGCTTAATGTAGTTTAGAAATTCTCAGTAAACCTGTAGGATTTTTTTATATGTAATCTTTTTTTGAAGTTTAGTTCGTGTTAACTAGTGGATCAACTTATTTTCTTGAATGAACGTAAACGAAAAGGTTTTTTGTTCAGTTTTCTCTGTGGGTCGAGGCAGTAAATTGGAAGACTGTGTGTTAATGTTTTGCCTTTATTCTTTGGAAAAAAACATAATTTATGATGAAAGATCTGTGGTTTTCACCTTCATTTGTGAATGCTCTTGGAATTTTGCATTCAGCTTATGTTGAGTAAAGATGTAAGGTTCTTTACTTTGTACGATATAGTTGGCTGCTGGTCAACAAAATAAAAGTGATATTTTTGCAACAGGTTTGTAAGTGATGTAAAGTTGAGATGTCAACACAGCAATACAATATGAGAGTGAATGAATAGACCATGTTTATAAATAATTGTGCAATTAACATAAAAACGTCGTGAGGATTTGTGTATAATTCCTTTGATATTTTAGAAATGCCTGTAGAGATAATCCTTGGGGGTTGTATCCTTCGACAACACTTTGTTCATAGTATTTTGTTTAAATTGCGCCTGCTAAAAATGTAAGAAAACCTCATGATATATCCGTCATTGTACATTATTCCCTTTGTAAAGTTGATGAAACCTTTGAGTCTGTAAATATAGGTGTAAAACCTAATGTTAGATTTGTGAGAATGACGTGTGCAGTCTTATTAAAGATGTTATCACTTCGGATTCAATGCAGAAATCCGCTCAGATTCTCCAGGACATTTAATAATAAAAGAACAAATAAATCAATAAAAAAAAAAACGATTCTTGGTATCCGAGAGTTCTTCTTTCTTCCTAATACTCTAAGGTGAAAAAAAGATACTGAGGGCATAAGAGTGGTTTGATTTTTAGTATGTACGATGTAATTCGTACATTTCCAGAACTAGGGACTGACGC
>Ga0058701_10001182_pt1 | contig 18203 bp, 10 predicted proteins | sample AgamicOrMae_FD_97039 | JGI IMG/M metagenome (GOLD analysis project Ga0058701, IMG submission 97039) | Agave microbial communities from Guanajuato, Mexico - Or.Ma.e | ecosystem: Host-associated > Plants > Phyllosphere > Phylloplane/Leaf | place: Guanajuato, Mexico | collected 2012-06-04
CCCTTATATTTCAAAATTGGGTGGGGCGCATAGTGTTCGCCCCCACCCCGAAGTTTTGTGACACGCAACTTTGTCACCCCACTGTTTGTCCCAAAATTTTAAAACTCATCAAAAAGACATTATTTTGCAAGGATAAGAGTCAATTACGTAGATCGATGTTCTTGAGCTTTGTATAAGGAATTTGTAAACTATGATTACAGCGGGTAACGATATTTGGGGATGTCAGTGAAGTAGAATCGTGTATTTTTTGCTTTTAAAATTCACATTCACAGTAACCCACGATGAGTTTCTTTACGGCGTAAAATACTTTCGGATTGATTCGATCAACTAAAACCGTGGAAAAAACGGGGGGGGGCGCTATATCGGTTGACCCCCTAAATCTCGGGAGTTGTTTCGCCACTGGTTATTATACTCCCGCTGACAAGGAAGTAAAATATAACAATACAAAAAAAATACAGCTAGGTCGGAGTTTGTAGAAGGGTCGTGTGATATTTTTTGCAACATGGACGTCCGGTGTTCATTTCTCAATCAGAGCTGTCAGCCATATTTTGCCAAGCTTGCAGCCAATTACTTTAGGAGTCTTTCTATCAAAATTCGAACGACACATTTCATAAGAGGCGCTCCTATATCCGTCTATCCTCCATGCGCGCATAGCGCTCCGCTCGCCTGGTGGCTCATATAGCGATCTGCAAGTCGTTTTAATTTTAAAATCTACTGCAAATCCCGCGAAACATTACTAACAAGATGTTCACACGAATCGCACAGTTTGTTATTTGGATTTCTTTATGTGACACTCTGGAGAAGAATTTACGTTTAGATAATATCCTCAGTAAATTTGAATTATCCCCACCAAAAAAAAATCTGCATTGAGAGAAATTTAGTCTTGTTTGAGGCTTGAAAATAGGCTTGGACGGATTTTTTAAAGGCTGTGCATGACATTATACGAAGTGCTTGTGCAACGTGCATTGAAGTTCGAAAATGAGCGGGGTGTTTTCCTAAACGGAGTTAACTTTAGCACGAGAAGAGATGGGCGCCGATCCAATTTTCGGCGGCGGCGACGTTTACACCAAATAGAGCCGGCGGCGCCGCCGGCGTGAGCGCTGGCCTATTCGGCGGCGTGGTCAACTTTGTTTCTTAGATTGTTTTAATTTCGTGTGCGATTCGACCCCTCATAATCAATTTTCATCATACCAACTACTCATACGTAAATTCGCGCCGCGCCGTGACACAGGGGACGGCGGCGGCGCGCCGCTACAGTTTTGGCGGCGGCGGCGTGACAAAACCGACCGGCGGCGGCGCGGCGCGGCGCCCATCTCAAACCACGAGTTTTAAAGCGTAGTTCGTAGAGGTAGGCTGAATGTGAGTTACTACACTTGGTTGCATTATGATGAATGATATCGAACAGGAAACGTATACTTTATTTCAAAGTTATAATAGAAAATACGGGATCGGTAATCAAGTTGCAGAATCCGCGGGTAAGTACCTCCAGCGAAAAATATTCAAGAACGCCCAAAGCCTATCTTTGAAAACACGCAAAAAATGACTTTGTCACAGTAACAAATATCTGTGACCACTGACAATCGCGCTTTGTTCCTATACAGACTACAACCGTATCTGTTGAAATAACAATCATTTTTTGTCGCCTTTACAATTTTTTTGTCGCCATTACAAGTTTTTAGTAACTATAGCCAAATGAAAATTGTCGTGTGAAAACTGTAACTTTGATAAAGTCATTTTGTTACGTGAATAAACTCGACTTGAGCTCGGCAAAAAGGGGGCAAAGGAACATTTTGGTAGGCAAACGAGTGCAACTGGCCGTGAAGGAGTGGATAGAGGGACGGCTCGGGGACGGTGTGAACGAGCTCACCAACGAGCCAATTACGGCTCAGACGCCACCAAAATAAATAAAACGTTTAATCCGCTGGCAAGGGATTGCTGTTTACACACAGACTGCCACCTGCCTTGCTTATCCCGTAAACACAATTTAAAGAAATAATAAAAAAAAATAAAAATGCACCAAGCTTTTTTTAGGGCATTTTTTCTGGAATTCACAAAACAAGACCATAGTGCACATAGGGGAGCTCAGCTGTGCTTTACAAGGTGCACTCATCATTTTAAACGACGGTCCAACCATTTCCGAACAACCTTTCCTCTAATTTTCAAGTACAGTAAAACCTCGTATACGACCCGTTAAGATATACGATTCCGCTTATAATACCAGGAATTTCAGTCCCCGACTTATATTATCCCGGTTGATATAAAAAATAGTGTCAAAATTCTGAAGAGCCCTCCGTTTTTCCTTTTTTTTTCTTTTTATCTGACGATAATAGAGAAAGGAGCAAGAAAGCAAGAAGTTAGACTGATTTCTTATGTGTACACCAAAACGGTCCTGTTTATCATCGCATCCTTCCATCATATCACACCTCTCATCAATAAACGTCAATGGAGAACACAATAAACTAATTTACGAATAAAATTTGACGCAGGTTCAATTTTTTTTTAAAAAATAATTATTGTTAAACGATTCTAAAACCGTAAAACATTATTTTTTTAAAAGAAAAAAAAAAGAAAAGTATTTTAAGAGTTTAACGTCCGCTGTTGAAACAAAAAAATGATTCAAATGGTAAAAGGTGCTAATTTAGAGGTTTCGTCAATGAATTTTGCAATTAGAGTATGCAAAACAAATCACGGTTAAGTTGCGATCCCGCGTATGATAGGATTTTCCCTGTCCCTTGAATAGCATCTTAACAAGGTTTCACTGTACTTCCGGATTTTAAAAGGATGATGATTATTTTTGACGGGATAAGTTCACTTTAATTTAGGGTGTTTCTATTGTCCCGACGTGCAATTATAAAGGGAGATTTAAACACACGTAACCAACCTAATACATTTCACATGGGGCAGTCGGGTCATTAGACACTCCTTTCAATTTATTATTACTTTTTGTTTAGATTTTAGTTTTTGTTTCAAAGGAGTTTACACTTTTACTACTCGTCGAGGTGCAATCTAGGCATATACTGTAGGTTACCATTGAGAGAAAAAACGTTCGCTGGAACCTCCTTAAAAAAAATCACGACCAAATGTCTTTGGAAACTTTGAAACCTTCGTAATATAAAATTAAAGAGAAAAAGTCAACTCGCAGAAAAAAGTACACAATAGATAAGCTGGTACTATCTCTGCAATTAAGAGCAATATGCAATTAAAAAGCAAGGGTTTAAGTTAAAAACGGCATAGTTTTAAGTTCAAAAATCAAAGCCCTATTTTTTTCCAGTGCTGATCATAATCTGAAAGAAAGAATTCCCAACAAAAGAAGCTTTGAAAAAAGCAAATTTTCGCTCAAATGCTCAATTTTTATTCCCAAACGACGAGATATCACTCGAGAGAATTAAGATACCTCGAAACGCACCGTTGAATTTCCGAGGTAAGAAGATGAAGCAGTTGTGTTCCCTAACGACCTGCAACGTCAAATTCCACGCGACGAGGTCCCGCAAAATTTACGGCGCCGGTGTTGACACTAGGACAGTGTACCTTGATAAAGTTTACCTCTTGAAGCATGTAAGGTCCTCGCAAGCAGGTGGAGCCCCCCTCCCCCAGGTCATTCGTCATCTTAATGGGTGTGGCCAGGTCTCGGTGATCCTCAGCTGCGACTAAAGTGAAAATCTCTTAAAAGTTGCGCCGGGAGGAAGATCCTGGCGATCCTTCTTTTCCCTTCTCCCGCGCGAAGGACGAGCCGACAAGCGGGCGGATTTACGTGTTGAGTAAACGCCGGGATTTGCGCGTCTTTCGCGCAGCCAATTTGCATGTTATCCCATCCCCGGAGCAGAGCGGGGAGGCGCGGGTTGCTGGCGCTGGCGCCTCATCTCACCCTCGCCGCTCGCTTTGCACGGATGACCTATTGATAGAGGCTTGTTGTTGGGGTGCGCTGGGGGAGCCTCTATCACTTACGCCTAAAGTGGGGCACTGCCGGCTGGAAACGCAGCCGCTGCTGTTTCTTTTTTAGTGACAAGTGCAATTCCACAGACAGACGCTGGCTTTAAACTATTTCAGATAACACCGTCCAATTCTCAAAGGGTTTTACTCCGATATCAGAAAATTTCGGTTTGTGCAAGGGTGGGCCGCGTGCGTATACCATACCTTGAATAGGGGGAATTCTAACAAGTTTTCGGAACGGGGTTGCGCAAAATTAGCCGATTTCTCCTACTTCACTTACGGCTTTGGTCAGAAATAACGTACGTTTTACCTTATTAAAACTTAAACATAAAATGATAATGTTCTCAAAACGCCAGAATGTCGCCAAAATGAGACAATGGACGATTTGGTCGTATTGGAGGCGAGCATGGCCACCAATTGGAAATGACCTTCGTCAATATTCTCCCGACCCAAAATCCGACCCTTGAACCATTCAAAATATCTTTTCGAAGGGTTTTGCCTTAAATTCAACGACTTCAGAGCCAAATTGGGCGGGGAGAAAGTTGACGACGGTCATTTCCGGTTGGTGGCCACGTTCGCCTCCAACAGGGCAAAATCGTCCATTTTCTGTCAAAATCCGGCCACCTTGTCACAATCCAGGCAATTTAAATCGATTCCGCTCATCATTTTGAACGGCCTGTTAAGTTCCAGTCAAAATTTAACAATCGCAGAATCAAAAGCCGATCCTCTTCCATCAATCTCGGGGCACTTGGTCGGGGAAATGACAGAAGCGTATATCTCATATACCGTTACGTGCGATCCTCATTTGTAAAAAAAAAAAAAAATTGCCATCCTTGAAGGCGACTTTACAAGCAGGCGCGAATTAATGCAATAAATTACCGCCAAGTGGGCAGTGTAAAACACAAATAGCCGGTGTAAAACGCGGTGCGAGTAACTTGATAAGTAAGAAGAAAAAAGCAGGAGCCAGCCAATGAAGACATCGCTAGCCGTGGCAGCGACGTCGAGCCGAGGCGGACGGAACCGAGCAAGTCGAGCCAAGCAGGTGACGAGCGCCTAAAGCGCCTAGCAGTCCTCCTGATTTATGGCCCGTCGTCGACTGCGACTCGCAGTCGAGTCGCTAGCAGAATCGCTTTCCTCGCGAGACCGGGAGGCTCTGCAACGTCGCCGGTCGCTCGGTGAGCAATTAGCAAGTTCCGCTGCAATAATCTCACCCGCCACCAAATATTACTCCCTTAATCGCCTGTCACAAAATTCTTCCGCAGAATAACCCTACTTAGAACAGAGCTGTAGAACGGGAGGTAAAAATCCGCAAATAAAATTAAAGAGAGAGAGAGAAAAGAAAAAAGAAAAGTGACTGGGAGAATATTGACAATTGTCTTTCAAGCGAGCTGGTTACTCCTGCACCAGCTCACACCCTTGGACTAAAACCGCAGGGTTTCACTGATTATCCAGTGAACACCACGTCTCAGGAAATTAAGTGAATCCTCACTTAAAACCAGCTAGTTAAAATTGTACTCGTTTAATAAAATGGTTTCAGTGAATTTTTTTTTAGTTCTGGCTCGTCGCAGCGTCCCTTAGGTTGTAGCCGTAAGTGAGGTACAAGTTAATAGGGATTAAATTGTGACGAAAATATCGAATATCAAGTATAGACACTTGACACTTTCTGGGAGTCGAAGAATGAGTTACGCTATTTCGATGCTGTATTTAATGGAATTTTAGATAAGAGTCTTAATGTATAGTCAATCTATGGTTCATACTAACAATATTTGCCATAAAAAAGAGAGGAATATTTATCGGCAGTGCTTTCAAAAGGGACACTCATCTTTTCCAACGACATAACAGTCCCGCGTTAGAGTATGTCTATTCCTGAAATTTGTTGGTAGGAGAAGAAACCTAACGTAGTCATATTTTTTCTACGAAACGAAACGCGAGGTGACTGACCGGAAGAACGATTCAAAGGAAGAGGAGTTGAAGGATAGTGAGAGAAAAAAACCAGAGGAACAATAGGCGTATCAAGGAGTGAGATGAAAAGAAAGAATGGAGAGAATCGTTGGAAGCAGGTTGAAAATCAACGGAAAGAGAATAGGCCAATGAAAATAAAAAAAGAATACGCAAAAAAGAAGGAAAAAAGGAGGCGGTCTCTAAAAGAAGAAAAAATAAGAAAAGTGCGCAAGGCATCCCCAAGTGAAATAACTACTCTTAGTGTCTTTAAGTGCCCGAAAGGGATGGTGATTCAACAAACGCTAATCCCTCTGAAACAAAGCAACAATATTCCAAAACCAGGTGGTCTCCACTAGTGAAATATGAAGAAAACGAATATGAAAAAGATTACGCACGGTTCCCGCAACTCTAAATATCATGAGGCAACTTGCTATGTGGTAAGAACATGTCTGTGCCAAAAACAAGCCCAGCTTGTGAAAAAAATGTCGATGTCTTGGGAGCTTATATCACAAATGGCTTGGTCAAAGATCAACACATGGTACAAAAGCAAGAAGTGACACCAGCCTTGTGCCTTGTGACACCAGCCAAGCAAAACTCGCAACTCTGTCTTTTTTCCGTCATGTCAACACAACGTGAGGGTCAAAAAGCGGCGTAAACGAGCCGAGGACGAAGCCTATGTGGGCTGGCCCCCATATGGGCTGGCCCCATGTGGGCTGGCCCCCATATGGCGGGCTCGTGCCGCGGGATTACGGGGCGGGACTGTTCTTTTCCTCTTGCTCCTTTTTTGGGCGGTTAATCGCCAAAACATACAGGCAAGGTAAGCCGGTTGAACCCTCTAATTGCAATCTGTACGAGTACTTAGTAAACTCGAAATTCTAAGGGTGGCTATCTCTAAATCTCTGGTGTTATATATTTTATCAAGCTGAGCGGGGTGATAGCGGAGCGAGGCACAGGGTACCAAACGAAACCCTGATCTTCCTCCGTTCTTGCTTTGCTGCTGTCGCTAAGCCTATGATACAACAAACTTGTCAAGCCTGCCGCCGAAAAGCATGTGACCTCAGGCTTGGCGACTGCCGCGATAACAAAACGAGTAAACGGGCACCTATGCAGTTATTTACCGATAAACCTTTAAATGAAATAAAGGTTGACAATCAAGGTTTAAAGCCAGGGGTAGAAACAAAACTTAAGATGAAGATGTGCTTATCCAATGAACGGTACTTCGTAACTCAGGAAATCTCTCAGAGCCGCGGTAGTTCAAAATCCATACCCACGAAAAGATAAATTCTATAGCAGGGCACGCTCGCGAAGATGTTGATGTTACTCAAGGGGTAACAGCTTGCTGAAAATCTGTACACCGGATATCAGGATAACAAGGATATTAGTCCGATATCAGATATAACAAACGGATATCAAGAGAAAATTCACCAAATTTCAATTAAATATGACAGATTTCAGCAGAATATTAAAAAATACCTGCTGAAGGATAAACCTATAAGCCGGATATCCGAGCGGATATCAGTGGACATTGGTCAGAGCATGGCAAAAAACTTAAAAAATCGCTGAAAACAGCCATATTTTGACCGAATCCAACAGCCGGATTTCAAGGATATCAATTGGATATCCAGGCCCTTTGTACACCGGATATCATGAATTGTCACCCCTTGATGTTACTTTTTAGTTGGATTCTTTCACATGCCGGAACAACTCGTAAACACTAGCGGGAAACGAATATCGGGTATAAAGTGTGTCGAAGATGAACCATCACAAACGCATTTCTGGTAGGTAAAGTGCATCGGGCGGGGCAGTGGTGCGCGGGGCGGTGCGGCGACCGCCCACTTTAGAACACCAGCTGGCGCCCGCTGCTTAAAAAGCCATCAGCGCACCGAGGTCCGTTGTCATCAGGTATCAGCTGATAGAGACCCCGGGCACGTCTCCCCCCCCCACCGAGCCTCCCATCAGGCTATCTGCAAAACCGTGTCCGCGGTCGACTCACGTCGACAACTTGGTCCGATGTCGGGCATTAATTCGCAATTTGTTAGCAGACCACGTCGGGAAATGGTGATACAATCCGGGCAGCTTTTCGCCATGATCTATCACCACCTGAGACATCTCTCTCTTCGCCACCAGTAAATTACAAAAAACCGAGCGAGCAGCTCCCGAACACATTGCATTGAACAAGTGTAAGTTTCTACCACATGGGCTCACAATCAGTCCTGAATCAGCCTTACAGTAGGAAGGATTGACGGTTGATTTGTACGTAGGTTAGGTTGACGTGGGCTCGGAGGTTCTCCTTATGAGGTTCCGTGGAGGCTTTTGCCTCGCCTTGCAGTCTCTCCGCTGTCGCCAAGCCTGGTGTCACTATCTTCTTTACGGCAGCAGCCCGCTGCCGAGAAGTAAGCGCCATAAGGCTTAGCGACGGTAGGTTTAGTTAACTTAGGTTTGTTCGACGGTACCCTGGGTAGGAAACGCACAAGAGGAAATCCTAACTTCCAAATTTTCAACAAGGATGATATCTTGAGGGAGTATTCCTTAGCTCATTTAAGATTTTCAAGAAGTCAAGTTCGGGCTCAAACGTTTTATTAGGTACTATACTGTGCCGTCATCGACCAAGAAGACAAATAAGTTAAAATTCGCCAATTTTCAAACAAAATGTAGAATCCTTAATTTACAACAGCGCAGATTTTGACTGAATTTTTAGATTTCTACAGAGAGAATGATTCGATTTCCACTAATCAACTTACAGAAAGAAGGGCTAGAGTTGACACAACATTGAGATTTTCCATTTTCTTTACTATCGTAAGTAGTAATTTTCCCTGACATTCCATCGAAGTTAACGGAAAAGCGGCCTTTGCTCCTTACTGTTCAGCTTGGTCTTGATATAAATTAAATCTACCTGTAGAAAAAACATACAGTTTCTTGTAAGTTTATCAAGCAAAATTTTCAGGATGTGTGGTATGCATATACCCAGTGAGTTACGAGCCCCTGAGGATTTTTGGAAATGACGATGCTGCCCGCTCTACGCGAGTGTAATGCGTGTTGCCTACTAAGGGCTGATTTCCTTGCTCTTCAGCCTTTACTGGACTACACGCGTGGCACTCGCGTCGTGCAGGTTGTATCGTCAGTTTAGAAAACCCTCAGAGGCTCGTAACTCGTACGGTACATAATTTTAGTTGGAATAGGCTGATCAAAACATTTCCCTTGTCCTTGAGCCGAGGACACACAAAACATATCGAAAAACACGGAACTTCCGGAGTTTAAAGGGGTTGAAATGAGGCAGAAAAATAAGATGAAAAATGTATTTACAAACACCTTTGCGGTGCATAACTAACTACTAATTAAAAACTCCTGATTTTTCCCAAGTTAGTAGCGGTTCTGCAAGCCTAATGACAAAAATGTTATTTATTAAAACAATCTTTTTTGAAATATCAAAGACACTCCCCTTTTCCATTCCTATGTACATGATTTCACTAGGTTAAGAAACAAGAGAAAAGACTATAAGTTTGACCAACACACTGCGGATGACAGACTTCGCACGGTTAGCCTGGCAAGAAGCTGCAATTCAATTTTTTTGGCCTTTTGTTCTCATTGTGTATATGATTGGAAGTTAAGATATATAAATTTATAAGCGGTATGAGTGAACGATGACGTCGTTTTTGATGAATCACGGCCGGCCAGTCTTTACTTAGAATCATCCACCAAAGCCAGATAGTCTGAAAACGAGTGAGACAATGTCTCCGTCGTTTTCAGGGTGTTGTGACGAAAACTACTGCATCCTCGTTGTCTGGCGAGTAGTATCGCCCAGAGCGGGCCGCCAGGAGGGGTTGCCACGCGTTGGACTAGGTGGTAGGCAACCACGAATCTCCTCTAAAAAGGAGTAAGGAGAGTTGCCTATCTTTAGGCAACGGACGTTGCAACTTGCTGACGCAACAAAGTTGCAGACGCACTAGCTTGCCAAACGGTCGGCACAATCTAAGAACTTTGCGTCACTCACTCATGACATAGCCTACTAAGGCTACCTTTTTCCACTCTTGCTAGGATCTTTGTACGACGACTATTTCCCTCTAAAAACAAAGCCTAAAAGAGTCAAGATATCTTGAATTGGCGCGGTTGTATGTATTGAATAGCACTCTCACAAAATTGAATAAGCCTACATGTAATACAAAGCTATTACTTCCCTGCTGATTTTAAACCTTCCACATGCAAATGAGTGTAATATATAAATTTAGACACAAAAAAAACGCGAAAATTTGCTTATTATTCCACACGGAGCAAATATTTTGACCGTTTACAATGACAGTTCTAAATTATCATCCAAAGAAGGAAGTGACATTTTCTATTGAAAAAGAAAACAAAAAACAAATGACAGTTCTAAAATATCATCCAAAGAAAGAAGTGACAACATTTTCTACTGAAAAAAAAAACAACTAAAAAGATCAATTTTGCAGAATTTTCTACGAAATATTTTTAGTTTTGTGACATATTTAAGGAAGGAAAGCAGCCGAAATGAAAGAAATGTGTTATAAGCGCTGATCATTAATATTTCGGATAAGTTTCAAATTAAAATCGAAAAAAATGGTCGAAACGGGAAATTATTATTGATCCAACGTAGGCTGCATTTTCTAAACAATTTTCCTTCGCCCTGTAAAGAGGGCTTATTTAGACTACTTTTTCTTTGGATTATGGCAGACAAGCAGACTTTGATAAAGAAAAAATAAATAAAGAATAAGAAAAGAGAAAAGACCAAACCATGTACAAACGACTAGTTTGTTCACAACCATGACCTGGTCTTCCACAAATTGGTAGTGGCAGTGAAGTGGTAACGAGCGTTCAGCCTAATAACAAGGTTTTAGTCTCCAACAGTTTTATCACTAAGAAATCCAGAAAGAAAATTCCTTTTTAGGTGGATTGACTAACAGGGCCCCCTCCCAAACCGCGCAGTAACTCCAAAAGAAAACCAACATCTCAGAGGAATCAACCTTTCTCGCGAAAACTCACGAGAAAAAAACAACAACAAAAAAAAACAAAAAAAACGACGGTTTCTGAGAGGTATGCTTAAGCCGAAAACCCCGTGGCATGAAGAGAAACAAAGCTATGTAAAGCTGTCTCTCTCTAGGGCGCTCTCCGCGACGCCAGGAGCGTCCGTATTGGAGGGAGAGAGCGGGAGAGCGCCACCTGATTGGCTGTGCCCCCGACGAAGCCCCGCCCAAGGCCCCTTCCAACGGTTTTCCGTTGCATCTTGACAGATGACCTTTCCCCAAAGGAGGGGGAGCGGAGGGGGGGCGTCTTCATCATTCGGCGGATACGCTGAGTTTTCACTTCAGGGGAAAAAAGAGGGGGGGGGATCAGAAAGACTCGTCTGAAAAAAGGCGATTGATGAAAAAGTTTTTGTTTGGTTTCGGACTCTTTGTGCGGTCTGGACTAAATGGCCACCAACAAAATTGTGAATTCGTGAATTCGAGAGAACTGGCCTACGCGAAAAAAACTGGGTAGCGGAAAAGGGGTCAAATGTAAAAAAAGCGACATTGGTTTTGTACGTTCGAAGTATGAACCGAAAACCACATCGCAGTTATGCAGACAGAGGAGCTATAGGGGCGGGATGAAATTCAAATCACAGGGTAAGTTTTTATTGGGTGGCATTTTCTACCTAGTGTTCAACATTTCGTCACCACGTCGAGCGAAGCGAGGCATCAAACGTAAACAACCGATATCACTAGCCTCAAGCCGCTAACTTCAAGTGACTTGTGACTCGCTCTGCTATCAGTTTGCCCAGCAGTCGCAGAGCCTGATGCCTCTTACTTCGTGGAGGCGGTAACTGCCCCCAAACCGATTTGGCGACAACATGTTAGGATGTTGTTTACTGTGAGATTCTCGCCGCTCGCTCCGCTCGGCATGACGGCAAAAAGTGGAAAGACGTGACAGAAAATGCAGCCTTAAAAATTTAAACTTGTGAATAATCTACGCCGAAAGAATGAACCTTTATTTTAAAAGGAAACACAACAACACACGCATATCGTCCAGCGGATAAGCCAATTTCGAAGGGAGGGAAAACGGCGCAGAGGAGGGGGGAGATGAGGAGAGTGGAAATGGGGAGGGGGGAGGGAGATGTGGAAGGGGAGATGGGGGAATGGGGGAGCTATCGAGGGCGGATTACAGCAATCCCACTTTGTCAAATCGACTAGTCCCGTTGCTGGCGCGCCGCGCCCGCTGAATCCCCCGTGCCCTCTCATGGCTGCGCTGTGGCTGCATCGCGTCACACCGTCACGCTAAACACCTGCGTCTCTCTAAAGTTGCATTTTTAAATCCTATTCAATTGTGTTCCCATGACGCCGTTGAAATATCAAATTTCAAAGAAATAAAATTTTGGCTTGGCTAAAATTTTGATTTTTTAAAAATGTTTTTAACGTTTATTGCTTCAGAGGCACCCTGTGTGAGCGTACAAAAGAGACGCAAATGATTAATAAGAATTTTCGCGAGATAAACCTGAATCCACAAAGGTATTTTGGAACTAATTATAATGTTTTAAAGCAAAATCAATCTAATTTTTGTAAAAATTTAGTAACGTTATGCTCAACGGGTATACTTAACGATGTGAAGTGGCGCGACGCAGAGGGTAATAGAATAAGTGTTTTTCAAACAGAGACAAATTAAGGGTTATAGACTATTAATTGGCTCAATAACTACTATTCCCCTGATGTTGACTAACGTCCTTCGCTAAGTCTTAAGTGCTACCTTAAATACTAACTTTGGGAAAAAAAGCTGGTAAAATTTTGGGACTAAGAAAAACTGGAGAAGATATTCCAAAGCAAGCTTGCGCTTTGATGAAGCGCTCCTAGTTTTCCAATCTTCTACGTGGCGCATTTTACTTTCCCGATAGGGAAAGTATTTTTGTTTATTTTCTTTGAGGTTAACAACCAAAAATTTATGCTGGGCATTAACACATTCAATAAATTGTTTCTGATGAAGTAAATGAAAAAAGATTACTCGTTCGCCGGAAAATGATCCAAGATTTAGGAAACGTTAAAATTAAGCAACTCAAGTTAAAATACAAGCGTGTTTTTAAGAGAAATGCCTCTACCCCATCGTGGAAAAAGCACTGATAAAGGTAAAATCACGATGTGTCATTTATAGCAGGCCAACTAAATTATCACTATCAGCAACGACAAAAGCACTCGTCCAAAGTTATCGAAGTAATTTCATCGGATTGTTTGCGCAGAAGAGTAAAACTGGATCAGATTGTGTGCCAATATGTTGTCCAATTTACGTCCAGTTAAAAAGCGAAACGAGCGCAGCGCGGTGACCTTGTGCAGAACGAACCTTGAGCCAAGCCTCCGGTCACTTTAAAAACATAATTACATATATATGCCGCTTAAAAGATCGATTAAATCCACACGTTTTAACCTGTAAATGACATGAAAGATAAACATCTCACTGGATATACTTATCTAATTGGTACACTTGGTCTCAGGTTTAACAGCAAAGTCGATTCGGTGCCAAATCAACGCCTGAAGACTTGCCGCGAAATGAAGACCGCGAAATGCCCACATCATTTACAATCATCTTACTTGCACAGTATTTTTTGAATAAGTGCGGGTTTGAATTTTGAAATTTAATTAGTATTTTAAGTAAGGAGTTTACGAGGGGGGTATATTTTGAAATAATCATGATAGGCCTACTGCACAAAAAAATGTTCTTCTAAGGGTCCATTTAGCTATCTTAAGAACATCACTGAGAAGTATATACAAAAAGATGCCGCAAGGTGACTCCCAATAGCACAGATAGCGAAGCGTCGATATCAGATTAAGTATGGTTAGATACCTTAACCCTCGCTCCATTGTCACTCCACTCGGGTGGACTAACGCAAGATGGAACATCAATGGAAATATACGCCGCCATCAGAATTTAGAGTGCGTCTTGAAGAGTCTATAATCGGAAAAATCGCGCGAGTACATTCCCTCGGTTGTCAACTTAGCGTGAGCATATTCGCAAAAAAACGAAATCACCTCGCGAAAACACAAGGCAATTTGCGAAGGGATTTCGAGCGAGGGGGACAACGGCTCTCATCGGCGAGGTAGGCGCACATCATGTGCCGTAATACCCCATAAGAGCGTCGGAAACGAGGACTCGCCAGAATACAAAGTAGCTCGCCTAGCAGCCGCCGCGCCGTCCGCAAAGCATCGTGCCTGCCGACGATTTTTTTCCATTTTTCTGAGCGGCTAAGTCACGCTAGCGCTGCTGCGGCTAGCGTGGTCGCTAACGCTTAGCGCCGCGCGGGGTAGCGCGAGTCGACTCGACTGGGCGCGAGAGATCGAGAGCAGCAGCTGCGACTGCGAGGCAGGCTTGCCGAGCCGGGCTTGCCCAGCCCCGGCTGCGCGCTCCGCGATTAATTTCGATTTTATCTTATCGACTAATCCGAACAGCGAATGTCGTGTCCGACATTCCGTCGCTCATCGGACCATTTATTTTGTGCGGGGCGCCGCTGCGTTGAGCGCCGGGTAGGACGGGCAACGCTGGTGGCGCGGCGCGGCGGCCGGATTCAGTGGCCGCGAAACGCCCGCAAGTCATCCTCACTTCCGTACAAATCACTCAAAAACGCCTAACTGAACTGGAATCAATTTGCAGTTTTACATTCTTTCTTCACTGATATTTCACTGATCTAGGCCTACTCTACACTTTGAGATTTTTTGAATATTTATTATTTTTTTATTTTATTTTGATTGAAGAAAGTATTTTGTTCTCGAAGATTCTACATCTTCCGTAAATAATGACTGCCTCCCTGCCTCATCGTCAAGTTTTAATGCTTGCAGTTCCACCTCTTAAATTCCAGATCTGGTCGAATCTTTCCATTATCAGGATTAACGACATTCTACAGTACAAGGAAAACAGCAAATTCGTGGTAATTGCGAAGACTTCGGGTAGTTGTTACTTGTTAGCCAAGTGCAAGCTTTTGGAATAGCTTATAATAGCTTATGTTCTGACGATATACAAATACGAATTCAGGAAAAACTTTTTGCTGAAAGAACTAAAAGCTGACGACCTTCGTCTATTTGGCCTTTCTGACTAACCAAAAATAGCACTGACAGCTATCTTAGCACCGTAAAAGTTAGATGCTACGTGTCGCGCTTATTTTAAGAGGCGCCGGAGCATGTTTTTTTCGGAGGGGGGGAGGAATTCAATTTTCGTTGCCTACCTCAAAAGGACGATGAGAAGCATCAAAATCCAACTAAAAATCGGCTGGCTCTCTAAGTACGTTGCTTGTCGAGATGACACCAATCGTTATAATGATTCTGATAAGATCCCGAACTGGTTTACGTTGCAGCATAAGCCGGTAGTAAAACCATAACTTCGCGTTTCAACATGACTAAATTTCGAAAATGCCAAGGAGCATAACAATCAGAGAAAAAAAAATTGGGACCGAAGACGACCTAATACTTCCATGTTCGTTTTCATATCTCCAACTGTTTTTGAGATACAGCGGTTCGAAACATCTCAAAACAGCCCCCTCCCCTAATTTAGGGAAAATATTGCCCCTGCCGTTCTGACCAAGGGAGACCCAATTCCCAGTTAAAACACAAATTTTAAACGTATATTGACCCAAGTCAAGACGTCCTTGGCACCCCTAGCTCCTGACAAACTTTTTCCGAAAACATGTTTTTTTTTCGAAATATCTCCCAAACCGTTAGAGACATCGAAAAAATGTGTGCAATCAAATTTGTAGGTCTTTAAATTTACAATAATTAACTCTATGGACAAATTTTGTTATCTCCAACGGTTTTTGAGATACAGGGGCCCAAAAAATCTCAAAAAACACCCCACCCCTATTTTTGGGGAAATATTGCCCCGAATGTTCTGTCCGGCACTTAGTCTCGATTCCCAGTTAAGACACATATTTTAAACGTATTTTGACCCAATTCAAGACGTTTTTGCGACCCCTAGCCCCTGACAAACTTTTTCCAAAAGCAGTTTTTTTTTAATATCTGAAAAACCGTTAGAGATATCGAAAAAATGTGTGCAATCAAATTTGTAGGTCTTAAAGTTTTACATCGACGAGGTTTTCTCTGTTTTTCGCTATCTCAATAGTTTTTGAGATATAAGGGTTCAAAGAATTGCGAAACTCACCCCCTCCCCAAATTATGAGGAAATATTGGTCAGATTGCACTGGCTAGGGGAGGTTTTCGATTCGACGCCAATTGCAACATACACCGAAATTTTCATTCAAATCGGTCGACTTGTCCGTAAGATATCCACTGACAAACTTTTTCGCACAGACAGACGTCAAGCTAAAAACCAGTTTTATTGACGTTTCAGTGTTAGTAGAGTCAGGAAATGTGCTTAGCTCAACTCCGAATTTTTGACAGCATTCCAATACTTCCATACGTTCTATGAACATGGAAGTAAAAACACTGCATCAACAGTTTTAGGGAAAATTTATTACCCCGCGGCGACAAAATGAAGATGGAAAACTGAAATCGATCTGGTTTGAAGCTATTATACATCCTTTCATAGTTGTAAAATTAAAACAAGTTTCACAGTCTAGTTTCCGAATTTGAGCTTGTTAAACGTGACAAAAAATATACGGTGATAAATGGAGACCTCATTAAAGACAGTGCATAATCGAGAAATATATAGTTATACCTAGTGAAGACAAGGAGTAAAAAACTATTTCTTTCGGCTTAAAACCCATCACAAAACTTTTGAGCCCAAAAATTGAAACTTCTACATTTAGTTTGAGAGAAAACCGAGAAAAACCTCAAAAGAATACGCATTTTTTTTGGAAAATGAGTCAAACAGTAGATTTTTTGAAAATTCGAAATCAACTGATGTAATGGTGGATAAATATTTGACCCGTATGTTAATCTTGTCTTAAAGAGATTCTAAGCTCTAGATTATTTTTAAACATGCATTTAACAGTTCCAGGTGAATAACTTGACTACTTTGCCACGGGGGTATATCCTTAAGTTCCTACTTGGAAATCTGTTGCTACTTCTAGTAACATGAAACATTATATTGCTTTTCTGGAAAAAAAAGGCTTACAAAAGTTAGGGTACGGAGAATGGAAAAAAACTACATATGATCAAAAGAATAAAAATATTCCCCCTTTTTCAAAGAAATATGGCTGATGTATCTCATTAGGCGGAAGTACGAAAGAGTACAGAAAACTATAGAATCTTTTTAATAAAAAGAACCTTTAACGAAAGGAGCTTTTTGTCTCATTATATTTAACACGGATTGTTTAATATCTGTAGTCGGAGTCTTCATTACGCAAAATGTATTCTGTAGATGTTGCAAAGGGATTGTTGTTACACAAGTTTTAAGACTTTGTATTAAATGTAGTTTTTTTTTTACCAAACCGCATTTATACCTGAATTATTGCGGAATTTGGGGTTAATTTTCAAGAGATCTTGTATTGGAACTCGCAGTCGTCAGGTGTCTAAATCTGGCTTGTACCGTACGTTCTCTGGTCAACAAAATATCCGGAAAAGTCACTTTGTGAATGCTGCGAGTCAAATATTATCACTGTCCACACACCGTTTATACTGAAGTCATTACTGACAGGCTTATCCGAAGAAATGGAAGTATTATCAGTGGGCAGAGAGACCCGTTGCGCCCCTTGACTGCCACTGATCACTCCAGATTAGTCCCCACCCCGAAAGTGCCTCGTCCCCAGGGCGGGCAATTTGAATCTTTTCGGTGAGATTAAGGGCTTATGTGTAGTGTCGGAGCTTAAGCACGGGTGGATTAGCTTTGCTAAGGGTCACGCAATATTCACTGCCTCTTTATTTTTAATGCTCAAAATCAATTTATTCCTTTTTTAGGTTTAGATGAGGGGATTAGTAGTGGGGAAGGTTTTTTTTTATTTTTTTATCATTTTTTTAAGCAAGGGACGCTAAGTTTCCTTTGCGCGGACAAAAAAAGAACGCCTTTTTTTATAAACATGTTCTTTACATTACCACTTGTTTGTTACCCCTTAATTTGAGATTTTCATTTTTACCCAAATGGTTTTTACCTCTGAACAATGTTTTTCCCTGGTTGAACGTTCCAAACCACGATCAAGATATTGAATTAATATTATTAAAAGACATTACAAGAATAATTATAATTATCGACGTAACCGCGTGTAGGTTAATTCGGTGTGATCAGGTTCTCGGCAGTAGTTAGAACTAAGCGGCACCAGGGTTACCGCCGGCGCCGCGACGGGTTACATTAGGTGCCGCGTGACTCCCTTCGTATACAAGGATTCTGACCCACGCCACCTAAGTTAAAATAGCAAATCAGCTTTCCAACTCTTCAGAACGTGATTTATCACCAATAAATAATAAACACTATCAAGCTAA
>Ga0058701_10001183_pt1 | contig 18201 bp, 9 predicted proteins | sample AgamicOrMae_FD_97039 | JGI IMG/M metagenome (GOLD analysis project Ga0058701, IMG submission 97039) | Agave microbial communities from Guanajuato, Mexico - Or.Ma.e | ecosystem: Host-associated > Plants > Phyllosphere > Phylloplane/Leaf | place: Guanajuato, Mexico | collected 2012-06-04
TGGCAGCGAAGAAATCCCCCAGCCTCGCTAAAAGGGGGTCACGACTTATGCGGTTCACTGTACAACAGAGGGATTATTTAACAGTGCAGTCTATTGACCATTTTGAATGAACCAAAGGGAGCTGCAGGTGATCTACACCGCTACCAGCATTGACGATTCTGTCATCAATAAGTTTCTCACAGAAATACAAAAACAAGGCGTCTTTTGATTTGGATTTGACAGTCAGTGGGGGTTTTGATCGACTTGCTTAAAGCGTCCGCGCCATAAGCAAGTGCCACTTCTTTGCCGGCTATGACTGCAAGGTTATTGAATTTTGGAGGGGCATAATTTTTTTTCATCGTCTCCGATACCTAGATAATAGGAATAGAGATAAGATATTTCGATAAAAAAGTGACTAATCAGCTTTGCGTCAAATCGTCTCCCAACAACCTCTGAACAGCACACCTTTTCCTTTTCAAGTGTCATGATATAGCGTCTCCTTGGCGTGCGGCACCGCTTCACTGTCCCCTCTTCCTCGCTGGCTTTGGACCGATTTTTTTAAATGCTGTTGATATTGTATTGCTCTACACGTTAGTTGATTGATGCCCTGCGTTTATTACTGCCGTGAGGAGCTGTCCTGTCAACAACATAAAACGTACGTATCGAGCTACAAACTATCTCCTTTGTAAGCTCACAGCGTGTTTTGCTTAAGCTCTAGTTTTTCGGGTTTGCGACGTTTCGTACTGAAAAGATTAAACCAAAATGTATCGGTCTAGAAGAGAAAACTTAGTCTCCATTCCACTGAACCACTTTTAGAATCATCTTTGAATGATACGCTGTGTTGGTTCCTAAGCCGATGTCAGTACTTGCTTGTTTTTAACGTCGTTTTTCTTTGTTTTCACTGTCTTAAAGTTGATTTAAGAGGAGTGTTTAAAAGGCGTGAAAGAAAAGAAATAGTCAATATTTTTCACATTTTGCTGGCGAAGAGCCTGTCGTCTCACGGACAGACTAGGTCACTGCGAATTACCACAAATTCTGCCGCGAGCCCGATCATTTTTTTGTGCTTTTAAATGAATGGAGGCGATAATTCATAGTTATGCTCATCTTACATCTAGAGATTTTAGGCAAAAGGCAGAAACAATACCAAGCTAGCGGCAGCGGACTGACCGAGATATGATAGACTTTGTCGTGCATACAAAAAAATATTCGATTACCTTTGCCCACACTCTCAGATACGGTACCATAGCTCTCATTCAGCTTGTATTAATCGAACCCCATGTACTTATATTCGTCAAATCATCTTTTTTTTTAATTTCAGTTTTCTTCTTTTGTGATTGTGAGCGTCCCTTGGGCCTAAGTTTTGTTCCCGTTCGCTTTTCCTGTCCAAAATTTGGATTGAGATTCCGGTCAGGAATTCCCGATGTGGTATCCGGTGCAAATCTGATCGAAAGTCCTATTGAAAGTCCAGTCCCAGTCGGGACATGAACTTCCACAGCTTGGAAATCTGATTCAAAATCCGAGTAAAAGTTGTGATTGTGATTACCAAGCTTTCCGATCGGAAGTCCCAGTTTGCGATCCCAAATCGCAGCCTTCTGATCGGATACAGTGCTTTCCAATAATAGGATGTTCCGTTTATGGATTGAAATTTCTTGCGTAACTGATCGGGATTGGGACTGGTTACTCAAACAGTGAGCATGAAAGGGTACCAACATAGAAAAGCAGAACCCTCCCCCTAGTTACTTGATGATCGGCAGTTGTAATCTTCGGGATCGAACATAATGCATTAAGGTTCTACGAGTTCCAAAACACCATTGCAGGTACCTGAATGCGATATGAACATCAGCGTGTTTTGAATGATTTCGAAAAGGTCTCCATTTCAAAGAGTTGTATTGGCAATATCAGTCAGCTGCTGTGAACTCGTCACTTATTTTCTGTGCATTGTGCGGTGCGAGGCATTGCGAGGGAAAGCTTATTCTTACAAGGGAGGGTATCCAAGCAGTGGTAAATCGCAGATCTACCGCGTATTGGTGTTAGTCCGACAGTTTGTAATATTACGATGAGAACGACATGTTAAAACAGGCAAAGCTGTGCGATACTTAAGTCTTGCTAAATGGACAAAACCTCCTTAGCAGACCCTGTCTTTCCCCTGTGAGCTCCGTCTCCAGGATTTGCTCGGTTGTGCCTATGATAGAATCGGAACAAGCGTTATGCTGGTTTTCCCGTGTTGAACTGACAATCCAACATCCGTGCGAATATCCGAGCGGATATCGGTGAGATCGCCGTTATCAATGTCCAATTAAGAGTGCCCTTCACGGGTATGCGCGCTTACCTAAGGTTGTTTAAAAATCTTTTGTACAATCTTACCCATGGATACCCGTGTTATATCATCTGTGCTAGTTCGGATATCCTTGTTCAATTATCAATGCCTCACGGATATCCGTAGAAAAAGCGCGGATGCCCGCGCGAAGACGGTTGCACGGGCGGGCAGTTCGACGCGGGTTACAATTTGGAAGTTCGTTCTCGCGTGTTACAATGAGGTGATGATTATATGATTCATGTTCCTTTGGAACATGGAGGAACATGGATCATATAATGATCATGGATCCATGTTCCTTCCATGTTCCTTTGGAACATGGATCAATTAATGTACCAGGACAACAATTTTTGTTTCGTATCTTAACACTAAAGTGATCGGAGTTAGGCTTGCCATTGGAACAATCGTTGGGGGTCAAAGCCCTCCATCAAAAATAAATAATATTTTTTTAATCGATTGCTTTTTGAGTGTCGGGGGGTGAGAAAAGCGCAGTTTTAACTAAAAATACGACTGTGTATCATAAGCGAAGTATTTCTACTTTTGCTTCTTTCTAAACACGTGAACACGATGACTGATAAGGGGCTGTTGGAACCCCTGCGCTTATCCTCATAAATATTTTTTTTTCTCCGGAACTCATGAAGATAAAATTTTGAAAATCAGGAAAAAAAGTGCTGTTCACAAAAACGTTTTGACCTAAAAAAAAGAAAAAAAAAAGATGGTATTGGGCGACGAAATTGAGAAAGGGTCTACTGAACCGTATCGATGTTTCTTCTGTTAACTTATAACATTTTCTGTTTTTGTCAGAATGCCGATTCGAACTTTACCTCCCGACTTAGATAAGAAAGCACGAGCAGACATAGGAGAAAGGCCTGATAGACGACAAGAGGATATTGAGCACATAAAAGCATGGCTCGCCAAGCAACCACACATCAATGCCAACACAGGTGAGACCTAGACACTCCTTGAACTTAATCGGCCTCGCTCCACGGATTGATCGATTGGTTGATGCATTCATTGCACGCTTTTTGCGAGGACTTTGATTGGGTTTCCGTCCACCATTCGACACATAATTGAAAAGTGCCTTCAGCGCTAACGTAAGTTGCCATTGACCTGCACAAATTGTGCTTTTTAAAAACTCTGTTCGAGAAGTGAGTAGGCATCCGCGGGCTAAGATGGATTCCTTGGAAAAGGCCTATATTTTAAAAACGGCCAAATTCAAGCCAATTTGATTTTAAACTGACGCCAAATTCAAGGAAATATTTAGTGCGTTTTTTCTTCTTTTTTCCTTTTTGTATTCATCGCATTGGGGAGTAAATCATTCCTCCATATTGAACATATCCTTAATAAATCATTTATTTTTTTCTGTGAAAGGGTTAATTATGTCGTGTGTACGATATCGGTCGTATCTGAGAGGGGATGTTTTTGATAGGTTCTTTTTGTTATCCTACTAAGAGAGGACTCTTGAAACCGAGAGTCTTGAGTTAAGGGTCTCAGATCTCAGTAACGCCATGTCAAATATTAAAATGGTTCGGCCGAATCACATAAAAAGAGGGCGCGTCCCAGACCTATGGAGAGGTCGGTTAATCATGCAAGTGGAAAGGTGAAATGTGAAGGATTAGGTCACGTCCAAAAGAAGGTAACAGTAAGTTTGATATCAAGTAGTACATCACTTTTTTTAAAGGATCGGGGAAGGGGGGTTTTGGAGGGGTTAATCTGACAGGGCTGTGTAGATACGCGATTTTAGCTCTGAAAAGGGCCAAGTCAAAATTTGAGTGGGCGCCACTACTGGATCTTTGATATGTCCAAATAAACCAAAACCTCGTTATGCGACACCCGTTTGAGTCCGTCCTAGTCAGCCATGAAGGGAGATGGTCGAGTTTGCTCACTACATTCTCCACATCAGCGATGACGCGCTAGCCCGATCGTGTATCGGCACGCGCAATGGCTTGGTCGGTCCTCTCTCTATTATAACATTCGTCGCCGATGCAAGACCAGGTTTCAGGGCATCCAACCTAACTGCTGCCAAGCCTGAAGCCGCTAACTTCGTGGCAACTGGGTATGCTCTCTCCAAGAAGTAAGCGGCATTATGCTTGACGACAGCCTTGGGGGGCGATATCGAAGCGTAGCGCAAGAAATCGAACCTCAACCTCAAGTTAGTGGCATAAGACATGGCGAGGATTTGTTAGTAAGATTTAGTGAAACTATGTTGGATGCCCTGAGCCCAGCCTCGCTATCATTCCGCTCGAAGCGGTGATGAGAGGTAAAACAGACTAGGTTGAAAATGAAATCTTTAAAATTTACATTAGGTGGTAGCTTTTAAGGAGGTTCCCCTATCGCTAGTGAAACCTGTCTTTTTTCGACGAAACTTACTTAAGACTTTTCTTCTTTTTTTGTTTTCTGTATTTTCATACTTGACGGTGAGCAAGCAATTGATTTCATGAATGGGAAAGTGAGTGCTTAGATGGTTATTTTTTTCTTCCAGATGATCAGTGGATTTTGACGTTCTTACGTGGCTGCAAATTTTCGCTGGAGAGAACTAAAGAGAAATTAGAAAACTATTATTCAATGAGGACTTTTCTGCCGGAGGTATTCACGAAACGGGATCCAGCGACTCCGGAACTGGAGTACATTTTGGACCAAGGGTAAGCAGTGGTGGTGATGTAATGAGCGAGGTGCGCTGGTGGGATTTCCTGCGCAAAGCGCCGCGATTTCTGAATATTTCTTCGAATTCTCGTACGCAACTTTCCGCTTACCGTGGAGGGTTCGATGAGAAACACAAACAGCCGAGAGCAAAGCCGCTTGCTTATTCTTGCAAAAGTCTGACACATTTTGTCGGCCTTTTTTTATGTTTTTTATTTATTTTTTTTCGAATTGGTCGGCGGTAGATCACGCTGACTGAAAGATACGGAGGCGGTCGCAGAGTGCCTCGCAGCCGTGAAACAAGCCGCGGCTGGAGATAGACTTGTCAGGATGAGAGCCTTTGCATATCAACTCGTGCGTTCAAGTCTCCGCATGACGTCACAATGTACAACGATACGCCTAGGCCTAATAACACAGACATGATCGTGCCCTTCCTAACAAGGGAGCCAACCGAGGCCAAACACAGATTTTTCACTGAAAAATCTCTGGGCTATTAGTAGCTGACCAAGCGGATGGTGTTTGGTCATTTCAAACCGGACGAAAAAGTTTTTTAAGTGACTCAAAATCGATTTTGAAAATGGACGAATTTTGAGAAAATTTTGCATAGTCGCTCGAGCCATTGTTCAAACTTATAATATATACACAAATACACTGGGGGTGCGGAGGGGGGATGGGTGATATTCGCGCCCTCCCGTTCGGTTGTCTTAACTCATATGTACAGTACTCTCAACACTGAGGGGAGGAGGGGTTATCCGACAAACCGTAAGGCTATTCAGATGCGGTGTGAGTCAGACCGCGCGCGTCCTCGTCGGACGTCTAGAAATTGGACCTTTCTAGTAAATTCGTGCGCCTGGAAGATAGGCAAAATATTAGTTTGTTTCATTTTCACTCCCCTTCGGAGCGCCCTCCACACGCCCCTGAGAATTCATGAGACGGAGCCGATTTTTGCAATGTTGTAGGCCACGCTTTTTCGATTTATTTTTCCTCTTAAACGGTGAATATATCGAGCCAAAGTACAGGGAGGAGAGGAGTTATGGAAAATAATCAAAACAGTAACTGCTAACGTGAGGGACTAAGGACTTGACGAGAAAGTCCGAGCCGGAGTCTCTAAAAGTGATGAAAAATTTTGCGCGAGAGAAGGCAGCCCTCACCGGTCCAGCAGTCGAACTTCTGCGAATGCGGATGCCGTTTCATGTGGGGTCTGCGGCCTGAGGGAGTGTATGCACAGGGGCAAATTACTTTTGTTGAATTATTTTCGAGAATATTTTTATTTTGTGATTTCATGGCGTTTTTTACTTTTTTTAATATAAATCTGCTCTTACCATTGTTAGTCCGCTATGTCTTTTGCTAGCGCTGCTTTACCAGTTTAATGCGGAAAAAAATATTTTGAGCATGCAAAGGCGGTCATTCCAGCGAATCACTTCAAAAGTACTTCCACTTCCCGTCTGTCAAAATAGTACACAAAAGCTCTTTTTTGTATTGTATAAAGTCAATTTGCGAACATTGTAAGACCTAAAACAGTTTTTTTTTTCCAACAGTGGCGGGAGAAATCGAATCTTCTTCTTCTCATTTTTTAAGGCTCAGCCCGAGAACAAAAGCTCATTTTGGGGCCAAAATCAAATCTTGACGATTTTGCAACGCGTAAAGTGTTTTGTAACGTTTGAGTGTACACAGTAAAAAAATCCTGTTTTAGGTTCGCTCCGCACCAGTTTGTGCAAACTGGTAGGGTTCCACCTGTTTTGGTAACCGAGCTGTGAACCTGTTTGGCAGTGAGCAGGGAAGCAGAAACGTAGTCGCTGGCCATTTTCTTTATTTTTGGTCCAATTTGCGTTTTGAAGGGCGGAAAATATTTGGCAAGGTCTGAAGTTTCTTTTCCGCCCTTCAAAACGCAAATTCGGCCTAAAACAACGAAAATCGAAAGCGAAGGACTATTTTGACTCCATAACGCTTGTTCAACGACGCAGCGGGACGGACCTTACCGGATTTTCGTTCGCTCCTCTCAATTTAGGCACGCGGAGCTCTTGATTTAGGTGTGCGCTTGCCCTAAAACTGGGCGGAGCTCTTGATTTAGGAGTGCGCCTGCCCTAAAACAGGGTTTTGCGGCCAGATTTGAGTACTTGGACGAGAAATGAGAGGCTCCGCGCAGAAAACGCGCACTCTGCTTACCAGATCCCAGCTTTTCTCTCAAAATAGGATGCTGTTACCTAAATCAGCACTTTAAAAAGTCCTAAAACAGGATTTTTTAATTTTTTTTTACTGTGGGGTTGTGTAACGTTAACATTTCAACGTCGTTTTATGACATACGCCATTAAACGACACTGACGCCCATACACTTTTGCAGCAGGTCAGTTGGCGGCATAAATTTTTTAAGGCTCGCTCGATCAGTTCTGCGTCTATTTGGTATCGTTTATCGTGAATGAGACCCTGAAAGCTTATAAATTTGGTAACCTAGAATGGAGGAGTCTAAGTGCCATTTTCAGGTCTTCAATACAGTAAATAATAATGGTAAAAAAAAAGAATATGACAGGCCTTACCTACTGGGTGATAATTACCTTTTTTTATTCAGAATTTGCTTGCCACTTGCGGAGCCAGACGACCTGGGCCGTGCAGTCTACCTGTACCGCATTGGCCGATGGGATCCAGGCCGCATAAACTTGACCGACTTACTAAAAATTTCTTACATCAATATGGATATCATTCTACGCGACGAAGATCGACCGCTTGTCTGCGGCGACGTCGTCATTTTGGATTTTGCTGGCTCTTCCCTTGCTCAGGCCGCCCAGCTACAACCATCGCTGCTACGCCGAACGACGCAAGCTTACGAGGTATGCATCATCCAAGGGCTCTTCTATAAAACACGTGACGCTACAAAGGGGGGAGAGGTTCCAGGCAAAAGAAAAGCTATGGCCTGTCCCCGTCACGAAGGGTAGGAGTAGGAGGGGCTTGGATGGAAACAATCAAGAGTCTTCAAAAGTGTCCATTTTTTTGTGCGAATTCTTAGCCGTTGTCACTCTATGCGGCACGATTTGCTGCACGCGCATATACAATAGAAGATTGTTCCCATCGACGCGTACCTACTGTACCTACCGGTAGGTGTTTATTAGCCATTGGGTTCAATTCTTTAACAGAAACTATTTCAATTTAGAATAAAAAGATGTTACTCGAAAATTTTGATATCCCCTCATTGTTTCTTAGTTTTTAGACGTACCGGTACTTTATTTTGACCCGCCGCGTGATGCTGCCGGGAAAGGGGGGGCCGGTTCAAGGCTCATGCCAGGACCGTCACGAGGGAGTCTGAATGTTGCCTAAATAGCGTCTTGTGGTTTATGGACGAGCCCTAACCTCTATCACATCAGATTACACAAGAAATATAGCTCAGATTATACAACGAAAAATTACTCCAGGGACCGCGACCTTGTGGTTTTATCGGCCTTGCATACTCTTAACATCAGTCGCCCAAAATAATCTACTCTGAAATTATTGAGTATAGCAGTTCACTCTGCAACAGAGGTATAGGAGAAGTGAAATCGCCAAGCTTTTTCTGATGTCGACAAACTGCGTCTTTTCTCATCATCATTGAAAGGTGTTGAGGGCTGGTCCTGCAGTCAGTATCTTGATAAAAATATTGAACCAGTATCTTATCTTTACCTAGAGAGAAATAACAGTATCGGTATCTGTGATACTTTGACATACCGGTACTTTTCCGATACTCGCGGCATCCTTATACTGTAGCCTACGGCACCTACGTGATCTGTGATTGTTTCATCAAGAATTACAATCTTACATAATTAGTTACTTCGTGATTCTCTATGCATCGATCACCAGTCTTTTTCTTTATTACTATTGTTCGCCCCTCACTTTTTTTTTCTTTGCGCATCGGTAATGACTATCATTTTTTTCTGATTACAGGAGGCTTATCCGGTCAGACCTAAAGCCTTAAACTACATCAACCTCTCTCCCGCCTTTGGAACAGTACTCGCATTACTGAAATCTTTTTTGAAAGAAAAAATAAAAAAAAGGGTAAGATAACGTAACTTAACTACCGTAAAACGTACCATCGTTGCGAAACAAGATAAAATTGACTGATATTGTACAAATACAACTTTGGGAAAGAGAAAGAATCAGTGTGGCAAAATGTTCGTTTCACCGAATTTTGAGGGTGGTAAATTGGTCCCTTTCAACTAAAGTCTTCTATTTTTAAGGTGACCACGGCGAGCTTGCTCGCTTGCTTGTTTCCAGGTCGGGGGGCAGGGAAGTTGTAGTCAGGTTCGACACGCCCCCCTCTCAGGGTGAACATACAAATAATTATGCTGAATTAGTGTCTCATCCTTTCTTTGTTCACTCAGAGAGCAACCGCAAGCAGTTCTTGTGTGAAAACTTTATTTTGATTTATGTACGGTGCGCAACCCTACAGCTTTACCGGCACATCATCACATTTAAGTTTTCGAGTTATTTCATACTCATGTAATAAATGGAGTAGTAAGATCAAGTACTGTACCCAACCTACCCGTAATTAATTGTTTTATTGTCAATTCCAGTAACTTTCCAGAAACTGTATTTTAGTACCCGTTTTAATTAATTAGGATGCCCATTGCCGTTGAATGAAGGGTATGTCCACTACTTTTGGTGCTTGAAAGATCAGTGGAAAAGTCTCGTAACACAAGGATAGAAGCTTGCAACTTCAGAATTTTGTTCAACCGCGCATTCCAAAACTACAACATGCCACTGGCGGATAAGGGCAAGGTGCAAATGAAGCTATTCCCCCTCACTCCATAGGAGTAACGAAAGGGGGGAATTAGGGAGGGGGAGGAAAAAAAAAGCACGGAGGGAAAAACGAGGAAAGGGTAAGGAGGAGAGCAAAATAATTGACTAATAATAATCAGAGTGAAATATTTTACTTTATCTTTTATTTTTTCAAAATAAAAATAAGAAAAGTAGGCAAATCTTCAAATATTCCCCCCCCCCTTCAGCTGCTCCTGGTTCCGCCACTTTCGCATGCTGAAAAACCAAGTTTCTACAAGTTCTTGTTCCGATTCTGCAAGGTAACAAAGTATCATTTTCCTAATTGTTTGACGAGTTTATTTGTAATACCGGTACGCATTTTATTGTAGTATATTCCGGGGCGGATACATATTGAGAGCCAGACAACATGATGCAAACCGAACGTTCGCGGGGAGCATTGTAGGTTTGCTTCCAGTTTCATTTTTTGCTATTCCTGTCTTCCTCCTCAGATTATTATCCATTCGGACACTGAATCTCTTCATTCTCAAGTACCAAGGCGGTGCCTTCCTGCGGAATATGGTGGCGATGCTGGTACCGTAGACGAAATAATAGCGGCGTGGAAATCCAGAGTTCTGTCAGCAAGGGACTGGCTCATCGCAGATGAGGTACACCGAACGAACGAATCTCTAAGGCCGTCGGGTCGGAAATCCAAACTAGCTATTTCCGATGATCAACAAGTTCAGGGATCTTTCCGGTCACTCAACGTAGATTGACAGCTTGTATAAATAAAGTAATGTCTAGAGATAAGTCCTGTATACTTGACAACGATGAAGCGAAATAAAATGAAAAAAATATATATCCAAAGATAGGATGATACAGACTTGCTTGGTGCTCTTTCAGGGGATGAGGTATTTCAGCAGAAAGTTTGGACCATGACAAACCGCCGCCATCTTTGATTTTGAAAATGCGAACAATTTGATTTACTTGTAGGTTTAACTCTGGATCCGTTGGATCTTTCCTATTAGTTTTATACGCTTTGCATATCGTATGACGAAGTTTTAATCGTCATAAACCTCCCGAAAATCGCATTCCTTCAAAATTTGTGTCTAGCAGACCACCCTGATCAGCAGGTGAGCCTCAAAGTTGTCTGCTGGACACATATTTTGAGGAATGCGATTATCTAGACGTTTATGACGGTTAAAACTTTCTAAGTGTTACGGAAAAACTCTAAAACTTCTACGAGTACAGATTAGAAGAATGGATAACGGGCAAAAATTGCGAGAAAAGCAAATAATTCAATTTTCCAAATTAAAGACGGTAGTGGTTTCTTATGGTTCGTTTCTGCTGAAATATCCCATTACTCAGGCGCTGTCTATAACTTGCTCGTTTCAAAAGGGACGTGCTATGAGGCTTTTTCTGTGGCGCGACCCGCGCCAACATTTTTCGGGGGATGTAACTTACTGATGCCCTTATTGAGTAGTGTCGTGAGGTGTGAAACTGTGACGAAAAGGGAAAGGAGAAAAGAAAGAAAGGAGTGAAAAGAGAAGGAAGATGGTCATATGCCAACACATGTTATAATAAAACCCTATTTACAATAATTTTAGGACGGTTTCGGTGTCCGTATTCCATATCGGTCCAACGTAGGGTGGTGGTGCATTTGGGAAGATGGTTCAAAAGCACATTTTTATGAAAGAAAGATGTTATGGTACTACCAGTGCCTTCGGGTTCTCTCGCGCGAGATGGGTTCCGCACGCCCCGTGCGTTTCAGCATTTTCTCACAGACGGCCATCCGTCTGTGAGAAAACACATAGGCATGATTCGAGCCATCCATCACAGGCCAGGCCTACATCTACTACTGTCCATCTGTACATCTACCGATGTCCGAGCCGATTCATCGCACAGGTTTCGAATTTCCGCGTATTTCCATTGAGGGGGAACGCAACCGCGCTTCAGCGAACATCGCCCGGTTGACCACGGGACCTCCGCAAGTAGCCCCATCACCACCACCGCGAGGTCCACCATCCATCACTGCGGTTCAGCCTAAGGTTACCTGAGTTCAGCGCACTTACGACGACCTCGCAAGGACCATTTGAGCTCCCTCACCGACAACTAGCGGTTGTCAACAAGCAAGTGAAGATCAACCCTCCGCTGCCAACCACCATCCTCGCGGGTTGATGAGTGCAGAATTTCCCGGGGCAATGAGGACCAAGTGTTGAGTCATCATCCAGGGCAGGAAACCCTACGAGACCACCGACTCACGTCGCGGGGAGCGAATACGCGAAAATGACATTCAACAACCCCGTTCTCAGGCAGTTTCGAAGAGGGGTCAGAGCCCGAGGATACGGATAGACCTCGTCAAGAGGTAATAACTGGCGGAAATTCTGTACATCGGATGACAGTATAACAACCGGATAAGAAGGATAACAGCCAGATAAAAAGGATAACAACCGGAGGGCAACAGCCGGATAACAAAAGAATTACAGCTTTGTAATGAAGGATAACAGCAGAATATTTAAGGATCACAGCAGGATATCAAGACAACATCCGGATAACAAAGGATAATCGACGGATAACAAGGACAACAGCCGGTTAACAAGGGTAGCGGCCGGATAACAGGGATGACAGTCGGATACAAGGGTAACGGCCAGATAACAAAGATAATAGACGGATAAAAATGATAACGACCGGATGATAATGATAACAGCTGGATAACACAGCTGCGTGTTCACCTGATAACATGAGTTATTACCCCTTGGAACTCGTCGCAGCAACGACAGGGGCCGTCCAGATCATCACCGCTCGGACTTCTCTTCGGAACTGCCCGAACGGGGTAGAAGAATCGTTTTCGCGTATTCACTCCCAGCGACGTGCGCCCGGTGTCTCGTAAGGACTCCTCCCCTCGACGATTCAACTCTTGGTCCTCATTGCCCCGGGAAAGTGTGCGCTCATCAACCCGCGCGGATGGTAATGTGGCGGCTGGCAGCGGAGGTTCGATGTTCACTTGCCTGCTGTCAGCGTCTAGTTGTCGGCGAATGATATTATTACCCCTACATATGAGGGGTAACAAATCCGAGGGTAACTGTATCCGGTGACACATGTCATCGTGGGAGGGTTGCCGCTTCAATTTAGAAACTTGTGAGTGGTAAAGCACTGCATTGGATGAAATTATGTTCACGATACACCAAGTGTTCATTTGCTGCTGGCATTTCTTTATTAGTGTAAAAGTCAAACCACGCACTTACACCAAGTTAACAATGTATTTAAAAAAACAACAATGTATTTTTTTAGAAAAGCTGAGAAACACTAATTTAAAATTGAACACATTTTCGGTTCGCCATCATGATTATTTTAATACGACGCCGTGGATTGAGACTTTTATTTCGGTAATACCGGTTTGTAAAAGAAAAAACAAAAAGCGCGAGACAATTTAAAAAATATGCCGGGAAATAACGTTACCAAGCACTTTTTTCCACGAAGACATTGAAACAATCAATAACAAAAATTACGTGGACGGCGGATTCCTTTTGAGTACAGAATACAAAAAGAACAACGTCGCTCAACTAAAACTATGAAGTACAAAAACGTAGGCCTACCGTACACTGATGCAACAAAGAAGCACTGAGATTATAGAATGTAGCTGGAAGAATCCAAATCAAAGGGATTACTATGGAAAGACACAAGCAGAGCAGACCCTTTGAGTAATGGTTAGTGTACGAATTGAAAAAAAAAGAAGAAGAAGAAAAACTTACAATAGTGGAGTACCAGAACTGTCCCCGTTTGTTTGGAAACTTTCAGGACTTCAAGATAGCGTTATGGAAAGATACCCAAGCCCAAAACTTGCTGCCGAAATTTATTTTAACTACCTTAAAAATAAAGCTCAAAATTCTACAAAAACTGTTTTTTTCTCGAAATAATTTAATACTAGTAGATTTTTTTGTTGTTGAACTCCAAAAAGTAGCGGTTAATGAGGTAATAAAATTTTTGAGGTTTTTGCGATATTTCCAACCGTTTTTAAAATATATAGAAATTTCCGGATTTTCATATTTTCATTATTGCTCAATTTTTAACGTAATCTTTAGGGTAAGCTAGTAAAAATAAATTTCGGCGGCAAGTTTAGGGCTTGAGTATTTCTCCATACCACAATCTTGATGTCCAGAAACGTTCAAGAAAATCGTAGGTGTCAATGACGGTACGCCTTGTTAGCCAATGTTTCTCTACTTGAGACCTAACAGGCCAGAGAGTTTTTCAACTCGAAGTCCAGACAACTTCTTGGTGAATAAATCGGCGAGATTTTCCTCGGATCTGACATATTTAAAACACATTCGCTCCTGCTTGACACACTCCTGGACATACTTCAGTTTGGCTCTGAAATGCTTTGACCTGTCTGAGGTACAGTTCCCCATTGCAAGTGCAATTGCTCCCTGATTGTCAGCATAAATTTCAGTCGGAATAGGCAACATATCTGCTACCCCTATTTCTTCGAAAAAATCCTGGAGCCAAACAACCTCTTTTGCCACTTCATACATAGCTAAGTACTCAGCATGAGTGGTGGATGTTGCCACCGTATCTTGCTTTTTGCTTCTCCAGATGACTGCCCCCCCACACATTACTATGGCATATCCACTGTATGACTTAGCGTCATTCTCGTTTGCCCAGTCAGCATCACAATAAACTTTCACTGTTTTATCTTCTTTGAAATAACGTAAGACATAATCTACAGTTCCTCTGAGGTATCTAAGGATACGCTTCACTCTACACCACTCCTCTAGACTAGGATTCTCTATAGACTGACTAACCTTGCAAACAGCGTTAAAAATATCTGGCCTTGTACAATTTGCGATACAGTTTAATGCCCCTATTGCGCTCATGTATAAGGTTTTACTAAATCGCTCATCTTTGTCAGATATTTCGTCCCCTTTCGCAGATATTTCGACCTTTTTCGGAGACATTTCGTCTGCTTTGGGAGGAATCACAGTTGTCTGAACGGAGGGAGTTACAACACTTTGGCACTCACTTATTTCAAAGTTTTCCAAAACAGACTTAATATAATCCGTATGACTTATCATCACAACATCTCGAACATCTCTGATTATACTGACAGACGTCGATTTTGAAGCACTTCCAAGATCTTTCAACTCCATTAATTTTCCAATATTTTCTTTGAACTCAGACAGAGCTGACTTTAGGCCAATCCCCAAAAAATCATCAACATAAAATGCAAATATGGCATTTTCACCTACAAAAACACATGGATCGCTCACTGATTGCTTTAGCCCACACTCTTCCAGACATTTTTTCAAATAACAATACCAGTTTCTACCATATTGTTTCAATCCGTACACACTTTTGTTGAGCTTATACACATAATGATCGCGACTGTATCCCTCCTCTTCTATCCCTGGTGCCTGCTCCATGAAGACCGTTTCTTCCAACGGGCTATTTAGAAAGGCTCCTAGGACGTCATACTGCTCAATCTCCCAATCTTTCTGAACGGCAATAGCTAGTAACAGTCTAAGAGTCTTTTTTGAAGCAGCGGGACTAAAAAACTCGTTGAAATGTATTCCCAAAACCGGGTTATTAGCCTGAGCGACAAGTCGTGCTTCAAACCTCGGCTCTTGGCCCACCCCGTCTTTCACGTTTAAGACCCATTCGCTCCCGAGAACGTTTTGACATACCGGTCGTTCGATAAGCTCGAAGGTCCCGAGCTCCTTCATTTTACGTATCTCTTCCTCCATAGCCTGACGCCAATTGCGTGGAAACTGCAGGGCGTCTTCTTCATTTTTCTGAACAGCCCCACCATCGGCGGGCGATGTACTTGCCTTGCGGCAGCGCAGCTCTGCGGGAGCCCTCTCCCTCAGCGATCTGTTGTGCGGGCCCGTCTTTCCGTCACCCGCTAAAAGGTCGGCGACGACGACCGCATTCGCGGGCTTTTCGCTTGGAACTCGGCGGATGACGTCCTCCACATAAGCCTCCCTTGGAACGATGACGTCCACCGGGGCATCGCTCTCCTCAGCGGCATTGGCGGTAACATCCCCTAGACCAGTGAGCTCCCCCTGCTCAGCGTTAACGGCGACGTCCACCGGCGATTTGGCCTCCTCAGCAGCGCTGTCGATAATGCCCCCCTGAACAGTGCCCTCCCCTGACGCGTTTTCCTGAGCCTTCAATGCCTCGTGCTGTGAGAAGTTTGTCGTTTTGTCGAAAAAGTCCCCAGAAAGCGGAGTCTCCTTTACTTCCTCAACAGCGGGCTCCTGGCTTTGTAAATCATGTTGAAGAGTTCTCATGAAATGTTCATACTTCGGCTTAGGAAGACTAATAATAAGGCACCCTGCTTGCATATCCACTTTCACTGTCACGCCACATTTCTTCATTTTCTCGCAGTAAACAGCAATCTTTCCGGTGTATTCTTGAGCACTCTCCGCACACAGCGCGAGCTCTCTAAAGAAACCGGTTACTTCCGCACCACCATAGACACTGTGCAGCTCCTTAAGTTTGTCTGAAATTTCTTTTGCTGATTCACACTCACCTATGTCACCAAGGAAAGCCTTGTCGACACTAGCGAGTAGGATCCCTCGAGCTCGACGATCCAATTCCTCCCTTCTTTTTCTCTCCTTCTCGTTTTGTGGTTCCCCTGTAAAGCCGATGACCGCTTCCCAACATCCGAAGTGCAAACAGGCAGCCGTGACTGTGATCCACCACTCGTGGTAATTTTCCCCAGTAAACATGGGGACACGTGCTCTATTTTCTTCTACCGCTGTCTGATACATTTTCGCCGCCTCAAATTAAATCCCAACGGAACTCGCCTAAAAGTTCAAACCCGAGGCAGCCACGTTACGGTTAACCTTAACCTAAAAAGTCAGTCAAAATAGTAGACCTAATGATATTTCACAATCGCTGGCATGCCATATAATTTAGTGGCGTGGTTACGCAAAACGAAATATTTATCAAATATGCTTGAAAAAGAAATGGAAGGCCCTTCTCCGATAACGACACATCCTTTTAAACATATATTTAACACAACTGAGACACTATTTCATCTTGATCCGTCATGTCTCTTTCTGAAGTTCGACTCGACTGGTTCGGCCGGGTTCGGCAATCTCTGGGTTCGGCTGCTCTCTCTAAGAAGTAATTTGGGAGTCCGCACCCGGTGCACTTTGGAATGCTTTTTACACATCAATCTTTGAACTTCAGAGGACCTTCGCCAGATGGCGGGTAGGTTAAAGATAGTTTCCCGAATAGCAGAGATTTTAAGTTCTTAATAGTCACAGAAGCGCAAGATATAAATGGAGGCCAACATTTTATTATGAGGCCCTCTTTTAAACGTGCACATTCCTGAGGTGTTTTACAAATAGCCTTTACACCCCCTACCGCCTGTCCCGCTTTCTAGCGGTGAGAAAAAGAAGCTTCCTTGTATGAATCTTTCTTCACTAAAGATCTCTATTTCTCCACCCATTTTAGCCGCTTCATGTCCAACGAAATTCAACGCTTAAGTTGAATCTGATTTGTGTATTTGCTTTCGAATGGTTATTTTGTATTTTTAATGCATCAATGATGGATTAATTGAAGACTGAAGAGTTTGAGTCAAAGACGGTTGAGTACCTTTCAGGCTCTCTTTGTCCGTGTGTGTAGTTTCTCGATTGAACTTTTTTTCCCATTTCCCATAATTTGAGGCGAGTTTGAATCATGGGCAATGCGGTCCTGAAACGCGTCTCGAACGACAAATAACAACATTTTGCGAGCAAAAGAAGGGTGAAAGTTACATGAGAAAGCTTTCATCTTTCGCCGCCAGGTGGCGGGGCCGGATATGCGAAAATGGCCCTCTATAAGTTTGCCGAATTTGCTGTAGTACTACAAGGAGAAGAGAGAAGAGGTTATAACAGCAACAACAGCGGGTGACAGTCAACATTCCGCTTGATATTTCGTGGATAAGATTTTGCTTTTCTGTAATTGATCGAATCTAGAGTCCTCATCGAATCAAGGCCTTGGATCGAATTTTCAGAATATATTGTTTTAATTGCTGCTGATCCGGTTTTTAGAATGCTGATCAAAGTGAAGGTAAATTTCGGATAGTCACCAATCTTGTGCGAAATTTGTCATTTGTTGTTTAGTTCAAATTTTTCTTTGTTTAGACATCTTGGGGGCTGGTTAATAGGTCATGATTATTTGTGTAGCACGCCCCGACGTTTTTAATTTTTTTTTACTCCATGAAATTTATAGCAATACATGACCTAACCTAGCTCGTAGGAGATAGATGTCTCGAACCTCAGCCGGTTTGCTTGCTTAGATATACTTTGCCGTGACTTGACTTTTTAATGAGGTAACTGGCATTACTCATTGGATTTATTTTTCACGTCTGGGTCATGTTTCTAATGTTACATCAATATTACATCGCAATGGTGAACAAGTCCTCATCCACACCTGCCGACCCCGGTTCATTTGAGACTACCACCTGAATTTAAGCATATTAATAAGAGGAGGAAAAGAAACTAACAAGGAAAGCCCTCTACATACCTCTCTGTGGCCCAGAGCATCCTAATTTTCTCTTAAAA
>Ga0058701_10001184_pt1 | contig 18196 bp, 11 predicted proteins | sample AgamicOrMae_FD_97039 | JGI IMG/M metagenome (GOLD analysis project Ga0058701, IMG submission 97039) | Agave microbial communities from Guanajuato, Mexico - Or.Ma.e | ecosystem: Host-associated > Plants > Phyllosphere > Phylloplane/Leaf | place: Guanajuato, Mexico | collected 2012-06-04
AATGCTGGGATAGACCCTAGTTTTTCCACAGACCTAAAGTTGAAGTCCTCCCTTAAAAATGACGATGCCGAAACCTAATTTTAGGTAATATGGACAAATAAAGATCAATCAATCAATCAATCACTTCTTCAGAACTGGTGGTAACCCCTTGAACTTGTTATTGTAATATCTTATCTGGGAGTCGGGCGCCTCTCTCATCGCCGATTAAGTTTCCGAAAAATACAGTTTTACTTAATTGCGTATCGACAAAGTGATCGGCCACACGAATTTTCCGGTTCACGAAACAAACCACAACAACGTTATCTGCCACTCGTTTAATTTTTTCGAAAGATTATCCCCGGCGATGAACGGTCGTTTCAGTAGCTACTAACAAACTCCGGCGCAGCAAAGTCATCGAGAGCTGTCCAAACACCACCTGCCTGAAAGTCGTTGCAAGTTCAATCTATATATATCCTCCTAATTATTTTACAAGCTACATTACACCCCAATTTACAAAGATACACCTTGAAGATGATGAATATGGCACAAGGACTCTTCTTCAGGGCATCTGAAAACATGGCGCTACGCTCTCTAGCGGAAAAGCGCGATCACTTGTTCCGTTACATTCTAAGAATGTTAATTTGAGACGAAAAATTTCATTTACTAATGTTCTTCCATTTAGCCACGTTGGTAAAGCATCATTCTATCGAACACCGGTAGTCGACTACGTCCGGTTTACGGGAGCAATTGTTGCTACACCCGAGTTTCCAAATTTAGCTCGCTTTTCGCTGCAATGACTATGTGGCAAAGAGCATTGTTGCTGCTGAATTGTTGTTATTGCTGTTCTATCCTCTTCTTCGGTGCGGCCATTGTGGAGTTTTCGTCGATCGTTGTTGCTCTTGTTGTGAGTTTAGCCGTGCTCCCGACTCGAATTGTTGTATGTCAATAAAGAGAATGGAATGGGTTTCTTTTTGTGGGCTTTTACTCTTCATTTCTCTCCCTCTCAATTATCATTTCCCTCCCTTTCACCGCTGGCTATGGCCGCTACTCTTATTTATTCCAACAATGTCCCTTCTCTGCTCGAGTAATGCGACTGAAAAAGTCTTGGGAGGAACACCGGCTCGAAGAGGGTGGCCTTTTGTTAACTTTGGGCGGACCGAACAGTTTGCTCAACAGTGCCCTCTGCAGGCCTTTTGTTTCAACAGAATCTCGGGATTGCTTCGTCTAACCTCTCCGACACGTCTCGCCCGCGTCTGCCCGATAGTAAGTAACTCCCCCTCAAAACATTTCGTTTCGGTGAGATATTTCGTTGGAAGAAGGAAGAGGATTCAGAAAACAACTTACACCATCCCCATGTTAAACTTGCTGCCATTTCATCTCGAGATTTTTACGTCATCTGCTCGATAGAATTTTGGAAACCTTAACAAAAACTACTGATCAAAACCGAAGTCGATTATTCCTTCAAAGTAATAATAACCTCGAAAATCCCCGAGTTGGAAATTTTATATTTTTTTAACGTCCAACTCGCTATCCCAAATATCTCTTGAGGGGGAGGGGGTAGATATTTGAGACCAGATGCATTTAACCAGCTACCCCATATTCGAAATCCTCGTTTTAACTATCATTTACAAATGTCCCCCCCCCCCGCTCGCACCCATCGGGAGAGGAGGGGTAGAACTTTTTAAGGTAATAGTAAGATCGGCACGCAAAGCCAGCAACCTGCTCGAAAATCCCCAGTGCTAGAGGGTACATCATCTCTATCATATTTACTTCCATAAGTATGATTTATTACCTCCTGTTGCGAACGACGGAAGTCAAGTTGTTAACAGGAAAAGCCGTATCAATCGTCTGTTTTGTTGCGAACTGCGTTCGCCACTGTAGTTAATAGTTGAAGCCAGCCCACGCGTTCTCAAACCTATTCGAGAGGCTTCGATCTTAGGTCGGAATTAAGAAGCTCCACTTTTGATATCCGATTTCCTCATTTAATTAAGTTGAAATATAGATTGATTATGCAATAAGCGAGAAAACAATCTTCAGAAGGAGTTCACGTACACACTTATCATGCAATTTACTCCGCTATAAAATGAGCGCGTGTATAACTCAGTAATTCGTACGAGGCCTGCCGTACTTTGAATCTGAAAGGCAGCAGATGACATACTACAGAACATGAGACGACTAAAGTTGTTACCAGATTTCACGTCAATCTTTAACGCGCTATTTAATATGTAGAAAAACCTATAATTATTTTTATTATTATAATTATTACTTATTCAATTTTTTTTTGCTTACAGTTCTCTTGAGATGAGCAAAATCCCAAACATATCCGACATGCTGGATTTATCAGTAGTGGTTCTAAAGTTAATCTCAGTTAAAATTTAGAAAATTGCTTAATCCAGTAACACTGAAAATCCAATCTTCAGCCTTGACGATTCCTCCCTCTGTTTTTCTCACCCTGCAAAATATCTTGTCGCTGAGCAAAAATATGAAACTAGGGTACGATGATTATTGTGAACACTTCTACAACGTACGGAATCGTTGACCACGGTGAGGCCGGATCGGGTAAGGGGTGGGGGGGGCTTCTGTCCCAAACCATTGTGTCCAAAATTGAATGTATGTCGTCGCTCAAACTGCGTGAGACAAGTCTGAAAAAAGAAAGAGTTTGGCTTCTGTCCACTCATATTAAGGTAGTCGACTCGACCTCGGTCAGCAATCAGAATCGCTTCAAATTTCTGTGGCATGCTCTTCAGGTCACGCCGAGTCAATTTCTCCAAGAAAACCCACTGTCACCGAACTACATTGCAAAATAAACATCAGTAAATGAATCATACATTGTTCTTTTGGAAAAACGCACATACTGGCTTTTTTATTTTTATTTAGGTTTACGCTATGTCTGATTAAAATTTTCTTCAAAACAAAAAATAAATAAATAAGTAAATGTAGGCTTCACCGACCAAATAACGACAATAACTTGCATTTTCCCCCATTGAAATACATTGTTTTACCCCTTCACCAGAAGAGTATTCTTAACAAGTTTTACTTTAGACAACATTCAGCCCATTAATAACTTAAACCCTCGTAGAAAGGACCCACCTATAGCTGTTTCTGGATCCGTTTGTGATGAGTAGCACAATTCTTTGCCTTACATGCAGAGGTTGGAAAGACGAAGCGTGCCCCGAACCGAGTGTGTTTGACCAAGCGTGTTTGACCAGGCAAAGGATCGCCATCGTCAGTGTAGTCGTTGCGCAGTATTTCTAAGAACTTCGATTGGCTAACGAAGTTCCCGCTCGCTTCTGAAATTAACCCATCCACATGCTCGGTCGAAAGGCGCGCGGCTCTCATCTAACAAGAAGTTCAACGGGTAAATCGCCTTCCCGTCGCATAGATACGAGATCACTTCGCAGATTCTAGCGAAGAAGAACTTGCAGCGGAATCCGGCTGCGTTTCGGTATTGCCAATATGCCTAAGGCTTTATCAAGCAAAAACCGTATATATTCATGATGTTGACTAGGATCTTATCTTTTCACATGTTCATCTCTTGGAAACCATGGAAGTAAACTATGGTCAATCTCACTCGAATGAATATTCTATGGAGGACTGGGTATCTAGACTAACATAAAATACATCGACGCCTTCTCGGGTTGTCTGCATCGCTATACATTGTGTTTTGGCTGCTGACAGAGGTCGGTGATATTATTTTTGAGAGCGAAGACAGTACTTTCCGTTTGTATATATTCCAAACCCCAAATGTAAATCCTGAACCTTTTATCATGAACTAAATTAATCTGAGCCTTCACGTCGATGCGAGCAGCCAAAAACCAGCGCAAAGAGGTTTAGCTAGACGATCCAAGATAACATCAGTTTGTTTCGGGAAAAAATACTATTTTGTCGGGCATCGACTTAGTATATTGCAGTATTTTTTTATAAACACAGGTATCTTCGCATTCAGAGCTACTGGACTACTTCTCTCTGTGTCAATATGTGCTACACTTAGTACAGGAAATCATTACTTAACTGACTTTTCGCTCTTCTTCAGAAGTGATTTATTATCGACATTCAGACCACGTTTCTCCTACATATTCAAATTCCGACAAAATCCCAGAATTGGCCTAAGGTGCGGCTAATAATTGATAAGCGCCCCTTTATACTTGAAATAAAACCGCCACAAAACCTCTGGCGCTTCCGTCCTATAAGTAAGTGTTTGTGTTTAAAGTCGCACGATAAAACCAACTCAATTTGCATAGAACGAGAAAAGGCTTTCACGCTTTATCCACTTGCTGCGCAGCGGTCGGAGAAATCAGTTTACACAAACAACGCGGTTTTGCTCTAACGAGAAATTCAGTATTTTGTTGCAGTTGAAATCGAGTCAAATGACCGCAGGCGGGCCACTGTAAATCCCAGAGCCATCTTGTCAGTTGATAGTTATCACCCCTTCGGACTAAAGTTTGTACAGCCGCATTAGCCTTTTCTGTTACTCGGTACAGAGGGTACCCATTGTGCATGAGCAACGACAAACATGCCAAAATCGTATTTCGCGCTATGCCATGAACATGAAAATTCTCACGGCAGGATAACATCTTAAAAGGTTTTTGTATTATTATTATTAATTTGTAGAAAGAGTTTCAGACTACTCCGAATGACATCTGTGTTCGCACGATATGTATGTTGTACCATATCTGGAAAAAAAATTGCAAGTGTAGACGCTGATGACTATCTACGCAAAGTCATTCGTTAAGAGCTCGACGTATGAATCTGGCAAAGAAAGGGGAAATGTCATCGTTATTTGAAATACACAGTTCGTTAAGAGTTTGTGGTATGCAAAGATCAACAAGAACGTCTTGATTGGGAAATAAGCGCTAACTTTCCAGTGACAATCGTCACAAAGTGGCACCCGCATCATCCGAACCTTTTCTTCATCCGTTTGATGCATTATGCGAACGGTAAAATATCGCCTAGCAGCGCCCCCTTCACTCCAGCGCGAATAATCACAAGACTAATTGAAACTACACGAAATAGCACGAATGTGTCTGACGGAGCGCTTTAAAACTTGCTATTCTAATGACCGACTCGTCTTACTGCCGTGTTTATATATTTTTAATCGATCTTTACCTTTCCCTACCTAGCTTCCATTTTTGAGGTAGATAAAATGAGTATAGCGCTCAACGCGGACGACGTCCGTTAGCCAACAGGTATCACAGCCGAAATCATGGGATATACAGGGAAAAGTTAAAGAGAAGAAATGAAGTTCCTTATGTGGAGATGTGAATAGGAACGTTATTACATCCAAATGCAACACGCGGGTCAGCACTTAGGGGCGTGAATATATTAACGTTTAAAAACAAAATAAGGGGCATGTGTCCTGAAATGTTTTTAGACCTAACAGCGGTGTCCGTCCGTAGCTCTATATTACATCTCATTTTTTGAATTACTCAAATTTATGATAATGTATTGTATTTGCTTGCTAGTCGTCAATCGGAAACGATGCCGAGTCGATTTCACGAATTGAAGAATTCAAGCCGATCCGTGGGCCTATCCTTGGAAATATGGCCTCAACGCATACCGACACACATACCAATGCATACGAAACGATAAGCCCATCTTCCGGATGGAGGCGGCCTGAAAAGAGCTCTCTCAAGTCTGCGCATGAAATCCAGTAAACCAATGATAAAGCTTTTCAACGGCCATAAAACGTTGTAGCTATATTACGCTCATCTCGGCAAAAGGTTTGCTCAGTGATGCAGATATCGTTACAGGGAAGTTTGCACTCGGAACAACGTGCAGAATCCGTTTCCAGGTGTGTTCAACAGCAGAACCGTCGCATTTCCTAATGATGTAGAGAGAAGGCGGAGCTGGAAGCTCACTTGCTGCCAGAGGGGTTGTAGAATACCCTAATTATCCTGTTTAACCGGTGTAAAAGCATTTACCAACCAAGTGTACCTTTTTTCGCATAGACTTTACCTAATGAAGTCCCTTGTTAGATTAATCATCTCGCTTAGAGGGCTGTAATTCCAAAATTGACACTTACACGCCTCAACGATTAGAAGAGCGCCGAATGTGTGAGTTAGGTGTGCTCGCCCTATACCGGGTCGGATGATCCGGTTTGGTTCAGGGAGGGAAAAAAAATCAAGTAGGCGGTGTTAAACTATGATATTTTCAAAATACAAAACTACGTGCGGAACCTTCAATGTAAGATGTTTGCTTCATCGTCCGTGTTTTTCTGTTCTGTTTTTAATGCATTGCAAAGTAGAAATAAATGGATCCTTTCAAAACACCCTAAATCTGAAACAATGAAAAGTCACTATTGCCCCGACAAAATTACTCCACTGATTTCATTCAGTGGAGCAATTTTGTTGGGGAAACAGTGAATTTTCACTGAATCCCGGTGACTTTCACTGTTTCAGATTTAGAGTAAACGAGTCTTGAAGTTTTGACTGAGTATATTTTCGAGCAGCTGAATTGTTCTTAAGTATTATACTAACAATAAGATTATACGTGCAACCGCAATACACTAAAAGCTTTAAAATTGCCAACATTCATCATATGACAGTGAAGAGAATTCCTTTTCTTACAGTTGGCAGACGGAGACAGTCGCACTCTGATTGAAAGAATATGTAATTTTTGGCAGCTCTGACTTGTCTAGGTCCATCCTACATCGGTTCCGGATAAGGAGGTAAAACTATAACAAATTATGTCTTGTTTGAGTTTCATTCAACGTAGCCTAAACGTATCATGAAGGAATTAGCGAGATTTTGACATCGATATAGCAACAGATCGATCGACGTGTTAATATGAAGAGTGATATTCGCTCTTATTCAAAATAGGTTCAAATGACACTGGGACATCTGTTATCTATTAAAATGCGTTTTTTCTTCTTTTTTTTGTAACCAATGCATACGTACCGTACCTACACGTGATTCAATTCCCCTGCATTCAAAGAAGATACTTAAGGAATGACGTCTTGGATGACAATCACATATCACGATAAAACTGAATGTTCTGCTTCTTATATTCTCTCTTTTGTTGTACCGTTGGAAGAGGGTCAGATTCAAAACTAGGCATTGATTAAAATGAAGTTAAGTGCAGCGAGTTGAGAAAAACATCTGGATTGATCGCGGGGTAGCAGATCTACTGTAGACGGTCGCCTGAATCCCCTGAGGCTAAGCGCGTAATCCATAAACTCAATTTTTTTTTCAAACAAGTGATTTTAAACAAGATCTAAATGTTAAGTGTCTTACAAGAATGTTCACTGACCGGTATTATCACTATGTTTTGCTGGAGAATGTTTCTGCTTTTGCCTAAGAAATCGGAAAAGAACCGTTCAAGCCGCGCGCCCTACACCTCCTTCACTCTAGAGCAAACACTATGGAGACATTTTCTGGCATTGCAGTGATAACTCGGTTCAAAATACTTAGCCTTCTAGGCATAGTTCGCGCTAATACTCACGTCAAGTACTCGATTATCGTTCATGTAGAAGTTGGCTGACAGAACGACTACCTAAACTGTCTTTATCTGATCTCCATCTTCGAAAGCCGCGGTATTTTATATGCGATTTTTCGCCGATGCGACATCGGTTTGGCATTGTTACCACTTCACCACTTAACATCTCGGGTAGAAAAAGGGTTTAAGGCGATTACAAGTGCGAACCATCTAATTTCGGCGTCGCCGTCATTATATTCCAACTTTTAATGATCGCCGTTGAATTTGTCCTACATGCCACCATTGATGGCGGGGGAAAGTTGATTCTTGTCCGCCATGTTTTGCCCATTCTTTGCTTTTCAAACAGGAAACATCAGGAGCCTTGATTTACTCTCGTAACAATAACGAAATTCCGCGCAAACTTTGTGGGACTTACAAAAGCGATATGTTCTTCGGAGTTTTAAGCGACCACTGACGGGGAGCTTTTTAATCTAAAACCACTTTAAAACTCAGTTTATAAATTTGTGAGATGAACAGCGTTTATTTGAGTAAACCAACTGAATGACTGCCAACATATCTAGTTGTATTGATCGTACGTATCAGAGAACAATTACAGAAGACAAAGAAATAAAAGAAAGACAAGCTCGTCAAGATTTGAATGGTCTGAGGCCAAGTTACGTTAGGGCAAACGGAGGAACGGAGGGCAGGAGGAGGTAAGGAGACTAACCTTCTAGCGTGCGAATGTCCTAATGTTGTTGACGGATGGCACCATATGACGCTTAAGGAGTTTTCGCGGTAACCATTCAGGCACAGATCGTGAGATTATAGTTTATGGTACACATTTTTTTTTGTTGTGATTACGTCTTCTTCCGCAAGAGATGGAAGCGTCAGGCATAGGTGCCTTATCCTTGGAGTGATTTGATCGGCCCCAACAATCCCTTATTGAATCCCAACAGTTCGGTGAGCGGAGAAGAAGCCCGTTCATAGCGCACTTTTCAAATGGGTCTTCAGATTAAGTTTAGGTTTCGAAAATCGATTTGGATGATTCCAACATTTGCTACGGGAAAACGAAACCTTAATATTGAAGGAGGAAGCGAGAGGGTCACCATATCCCACTCAATCTAACCAAGAAAACAAAGGTATAGAAAAAAAAGAAAAGTTTTAAAAAAAGCGCAAAAATACGAACACCCATGAAATGCTCCACAGCTTACCTATACTGTACAGGCAAAAACAGAAAAAAAATGGCTGAATATCAATGATTGTGAAAGGTTACGAAAATCAGAACGCGGCCATTACAAGGATCTAAAATTGGCATCAGTACGGGTAGAAACAATAAAGAGTTAACAGTTCTGAACTTTGTTTTGAAGTATACGCTTACGGCTAGCTGTAGCAGCTCTTCGTGTCACGTTTTTGCCGCCACCCTGAACACGATCGAATAGTCAAAGCCAGTATTCTTCGATTGGGGGGTGGGAGATCATTCACGAAAAGAGGGAAATATAAAATATTCAGATACAATTTACTTTACTTCCATGTTCAATGTTTATCCTAATCTAGCTACTCAGATGATTTTTGTTATCATCGCATGAGCTGCTTCCGAAATCGGTACGGAAGATCCTGCCTAATATAAGTTTCGCACGGCGCGTCTGCTGATCATCAGATATATTTAAGCATTTTAGCTCTGGTGTCATGCTTGGGGTATCTGCATTTCAATTCCGAGGAGACTCGAAAGAGACACGCTGCTGCCCTCTGTTGTCCGAATTACGTATGTCTTGCCAGGAATACTCCTGCAGTACCACCATAGCCTCCGCATCAAGAGTATAGTCCTCAATGTGCGCTTTGCAATTCAGCTAAGATTTCCTTCTCTGTCCAGTGTCTGATTAAAATTACCTAACTAGTTTTTGCGACAACAATTAACTCATCTTAAGATACGACTCAGGTACCATCAGTCAATAAAGTATTGCGCGCTCCAATTTTTTTGCACCTCCGTAACTTTGAAACAGAGAGATATACGCAAGAAAAGCACCAAATAAAATCGTTCGATCTTTAAGAGATCTATGAATTTGATTTAGGCTTTTTTGTCGAATCTCGCTTCGTTCCAAAGTTACGGAAGTTTAAAAAAATTGGAGCGCGCAATACAAAATTGACTGATGGTACCATAAACAACAAAGAACATAGAAAAATAGCCTACATTTTAAGTGTTACTTCAGCAGTCGACAAAATTATCCGATTTCATTACTTTTTACAATTTTATGATGCATCGAATGAACAGTAACAAGGTTCTCTAAGTTTAAGGTCAAAGTATAAACTAGCGCACATTACAAGACTAGCAAATATGTTGACTTGCTCCTCCGAAACTTCAAGTATTGGTTACTGTGCGTTATCGTCGACATTATATACATGTCCCAATGGAACAGGGAACGTAAGTTTAATGATGATTTAATATAAGTTCAATGGTTTTTCTTTATATGGCCATTTATAACCATTGCTTACCGTACATCTATTGAGCATGAGCATACAGGTTGAGTGTTCAGTATTTTGAAGCCATATACAGTATGTTCCATACTTTGTTAGTATTTGGTCCAGATATGATTTGTAGGCCTATTTACTTAATCCTTGGAAAAAAAATACATAGATTAAGCCACAGAAAAAAATACTCAATGCACAATTTATGTTAAACCGATGGTCATATACGGTAATGCGAATATTTTCAATCAATAGTACTTTTGATTGAATACAAAATTTTGTGTGTAAAACAATATTGAATATCTTCAATATTTGGCGATTTCATGGAATTCGTTTATAACTGGGTTTCCGACTCAAGAACTGAGGGGATTATCACGATTATTAGTCCTGCTGTACCCGCTCAAAGAATCACAGTGGTTGCAATAAGATGAAAAGAATGTTGAAATAGCTACACAAATCCAGCTTAAGGGACTAACTTCTAATAGTAAAAAATAAAAAGAAGACATTCTTTGGCACTTTCAACATTAACTGTAAGCTCGCGGTCAGTTTAATTAATTGCATCGTGCGATCCGCTGCTTCAACACTCTCTTCCTTAAAATTTAGGTTAAAATTAAGGAGCTGACTTTTGCCTGAAACAGATCAGATTTTCTGATTATTTTCGCACTGAAGCAACTCAGAAACATGTCTTACCGTCAAAGAGAAAAGGATTTAATGGAGGAAAAAGTGGAGACTTTACAGTAATCATCAATAACTAAACCTACGCAACTGATCCATTTTAACAATGTCCAGAAAGTGTTTTAAATTTGAAGGAAAAAATGCCAAGAAATAACTCTTGTCAGGTTTTGACTGCGGAAGGTTTTGAGGTTTATTAGGTGCGAGTGTAACTTTACACTAATACGTACTGGATGTTGTGCGAATATTTTACCTTTTCTTAACTTATTGCGGTCACTGAGAATGGCGCCAGCCAGCAGTTACCACCTGATGGCGCATATGGACTAGATGTCGCGCAAAAAAAAATCAAAAAAAAGTCGCATAGATGAAATTTTTGCAAACGAACATTACTAGGGAATTATCAAAGCAATTTACTAAATTTGACTAGAGAGCAGTGCTCCATTGTAGAAATGAAGTACCCGACTACGACCAGTAAAATAAATTTTCACAACTTGGAATATGCACTAATACTTCAGAAGATTGGTATCAATAAATAGCATTTCGCGTCATTATAAAATTTGGATCACTACGCTCACAGTACTTTCACACAGTTGGGAAAGATGAGCAACGAAAATTTCCTCTTCTGCACAGTGGGGAATCCTCACTGTCTTTTCAAGTCTCTAAGATTATTCCGAACCTTGGCTCTTCAGAACCTGTACGGTTCTTCCAAAGTTTTAGGATTCTTTTAATCCTAATCGGGCTTACATATCTTCAAGATTTTTTTGATTCCTCATGGACCATTTGAATCACTAGTAGAATTCTCTTCGAATTCCTGGTCTTTAAGAATCAAATCTTCCACGTTCTACAGTCTCAATAAGCGGAAGGACTTCCGAAATGTTCAAGAAGATGAAACATGTTAGCATCGTTCGGTTTCAGTGCAAAAATCGTGAAGTAGCGATCGTTGGTTTCGACGAACTATTGCCGTGTCAGTTGATTCCCCGAAGGAATGCTATTAAAGTAAGAACGATTGCTGGAGAGAAAAGGGCACATTTGTGGGCCCCAGCGTTCATACCCTCTTTCACGGCGATCATGTATTCATCCAGAAAGTTTTCCCGGACTTCGGGTTTCGAATCTATCCGTAGATACGGTCCTTTTTCTGTTGTCACGAGTGGCCAAGAAGGCGCGTATTGACTCGACGGTTTTCTGTGCATTTACAAAGAAAATCCAGGTTAAGATGATACTTCTAAAGACGAACAAATAAGTGCATTTCTCATATAATGAGGTTGTTATTTGTTCGAGAGCTGACTCGTCAGAAGATGACGAAGATGAAGACGATGATGCTAATATAAAACACAGGAAAGAAAACTATCGCCAACTCGGAAAAAATCGTTTGATATCTCCCGAAAGTCGCAATTGGCTAAACTAAGAAGCTTTTGGAATCGAGTGATCATATCGTTACTACTAAAGAAGAGGAATAGGTCTTTCCTAGTTTAGAAAGAAAGGTTTTCCAAAAATATTTCAAGGTACAGTATGCGTCCGCCTAGAGGAGAAAATAGCAAGATAAAGGAGGTGGATTTTCCAGGGTGGCATAAAGGTTCATCCTTTGGTAATTTGTCAAAAACAAAAAAAAAAAGAAAGAAGAAATGTTCTCCTCGCCGGCAGAATATCTTACTGTATAGAAAAGATGTTCTTTGTGCGCTTTTGTTACCCAGTTTTGGCATGGATCTAAAGTGAGATTTAATTACGTATACGATACGTAGGTCTCGGATTCAGTTTATGAACAACAGCTTTCCAGGGTAGAGCACTAAAATAGGAGGTAGTTCGGCCTCGCTTACATTACAGTGCCGGTAGTGTATACAGTCAAAAATAATGCTCTAAAGTTAAGGGTTTCTCCGCTGTGGTTTCATATAAATACCAGTACCAGTATACATGCATCCATCCCACGATCTGATATTGCTACATACCATGGCACCAAAGTCCTCTCAGTTTTGAATAAAAAAATATGTCACAGAGCTACAAGCCTTATGTTTACCGGTAGACTAAAAACTTAAGTTTAACCGCATTGAGCGCTGTTACCAATCCACAAATACAGGTATCAGCAACGTCAATGTTTAAGCAAATGAAAAAGGTATGCTGTAATCAACTTCGAGCTATAGTGGCATTGCTAGACTCCCGTTCATTCAACGAACATAGAAGTAAAAATTGAAAGCGACTCTATTATAGCAAAACGATTGCTGTGATAAGTGGTCTGGAACTATATTGGCATACGCAATCACGAAATCGCTACTTTACCAAAATCTTAGCATATTTTTTGGGTGCGATGAAGGAATAGTGGACCTTCATTAAATCTACAAATAAATAAAATGGTCAGGGGAGCGGCTTTCGGGAAGCAGAATAAAATCTTTCAAAAATCTCTAATTTGATCGCACCATCACCAGATTAGACATTAATACTCCCTAGGCTCACCCGCTAGTAGCGAAACTCGTCCATAGGTCCACCATCATCCGAGCGACACGGTCCTCGTCTTCTTTTAAGTATCCATCAGGAAATAAATAAATCAGATCATTTGAATGCGCCACTCCTGTAAACGTAAAACATCCGACTACAGTTCACTGAGAAAAAGAAAGGGCCTGTGACGAACCCTTCAAGAACCTACTCAATGCGATCACATCACTGTAACAAAATTCCCTGCCCCCTGCTCTTGTTTTTACATAGGATTTTTGTATGGGCCCATGCATTTAATTATACTTTCTAACTGAAATACCGGTGATAATTATTATCGAGTTACCTCCTGGAAACGGATAATTAGTTTCGTATCCATAACCGAATTTCGTCCTAGTTCCATAGAAGTTGAAGGAGTATAGGTAGCTCGGCGCTACTCGGGAATTTTCCTGGACCACTCGGAAGGTGCACGCCTTGAGCAGTGTTACACCGCAGATCTAGAACATGAATTCAGTCTGTTTCCTGTTAAGAGGCTGGTGCCCTTATGATAGATAAGTTGGTGTCGAGAACCAAATGTACCCTACTTACATCAACCAAACCATTTGTCATCTTCTCGAAGTCACCGAGCTCGTCATCCTTAAAATACTTCTCACGGAAAACATCACTGAGAGCACCAGTACGGTCTTCTATACCTGAAAGTAGAAATTTTCCTGATACAGTTTTAAGCTACAAGAATCATGTAAACGCATTAAGAGCTGTCCACAAATAACGTGAACGTAAAACTTTCTTCATAACCTAAAGCAAAAGTGTCTTTTTTTTAAAAAAAAATAGGAAACTTGCATGAAACTAGGTGACCTTTTCTAATGACAGAGCTTGCTGGAAAGTATACATACCACTGAATTCCAGGGCGACTCTCGTTACGTTGTGGGTGAGGTAGTCAGTGTTGTTCATGAGGTTTTGGGGCAAGATGAAGTAATCCCACAAATCTGTTAGCAATGTAAACGGAAGGTTCGAAATCAAAAGAGCCATAGTTCGCAGTTGCCACTAAAGTGCAAGGCAAAGAGAAGTCTGAACGTTCAGACATAACCTTGATAGCTACATGAGTAGAAAGTAAAAATAAAAGAAGTAGATATGACAAAAAAAGATAAGGAAGGAGACGGAAAGTATGATGCAAAATGAGGGTGGAAAAGTAGAGAGGGGAAAAAGACTCATGTGCTACTAAAAGACTAGAAACCAAAATCAGATCGCCAGCAGCGAAAATGGTTAGGCTACCATCAACGTCAAGCTGTTGGCTTATATGCAACGTAACTATGATTAATTCAAAGGAATGATAACAAGTCATCTTTTTCCACATCAGGAATAAAAACTCCAACAAAACAATGCTCTCAGGTGTCCATCGTGTTTTTTTAACTTTCAAGTTGTCTACCAATCATCCCGAGATGATCTACGGAGGGTCCTTCGAGTGTCACCATTTCGATAATATCCCATGTAAAAATAATCCCAAAGTTTGATTCCAAGTCACGGGACGATGTTAAAACAGTGGCACTCACCCCCCACTCCCGCCACAAGTTATCTTAGGCTTTTTGGGATACTGTTCAATAGGTCCGAAAGAGAGCCGCAATGTACACCTGGTGACTTTTCCTTGTAAATGGACTGGGGGAAAAATACTTACTGCCGAGGAAAAAGCTGCCCTCATGTTTGGTGACGCCCCCCATAACAGGAATCTTTTTATATCTTCCTGCGTCGAGCGAAACTCGTGGGTCTTCGACGAGAAACCTTTGAGCACCAGCGATTTGAATGACCGCGTGATTTCCGCCTCCTCCAGTGGCCCGGCCTCCTTGAGCCAAACTGTTGTGCTGCCACAAAACATACATCAGCACAATAAAGTAAGCAAAACATTCACTATATACGAGATCAGCTCTAGGCCTATTCATGAATTTGGCTTCAAAGTGTAATCGGTATTGCCATCAAGTGTCTTGAATCTCTGGAGATCGCAGGGAACTCGTATGTGGGCGAAAACTCGAAATGTTGCCTACTTGAGGTGTAAACTGGTTTCTCAAGTCAATGCATATGCTGAAACCACTCGAGAAGGCAATATTCCTCCGCAGCCGTGTGATGATTTTGCCATTAGTAATCCTCAGAAATGTATGGCAGCTTCCGTATACTCCTATTTATTCTATGCATGATGGGAGTAGCGTTATGCCGACTACAGGACCACAGAGCTAACCCGGATTTGGGAGCCAGGCATTAGGAAAACTGTACTACATCTTACGCGTGTGTTGTGCGCACTTAAGGATCAACGTTGGATGTGATCACGAAACATCTCTCAACGTTGCTTTAGGTACGGTATTATTCGATTCTTCTGTTCATAACATCTGATTCGATTCATTACATTTAAATTTAATATGATTATGTATTATAAAATGATTATAACCAAGGACCCACCAGGAAGGAGCTGTGAGCGTCGAGAAGGTTTTGGGGCGAGACTCTTCGTAAGCACATCGCCAGGAATCGAAGATCAGAACTAGTACAATTCGCAAATGCCGCGATTTCTCTGGTACTGCGGACGGGGTCTTTGTCCATAACCCACGTTCCTAGAGCAGATCCACTCTGGAATATTGCCTTATGAAATAAACCTGTTAAGACAAAACTCAAGGATCAGAACTCTGATGGTCTAATGATAAGCTCACTAATAATTCGACAGAAGTTTATTTTTTCAGGCATTTCTTACACTTTAGGCTGAGATTCCTCTGTGTGAGACACCATTTACAAAACAAGCCTCTGATCAATTTTGCAGACATTTGATCGGTGTCTGAACAGTACCTGATCAGAATCGGATGAGGCTGATCAGACCTTTTTGCATTTTTTAAATTATTTTTTTATAAGAATTTTTATTCATTTACCAGTCAAAAATACCGACCCATCAGAATCTTTTCTTTTTGTTACTTAACATCTCGGCGAAAGTTCGTTTGTATGTATAGGTTGCATGTACTTTGCGCTCGATTTTCGTTTCGAAGGTGACCTTAAACTTACCTTCTTCAACTAACGGACTGATCATAAGCAAGGTTACGGATGCTGCACCCGCACTTGCACCAAAAATAGTAATATTATCGGGGTCTCCACAAAACGTCCTTGAATGATTCTTCGCCCAACGAAGTGCCAAAAGTTGATCCAGAAGACCAGCATTGCCCGGCATATCCTCATTTTGTAATGATAAAAACCCTGTAAACATTCTCATTCAGTTACAGATATCTTGAACAAAGAGTAGTGTGATTTATTCATTCGTATTTACGTACCGAGAGGCCCGAGGCGATATTGTATAACAATAAGAACTACGTCTTTGTCTACAAGATAGTTAGGTTTCAACTCCGTAGCGCTTCCCACTCTCCAAGACCCTCCATGGATATAAAACATTACAGGAAGCAGACCTGCGCTGCAGTTTGGAATGATCTGAAAACACAAGTTATTTTCACTAAGAATTCTTTTCTCTGACATAGCGCATGGGAAAACTGTGTAATCTCGAAACCCGACTTTGGCGCCATCTACCGGTAGCGATCTAAACTGCCGACCAACTCCGTGCCTTTGTTAGAGACTGCTGCCTCTAGGCCTATATGGCGTCAAGGTCAGGGTTTGGGACTCCAAAGCTTTCCAATACCTTATCGAAGATCCCTTCTCTGATATTTTGTTATTGTCTGTGTTGATTCTGAATATCAGCCGGCCAATTTACAGTGTTTCCCTGCTGCAGTATTTCAAAAAAAGTTTTCCGTGATTCGGAAGCCTTACACAATCTTGCCTTACGGATTTAGGTCGACAACGTAACTTATCTTTACTGTACTATCTAAGTAAATATTGAGGACGGGCCACGAGCCTCTAACGCTCACCTCAGACAAATCCTTATAATAAATGACTGTCGTTACATTATCTTCTTCATTAACGACTATTGTGAACTTTTTGCCGAAACGAATCATGTACCGCGATCAAGCAGTAAAAATAACTCACTGCACTTAAAGTCTAAAGAATGCAGCTGCTCCTACGTCTCTTGCTTTACCTACTTAAACGTATAATTTCCTTCTATGAGGTTAGAGACATAGCCAAATAGATTACGTTCCCCTGTGCCTCACGCTGCTTCGCGACGGGAGCAGGAACAAAAGAAAAATCAGAGTAAAATGGCTCCACAACGCAAAACTTAGGTACTAATTCTGGATAGAAAAAGCGCTTATGTTTCGAATCGCAACATTGAAATTTCCGAAGAAAACTACCTGCCTTCCAAATAGTTTTTTTTTCTCTTTTCAGGATAAGTAATCCGTGAGCTTTCTTTAAGTCTGGACGGGAGCGGACAATTTTGTTTTTCTTCACTGTTTAATCAATCAAAATATTATCGGACGTGTTCAGAAGTACAATGAACCTCGATTCGTGGAAGTTGAAACACATTATTTTCACCGAAATCCCTCAAAAGGCTGAGGAGTGTGTCTTTTCTAGGGCTAAGAGATAATCCAATATGCTGACATGGATTTGTGATTACAACTTAGTAACAAAGAAGAAGACCCGTCATCTGAAGGAGCAAGGCTGATCCAAGGGTAACTCACATATGGCGTGTAAACATTGAGCGTCAGGCAGTCCTCCTCATCCAACGTATCGTTAGTTGTTTCGTCTGGTTTACTGCTCGGCCATTCTTGAGGACACCGCCTTCTGAATCTTGTGGCGTTGAATTCGTCGGACCACGGCTTAACAGGTTCAGGAGGCTGGGGAAAAAGGTACTGATTAGAATATAACAAACGTTAACAACGTCCCAGAGCCAGCTGAGGATTTTTTCATTACACATGATTTTACGAGGAACTCATACTGGAGGAAGTCTGACCCGTCAGCTGATTCTGCAAATCAGCTATCAAATGTTGACTTTTTTAACGGTAATTCAAATTCCCTTGCCTAATACTCCGAGCTTTACCGAGCCCGTATAATCGAAAGAAAAAAAGAAGTCGCTGTAAAACTTTCGCAATTGCAGCAGCAAGAATAATAAAACTGTGCTGCCAAGCGCTGCTATTTCGAACTGCGACATCAAAATTTCCGAATAGTACTGTACCTTTATTCCTAAAAAAAAAGAAAAGAAATAAAGTACCTATAGGGATCATAATGTTACGTACGTTACGTGCCTTATGAGTTAGCCATATAGGTATTCTAGACAGCTACGTTCCACCATACAGTATACTGTATACTTAGTTTCGTTTTATATGCGCAATATATTTAAAGT
>Ga0058701_10001185_pt1 | contig 18196 bp, 16 predicted proteins | sample AgamicOrMae_FD_97039 | JGI IMG/M metagenome (GOLD analysis project Ga0058701, IMG submission 97039) | Agave microbial communities from Guanajuato, Mexico - Or.Ma.e | ecosystem: Host-associated > Plants > Phyllosphere > Phylloplane/Leaf | place: Guanajuato, Mexico | collected 2012-06-04
GGTATGGACTCTTTGCGGCTATGAAAAACGTTTGGCTCAAAGTTGCGAGCTTGCTTTTTGTGTTTTTCGAGAACCATTTCTTTTTTGTCTAAAAGACTTGATAAATATCTTTGAAAATAAATTTTAATTAGAATAGTCCCTTTGAAAGACATTATTTGAACCTTCACGGCATCACTTTCAATTAGTTCTAAAGACGAGATCATGGTGTTGAGGTTCATATAGTTTTCATCTTCTCCATGCGAAAAGCGACTGGCAGCCAATCAGATGATTCGGGAAACCGACCGTGGAGGCGAGCGCAGCACGAACCCTCAGCTCTAGCCCCAAGAAATACGTAAGATTTAAGTGAATATTGGTCGCCAGCCATCGTGATTAATTCCATTCGACAGCGGCTAACATTGTGAGTTGAGTTATGTGTCGTTGAGATGGATCTAAGTATTTGCGAAATGGCAAGCCCGTGAACTCACTGGACATGGTCGCTAAAGGCCCATCTCCACCCCAGAACCGGCAGGCCAGCAGGGTACAGGGTTTGGAAAGTCTTCGCCGTAACTACAGCTTTCGCGGTGAGTACAAGCTTGAATATTGTTTATCTAAAGTCGAACTATGAGAGTACCTTTTCATCAGTTTAATTAGCTTGCCTTAAATTAATTTGACTACTCTTATCGTGGTTCAACTCTGCAATCCCTGCCATTGCGTTTGCGATGCATCTGAATGTCAGAAGGGGATAGTCGTTCGAGTGGAAGCTGTCATTTCTTGAGCACATGTTCATCCCGATATGATTCATTGTTATGAATTCCTTCGCTTATATTTTAAGTATTTATTTAAGGAATCGGAGCGGAAGTTCCATGGATCTCGGAACAGTCTGTCAGAGTCCGATTTACGTGTTCGTATATGACGGCTTGTCAAGCCTACCGGGGATTGATAGTGATGTACGTAAGCTTTGGGAAATGAGGTTTGATTAGAGTCTTGCAGAAGGCTTCTGTCCCTGAGGGTGGAGGGAAGGTTATGTTGGAACCAGGAGGCGCCGGACATATTTATTTTGTCGATACGAAAGTCGTGGTTGATTTTGCCATAAGAATCGGTGTATGGACAACACCACCACCACATTGCGACTATCTTTTCATTTCTCAATGTTTTCTCCGGAGAGTGGCCTGCCCACAGCCTATCTTTTTTTCCCCTCTCCTTTCCTTAGCGCCACTAAAGAAAGGGGGTATGGCGCAAATACTGTACTTTCAGGTAGTGCGTGAAACGTACCATACTCTATTCACCGTTCGTTTTCGTCGTTCTATGTGAATTATCTTTAAAAAAAATAATTTTAAAAAGCTGCTATATTCATCTTTGGATTTTTTTCCCTATAAATGTCAGAAGTAAGCTAGAAGTATCTATAAAGATATATATAATGCATGACGTGTTTTAGTTGTCATCTGAAAAACTAAAATGATTTTGTAAACAAGAGCATTTGCGCATTGTTTTTTACACTGTAGAAACGTCGGAGATAGAGCTTTATTTTGCAGGATCATTTCTTTTAATTTATTGCGGCTTCAACTACGAAGAATGCTAAAATATTCATTTGAAGACAATATTTGTAATTTCTTGAAGGTGTGGAATATTGTTATCGGAACTTTTTGGCACGCTTTCTAGGAAATACTGTTTGGCCTACTAAGCTACAATCCGGACTCGTATAATTGGTTGATACCTCAAGTTCGAAAATCTCCGTCTTATCTTGTTTTTAAACGATTATTAAGCGGGCATTTTGTTGCAGTAATGGCATTGCCAAGGTAGTCGCTATTACAGTGTCATTGTCGGACCGATTTCAGGCCTTTCTTTTCGTTTCCCAATGTCAAAATTTCCGTACTGATCAACTCTCAACTAAGGGCGTCATTCTAGAGCCACGGCGGTTTCAAGCCGACCTAACAATATCGGCCGCCATTGTTAAACGTCGTCCTGGAAATTGTGTCAAGCTGGCAGGAGCCTCCGTCGCAGACCGTTGATGACGTTATCGCGGCGGGCCGCGCGGGAGAGGCCCCCGATGAAGGACCACCGACTCCACTCGCCCCCGAGACCCCCCGCGCCGCCATGACGGGCGCCCCCGCCGTCGCGGGCGCCCCTGCCATGACGGGCGACGCCGCCGCGCTCATAGCCCAGGCGCGGTCCTTGATCGCGCGCCTGCAGAAGCAGGAGGTGCGCTTCCTGCAGGGGCGGCCGCGGACCGCTCGCGCCCGTGGACGGGTCAGGAAGAAGGAAGGCTCAGGAAGGGACGCGAAACGAGCAAGCAGGCCGACGTGGCCATGTGGCCCGCTTTGTACCCGTCGCAGGTAGTCGTCCTACCTTAGTTTTATACAAGTCTACTTTTAAAGGTTATGTAGCTACATATCAGACGTATGGCCCATTTTTATGAATGCAAAATGCGTGCCCCATGCTTTTTCACCTCGGAAAAAGAGGCTAAACAGACTTTTCCTACTGTGTCGATTCACTTGCTTTAGAAACTTTAAGTAAGCAGGTAATATGTGGCGAATCTCATGTGCTAATATGCGAAATATATCGTAGTTACGACGCAATTAACGTCATTTCAACTCAATATGACGCAATTTTACGTCATTTCGACGCAAGGAACGTCATTTTGACGCAATTTTACGTCATTTCGACGCAAGGAACGTCATTTCGACTCAATGAACGTCATTTCGACTCCATGAACGTCATTTCGACGCAGTTACACATGATTTCGACGCTGTTTTACGTCATTTCGAAGTAATTTTACGTAATTTCGACGTTATGTCCATGTACTCGTTTGTAGGTCCGACCACTCGTTGAAGCTCCCGTCAGCGAAGCGACAAAAGGGGCGGGGCTTGGGGCTTCCGAAGGACGATTCCGACGATGAGGAGGCCGACATGTCGGAGGAGGAGCTTCCCAAAGCCATGGCCGCGGCCGCTCCGTCGGCGACGCCGTCAACGGCCGAAAACGTCGAGGCAGCGCCGTCCAACGTGTCCGTCAACACCTTCGTCGCGGTCCAAGTCCAGGACATCATGGAGAAGGCTGCCCTGAACATGGCCTGCATGAGAGGCGAGGCCGCCAGGGCGGCGGGCGACTCGGCCGACGCGGCCAGAGTCAAAGCCTTGCGCCACCAAGTAGGCTACGTCGAGCGAAATTCACTCCTCCGCTCTCTTCAGTTTGAAAGAATGCATTTTTTACATCTTGTACTCCACCCAGGTCCGACGTAGCATTACATGAAGCAAATCAACCCATGACAGCCCGAAGTATTTGGAGTGAAATTTAGCTTAAGAGAAATTAGAAGGATTTTTTCCATTTAAATACGAATTTTTAAGCTTTGAAAAATGCCTTAATTACTAAAATTCAGGTTTGCAGAGGGTTTGAGATTTTTATTCCAATTGTGATAAAACTGAACTGAAAAGATCCTCTACTTTTTTTTCTGTTTCCGAACGGCATTGATGGGCGGTGGAAGGTTAACGATATACGCCCGCGCTTTGACAGGGATCTGATTTCGGAGGGTAGGCAACAGCTGTACACATATGTCGTGTTGGTTGCCTATACGCTTGTCACCATAGTTATTCGTAATACTTGTAACAGCGACCAGAGTCTGATGCTTCAAGCAAACAAAAACGAGTTCAACTCACAGTCAGTCATATGGTGGAAAAGACGTACAAATTGTGATTTTCTGTTTTTAATTCCGGAGCCGATTTTTTTTTTTTTTTTTAGCGGAAAAATTGCGCTCCGCCCTGTGTGTAACATCCCGCGCAAGCGTCAATTCACGGTTGCTCCCAAATTCGCGCAAAATTTTTTTTTTGCAGTTATTATCGATTCCCAAATTCTCCTTTTGTTCAGCCTGGTGACGAATCTTCAGAAGGTATAAAATGCAACGTATTAAATGTAGACATTTCGCAGGTGATGCGAGCGGCCACCTACACCGCGGTTTGTCGCCGACTGGAACACGCCTTGCAGTTGTACAACGAAACGCTCCCGTATAGAACACCCCATCGCCGCAGCCTTCTAGAAGCCATGGAATCGGAACTTCCGGAAATCCGACCGGTGGTGACCATCGCGGACCTCCCGAACAGCGCGTTGCTCGCCATCTTCAGGCTGCTGGAGCACCGAGACCTGTCGCTCCGCGTGGCGCCTGTGTGCAAGCTGTGGCACCAGCTCGCCTACCACCGCACCCTGTGGCGCCACCTGCTGCTGGACTGGAGCGGCGAGGCCGATGGCGGGCGCGCGCGTCTGGCGCCAACCTGCGCTCTCCTGGCGTCCCTCCCGGGGCTCTGGAAACTCGAGCTTGTCGGATGCGCCAACGTTGACCAGATTTTGTGGCAGGTAACACTGATTTTTATATCATACCCCGAAATACGCGCAAAGTTCGTTTTACATAAGGCTAGAGTATAGTTTGTTAGTTTCATTTTGCTTGACAGGTTGTGCACTCTTGCCGGCGTCTCCGCACTTTGGCCGTGGACTCTTGCAGCGTGTCGGACCGTTTGAGAACAAATCCTGATGTGAGTTAGTGCAGGTGCCCGGTTCGCGATGAGCCCAGGAGCGTAATTTGATATGTTTTTCAGGAATCAGAGTGCGTCTTGTCTGAGATACTGACTAAATGCAAGAATCTGCATTCGCTGATCGTCGCCTTCACGCCCTCGTTGACCCAGTCTTCATTCTTTACAACTCTTGGACAAAGATGCTGGACTATGCGCTGTTTCCTCGTAAGTAATAGATTTTTTTTCAACTCGTCGAGAAAGTTTTCCCGGAGTTTCGTATTTACCCAACCTTAGCTACTACATAAGCTTATCGAAATCAGTACGAGTTACGTTAGAGTACGTTACGAGTAGACGTAACGTAGAAGCGAACCTATCAAAAGCAAAACATACGTATACTGGAATACGTTTAAACCCAGCCGCTTTCCCAAACCTAACCAACCCGATATACCTTAACCAAACCCTCGCCAATCCTCCGCACCACAGTAACCTTACCTCTTAAGCAAACCTTAACTGCGTAAGTCAATCCTAATATAAACGGGATTTCGGAAAGGATTCGGAACCTTGGTAGTATGAACACATCCTATGTACCTTTCCGGATAACGGTCTTCTACTTTCCTGTAAAAATCTAGACGCAATGAACGCGCAGCCCCAACTACTTTGTTTAATCCTCACATTTGAATCGATACTGCATCCATACTCGAATTGGGAGAACGAAGTCTGAACTTAATAACTCGGTTGTCACGTGTTTATCAATCGAAAAATATCATAGCGCTGCATCGGTGTCTGAGAAGTTAACAGTCCAAATCCATTTGGGTTTTTCCATATTCGCGCCTTGTTCGTAGAACAGACCAAACCTATTATTTAATAGAATATACTACTATAGAATAATAATATGAAGAATAATAACAGATAGATTAATAGAATCTGTCTTTTTAATAGAATCTACAACTACTTTCTTGACGGGCATTCTCTTCATTTTACAAAGCTATGTAGCTGAAAATGTCTTTTTGGACTTTTTGCTGCTTAAAAACACCAGCTTTGAAGACCTACCGGCATTTTCCACCCTTGTGTTCCACTCTTCGTCACTTGATTACAGTTTGGGTACGAACGATAAACTACCGCGTGGGTTAGGTTAGGTCAGTGTGTTGTGGCCGGCTCTGTTGCCGCACTTCCCGGACTTGTGTTTCGTTCCGCTATCCTTCCTTTCGGCTACTAAAGGTGGAACGCAAGAGGTGGAAACTAACCTTTCAAATAAACATCGAAGTCTCAACTTACCAGCTAATATCGTATTCGAATCATCTCGTGCCTCGTCCCGCTGCTCCGCCGAAAGACTGTCTCGGAAACTTTGAGAAGTTGAGGGATCTTCAAAATAATAATAAAAAAGAAGAATTGTGCTGGTTGTGCGACTGCTTTTTTATCAATGGTGACGCGTAATCATATCACTTCATTTCTCGTCGCGGAGTTTTCGCCAAGATATCAATTTGCTCACTGATTAGAAGTCTCTCACACTTTTACTAAGCGCCGGCTATATCATTACTGTAGAACATTGATTTTTAGTCCTCCAGTTATTCGAGTTTTTTTACTAAGCAAAGTATCATATTTCATGCCAACCTTTTTTTATGGTAAATCCATGGATAAGGTTAATACGACTCTTTATCTATACCGCACAGTTATTGCGTCTATTTATATCGACAGTACTCAACGTTAAGTTTTCCGTAGTCCGCGTTCTGTTTCAGTCGTTACGGTTAAGTGTTCTCCGAATTATATACACACTCCAAACTTATGTATACAAGTCTGCAACCAGAGCACTGTTCTTACAATTTTTAAGCGCGCATATCTACTTGGTGTGTGCCGCTCGTTGAAGTAAAGTAGTTCTTGAAAAGGTTTCTCGCGTGGAGAGATTTCCGAGATTCGCACTTCTGTTCGAAACTAACCTTACCTAACTCAGCCTAACGTAGTAGCCCAACCTGATCGAATTTCACCTAAACCTAATTCAACCTGACTATACCGAACCCACTGGTTAGTTTTCAGGATAGACTAATCACTGACCCCATCAATCGAAAGCCTTATCGGAGCTTTTTTGTTACGGATTTCGACTTTTCATTGAAATCGAACCAAAACACGCTCTTAACCCGACTTGGCATCATAGCCTCTTCTCCCCAAATGTTTTCCTCATCCTTTCCCGTAACCTAAGACCATTCCCGGGTGACGAGCGCAGGTGAGCGCAGACGTTGCTGAGACGCGCACCTTCTTCTCGTCGGCGTCGTGGCACGCCCCGGGCGCCCGGTCCAGGGACGTCGTCGGCAACGCCCAGGCTGCCATCCTCCCCTCCCCCTCCGGCCACCGCGTCACCGCCATCCAGACCGACACGTCGTCCGCAGGGTCGGCGCTGCTGCAGTGGCGCCTGCACCGGGACCACGCCACCGCCGCCTACTTCGGCGTCAACGTGCGTGTCGGTCTCGCAGCCCCTCAATAAAGTTCATCTGATAAAACGCGTTTCCATTGAAATTGACAGTTGACCCATATTTCCTTGTGGAGACTGTAACGAAGCCGCGTTCTGTTGAAATTTGTAGATGTAAGTTGGCAACAATGAGAGGAAATTTGAGTTGGCAACAATGAAAGGAAATTTAAGTTGGCAGTGCTCGTGTGGAGGCAGCAAGTTATAAACGCGTTCCCATTAAAACTGTTCGGTAGAAACGTTTCAAATTGACAGCGAATTTCGATAGACGCTATCAGTCTGATCAAGACGGGCTTCAGTTACAAACAGAGTTATCACCAAGTACAGTAGATATGGGAAGGTTGGTAGTGCTAATTTTATTCAATTCGGAAACTGAAAGGAATTAGAAATACTAGCAGAAAATCTGTGAGTTAGTTTGTTCGACGTGTCAATATTTGCGAGAGTCAAGAATTATGGTCAGTTTTAAATTTTATTGCAAGGCTGTGTTTCGAGCCCCCTGCTGTTCTTGACCGGATTTTTTAGTAGTAACGTTTTAAAAAATTTTCTATCTCTCTTTTGCCCCCCCCCAAAAAAAAATGAAAATGAGGCATGAAAATGCTTTAGTTTTTGCGTAGCACCGAAAACCATGTTTTAAGAGAATCTCCCAATACGCACCGGTTTCGTTTGTGATGTTGGCAGCGCTGCGGTAACGGATCTGTATTCTCGCTAAAACAGTCATCCTACGCGGTGCCAACGCAAATTAAATGAGCACGCAGTCATGGAACATAGCACGTGGAAGCTGAACACTTACGCCAACAGAATATCAATACTAAGAAGCTCTGCTTGTTAAACGGTTATTGCACACACTCTCGGCTAAGTTAGCAAGGACGGGTCATTTTTTCATAATGAGGATCACCGCACGTAAGGAGAAGGTGTTCTTTATTTACAACAGGTGCTATGTACAGAAATCGTAAGAACACATTACGGCTAAACTGTAACAAATAGGGTAACGATTTCTAAACAAGTACTAGTTCCTCTAAAACCCTAATATCAACTACACACCTACGTCTTTTAGATCTAATTATTTCGATCTTTCGGGACTAATATTGTTTTCTTGCGAGTCCGTCCAACACTGTATGTTTACATTGATATTCAGATGGAGAGTGGAATTAATTTAATGTTCGGATTTCTTTTCTGATTTGTAGTCGTGTAGATTGGAACCGAAAAACCGTATGTGACGGATAGTTAATTTCTACTAACGTAGTTTGTGTTTATAGCATAGCACTATTTTGCCCGTGGAAAAGTAAAAAAAAACAAAAAAAAAAAAACGGAAAAAAGTGTTCGGGCGGACATCGGTTTTAAAAATTCCTGTATCGTATGTCTATCAGATTGGCGATTTAGAATTTGTTGAAATTTTATGCAATAGACATGGGCCGTCGTATTTACAGTCTTGAGGTATTAAAGGTTTGAATTAAAGTGCCATAAAAAAGGGACTCATAGAAAATGAGCAATCACTTCCCGTCTCAGGTGATTCGCACCTGAAGTGAAGGTAACTCTTAGTCCCTGAAGAACCGGTACTAGTGATCACAGCCTTTTAACCGAGAACGTTTTGGCCGCCGCGCCGCTCGACGGCATCATAATATTTACTCCAAGAGGTCTTCGTGTTGGTAATGTAGCACAACACGACAAGTCAAATGTTTTCCACCAAATTAGTGAAAACAAGTTTGAGTCAAAACATTTTTACCTAGTTGAGCACTCACTTCAGCTTTGTTTGATATTTGCTCGAACGAAATGACTCAACATTTTGATTTTTGACTTCTCACTTCGAATTGATTAGCCTACCTAATTAACGCCCTTTACAGGTAGGTTGATTTCTTAGAGTAAAACATTTCTGCGCGGAAAAATAAAAGAAAAGTGTTTTAGGACGAATGGGTTGGTGTAGCCGGATTATGCAATCTCGATTACTTAAACGTAATTGTAGCTTTAGACGCTTAATTAAGACTCGTACCTACACCCAGCAACATTAATTTAGAACTAGTCGGAATCTGGAAAGAGTCGTTACACCTGACTCTCTGTTAGTAGCGGTTCTAAAGAAATCCGGAATAGGTTTTCAACATTGCCGAATCGGGCTACACCGAAGAGTTAGACATTTTTAAGATTGCGTTGCCATCTAGCGTCGTTACTTTTCAGGACGCTTACTGAAATATTAACAGCAAATTTTAAAGCTTTTGAATTCGCATAAAATAATAACATGGCTGACCTTAAAAGATCAGTCACTCTCTTAAAGGTTGCATTTTCAACCTGTTGTGTTGTACACTGGTTCAAACTTTTACCGCAAGGTTGTGTCTAATGCCTCACTGCGGTCGGCTGTCGCTAAGCCTGATGCCGCTTACTTCTCGGCTGCGATTTCTGCCACTGTGAAGTAAGCAGCAATAGGCTTTGCGGTGATAGCGCTTTCCTTCGCTTGGCTTGAAAGGTTAACACAAGCTTACAAAGTGCAACCTTCAAAATCGAAGAGCGTCCACATTTTCTAATTTTTGTTATACTACCGGATCACGTCGTAAGTAATCTATTTATAGCAAAACATATTAGGAATACAATTGATGTGGAATAAGTTTTACTAGCTCCTCCCTTTCCTGACCGACTTTCCGAGCTTACGAGGTCATTGCTCTTTACATCCGTAACTTCCGACCCCCCTTTCTGCTCTATCCATTTTTTCATAGGGTCTACAAGGGCTTTTTCGGTTGTTGTGGTGGTGGTACTAGTCATCGTTGTTTTGGGTCGAACGTATTTGGATTCTCCTTGACCGAAGGGCTCGTCCGCATTCGTCCGAAGATAATAAGTGCCTCTTGTCCTGGAAAAAAGTTTTTTTTCGTTGCGTTGATTATATCAATACTTTTTTCGCACCAATGTCATTTCACACTCAATTTCTTTTGATCCATTAATGACCCTATGAAAAAATTGGAAGTTTTATGTCTTCTAAAGCTGGTTCCCCAATCGGCTCGCTTTTAGAAATGTCCATGAAAGACACATTTTTTTTAGGAAACTTTTGCCCAGAACTTTTTATTGTTCATCTTACAGTCGATATCAAAAGTAAAAATCCTTTTGAAAAGGGCCGTTTTATTGTTAAAATTGACTACGTACTTGTCCCCGCGCTAGTTTTAACCTCTGTTCTGTTCACAGGTTGCTTATTTTTTAATAATTTGGGATATTCCAATGTCGTTTTTATAATATCAGACTTTGCCTTATTTTAGAAACCGGTAATTTTTACCGATTTTTATTGAAGTTCTTGTTATTACCACGAAACAAAATAGCTGGAAACGTAAACGGAATTTTCGTGATTTTTAAAAATTAAAACCGTGTTTAACCCAAAACCATTAGAGATAAATCTGGCATGTCGGATTTGGTTAAGGCTGCTCATTAAAATCGAGCTGACCAATCTGAAATCGTGATTATTCATTAGGTAATCTTATCGGTCAATAAGTTGAACACGTTCAAAAATTATAGAGTCGCGAAATCTTTGAACTGAAGTTTGTTTTGTTGCTACTTAACCGTAATCCAAAATATATATTTTTTAAGTTGCTTTTTTCTCAGTTTGAAGATGCTCTTCTTTGGAGCTGATAAATTAGGTTAACGTTCTTTTATCGGCCCTTTTGAGGTGCTGAGTGGGTAGGCGTACTCACGTGTTGGGAGTTGAAAAGCCCATGTAGATAACCTCGTCTTCGTTCTTGTCACAGGAATTGTTTCGGAACGCCTCCCACGAGGCACACTTGACCGAAGGGAACGCCTTGGGCTCATACACCGATTCCACGAAGTATTCGTACGCTCGGAAATGATTGCACACCACTGGAAAAACAAACGGTAACATGAAAAAAACAAACCTCCTCCAGTCAGCTGATTTTTACCGTCCAGGCCGATACCCCTGCTCGTCTACGTCCCTGCTGACATACCAATTCAAAACTTGAATTACAGCTGGTCAGCTGATTTGAACCGCCATTTCCGCGCTGCTACTGCTAACATTGAGGTAGCCAATCCAAATCTTAAAACATTGCCGGTCAGCTGATATCTACCATCCTCAACTCCGATACCCCCGCATATCTACAGCTAACGGTACCAATCTGAAACTTAAACCAGCTCCGTTCAGCTGATTATTACCGCCCTCTTTATCGACACGACCGCACATCGAAGGCTGACGTTTTAGTAAACTGTTTATGAATTTCGATCTTCTTTCCCCATACTAACCTGAGTCTCTCTTACGTCAATCTTTGTATGGCTTCCATCAGAAAATATTTCACTTCATCTCATATTAGCATTGGTTTAAACTTACACAACAAAGGTTTCGTATACCAACGCTTACGTTAACTGAAATCTCAAAAATATCGTACGTCAACTCGCAATCAGGTTGTAAAATCTTCAACTTAACGTGCGGGTAGTTCATCACCTTAAGAAAGCTAAGTTTCAAATAACCTAGCTCGGATTGGGTTTCTTAGTCCAATTTAACCCATAACAGCCCAAAGTATTTGGAGAGAAATTTAGCTCGAGAGACATTCGAAGGGTTTTTCCCATTAAATTGCGCAATTTTAAGCATTGGAAATTGCCGATATTATTAAAGTTCAGGTTTCCAGCGGGGTGATATTTCTTAAATTGTGACAATACTGAACTAAATAGATCTAAAATAAAATTTTCTGTTTCCGAATGGCATCGTTGGGCGGTAGTGGGTTAATCTGTTTGTGGTTCCAGATGACTTAGCCTATCTTAGATCAGGTTTAAGGTTATTAAACTTTCATCGTTAAAGGTTTCAAAAAATGTAGATCGTGGTAAAGTTTTACTCTTAAATAACCTTGCAGCAAGCTTTTTTGTGCGAACTTACGGGACGCGCTTGTGGTGTTGGCGCAACCAGGCTGGTCGTTGCCGCCGTTCGGGTAGAAGTCGGCGTGGCCCAAGGGCTCCATGAAGGCCAGGAAGCCGGCGGCGGTGTGAATCACCGACACGAAGCGCGCGTCGCTCTTGTCAAGGCGGCCCTCGTCGCCCTTCTCGTCAAAGATGGGTTTCGCGGGGTCCAAACCTGGTCACAGGTGAGTTTTACAGCAACTAGAGGCTAGAAGCCTGGATATACTTGAGAGGAGGCATTGAGGGTGCAAAACCATGGGCGCCGCCATCTTGTTTCCGAAGTTTCTCCATAAGCAACTATGCATTTGACGGTCCCATAAGAAACAAAATGGCTGCTCAATGCCTCCTCTAGTATATCCAGGCCTCTACTAGAGGCTATATACCATAGAGCTATTCCCAAGTACTTCCATGTCCTTTTGCGCGAGAAAACACCTTTTACTAGCTTTGACTAATTTTTCTCTGAGATCGTCAATTTTACAAGTGTTAACGGGGAACCACCGACTCTCGGCTGTGCTATACCGTAATATTAATCTGCAGATCTCAGATTTTTTTACGCCACTTTTAAATTACTGCGGAGTTTGAGGTTTCAGAATTATTTTTTTCGCTACTCCATGTGTGCTACATTAAAAAGAAATCCATTTTACCCTTTCACAAGCCGGTTTCGAAAAAGAAATGCTCGAGAAAAGGATTTGCTTCTTATCTTAATAATGGCTTCAAAACACAAATTGCACGTCTTCGATCACGGAAAGTATTTTTTTCCAACTAGCCTAACCTCTTTGACCATATAATTTCAGATCTCGTTGAAAAATTGCAGATATATTCGTAAGGCTTAGAAATATTCTAGAATTTGAAATCAGCGGTGGGCATTCACGAGCGCTTCTGGTACAGAGCGTTAAAGTTGACCCTCTTCCCCCTCACCTTCAAAGAAGCTATTAGACGGTGAGGGGGACGTGGAAGTGCCAACTATAACACTCTAGGGGCGCTTGCGAATATCGGCACCCGTTTTCAAGTTCTAACATATTTCCTAGCCTTTCGAATGCATCTGCAAGTTTTCAACGAGATCTGAATATGGTCCGAGATGTTCCCTGCTTAGTGCAGTATTGAAGAAGGATTACCTGTGATTCTCGCTACCTCTCCGTTGAGATGAGATCCAGTGAGCCCAGCAACTTGTGAGCCCAAACTAAAGCCTATGATGTGCGTCCGCTCCTGAATCAAATTTGGTGCGCCGGCTTCCCGCGCTTTTTGGTCGAGATGCCGAATCCCGTCGGCCAATAGCGGCGCGACTTTGCCCACGTTCTGCGACGCCTCGTCGTACCACGGACCCACCGCTAGATTTTCCCATTGGACCACTATAACGTTGGCAGACCTGGCCCAAAGTATAGCTGAGAGAAAAAAAAAAGTTCATGCATTACTTAGATTTATCGTAGCCTTCCGTGAAGCGGGGGAAAACGGTTTTGGAGCTGTATCGAGTATTGTCTCAAAAGGGATGCTGTTATTTAAGAGACAGATTAATTATCGCATGGAACTCTCATGTTTGAAACTTAATTTTACGGGAGGAAAAAAAAAACGAATTTTAAGGATAGTTTATCCCTGACTTTTCGTCTCTCATTGTCTGGTCTAGTTCAACATTTACAGGTGAAATTTTTCGCCGATCCTTTAACTGCGTGTCCTCGAAGTCCGTAATTTTTTATCTTTTAAATTATTAAATATCCATCATCAAAACAAGAAAAAAAGTCATAACAAGCGCAGATGAGATTGTTGAATCAAAACAGAAATCTGCCGTATGCTCCTCGTTAACTGGCCTTTCGCGGATGTGCAGGCAATCATGTCATTACATCAGAACCCTTTTTCGTAACAAATTGCAGGCACGAAAAGTGGGTACCTTCGTTTCGGACGGCACGCGAAAATGGGGAATTGATGAACCGGTTGAAATTGTCGCACTTAGTACAGTATCAGTTATGACCCGTCCGGTTTTTATTTTATTTTAATACTACACAGTATTTAATACAGCACGAGGAGCTGCTACTGTAAGTCGAGTTTTTAAAAAGCGTATATATTCAACCTTTTTTTTTTTGTAAATAAAAAGACATAATGTCCACTTTCGCTTTTCTCTCCATGATTTCCATAGTTTCCATGATATTTTTTACAAGATTAAGTTCTCACCGTCTCTGATAGAAACTACTGAGGTCGCATTAGCCGATCCAGTGAACCCATGGATGACTACGATAAGTTCCTCTTCAGGTTTGAAGTGCCCGGGAACTTCCCAGTTTGCCGCGATATGTGGCAGAATCATGGGTCTTAATGGGTTCACCCTGGAAGAGCAAGTTATCATTCATAAATAAGATACAGTTAATTTTCAAATCATCTGGGTACAAGCGTTTTAGGTTACCTGGAATAGAAGTGAAATTCAACATCTCCCTCTTTGAGGGGCCCCTTCTCTCTGCCTGGAGGGGGGTCTACAGTGTACTTCAGGCCAGTTAATGAAAATGCACCTGTAATTTCAAGGAAAAGAATCAGTAACACTGAGAGTAACCCTAAACGACGTCTGGGAACGAGGGAAGTAAGCTTTCTATATCGGGGGGGGGGTGATCGTTTTAAAGTAGAGATCACTAATCTTGAAGTGATACTGTAAACCTCATGGGTTTTCGTAATGGTTTTACAGTTTCGAGGGAATATTTTTCGATAAAGACTTACCTGCTGCCCCAACGATGGTAAGGAGGGATACTATAACTTTCATGATGAATTTAGTCGATTTACCGTTACAGCATTTTTATCAAGCCTCCCTGAAACAAAAACGCAAATAATTGAAAAACACGCACTAGCAACAGAAAAGACGTCTCGAGTGTTTTAAAATAGCAGCTAAAACGAGTGAAGATAAGGTACAGGAAGACATCCTCTCAAGTGACCCTAAAGGTGTGCTATGTTTAAAACGCTATCTCTAACCGTAGGTTTGGCTTAAAATATTCGACTGCTACTCATCCTTTAACCCCAATTTTTTAGGACTCTTTTTAGCGTATTCTCTCATTTTGTTATTCCTAGCTTCACTATTGCCTCTCTTGGTTTAGCCATGAAGGTTATAACAAGCGTTAGAAAATACATCTTTGAAATGAGTGTACAGTTAAAGATCATAAGTCGTGTCGCATTCGAATCTACTGACATAAATTTTTCGAAATATGTGTTGGTAATACTAATGCATTGAAAACAAAGAACCTCGCGCACGGCCAGCTCATTTTTATGGTATTGCCAACATAAATTTCTAGAAACAAAATTCACGAGATTTGAATGCGATACGACTTCGGATCTCCACTGGACAGTCCTTGATCGTCCTTGACATTGACTCCTTAAAAGTCGGCAATGTAAGAGCTTGTTGACTGCTGAACAGTACTTTTGCTCACTAAGAAGTGCAGCAATTAACTGCACGCTTCGCTAAGGCATTCTGAGTCAAGGTTGGCCGAAATGGTTTAATTATTTAGCCAGAGAAGGTGAACTATTCGTTGCGTCTGACCAGGCTCTCACCTTCTTACCTTCGGAAAAAATTTCGTTCTTTTTTCAGCTCTCGATTCTCATAACGCTACTGGAGAAATCCAGATTGATTGCTTGGCTTATAGTGCATTTTGCCGTCTGAAAGATAGTGGTTCAATGTAAAATGTCAAGTCCTTTTTTTTCGGTCTGTAGCGGAGGGGACAATCCTCCACCCAGGGATACAACGTATTTGGTCCTCAAGATCCATGTTTTTTTTTGTGCTTATTTTAAAAGGTTTTTTAAACCGTGTCGCTGGATAGGAAAATTGAAGTATCGTCTTGAGCCTTCTCTCATTCTTTTTAAAAATCTTTTCGTCCCATCCTGATCTCTGTATTTTAATCACGGCCATATTGATTTTTTTAATTATTATATCGACGAATTGACCTAAAAACTGACAAATATAATTTTTTTATTATTATTATTTTATTTGCGTGAAAACCAAGAATATCTAGAGTAAAATCTTTTAAGCCAGGAATATGTTTGGGCAGAGTTTTTTCATGGTTACAGATGTAAAAAGTTTAGGGAGGGAAGCCGTATGAATCATATTTCTTCACTCCCCCTTTTTTTTCTACTCCTCATATCCAACCCAAGTTTGTTTTTTTTTAATATTACAAATTTGCTTTGACAAGCAAGGTTTGTTTTGGAATCCCGGAGTTTCTAGCATAACAAGTAAGATGAGTAATTTGTGGCACACATGGTTGGGTATCGAACAACATAAACATGTGTAACCTTCTGTGGACAGAGTACGCAAATAACAAGGGAGTCGGGTAGCGAAATTGTGGGGCCTTAACCTGTAACCCAAAAATCAATCCCAAGAGGAAGGTAGCTGAAATTTGAGCTTTGAAATCTTATTTAATAATGATTAATGGATCTTATTCTCTTATAATCACGGAGTCTTCATTACCAACGGGAGATAGGGATCTAGAAAATTACGTATGTTAGCGTGGGAAAACGAAAAATCTCATGTTCTAGAATTTGAGCGTGTTATATAACCTCTCAATTCGCGAGATTTGACCGCAATTTCCATTACAAGTAAATCATGTGCTTTTGACCCGGCAAAAGAAGTGCGAATACAGAAACGATTTTTGACGAACTCCGGAAATCAGTTATTTGAGCTTCTCAACTAAAATTGTTGCTAAGTCGAGCAAAATTAAATATCTGGACCTTAAAACGAATATAATTGGAAAAATTTAACATTTTGAATACATCTTAAAAGTCAGGGAACTATCTCTAAGAATTTTTGCGTCGTTCAAAAAGTAATTGAAAACGTAAAAAAAGAAAATTATGCCGAGAAGAATTTTGCCCAGGAAGTCTTCAGACAAACAAAGATGAGAATAGAATCTGTATAAATTAACTTACATTTAACAGAGTATCACTTACTACCTTTATAAGCCTAGGTCAGCGCAAACTTAAAAAAGATAGCCTGCATTGTGAAAAGAAATACTTCGAATGACTTTGCTACGTAATTTAAGCCCAGAAAATGTAGAACTTAAAAATACTGAATCGCGTTTTCCTCTACGTAATTCGTGTTTGTCCGACTAATGAAGTGCAAACTAAAGCATGAAAAAAAGTGTTCGTCAGCTGTCTTTAAGTGTCTAAGCCAGCATTTCACGGGTCGTTGTCGTGTTTTAGTGTGCCGATAGCTCACTTTTAACTGTGTTTAGTTATCACTGTTCTATTTGAACGCGTTGGGCAAATCATATGACTGACGGGGTCGTCACGTGGTTTTCAAAACTACGGTATTGAACCTTCATGAAAAACTGGGGCATTCATCGTTACGTTAGGTGCATTGTGCCTCGCTCCGGTCGATGATTGTCAGCGATATTTTATGCAATCGAATACTGAAACGATGGGATTTTGCTCCACTTAAATAAAATCTGAAACACTTTTTCTTTCTGGATGCAGGAAATTGAAGGGTGATTGAACGGTATCCACTATTCAAGGTTATGTTGGTCCAGCTTGGCGCACCGGGACGATACTCGGCAGCTTCCTGGTGAGTATCCTGGCAGTCAATCTCGGGAAAGTCACTGCACTCTCGCTCTCGGGCTTGAAGTTACAGTTGCGTGTAGAATCTGGCTTACGAGCTGAGGTATGCTGGGATGGGATCTATCAGGGGGACATTTTATCTCAGGCGGTCATCCGTGAACTGTGTAACCTTCGAGGAGGGAGCGTCCGACGCTCACCGTGGACGGGAAGGTCGCGTGGAAGGCGTCATAGTTCGTGAGCGGATCTAAACATGTTCACGTCGAGCACTGAAAGTTAACCGTACTTGACCTATCGTATCTTCATCTTCTTCCTTGACCTTACTTCTCCTAACCTTACTTTGATGTAATCCCATCCGACTTAACCTTACTTGACGCAACTGCACGTGACCTAACCTTACTTGACCTAACCTTACTTGACCTAACCTTACTTGACCTAACCTTGCTTGACCTAACCTTACTTGACCTAACCTTACTTGACATAACCTTACTTGACATAACGTTACTTGACCTAACCTCACTTTTCTCAGCATCATTTGGTCTACCTTTACTTAGCTTAACCTAGTTTGAACTAACCTTTCTCGACTCAACCTTTCTTGACTTAATCTAACCTAACGGGGTTACCGTACCTAATTTAACATAACCAATCCCACTCTGACCATGCTGAATCCAACCTAACCTTATCGTAAGTTTTTTTCACCCCCCCTAACATTTGAGAATTGCAGTTGATCAAAATGTCGGTTAAGATAGCGTGCTGCGTCAATGATTTCTGATCAGTAACGTGCACTGGAAATCTTTTTTTAACCTGATTTTTGAGCTTATCTTGATGAGCTGAAGGTCCCTATTCGGTCTGTACATCATGGTTAGTATTTCCATATAAAGTTTATAAC
>Ga0058701_10001186_pt1 | contig 18189 bp, 11 predicted proteins | sample AgamicOrMae_FD_97039 | JGI IMG/M metagenome (GOLD analysis project Ga0058701, IMG submission 97039) | Agave microbial communities from Guanajuato, Mexico - Or.Ma.e | ecosystem: Host-associated > Plants > Phyllosphere > Phylloplane/Leaf | place: Guanajuato, Mexico | collected 2012-06-04
ACTTTTGGCTTTAACTTAACAGTATTCTTCAGCCGCTCGTATCGTACTCACTTCCTTAAAGACTGTTATTCTAAGAATATAAGCGATATTAGTGGAGAGGACTGCATAAACATATCTTCCGTCAGAACAATACTTCCAGTCAGAGTCATATTGTTGGGTAAACAACACGATCGTCTTCTTATTTATTTTCAAACTTCGTACGTGCATGCATTTTTCCGAACGATCTCTCATAAAGTATTTTCGGATCGTTAGTTATATTGTCTGTAAGTTTCGCATTTCGTTATTTTTGCAACTGGCCATTCTTTATTTGCTGAAATAAGAATCTTTGTTTTACGGTATTTTTAGAGGCCTCGGATATTTTTTTAAATTTTATTTTTATTTTTTTGTAATAATTTTTTGAAATAGACAGCGTACCTTCAACTCTGCAAGGCACGTGACGTTATTCATTTTTTAAACGAATTTAGCATTTTTATTAAAAAGAAAAACTGTTCCTGGATTAAAATTACATGATTTCATACTTTGTGTTTTCCTAAGTCTGCGTGGACGTACCATTTCTGAGGATGTGAAAAAAAATGTCTAGTTTAAAATCGTTGAAAGAATGAACTAGTTCCCTAGATATTATAAACTACAATTTGTACTTTTTAACTCATTACTGTTCTCAGTTGGAACGTTAATTTGAATGCATTCCTATAGGGACCAACCTTATACTTGAACCCAAAACCTTGTATATCTTCATTGATTTTTTTTTTTGCCTTTTCAAGAAATAATGAAATAGAACTCGCTTTAATGCGACTATTCCTGGAACTAGCTGATGCTCTTCCAGGTAATTTGTAAGTGCCTGAATTACAAGTTGTCACATTGTTGAAATATCCATGAAAGTATATCCTCAAAAACTCGGAATATTTTGAGATTCTCGCCGGTATTGATATTGATCAAAAAGTCATGTTTTACAAGGATGATACGAGCAACTGTTTATCCCTTACTAAGTCGGGCTCCAAATTATATTTTAAACCTCATCAACAGATGAAGATTTTTAATTAGTCCAAAAAAGTTTTAGGTCCGGCCCTTGTTGAATGTGATTCTGTACACAAGCCAATGTCGGCCAAGTTATAATTAGATGCTGGCCTTCAATAGTACGACATAAGTGAAGTCTTAGCCAAGTCGGCGCTGCGCTCCTCTGCACGCTGCGCGGCAAATTTAAATAACCATTCACTTAAACATCTTAGCTGACTAACGAAATTAGGATTGTATGAACGCTTAACAGTATCTCAACGCTGTCCAATCGTAGCCGTAGACAAATCTCAGTTATCATACCTAAACCGAAGTACCTAAAATAATATACTTTCGGAAGTTCAAAAATTCGGAGTACATTTGGGGAGGGATAAACTGTCGGAAAGGTAGTCAGCTTGTAATTCAGCGGAAATTCATTCCCAGGTCCAAAAATCCGCTAAGCGCATCTCAGCGGCTACTAAGCTGACACCTACATACCAGATCCGCTAAAAATCTTACCGGAACCGCTTTACTCACTACCGCCTAGCGATTCCATTCGGAAACAGAAAAAAAAATTTAGAGGGTCTTATCAGTTTAGTATTTTCACAAATGAAAAAATATCACCCCTCTGGAAACCTGAAATGTAATAATTTAGGCATTTCTCAAAGCTTAAAATTTCGTATTTTAATGGAAGAAGTCCCTCTGATTTCTCTTAAGCGAAATTTCACTCCACATACTTTTGGCTGTTATGGGTTAAATAGTTACCAGATCCGCCTAAATTCTTACCGGATTTTAAGTATTTTAGGTGTCAGTTTTGTAGCCGCTGAGATGGGCTTAGTGGATTTTTGGACCTGGGTTATATTAAATATGTATCAGTGTTCGGTGAAGATACATCACAGTCACATTTTATTACCGGTACTCTTGGGCATAAGGTTAAGAAAACCTAGCTTTTTGCTGGCCGAATGAAATAAACGTCTTTTCTAGATATGAAATTTTCTTTGCCGAAAATTGCATTTTTCTCACCTTCCGAGACTCTGTATTTTACATCTCAATCTCTGGATTCCTCAACTGGTTGAGAAATACAGAGCATTGGCCGGGAGTCACTAATATCATAAACTCGCTTACTGCGCTTGCGATGAACACAATCATTTTTAACTGTGTACGCTAAGAAGTTGCGAATCGCAAGGGCAGTTCGTATTTAGTGCATGTGACAAATCGCCCGAATTTCGTACGAATATCGCAATTTTGCGATTCTGTGTAACTCGTTACGGTGAGTTAAATGTAACTTAAAAAAAATCCTGGAAGAAACACTGGCTTTTTGATGTTTCCAATGTTTAGAACTATTCCCATCACTGTGCGTTGTTTCATCGTAACTCCTTCCATGTATATAACATACAAGTCTTAAGTCGTTTGTTAGTGCGGCTGATTTAATTTAAGACTTTATTGCACTGCGTCGAAGATACAAGTCTTCGATTGTACTTAAAAGCACGTAACTTGTAGATTAAAGTGTACATTTATGCAGGTTTCCAGTTGGTAACTCTTTATTGTAAGCTACTAATTAAGAAGTAAACAGTTGTTTAGTTGACGAATCATGTTTTTTTCCTTTCAACTTTCCTTAATCAATGTTAAAACTTCGTGCAGGTCCGTGAAAAAGATGTCATGAAGCGCTTTGAACGATGTCATGATTTTTTTTTCGAAGAGGATGGTTACACGGTTCGAAGAATGGCGTGCTTATCTACGCAGTATTTGATCGTGAACCGAAATTTTTACGTCCCAACGAAACTTACCGCTAATTTAGTCCATTTCCAATCAAATCGGGTGTCGAACCGAAACACATTCAGTAGAAAACGGAAAGCAACGTCCGACTAATCACAAGTGGATGCCGATTAAGCATCGGTGTGTTCTTACAGCTTTTACGCGTGTGTTTTGAATGAATAGAAATCTTCGCGTTTTGTTACGTTAACGTGGTAGTCGCTGAAAGTTTCAGGGACACTTCTGTACAATTTCAGGGTCGTAACGTAGGACGTGATCACTCACGATCGGAGACTATTAGTAAAATCCTCAGAGCAAAAGCGGACGAGTGATTTCCAACTGTTTTTTTAAAAACATTAGTTTCGTTGCACTTATCAAACGTACGACCTAATCAAACTATTACAATCACATGATTGTTTTTAGAGAAGTGATCGGTGGTAACACTTTAAATCTTACGTCTTTGTGCTGTGATATTAAGAATTCACGCGCTGGGTTAGTTTTTTTCGCACGCCTATGTTAGTACAAGGGAGACTTGAACGCTCGGAAACCAACCAAATGCATTTAAATGGGAGGTGAATTGAACGCACGGAAACCAACCTCATACGGTTTAAATGGGTTATCGTGTGATTAGTCACCTCTTAAAAATATTTAAACCGCTTCTTGTCGGAGTGTAAGGAGTGTTTATTTTTTATTTATTTTTTAAGGAATACTCGAAAATATTCGAATTTTGCTCTTTTTATTAGCGATGACATACTTGAGGTGGATGATTATAGGACACAGGTCAAATTTGAGCTTACATTTCCCTTCGCCTGACTCGTCCTTAATTTTTAGTCGGGTGTTTTAAAAATTTTCTAATAGTGTTCGACATTAATGTTGAATTAGAACAGCTATTTATCCCTTCACTCAAACTAGATAGTTAAAAAACGAAGGTTATTTCGTGAACAAAACACAGCTTGTGCTAGAGTGGGCAACTTGCGTGTCATAGGTGTATACCAGTTGCCTATCTCAACCTTCAAACTTCTTTCAAAAGTTATCCCCTATTCGCTCTGCACTCTATTTTAGCCACACAAATCTACTTTTCACTCACTTTTTATACAGCACTGAATTTCCTTAAACTTCATCACATGTCATTAGCCAACGATTTGACCCTTAATGGCGAAAGTGCAGCCAATTATGCTGCTTAACAGCAACCTGCCCCGTGCAACAACCCAGTGGCTCTGAAGGACGGCCCACAGGATCTATTCGTGTCGACCAATGAGCAGGGACGAGAGAGCGCGCATGCTCAACTCAGCTCTCTCCGCGCTCGGGATACGAGAGGAACCCTGCAGCTCGTCCTCTCTGTCTTCTGCAGTGGTTCGCGTCACACAGCAAGTCGCGCCGTCCCTGTGTTTCCCACCCGTCCCAAGTCCCGTCCCTTGTGTGTTTGCGCCGGCAGTTCTTGTGAAAACTAAAACCAACCTCAACAATGGAAACCTCTCTCGCCGACCCCATGTCCTTCCTTAAGGATTTCGTAGCTGGTGGAGTGTCCGCCGCTATCTCGAAGACAACTGTAGCGCCCATCGAGAGAGTCAAACTGCTCTTGCAAGTCCAGCATATCTCCAAGCAGATTCCTCCTGAACAGCGATACAAAGGTTAGTTAGAACGAAGTAACGAGCTTAAAGTAAATTTGAAACTCGGAATTCCCCATCTCTTACGTTCTAAACCGATTGTAGCAAGGCATACGACCTGTATCCAAACTTAACTTAACCTAACCTACGTGACGATGTTTCGGTTACCCTCGTAATTAAAGGGAAATTTAAACCAGAATGAGTTTGGAAATTCCAGCTTTGAAATAAACAGGACAACTGAAGGTTATACGTCAAGGGCGTTAATGTGAGCTTTTAAGTGGCTACCTTTCATGTTAAAATCACCACTTGAAATTCGCTTTCCACACGTAATCATGTTAGAGACAGGAGTATGTCGCATCACCCCTACGCAAGGTCAAATCAACTGCACCTTAAAACAATGGCCTCAAAAAATTTTCGAACACATTATTCGAACGAAATTCTGGTCTTTTGATATAATTACTTCACGTGAGTCTCTGTTTTTTTAACTCTTAGTCTATCGGAATTGGGGTATAGCATAAACTCGATCGGCTGTAAGACTTTTTCGTTTGAAACTTAAGTTTCTATATTTAACTAAGTGCTAGTAAAAGCGAAAAACTCCGACGATTCGAGATATCGTCCTACTTAAGAATGACGTATGTATGTTTGTTCACACATCCCACCTTTTTTTTCCTCCCGTTTTCGTAAATGTAGTCTTTTTTCGATTAACGAAGTGTATATTCGCACGCTAGCGGAATAAGTGCTAGTCAGCGCAACCATCCGTTTCAGAGATCTTATAAACTACATTAGTAAACTCTCGACTATGTTACACTCTGTTATATCAATAACTATGAGTCTTATTATCACCCGAACGTGTATAATCTAGTTTCAAACCATGACCTTCCCCCTTAGTACAGTATTTCTATGAAAAAATGTCCCTCAAAATTCGAAGGTCGTCCACATAACCGTTTGCCTATTGCCAACGGACAAACCGAGGTAGAAGAGAACAATTTGGGTCAAGGGGCTCGAGCGAAGTTCGACTCGATGCCCGTGGCAATTTGCCCGTTCAGAGATCTTTTTTTACCCTAAGGGTTCTTCCCATATTATTTCTAACGTAAGCCGAATTAGTTTACTGGGGACACGGTCAACTTATCACGTCCTTGTTTTTGACCTTCCGAAATCACGCCGTCGAGATAATGAAAAATTAAGCCTACGAAAAAAAATAATTATTTCCTTACGCACATTTTTGCTCATAGAATCGCTGTCATTTAGCTTAAACATAAGACCTCAGGTTAGGAAGGCTTTGACCGAGGTTTTATAATTCGTGAGGCCTCGTTCGTAAAACTTACGGATCGTAATTACGAACAGTCCGGGGAAGCGGTGGTGTACACATCTCGGGCAAAAAAAAAACGCCAGAAACGCGCGTTTTTCGCGCGGAAACGCGTTTTTCCCCGCGCTTTTCTGCCACAGTAGAACAACCGGCTTTCTCACTAGCTCAATTTCTTTCCTGTTTTTCCCTTAATTTCGACGAACAGCCGCGTTTGACATGTGTTTCGGTCAATGCCTTAGCGCAAAAGTCAGACTGCTCACGTCAAGCTGGTGGGATGGGTGCCAAGTATGATACAATTGGCCGGCATTAGTATTGCTTAATACCGGTACCGTACGTTTATAGGCACGTGGGGTTTCGTCTCACCTATGAAAAGAATATGGCAATGCTCACGTGATTTGAGCATGATTCGCGGTTTGTTTAAAATTTAGACCGTTTAAACGTCAGAATAAAAAAAATTGACCGTCGCATCGTCAAAAGTCAAATCATAAGCATGTCTGTGAACATCCTAAAGTTTTGCGGAGATCTACTTTTAGGCCTATATCTCTCGAGATTATCCTAAATGTGAAGTAGACTCATCAACTGAACTTCTACAATGACAATACATGTTTATATTTAAAAAAAATACTTTCTAAGATTTATGATCGGAATTTTGGACTTAAGTGCAATGATCTTTTCTAGTAGCAATATTGACTCACTTTTCTGCTTCTCCGCAAACTGGAGTGAAGCTGGTGTAGAAAGAGGTATTTTTCTGGAAGAAAATTCGCAAGATACAAGCACCTTTTAAAAAAAAATAATATGGAATCGTTTTGCAAACTGTGAAATATTGCACAGGATATTTAGAAGAATGAAATCAAACGGACCGGGGAAGCACCACCGTAATCTTAAAACCAAGAAAAAAGATGACTCGAACTAGCACCTCATATACCTACACGCCTTACTCAAGTTTTTTCAGTGTCCAGTTGATTTCTTTCTTTCCCTACCATTGAAATATCGTCCAAATGGCGGTGGAACACCGTCAGTATTCTTTTTCTAAGTCTAATAGTCTTGACGCGTCTTGGCGCCATTAGTTGTTCTGTATACCTTTTTTTTTCTTTCTCTTCTTCTACTTTGTCGAGTTTTGAGGAATAACCAATGGATTGTGAATGTTGACAGGTATGGTGGATTGCTTCGTGCGTATCCCCAAGGAGCAGGGTTTCCTCAGCTACTGGCGTGGTAACCTCGCGAACGTGATCCGTTACTTCCCAACTCAGGCCCTTAACTTCGCCTTCAAAGACAAGTACAAGCAAATCTTCTTGGGCGGTGTCGACAAGAACACCCAGTTCTGGCGGTACTTCGCCGGTAACCTCGCCTCTGGTGGTGCTGCTGGTGCCACATCCCTCTGCTTCGTCTATCCCCTCGATTTCGCCCGAACTCGGTGGGTAACATAACCTTGAAAAAAAATGCCGCGAAACCATGGGCTGTATGAGAAATCTAACAGACACTTCTTTCAGGCTTGCCGCTGATGTCGCCAAGGCTGGAGCTGGCCGTGAGTTCAATGGTCTCGGTGACTGTTTGACCAAGATCTTCAAGGCTGACGGTATGGTTGGTCTGTATCGTGGTTTCGGAGTATCCGTCCAGGGTATCATTATTTACCGTGCCGCTTACTTCGGATTCTTCGATACCGCAAAGGGAATGCTTCCTGACCCCAAGAACACCCCTCTTGTCATCTCATGGGCCATTGCTCAGGTAAGCGAAACCTCCACACTCAGAATTGTAAACGATGCAATTTCTAATGTTTCAACTTTCGTCGTAGAGCCGAGCGGAACGCTTGCTCAGCAAGCGACAGGACACCTAATTATTGTCTTACCAATCTACTGAAATAGGGAGCCTTGACCACGAATACAATTTAGCATCTTATCTCTGTAGACTCCTCTTTTGTCCAATTTCAAACGAGTTTTATTTCGAGTACAAAAAGATAATGGCTGTTGCCCTTGTAGGGGGTGGTAACATCGTACACATTCCACCAGAGATCTCATAACTTGCGCGCGCTGTTGACTAATCTGCATAGGCAATTCGGATACATACATGTGATGCGTATTGCCTATACCCGAGTTCGTAGGCGCCATTCTCTGAGTAGGCTGAAATATTAAAAGTCCGTGCTCCGGTATCACCCGATGATATGACATTTAATCAACTACTAATCTACGTCTACTTTGTCATAAGTTTTCAAATTACGTTTAGAATGCGTCGATACAGGCCCGTGTATCGTGTGAACATCAAGTTTTTTTGTTTTGTTTTTTTTTTCCAACGTCAATTTACTTTCATGCACAGATGTTCTAATCAACAGCTGTAATTATTGTATCTGCCATGGACGATCTATCGGTGGTCTACACTCTAATGTTAAGTTCTCAATTAAGAATCCAAGTCTCACTTAACAGTACCGGTACTGCACTTTGTGACTCCGCTATCGACGTTACGAAAACGTTTGTTCATTGAAACATGATAGGCGCGAGAAATCGACGAAACTCGCGAAAGAGCGTGTACGGAATATCGTTTCAAGTCATTAATACATGTAACTTAAAGGTCTGCTTTTCGATGTCAAACCGATTTATACAATCGACTTTTTTTTTGTTTTTTTTACACGTTGGCGGAGCGTCAATTCCAAAAAAAGAAAACAAGATAGCAAAGGAAAGAAACCAGAGGAAAGAAAAGAAAAGAAAAAAATGAAAACAAAGAAAAGGAAAAAAGGAAAGAAGAGAGAAGAGAAAGAGAAGAAAAAAGAAATGAAGGAAAAGTTTTGAAATAGTGGTAAAATAGAATTATCCAATTCGTGTATAGGCTGACGTCCCCATTATCCGTTAGTTTCATCTAGGTTTCGTTCTGATGGTTCAGTAGGTCAGCGGGCCGCAGATGTGTGAGTGACACTGTTGTGTTTGTGTTGGCAGTTCGTGACCACCGTGGCCGGTATCGTATCATACCCCTTCGACACCGTCCGTCGGAGGATGATGATGCAGTCCGGGCGCGCCAAGGCCGACATGACATACAAGAGCACCGCCCACTGCTGGGCAACCATCCTCAAGACTGAGGGAGGCGGCGCCTTCTTCAAGGGCGCGTTCTCCAACGTCCTCCGAGGTACCGGCGGTGCCTTCGTACTCGTCCTGTACGACGAAATCAAGAGCTTCCTCTTCTAAGCACCTTAGCATCATCTCAAGAGTTTGGGTTGAATCATCCTGAACGTGACACGTCGACAACGAATCGCTGCGATGAATCCGATTGGCTCTGATCGTAGCGCAACATCCGAACAGTGAATCACCTCCTGTTTCATAGACTTAACGACATCGAACCCTCGTGTGTATGTGTGAGTGTATGTGACCCATATTGGTGTTAAAGGACGAACAGAGAGCTCTAGAGAGCGGGCAGAGCTCTCTGGAGAAAGCGAGTATCCCAGTAGTACCAACCACTCAGAAGACGAACACTGCAGACTGGGATACCAAAATAATAGTAATAAGTAACAAAACAGCAGGTCTGTTTATCTTCCGACTGACGATACATCCAGCTCTTTTGATTAGAACCGATTCGCTCGTAGAAATACGTCGATCTGAAATCAGTATTGAACTGCTGTAATTGCTGTACATTATAGCAAACAGCGGTTTTTGTTTATTTTTTTCTTTTACGTATGCACAGGACGAAGTATTTCTCGAGCGATTATAAACAAGAACAATATCTTGGTTGTGAAGAAAGCTATTCTCGTCTAAAGCGCGGGATGTAACGTGAAGTTTCTTAGAATAGGCAGCGCGGCTCGCTACAATGCTTGAGACGTTCTGTACGCCCTTTGTAGGTCAAATCTGTGAATCAACGCTGTATTTTTATTTATATTTCGCCTAAAATGTTCCAAATAAAAATAATAAAACTCGCTTGCCTATCTTTTTTTTCCCAACGCCGCTACATTTTTTACGGTTAGCTCAGAACCAAATCGATCACATACCGGTAAAGGAAGACGCGATGTGGTCATTAGCCGTTCTCAAAATAAGTCTCGTAGGAAGCTTAAACTTGCCAATCCCAGGCTTAAGCCAAATACCGTTAGAGAAATCGATCGCAACTGAAACTCCACGCATTTCACATTGATAATGCCCGCTTCCTTGACCAAGTTTCCCAGCAACTTATTTTGAGGTAAAACGGGGGCTACCGGAATACGCTAAGCCATAGACCGCCTGCCAGTTTTGAACGAGGGGTTATTTTTGGAAATGGTGAGGGTGGTGCAGGGGTAGCGGAGGGAACTTAGGCGCCGCGTACAGTCAGCTGTTGTGACATCACTAGACAACGAGTAGGCTAATCTATTCTTAGCAAGGCCGTGGAATCTATTGGGTGGTTCTTGCGCCAAGTCTTGCGGTTCGCACAAGCAGACAGTCCTATCAATAATTCATATTAACACAGCTGGTGAACCTAGCATCATTGAGGCTTAGATATTCTCATGGAAGATATTCAAAATACAGCGCGTGGCATTTAACCTCACGTGCTCTTGGGGTAGAGTTCCGTTAGTGCAATCATGCGTAGGTTTTGTCGAACTGAGGGCATGAACATGCTTTGCCTATCCACGTTTGACCCGGCTCTTGTGTGCTTTATTTTTTGGCTCTGAAACTGATGCCGTGAGTTCGAACCACCTACGAGAAATTTGGTAACACTGACGTTGGATTCTGATGTGATTAGTGAGTTAACAGGCGGAAGGGTTTGTCGAGAGAACCGGTTTTCTCCGAATGTTAAAATCAGTTAAGAACCTTCGTGAATCTAAAAAGATTGTGGAAAAAATGTCTTGTCAGGTAGGCAATTTTTCGCGGGTGAGAGGGCAAATATTTATTTCACGATCTACCGATCGCAACGGGCGGGAGATAGAAATTCGCTTCTCACTGTCATGGCGTCCCTGACTTGTAAATTCACCGCGACCGCGACAAAAGTAGCTTGTTGGCGCAACAAGGGGGGGCCAGCGCTGTTTCCCGCTGATACAGACGCAAATAGTCTGCATGCGGCGAGGCAGCGGTGCCACACAGGCCGACCAACCTTTTCGCCATGAGTTCCCGGAAGAATTCGGACGAGAACGACGGTGCTCGGAGTAAACTAAAAAAATTACGAAGTTTCCGCGAAAATCGTGCGAAAGTTGTCGGTGCGGCGGAAAACTCTTTGGTGAAAAACTATTTTTCCGAGGATTCGTGGTTGGCGCTGCTTGCTGATCTAAACAAGAGTGACGAGAACCTACAACCGGAAGAGAGTGAACGTCTATTAGACGAAGATGAGAAGAATATGATGTCGGAGATGAAAGACGATGCTCTCGAGGACGCTGTGAGGATGTACGGTGAGGAGTCGCGACGGCAGAGCCTCACTGCGCAACGCGCCCGTCAAAATGACTGGTCTTCTTTGATTGGTCGCCGAGTCGAGTACACGGGACCTCCCACTGAACTACGCGAATCGGCAGTGTGACAATTTTCTCATAGCTGCGATAAGCAGATCAAGTGCGTTCAATTGTTCCTTTTTATCGGTGTGAATTAGTGCAACTGAGATGTGACGACAGTATTAAGTTCGGTTTAGTAACGTGCCGGTGATCCCAGACTCTGTGAAGGATTTTTACCTACAATTTTTACTGCGAAGTGATTTATTCAAAATAAAAATAACACGAATGGATCAGTGTTTTCATTTTGTCTCCTAAGTAAATCGCATGCGCAGTGCGGTGGCATGCACAGAACCTCACAGCGCGTTTGTGACAAAAAATGTCAACTCATCGTGTTTGACACTGTGGTTTTCATAAGTGCACTTGTACGTGTTCTTGTAATTTCCCTTCTTTTCTTGAAGCGTTAAACATTTCTCGCGTGACTTTAACTTCTAATATCCAAAACTCTGTTTTGTGTAAGTGTTCGCAGTTTTTGAAATTTCAATAAATTTTGAGCGTTTTTTTTTTTTTTTTTTTTTAAAATATTATTTTTTTCTATTTTTATTTTGTGTTTTTTTTTTTTTGTTTTTTTGTTAGTGTTTGTGTTTTTTGATATTTTAATAAATTTGGTGTGTTTTTTTTTTTTTTTTTACTATGAAAAGATTATTGTTCCTCATCATTCTCGAGATCAGATTCTCCTCGGCTATTTGCCTCGCAGGTTAGGTCAAACCCACAGTACCTGTATCTTAAAATTTGAATTCACAAAAGTTAGATATCAAAAAATAAGAGAGAAACAAAGACGCTGTAGCTGCTAGCCCAGTAATAATTTGATCGACTATCTGCATGGTTAACTTTTCATACCGGTAGCCTCGTTGCATCTTAAAAATACACTGCTTACTGAGAGCATACAATTATCAGATTTAAGTTTGATAAGAAAAATTCCGATTATTTCGCTGAAATTTTAAAATAATCGACCTTGGCATGAAACCTATTTTTACGAACAAGCGAGACCGGAACTCCCTGTAGTGACCTGGTAGTGACCGATAACTTTTTCATACGCCGCTGTTGAACCCGCTTTGTGGAGCCCACATAGCGCAGCAGAGAGGCTAAAACCTGTCATTGTCAGCTGACTGGCAGTTTGCCTCGCGCTTGCGGTGTGTGAAGTTCCGTCACGTGTTGTCGAATTTATATTCGTTTTGTTCGCGTTGATTTAAGTGTTTTATCTAGTTTTATACCGCTTTTCATAACAGTTTCTTAGCAGCGTCACGTAATTTTTGTTGCTTGTTGATTTGTGATTTTTTTCTTCCAATTTCACTGTTTACAATGTCACCGAACATGAAGAGTTTCGTGCAGTACTCACCTGATACCGACTTTCCGATTGAAAATCTACCTTACGGAGTTTTTTCCACAGAAAATGATGTGAGTCTCGTGTTTTGATGAGTCTATATTTTTTATGTAGTACCTAGTATTTACCCAGTTGTGTCACATCACATTCTCCTAGAAGACAACTTGTATCTTGCCTCAGAATATCATGGAGATTCTGATGGTTTATACAAAATCTGACATACCATTGACTTCTTTGTTTTCTTGAAATCGAAGGCATATATATATTTCATACATCAAGCTGTTTAATAGTACAGATCCTTGAGTGATTATCTTGTAATACTCATCATGTAGATATTAAACTTCATCACATATCACTTCTCCTTGCTGGATATGTAACAATGTTCTTTAATTTGACATTGTCGGTTTCAGACAACTCATCGGATTGGTGTGGCTATTGGAGATAAGATTCTGGATTTGAAAGCTATCTCAAATCTTTTTGAAGGACCTCATTTAAAAGCCCACCAAGATGCTTTGAGAGAGGTAAGCTCCTAATGCTGTTTTAGAAAAGACTTTCTGTTCAAATACCAATTTTGTACCTTTCACGCTACCTAAGTGATGTAGTGCAACAACCAAAACAAAATCCAGCACCCGAACTCATATGTTTGAGAACAACATTTAAGTACTCCTTTTCTGTACTGGTGTTCTGACATCATATTTTTGCAAAAATCCAATATCATATTCGCGTTTTTTGCAGTTTTATCAGTGAGGCTGCTTAATTTTAACTGAAATGTCGCATTTATCGTTGTTAGGATGTTTTTGTCTCTGTGAAACTGTGTCGCGTCTCCTGTTGTCGCCGGGTTAGTTCTCATAAAAAGTCAAGGTCTACTGGTTTTCGGTGGACGAGCCCCCGGAATGACGTCTGGCAGGCTCACTCTCTTCTTTTCTTTTTCTAGTTTCTGTAGAGAAAGAGAATACATAGATGTTCCATTAGAGTGTTGTTACAGAGAATATTTTAGTAAATCCCATTGAGTTAGTAAACTACAGCCACAACATTTTATTGAAGAAGTGCTAGATGCTTTTACAGAGACATTAGTTGTCAACAAACAATTACATTAGAAAAAAATTCATTGAGATATCAATTAATTGATCAGAGTCAATTCCCTGATGTTCTCAACTCAACTACAAGTTAAGAGGTGATTGGCAGGTTTAATTTCTTTAACAATGTTTGATATGCATTATATTACTCTGACAAAAATGTATGACCAAAAGTTTTGTAATAATAATAAAAAAAAGATACGGCAACAAGCACTTAGCGTTTCCTGCCCAGTACCGTACCGGTAACTTACGATGACAGGCCATGCGTTTGCTATCGCCGGGTTAAAAAAGAAATATAAAAAATGGAATTATTCAAATAGACGTGCCGATTTCTTTATTCGGTTTTTATTTTTAAAATTTATCAGCTTGACTCCGAAAACAAATCGCGCAGTTATCGCAACGCTGATAATATCTTACTACAAATATATGATAATGTCTTCAAATGCGCTCGCCTCTATTTAACATGTAGACAGCCCGCACAACCGGCGGTGTTTTTCCTTCAAGTCACTTCCTTTGACCACCTAATTTCATGAAAGGTCTGCCTCTCCGAGTTCAGACTAAATATTCATCAATTGTACTTCTCGGAGTCCGATCCTATCATAAACATTAGCCCTGTTACTTTTTCCCGCTTTTACGAGACAATCAAGCAACTGAAAACCATTAAATAAAGGTAAAAAATAAATTTTAAAACTCGGGAAAATAATATCAACCCAAAATACAGATAAAATATTAAGTAATATTAACTGGTGTGTTAAAACTCATGAAAATAAATAAGATGCTCTTGTTTTGTTTGTCTGAGAGATTACGTCACAGACACACCTCCAGAAAAGTCGTGGCTGACGGAGAATGCATCGCTTTGTAATCTAAATAAATTCCTCTGTGTTTACCTGGTTTCCGTGGGACTGGATCCGTCTATGGAAACCGGTTCTCCCGAACGGGACTCCTTATAGTTGCTATACGATGTAATTCGATCCAAAAATACCGTCAGTACTGATTAACTTTTTCACCGCTACGTGGTAACAACTTAAGTCTCATTGTCAGCAGTACAGTAACGAGTTCTGATTGTCTTAACTCCAAGTGTGGTAGGCGAGGATCCCTTGATATTGCATACCGGAGTAAGCTCACAAACCAAGGGCTGCCAATGAGTCACTCTGATCAATTTTGTCGCTATTTTAAATATGTACTCTAGTGAGATGTTCGTTGAGATGTCGTACTTGTGTGACGAGCTTCAAATATGATCGCTCATTCGCGCTCTGCCCTCGCGCAGAAGAGCATAGAAGTTATTCCTTCCCCTCCAACCTCGTGATCGTGAATTGCCCCTTCTCCTGATCCGTTTAAAATCGACAAATTGAGCTACCGACATCGGTTCTAACCTTTTTTGGTGTCCCTCAATCAGATTGATTCATCAAAACATACAGATCCTTCAAAAAATGTTGGGCCAAAAAATTGAAAAAAAATCTAGGGGTACCCCTTGCCTTTTTTTTAAATTTTGAGCCAAGAACTTTTTGTTGAATTTTAAACGTTTCATAGTTGGAATCGTTTGGGGGAACTAGAAATGAATTTTATCGTCGTCGCTTGCTCATTATGTCGATTTATTGCGTCAAAAAGTGGAATACAAAATTAACGCTTTTCCCCCAACCTCCCGGCTGCAAACTGCCCCCTCTCCCGGTCTCTTTTAAATCAAGGAATTGAGCAACCGGCATCGGTTCTAACCTTTTTTAGTGTCACTCAATCAGATCGAATCGTCAAAACATAAAAATCCCACAAAAAAAGGGCCAATAAATTAAAAAAAATCATACCCCTTGCCTTAATTTTTTTTTAAATATCCGTCAATTTTTGTTGTTGAAATTTTAACGTTTGATGGTTGGAATGGTTAAAGTGGAACTAATGGTTGCTTTTATAATCGGCTGTCGCCCGCTTAAATCATATTTCACTCCTGAATCGGATTTAATGTCCCTACCCCAGAATTGTTTGAGCTCATGATTGAGTTTATTTCGTGGTCTCAATATCTTTCTTAACGGGGATTTTATGTAGCTGATATATTTTTTTCCGAGCAATAAATACTTAAATGTAAATCTGGCCCCAATTGGAAGGGATACTTTCATGATTCCCCTTTTTACACGACTTCCCGTTTGCTGGGTTCCAGTGAAGCAAGCCAACCATTTTCCGTCGTTGAAACAAAAATGACCAAAAATCAGGTCGCGCCGAGCTACTTTTTTTTAAATACCTGTAGCCTTGGATTTTTTAAAAAAGTAACTTTTGGGTCATAATAAGAAAATTTATTGTCACTTGTCTGGCTAAAAGATCACTTTCTGGAGAAGAAACTTGGCTAGCCCTGAGGAGTGAGCGTCACTAGATATTGTATCGGCCGAGTGGTGATATGGTTAAAGCTTCAGGCTATTATCCGGAAGTTTTGGGATTCGATTCTCGGAAACATTTTTTTTTCCATCGTTCACATTACGTTTACGTAAGATGAGCCAGGCTTACGTAGAGGTCAGGGCTACGTCAGGCTTGGTTCGGAAGTAAGATCATAAAGTAAGACTTACATACGAGCGCTGCCCGTGTAAATAACTTTCGCATTTTCGTACACTTGTCTTGGACATAATCTCGAATTGAATGCCTGACAGAGCAGTCAGGCAACCCAGCTTACATATATGTCATGTGGGTTGCCTATCGAAAACCCTAAAGAACACGATGGTTTGGTTGTTCGCAGCCCACCCTAAACAAATTTATGTCGCTTGGACGACCCGCTTGGGTAGAAGCAAGGAACACCATCCAAAATTTACTCTCAGTAGACAATCCTTGTCTACAAGATGAATCTACCTCCGCACGGTATGTTTGAAGAGAAAAACGAGAATCTTTAGCTTGAGTCGTTTTCTACAAAATGTCTGTTTCTTCAGCGTGTTTGTGAACCAGTCCGATGCCAGAATGCATTTGCCGGCTCATATAGGCGACTACACGGATTTCTACTCGTCCATCCACCACGCCACGAATGTCGGCGCAATGTTTAGAGGTCTTGACAATGCTCTTATGCCGAATTGGTAAGCATTCAGCAATGCTCAAACTTCTGGAAATGCTCCGGAAAAAAGCGCTTTGTTGGGAGCCATGGGTTTTCAGAAGTGCCTGAGGAAATATCTGGATTGGGTGGAATGCCGTTTCGGAAGATATGGCTGTTCGGAAAATGGGGCTTTGGAGTACGAAGGACGTCAAAGTTGCTTTGAACACTCTCTGCGCTTGGGAGACTCTGGTGGTGGCAAAAGTGAGTTGTTTGGATCGATGTTGCCTTCTAGGTTGCTTGTTGTTTGCTTTCGGTTGCTTCCTGTTTGCTTGTTGCTTTTCTTCTGCTTCGATTGGTTTTCGTCTTCGTTCAAATGCTGCTTTTGGTTTGCTCTTGTTGTGCCATTCAAACGCTAACAGTGCGTGGAGCTGTGTTTCCTATCACACGTACACAACGCTCCTTTTCCAAGCTTTGCAAATTTTTAAGCTTGCATTTTGTACTTCTTGTGTTGTGCACGCCTGTCCTCATCAAGTTATTCACCCTAATCGAACCTTACCTACCGCTTGTCGCTTACTTGCGTTATGCTGCGGATTTTGCGCTTCGCTTCAGAGTTCTGCTCGACTGTCGCTAACTTGTAAGTCTGACGTCGATTAGTAGCACCAGACTTGGCGACCTCTTGATTAGGTTATCTTACGTTAGGTTCACTTAGGTTAGGTTAAGTTAACTTAGGTTTAGTTAACCAAGGTTAAGTTAACTTAGGTTATCTTAAGTTAGGTTAACTTAGGTTAGGTTCAATTAGGTTAGGTTCAATTAGGTTAGGTTAAGTTAACTTGGGTCAGGTTAAAATAACTTGGGTTAGGTTAACTTTGGTTAGGTTTAGGATACGAGCCTTGCGCTTCGCTCCGCTTGGCTTGACGAGGAAACATATTACAAAATGCGAAATAAAATGTAACATTTAAAATACGTATCTTTCGGCCATTCGCAAAATCCAGGTATAACGTTGAGAAAAAAAAACGTTTGGTATATCATCCCTAATTCTACAAGCAGATAGCTGAAGACGGACAGTAAGCGCATGCCTTCCAGCCCCGAGCTTCTACTTTTAAGCCAAAATTCCGGAACAGGAAACACATGCCAGTGGGCTACCACGGCAGGGCTTCGTCCGTTGTCATCTCCGGGACGGACATCCGCCGACCCAACGGGCAGACCCTGCCCGTGGAGGGCGCCGACCCGGTGTTCGGGCCCTGCAGGCTCATGGACTTTGAGCTGGAGGTGGCCTTCTTCGTTGGTGGCCCCCCGACCCGCCTCGGGGACCCGGTGCCCGTCCAGCGCGCCCACGAGCACATCTTCGGCTTCGTCCTCATGAACGACTGGAGTGGTGGGTAGCGCCAACCGCCGCAATCGAACCAACCACCTCAGATCATCTTATTATTTTTAATCGGGATGAAAAGTTGCTCGTTCACTGTAATTTTTTAAGGTATCATTTTCAACCTTTTAGTTTAAATTTGGTGCTACCCTCCGTCGTAAAGCCGAGCGGAGCGACAGCGAAGCGAGGCACAAGGCACCTAACCTAACTTAACCTAGGGTTACCCAACTAAACGGTCGCTCGCTCAGGGGCGCCGAGAAGTAAGCGGCATCAGGCTTGGCGACAGCCGAGCGGAGCGAGGCACAAGGCACTATACCAAAACTTGGTATACCGCAAGAGGCTTGCTTATGATAT
>Ga0058701_10001187_pt1 | contig 18189 bp, 8 predicted proteins | sample AgamicOrMae_FD_97039 | JGI IMG/M metagenome (GOLD analysis project Ga0058701, IMG submission 97039) | Agave microbial communities from Guanajuato, Mexico - Or.Ma.e | ecosystem: Host-associated > Plants > Phyllosphere > Phylloplane/Leaf | place: Guanajuato, Mexico | collected 2012-06-04
CACCTAACCTAACTTAACCTAGGGTTACCCAACTAAACGGTCGCCAAGCCTGATGCCGCTTACTTCTCGGCGCCCGCTCAGGGGAAGTAAGCGGCCCGAGAATTAAGCGGCCTCAGGCTTGACGACAGCCGAGCGGAGCGACAGCGGAGCGAGGCACAAGGCACTATATTTTAAATTGGTATACCGCAAGTGGCTTGCTTATGATATAGGTTGGGCATGGTTGGATGCCTTTTGCCTCGATTCGCTATCTCTCCGCTCGGCTTGACGACGGAGGGTAGCACAAAATTTAAACCAAAAGGTTTAAAAAGGCTACCTTAAAAAATTACAGTGCATCGTAAAATCCCTTGGGTTTCCTATTAATATAACACCAAAAACTGGGGCTACTCCAATCGAACCGTCCTCACTTCGAAACTTCACATGCAGTTATGGAAGTCAACTTTGAAGTTATGGTAGCAAGTATGGAAGTCAACAAAACAGGCCCTTACAATGTACTCCCGAGGTGTTCATAGTGTTCACCGATCCCGAAAATAAAAATCACACCTCCGCATACTAAGTTTGCAGTTTTAATAAATATTACGATCAATTTTTTTTTCAAATTAATTTACCTACTTTGAAATTAATACTATAAGTGGTTTAAAGTGAGTCACAAAAGTTATAGGCCCTGCTTCCGTAAGAAATACACTAAAGCAAGGGGCATGACTTTAGCGATCAATTGTACATAAATAATTCATGGTCATATTTACAATCAAATTACTCTTTCATACTCAATTCCCAGTGGATGTTTACAATAAACCCATAACAGTCCAAAGTATTTAGAGTGAAATTTAGCTTAAGAGAAATTGGAAGGATTTTTCCCACTAAAATACGCAATTTTAAGCGTTGGAAAACGCCTAAATTATTAAATCAGGTTTTCAGAGGAGTGATAATTTTTAAATTGTGACAATGCTGAACTAAACAGATCCTCTAAAAATATTTTTTTTTTTGTTTCCGAACGGCATCGCTGGGCGGTATAGGGTTAAATGGTTAAATGCATCCCCTACTGACTCAGAACGACAAATCGTTTGAAGAGGTAAGTTTGCAAAACCAACAAATTCTATGTAATACAGCCAAGACCCTTATGAACATATAACATGACGCAAAGGTTGTCTAATTAATAGCTCATGCTACACTAGATTACACCGTATTTTAACAGCAACGATAGCTAACATTGTTCGGAGTCCACAGACCCGAGCACATTGCCTGTTTAAAGAGCTGGAACAGGACGGTCAGAGGGGGGCCATGGGAAACGGAGGGCGGGTACGGGTAGCTCCTCTCCGTCGGAACAAACCCTTGCTTGTGTACTAAATCTATCCAAGAAGTATCACAACTGTGCTTTGTCTTCCGGCCATTTCTCTCGGAGTACATTGCACATGAATGTTGGCAAAAACGAGAAGTTACCCATTTGTGCAGCTTTGACAAAACCGTTCTTGATCTTACGGGGGATTCCGGTGATTTCGATACACCACCCTTACCTTAACCCATAACATCCCAAAGTATTTGGATTGAAATTCAGCTTAAGAGAAATTGGAAGGAATTTTTCCCTTAAAATACGCAATTTTAAGCTTTGGAAAATGCCTAAATAATTAAATTTCAGGTTTCCAGAGGGGTGATATTTTTTAAATTGTGACAATACTGAACTGAAAAGATCCTCTAGAATATTTTTTTCTGGGGCCGAGCGGCATCGCTGGGCGGTGGAGAGTTAAAATAGGCTAATGTTGAACCATTTCGATACGCCTTAGTGCAGTTAGTCATTTGACTGTAACGGCGTTAAAAGATTCACTGAATGATATCGATGGGTAAAGTATTACCATTTCATAAAAGCGGCATTCCCTTCATGTTTACATTTGCAATTGTTTAGACCAAACATTTTTTTGCGTCATTTTTTTTACAATTTAACTTTGGCTACCTTTGTTATCTTAAACTATAATGTCCACATACACATTGAAAACGTGAAAAAAAAGCCCAAAGGTAGAATAGATTGAAATAAAGGCCAGAAAAAAACGATAGGCGTACGATGAAAATGCTAAGGACCTTCCAAAGCAAAACTATGAAAAGGGTTCTTTTCAATACTTATGCCGATATAGGATTTTCATTTCTTTTAAATTACGAAAACAGTCGTGCCATTTTTAACTCATGACACCACCGATCGAGTTCAATCGAATTCCAAAGTGCGCTTGAATTTTATTGGTTTTTAAATTTCCAAACAAAGAATTCTATAAGAGGTCTTTTCATACGTTTGTGCGTAGTTTTAACCAGCTTACCTAACCAGGTGGATAGCCACAGCGAAAGCAGTCAACTTCTTACCTGTAACAGAAGAAAACCAGAAATGTTGAAAAGTAACGATAAAACGCACGTATATGCGTTGAAATTCCTTCCGTGTTTGTGCATATGAGCGCAAGTTAAGTGTGTGTAATCATATTTGTTCCGTTCTTGTTTGCATGATTTGCCTTATTGTTTCTCTTGCTCTATCTCGCTATTTGCCTCTGTTTGAGAAACAAACTCTTAATGCAATACATTAATTTCCACACAGTGATAAGAGATGGGAAATGCCATGCACGTGCACAGAATTTTCATAAGAGCGTCCACGGCCAAAATTGTGATCTCGGGAATAATAAATTCTCTCAAATGAAAAAAACAAAAAAATGAAACCCTTGAAAAAAAAACACGAAAAAAACGAAAAATGAGGGTAATAAGATTATGCGGGGAAGAGATTTAAAAGCGAATCAAAATCAACATAACTTTTACAGAAAACTCACGAGGAGAACACCCTATATGTCGATTTCTACCGAAATACCGTCAGTGTTTGTAACCTCATAAAATTAATAATATACAAAAATATACAATGCTATTATGTTCACAATAACTATGAACTAAGCTTCACCTAAATCAGTAATTTAGTCCTTCAAAATATCCTCTCAACATTTTCAAGCAAAAACTTCAGGGTTATTCTTTTGAATAAAAAATGTAGCAGACTACGGGCATGACAGCCTAGTTCCATTAAACACTGTCTCGAATTATTCACCATTACATTTACTATTATCCAACGCATAATGACAGGATAAGGTGCATCTCTATGAGCAGGTCTTGTGATCGAAAACAGTGTGTTTTATGGTGATGCTCACCTTCCTGAAACCGCGGAATGAACATTATGTGAATGGGCCCGACGCTCAATCCACTCAAGCCCAGCTTCCACTTTCCTTTTTCCAGCATAAACAGCTACGGCCGAGCCTATTTGCGAAGTAGAGTACTGAGCAAATTGAATCTAGTCCCGCATGGGAAATAGACGCCCATTAGACAAAACGGTTTGCTTCAGAGCTGATCTTCTTTCGGAACAGGATTACCAAACAATGTAGGAGGGGGCCTGCTCGGTTAACTCATTTCGACTGATTCAGTAAACTCACATTAACCGAAATCGCTTATGTTTTAAATATATTGGACCATACCATGTCGGTACCTCGTTCTGCAAATTAAGACCATTTCTGCATTGTAAACATATATGGCATTTCCGATATCAAAATATTTCTGAGAAAAACGTTGTTTGGACTGTGCGACAAGGCGGTGAGGTCTATTGCGCACCGCGACGTCACCGCCTTGTCGCACGCTACGAATAACGTTCCCCTAGAAATATTTTGGTATATGAAAGAAGTCGCTCTTTAAATCCAGGGAAAACTAACTTTTTCAACCTGTACTTTTAAAAAATAAACCAAAACTTTGTCCGGATAAACACTCTAAATTTGAATCAGTGAGAGTTTGGGATTCAGTGAATTTTCACTGAAAATTCTTACTGATTGAAATTTACACTGAAAATGACTTACTGATTCAAATTTAGTGAAAGAAAAACAATGCCTATAAGAAAAAAATGAGTATTAAACTCACAGAAAAATACGAAGCTTTTTTTTAATGCTTTCAAAGGCAATCTCTCTTGGGATTGCGGATCAAAAAGTACTAAAAAAAACAACAAAAAAACATTCAGTAACAAAAGTGAACGGAATCGCTAATTAATCTATGAAAGCATTTGAAAGACAACCTCTTTTCCAGCTTAAGAGAATTTTTTTTTCGGATACTTCAGCATCTTTCAGTAATGAGCGCAGCTAGAAAAAAAATGTCCGCGGGACTTGAGTAAGGCTCCCAGGACAAACCCTTGTGTGCATAGCGAGTGAAAAAATGCACACTCCGTGGCAGTCACTTAAGGCATATTTCATGAAGAGATAAATTATGGTTAGAAGGATTCGCCGTTTATTTATGACGGGGTCATGCGAGGAAATATTCGCCCGCGGTATGTCTCCTCCCCCCTAGCCTAGCCTAAGGAGCGTCTCTAATGCATATCACGGCGTGGTGGCGCTAGCGTCGCTGTTGCATGCCAACAGATAGGGCCGTGTGCAGCTACGTGTTACACACGGGGCCCTACAGTGATGCCGCTCTTCGCGATTTCCTAAATTTTACACTCGTTTAACTCGTAAATTTGATTAAGTAACTTGCGGTTTAAGTTGTGAATTCTGGCAACACTGGAAGCAACACTGGAAGGGGTGTCTCGTAGTGGTGGCGGGCCGGGATCGCAAGTCTCCAATGCATTTTTTCTGATCCCGGCAGTGCAAGTCCACTGGGATCGAGAAGGCGGTGCTAAGCTGTATTCGGTTTCCCGGTCGTTGCATAAGTTTTCAACCGTATCTCTCGGCAGGCGGGAAAAGGTAGCGGTGACCTTGACACTCTCTACAGCGAAACGCGGGAAAATCTTACACAGGGCTACCAACCTCATCAAACCAAACCCGATATCATTTGGTAGAGCAACAATTAATATTAAAACGACATGAAATGAAACTAGATGTGGATTAAATTTAACACATGAATCATTTCAACGGCTCATTGCAAATTGAACTGATCCATCCCTAATAGCGTCGCAAATTCGTTCACTAAATTTGAAAAAGTCATTTTTCGACTAATTGATTAAATCATTTTCGTTTGACTATTTAATTTAGTCATTTTTAAATTCAGTGTAAAATTGTCAAAATCGACTTAGATTTAGCGGTAAAAACATTTCTTCCATATTTATTAATATTTTCTAGTACCAATATTTGTTTGATCCCTGAGTATAAAATAAGTCATTTTTTTACACTGTAACTACTGAAATAGTCATTTCTGACTAAAAAAATAGTCGACATTGACTTATTAAATGTTAAAATTTCAGCAATTAAACTTTCACTACTTAAATAGTCATTTTTGACTAAAAAATAGTCAAAATTGACTAACTGAAATTTTATAATTTCAGCTACTAAACTTTAGTCAAATTTGAGTATTTTTAATAGAAAACTGTAAATGACTAATGGAATAGTTAAAATTGACTAAAGAATGGTCATTTTTGACAACAAAATAGTCAAAATTGACTAAATGAAATATTAAAATTTCAGCTACTATTCTTTAGTCAAATTTGATCATTTCACATTTACAGAGTTCCACAAGAATGCAAGTATCAGTTTGAAGCCATTTCTCCGACAAAATGATGCGCTTAACCGCACCGTTCAAAACAACTTCATCACTGCTTCCAAACGCAAATCAATAACCTGCCTGCCTGAAACCAACAATGTAGCACAGGTACACTACTGTCAGAATAAACCGAAGTAAGACATTTATTGCACTTTCCTGGAAATTCATGGCTTGAAATCATTCGGGAAGAAAAGAGAGGCTGATATAATCCAGTGAAAGTGAAATGTTGTTATCGAAACAGTTGTACTAGCAAATTTCATTACGCAGACATTTTATTTCCAACTACAGAAATTGCTGTACGACAGCAAGAAGGAAGCAGAGAGAGGAGCAGGCTCAAAGAGTAATCCGTACGACTCGAGTCCGCCTGTCCCCCGTTATCTGTTAAGATTACAGCATAAATTTGTTGAAGTCTTCATTGTGGCATTTAACTAACCCGAAATGTAGTCCTATAATCTCGACAGTTGACTACAATCAAAACAGAAGACAACAAAGGACTACAATTCAAAGGATTTGTCGCTAAACCTCCCGTGAAATTGTGTTCTACCTGCAAAACGGCAACACACTCACAAATAAAGTAAAAAAAAGGAAAACGGTCGTTCTTGGAGGACAACAAAATGGGGCCGCAACTGCAAAATAGCGGTTGGTGACATTATCAGCAATGCAAGTCTTGGTCTCAACAACAGGGAGCGTCGATAAACTCCGTTCAGGTTAACGACCGACTATTTGTTGTGGAAATGTAAAAATTAAGCGATTTATGCCCATGGGTCTCTCGGATTGTGTTGTTTTCGCAGTTTGATGAATTCTTGCTAAATTTAAAAGGTTAAGTTTCAGGTGTCTCGCTCCTCTCTTCAATGTTTGAAACGCAAGAGATGGGAATTGGTGCATGATTAATAACAAGCCTTACATGCAAACGCACTAACAAGTAAAAATTAAACCCTGTTTTAGGTATCCGAAATTATTATCTGGTTTGGAGATACAACAGGGCAAGAGCGGAGTTTGGATTTTTTCAAACAAATAATAATAATAATTTTTAAATAAATTTGATGAGTACGGAATGGTCTCAAGAGATCTCATGGAATATTATTTACAGATCATTGAAGCAAAGATAACGTCGTTAAGCAACTACGCCGTTTTACCAACCCAAAACACGTATGGAAGACGGGTTGAGGTTTCTCTGTACATTTTCGCAAGATTATGATGAGTAGAAAATCTTCACGAGCTGAACACTAAGCTTAGTTGGGCGTCGTCTTTGGAGGACCAGCTAGAATGTTCACTAGAGCTACACGATGCATATTCGGCACAGAGAATGTCCGGACCACGAGGTAATATCAATATGGGAGTATCGTCATCCTACAGCATTACGAATTCCTCTTGAAGTGAGGGAGAATCCTCGAGCTGAATGTCGATCAAGCACTTTACCAGGATATTTCCATCATTAAGAGCCTTTATTCAAGGCGAAAACAGCAGTGAGCTTTTATTTCATTAAAGAGAACGATCCTAACACCGTTAAAAGTAAAGTGCGTGGAAAGAAAAGTCATTAGAAAAGCTACACAAAATGGATGCTCAAAAGCTACACAAAATGGATGCTCATGGTAAGGTTCTGAGTATTGTTCATTTTTATCTCACTATCCGCAGACACTTCACTCTAGATTTCAAAGGTGCGGGATAGTGTCCCACTCATATTCCAAGATTCATGGTTAACCCATAACAGCCCAAAGATTTGGAGTAAAATTTAGCTTAAGACAAATTAAAAGAATTTTTCCATTGAAATACGCAATTTTCGGGTTTGGAAAATGCCTAAATAATTAAATTTCAGGCTTCCAGAGGGGTGATATTTTTTGAATTGTGACCACACTGAACTGAAAAGATCCTCTAAAATAATATTTTTCTGTTTCCGAACGGCATCGCTGGGCGGTAATAGCTTAAGTAAGGCGTAGTCGGGCACTGAGCATGTAATAATGCCCAAATTAACCTTGGGTAACTTTACCTATGTGCAGTGTGAACTCTAATATGATGCAACGTTCAAAACAAGGTCGAAACACAAGAGAAAGAAGTGACCTCATTCTCTTCCCATATAAGTACAAATGAGTGCTATGGGTGGCTGCATATTCTCCAGGTTTCTCATTTCCACGTGAACTGTGATAGTAAATATTGCATACCCTCTGGGGAAAAACAAAAGTCTGCCCAATCGTAATGAAAGTATAAAAATCTACGGAAAGAATGCCTCAAGAGGCATTCACGCAGTTCTTGTTAATACTGAAGCCGTAATAAAAGGTGATATGGCGGCGTAAAACAGTCATTACACAGTCAGTTCCTTTCATGGTTTATGGAGCCAAGATGCCTCCAGCCTCCTTCACAGGCAAGGGTCGTTCAAACACGAAGGGGAAGTCTCGGCCCCATGCAATTAACGTGAGCTCTGAGAATTACTCACATGGATTGCCCATGCCAACACTCTCAGATTAAAATATCAGATTTTCGGTCACAGCGCTTCAACATTCGATTACATGAAAATGAGCTAACTCCTTAAGTCTTATATAGCTATTAGATTAACCCACTACAGCCCAGCGATGCCGTTCGGTAACAGAAAGAATTGTTTTAGAGGATCTTTTCAGTTCAGTATTGTCACAATTTAAAAAAATACCACCCCTCTGACAGCCTGAAATTTAGTATATATGCATTTTTCAAAGCTTAAAATTTCGTATTTTAATGGAAAAAAATCCTTCCAATTTCTCTCAAGCTATATTGTACGCTAAATACTTTGGGCTGTTATGGCTTAACTTGGTGCCTAGAACCTCGCTTCGTTACCACTCGTTCATCCGAAGTCAGAGGTCATCTGTGAGACATGAAAACAGTACGTAGGTACTATCATAGACAGAAAAAAACGCCCCCCAACCTTGCAACCACTAGAACATCCGTGCGTTGCGGTTGCCTACCTTAGCTTTGATTCAGGCGGGTGATTGGCTGATGCCGAGCTAAGGTAGGCAACCGCAACGCACCGATATCCAGGTGGTTGCAGTGGGGGACATTTTTTCGGTCTATGATAGTACCCATTTTTATGAGTTCAGCAATAGGTAAGTAAAGGCTTTGAGGTACAGCGGGCCACAAAAGTCATGACCCCTGTTTCTACAGGAAATACATGGAAGTTGGCGCCATGACTTTTGTGGCCCACTGTACATGACTTGTTCAGTTCAAACATCAACGAATATAGCGAGGGCAACGTTGAGGAAGGCACCCTCACTGTAACAAAAGAAAGTCTCGCGTAAGCCCTACGAAACGGATCCTAAACGGGTCTTCTACGCGTCTGTTTTGGGATGTTTTACCCTCCACTTGGTCCATTTCAGTGACTGTACTTATCTGCTAGGAAAACTGATCATTCATTACTGGTTCAGTGCAGTTGGATGAGATCCAAGTTTCCGAAGGCAAAAGTTGCGGGATGGAGAAAAAGGGATGGTTGCAAGCTGCACTAAAGAGGGATGGAAGATAAAAGGAATGAAGACAGCGGTGCCGAGTAATAGGGGCTTAAATAAAAAGAGAGGGGGGCTTTATCCGACCTACAAGTTATCTACTTCGACTTCTTATTGAATTAACCGTATTACCGTTTCTGGTTATACCAAATCAAGTATTAATACATCTTTTGCAAGTCTTCCTCGCTTGCTACATTTAATTAACGAACCAACAGCCCCTTAATCTGCGTAAGATTGCTGGCGCATGCGAGAGGACAGCTTAGTTATCGCAAGAGGAGTTTCATTTCAAAAAGCAGATTTCATATGATTGGTTTTTAAATAATGGGCCTAAAAAGCTTGGGTAATAAATACTTTAAGACAGTACCATCAGGAGTTTACTGAATTAACACAAAGCATTTTCTTAATTCACTCGATTGATACCATACACACAAAAAAGTTTGGATCGACGATAACTTTTGCAAAACACGCGTTTAAAGTGTCTGAAAGTTACATGCGCTTTAACAGGAGTAACGATATTAACTGCGCTGTTTAAATTACATTTTTAATGTTTCTTGAATTTTTAGAATTAATCAAAAACCTGGCAGAAAATTGGTATAAGCGGGAAAAATATGACAAAATTCTAAGGATCGGACAGAAACTTGCGCGTCAAACAAGCATGATTTAAAATTCTAAAACTCTTTCGTTGATGAAAATTTTAAAATCTTTCAACATTGACTTGCACAGTTGGTAACACTTTCTACACTACTAACGACTTTGGAAACAATTTGCTTATTCAGCCTTTTTTTTGACCAGAATATTTCAGCTCTAACCACCTGAAAACGAAGCTTATTTTTATTTATTTTTTAATTATTATTTTTTAATGACTAACATTTTTTCCTCATTCTTAAAATATTATCCGCGATCAAGGCCCAACGACCTCGCTCTCTCCCTCACTCAAGAGTCCATAAAGTATATGGAGTCAAACTATTGGCTGATTCCACCCTCTTCGAAAAAAAAGCGCGTAAACTTTTACGACAACACTTTTCACATCAAACTATTTATTACATTCCTTCATAAGTCTCCGACCCTGGTCTCGCCTATGCGCTCCCGCCTCAACATGCTCATTTGAGCGTCTGAGAAATTCGTTTAGGAAGTAGTTGTAGACCCAGAAGGGGAAAAAAATTCAAATAGCAATTGAATAACCCTGCTGTTCGCGGCTAACACACAGGAATAGCTCATGCCTCCTTCTGCGCTGTTTTACAAAACTGGAATTCCTTACTTTGTTTCCAGACCTGGTTTAACCTTTCATTATATTACAGCGTAAGCGAAGGATAGGTTAACCTTGGTTAACCCGCTACCGCCCAGCGATGCCGTTCGGAAACAGAGAAAAATTTTTTAGAGGATCTTTTCTTTTCAGTACTGCCACAATTTAAAAAAAATCATCCCTCTGAAAATCTAAAATCTAATTATTTAGGCTTTTTTCAGAGCTTAAAATTGCGCATTTTTCTGGAAAAAATCCTTTGAATTTAATTCAAGCTAAATGAACCACTCCAAATACTTGCTGTTATGGGTTTTAAGCTGCGTCACTCAGTGGCCAATGCGCTCGTCTATCTTCGATGTTTACTTCTCTATTTGGTGTGGAGATGTACGGAGAATATTGCAGCTCTTGAGCGGTAACTGGAGAGGAAAGGAAAGTCATAAGCTAAAATTAACTTTGGTACGCAGAAGCCGTAAAGATGCACAGGCGTCGCAACCCTTGTTCACTCAGTCATAAAAGCTTCTAACTTTTCGCCGTGCGCAGTGCTGCATCCGCCGCACTCCGATGCGGTTGTCTCGCGAGAAAAGGTATCTTTCTTACTAGTGCACAAGTCCCAATACACAGGAAAGCGCTCAAGCATCGGGTATGAAGACTATACCGATCAGCGCTACCTGAACCCCCGTGGGCCCAAACGTCCTCAAACGGCAAACCTTCACCAACCGATATCCTCACAGGAGTTCCTTTGAGCGGTTCATATCCTGAGTAGATTATCTTCATCCCTTGGTTAAAAAAAAGGAACTTTAAGATTAATCGGGATGAGACGAAAGATTAAAGAATTTCTCCTGCGATCATGTTCCAAACGGGATGCATTCGATAGCGCCAAAAACCGCAAGCGCCAACGCCACAAGCGCCAATCCTTAAACGCCAAACGAGAAAAGTCGCAAACGCCAAAGTCCATAACCGCTACACTAACCTAACGTAACCTATATAATGATACGCACAAAAGCCAAAGTTCGTAGCCGCTAAATGATAGGTAGTAGGCCTATCATACTGTTACGTTAGGTTAGGTTACGAACTTTGGCGTTTGCGACTTTTCTCGTTTGGCGGTTACGGATTGGCGCTTGCGGTTTTTGGCTTTTATGACAGCTACCATTCCTAACAACTTGATGGCGATTTTACTTCATATTTCGTCGGAGTCTCCCATACGTCCTCCCTTGTTAGCTTGTGGACTGGACCAAGATCCTTACTGCACCCTCTTTTGCTGTTCAATCCGCCGCGGGTGCATTATTCACTGAAGATCGTTCCGTCGAATGACGAAACCAGATTCGGTAAGTGGACTCCTCAGCAGCCGACTTCCCATGACCAGTTAAAAGTTGCAAAGGAACTCTTCTTGCAGTGCATTATTCACTACCTCATTTCCGGAAGCGCGTGCGATGCAGGCCTTTGCGATGTCTTCCGGGAACTCGGTGGTTCTGGTCAGTTTCGGTGCTGGTCCAGATGAGCAGACTCCGGGAAGTCGTTTCCGGATATGACTAAGCGATCCACAGCAGACGACGTATGGAACGGTTCCAGAGTTTGTAAGCGACAGTTTAATATTGGGGGCAATGCGTCCATGCATCCTTTGCGGACACAAAAGAGAGCGCACTGAAAATGAATCGCTGTGGTAGACCCACGCACCTCGCCAAACTATCGAGATGTCAGTTGCATTGTCGCGGTGATAAGGACGGTGGGTTCCAGCGCAAAAACAGCCGGGGAACGGCCGACTGTGGGCGCATTGGCGGCGCAATGCCACATCATATGACTGCAGACGACGGAGTAGGCCACCCCCTTTCCGCCCGATTCCTCCGGGACACCTCCAGCAGATTGCTCGGCCCTGCTGGAACACAATCAATTGCCAGCCTTGCCTGGCGGGGCCTGGCGGCCTCTGGCCTCCGTCCTTAGAGTATTATCCTCATTACCAGGCGACACTCCACATGCTTAAGCCAGGAAAATCTGTACACCGAAATGAGGAATGTTCCCCGAACGGTCCTCCTCGAAGATGTTCACAAGAAGAGTGCTGCTCGCAAAAATGAGGTCAACTGGAAAATGAAAGATTGCTGTCCTCCAGCTTTTTCTCTTTTCTTCTCGCAATTACAGGAAACGGAATCTCCTGTCTCGCAGATAATCACATCTCCAACCAAGTGGGGTAACGAATCACGGCTCAGATGTCTGAACGAGGAGTCCCTGGCACTGACCATAGCGTGGTCCTAACGACTTGGGCTAGGTGGAAAATGAGATCACACTGCGAAAAATGCGTATGACTTTCATCGAAAGTCTTTCGAGCCCTCCGCATATTGCAGTATGACGTCCGAAGGCGGTAATCTATGGGCAGGCCATGCGAAGTACGGGTAAAACGCAATCAGGGTCTGTCCGAACCACCTGCAGGTTGTTGGCTATCGGTAAATGGTCATAGCCGAGGGGTGCGGTGTTTATGTGACCGACGCATCGGATATTGGGGTTCTTCGAGGCGGGGTGCCGTCGGAGAATCGGAATAAGGGTAGGCGTAGCCTTTGATTGAGACTTGACCACCCGATGGGCTGTCGCAGCAGCCAAAATTTCCCCTTTCAGCGATGTGCGGGTCAATGCGACAGATTCGTTTCTTCTCTCGCCAGATGGACCCAATTATCAGCGAGATAATCCGGCTCAAACAACATTGTCCCGTCAAGGTGAAAAGCGCCCGATCATGAAAACTTTTAACCCACAACAACCTAATGTATTTGGTGTGACATTTCGCTTAAGAGAAACTCGAAGGATTATCCCCATTATATTACGCAATTTTAAGCTTTGGAAAATGCCTAAATTATTAAATTTCAAGTTTCCAGATGGGTTATATTTTTAAAATTTTGAGAATACTGAAGTAAAAAGATCCTCTAAACTATTTTTTTTTCTGTTTCCGAACGGCATCGCTGGGTGCTAGTAGGTTAATCATACAGTACAGAGGACCATAAAGTCATGACCCCTGCTTCCATGTATTTCTTACGGGTCAAGACTTTTGTGGCCCACTGTACATATAGAAGATAAATGGAATGTTCCTTCAAAGTTCAGAGTGTGGGTGAGTACGCCACAACTATTGAGAGATTGGCCACGGGTCTTGTTGTTTGTACTCAAGACAGTCGGCGAATAAATACGGGTGTTGTGTTATAAAGAAGAGCTTTCATCGCCCCTTCTTCCATACGCACAAATTATTCGACAATAAAAGCAACATTCGCCCGTATGTTCAGATCCCGAAGCAACTTGTAGTATTCAGAAAATGTTGAGGATAAATGTACCGAAGCCTCCTGAAAATTGTGACGATAAAACTTGGCCGGACCTGGAAGACCTATAGTTGGGGGCGCAAAGAGCGAATATAACACGGTTTCCAGCCGGTCGGTCGAGAGGTCTGGCTGGGAGGCTGTTTTATGGAGAAGAGTGGGCGGAGTGTGAGGGACTTGGGAGACACTTGGTCTGGTAGCTTCCCTTGGCGGAGAGCCAGCTCCCGCGATTGGTGACTCGTTGACCGTTTCGACACGTCCGTCCCCACAGAGACGTCATCTGTATCAGGCGTGACATGACAGCTTCAAAATCGCTCCAAGAAAATGTCGATAAATTCCTTTCCGGCCGATACTCATATTACTGAGAAAACACGATTTGCATCAGCTCCCTCAGAGCGTCGTTCGCAAGTAATAATACACCAAGAGAAAATCAATACCTCATGTGGTGCCACTTCCGACATTTCCTCAGTTTCAGAGTTAGATCTAACTGTTCACCATGAAACTACGGCACGGAATGACAATTCTCGAATTCCTGTTTCACTTGTCTCGAGTAAACGTTTAACCCCTAAGACGCGCGGCAGATGAACTGCGACGTCAAACATGCTGCTTTCACCAAGAACATACCAGGCATTAACAAAAGAAATCCGTCTGCACCGCGCGTTAAGTTCTATGTCCTGAGAATGCTTTGACATATTTTTTGCGATAGCCCACTTAAACGAAAATTATACCGTTAGCCTTAACTAATGACACAGCTCAGCCGCAGGATCCATTTTTCAATCAAACATTGGATTAATATATACGCTGGTATAGATTTCTGGCCACTTGGAGATCTTTCTTGGCAAAGGATACACAAAGAGATAAGATTATCTCCTTAGAAATGCGAGCTGAATTTGAGCTTGGCGTCGTTCCAAGGCCGTTCATTTATTTGATTGGACATCAATATGAATCCATCGCCATCGGAAAATCGGAAAGATACTTATCGAGAGCGTTTCTCTTACCATTCGTTTAAGGACTTATCTGCGGAAACTTATTATCGCATCTGGCCTCCATCACTAAAAACCACGTCGTTCCTTTTCATTATCCAATTTAAATTTACGTAGTTTTACTGCTTTGCAAATCAAATCATCTGCCAATAGAGTCTCAGTTATACGTCTCTCAGTTGTAAGTTCCACTTGTTTGTACGTCAAATTGGTATAGTTTCGTCCAGAATACTTGACATGGCGTTATATGGAAGATTATTTTCACTTGTGCGTCCCTCTCAGTTCTACGTCCAAATTTTTGAGTCCCGATGCATAACTGAGATCCCACTGCATCTCCCGAGTGCAGTTCGCCTTGGTTTATCAAGCTCTTGAGAATGGAAATGGACGAAAAGAATGGGATACCAATTAATCTAGCCAGATTTGAGGGAATTTGTATTGTGATGTGAAATTAAGGCGCACATGATGCGAATAGTGGCCTCAGCGGGAAAAGGCCTCGGAAATTGCTTAATTTTGGAGTGGACGCGTTGAGGAGCCTTTGGATGCACCCATCTCGTCCACCATCACGAGCATTTCACAAGACGATAGGACTTTCTCCAGCGGAGAAAGTCAAGGGGGCGGGAGGGGACAAGCGTTGTGTTGAGGATATTTGGATTCCCCTCACGGGATTTCCTGCACCCATCCCGAGCCGACTCTCATTACAAGCTCCAAATAAAGAAGTAAAAAAAAGGAAGAAAATTGACAGAAAACAAAAAGAGGCGGCGCCGCGCAGAGATTTTTGATGGTTGCCCACACGAAATTGCATTAGTTACAGTTGACTGTGTATACACGGGGGTATTAGTGGACGATGCGGAGGAAAGGAGTGGCACAGAGAATTAGCGTTTGGCCGTGATACAATGGAAACAGCACCTGTCTCTTGTTTCACTGAACAACAATGTAGCTGCAATCCGCTGATGGTATCGGCCGGATGATGGAGAGCGTAGCGCTCTTTACAATGCGGTCTACACTGAATATTTCGACAACCCCTCTCAATCCCCAGTGCGACCAATGGACAGTTCAACCACTTCTTCCACACATCCTGTCAAAAACTATATTAGGGTAGTTCCAGATTGGTTCAATGAAATTCGAAAATCAACTTTAAAATTTCTCGAAAGGTTATAAGGAGTTCTATACATTTTTTTCGCTGTGAAACTAAAACGGAGTCAAAGCGCTTTTTGATATTTTTTAAATATAGACCTATGTTAAACCACAGTGAATGAAGAGGTATGGCGAAGATAGGTTAGGTGAGATTATACGTATCCCGCTTCAGTATTACAACACTTGGACTTCCAACGAAAGCTGAAATACAATACGCAGGCCTACACGCTAAAAAACTTAACAGTTAGCATTGAAAATCGCTTTAGGAGTGAAGTTTTACTCCAAAGTAGTGAAAAAAGAGCGACTAATTTGCTAAAAGTGAATCACTTTTCACTATTTAGGAGTATATTTTTACTCGTAAAGCAATTAGTGAAAATTGCTTTACGAGTAAAAATGTACTAAATGGTGAAAAGTGATTCTTTATTAGCAAATTAGTCGCTCACTTTTCACTACTACTTATTTTTTTAGCTTGTAGCCTAGGAAATTGCAATGAAGAATAAGACAGGTTCTTACATAAAAGGCGCCAAATAGGGTCAAATCCGGCTTGCTGGTAAGGCTAACAGTAAGTTGAGCTTACTTTGTAAACTTCGATCACGACATAAAACATTATACTTTCAGTTTTTCGCAAAGTGATTTGAGATAAACAGAGTAAGGATCAGGCGATATCAATTGATACAATTGTTGAGAGTATACAAAACGTTATTGCGATGAGAAAAGCATCCACAGTACATCTTGGGGCATTACGCCAATATCCAGCTATAAGAGATAACCCGTGTTGGAGGGCGTTATAAAAGAAAAACGCGAGACGAAAAAAGCAACGCGGGAGTGACATTGTCCGTCGCGTTTACGGCGTGCAAGCGCGCTTATGGGGAGACGTCACGTAGTGAAGTAGTCCGCACGACACAAGACAAGAAGCAGAGCCTGCGTTCGCAGTGGCATGTATCGTGTGACACCAGGCCAGTGTTCTCATTGAATGGCCCAAAGCCTGTGGTCAGTGGCTGCTAGCAGACGCCGTATGGCGCCCTGGAGCCGGAGAATGGCTGTCACAGCCATTTGGGAGACAGTAGCAAGTCCCGCGCCAGGCGGACGTGCGTGCAGAAGGTGCAGGGGCGCGCAGGTAAAGAACACCGACTTTGTTTTATAGTCCGAGGCTGTTGGAACATTTGCGTTTTTTTGTTTCACCCACGGGGGTACGTGTCCTGCCCCCGGGATTGACGGAAAAGCGGCTGATTTGATGCTAAATATTTCATGGAAATCCACGTAACACGAATAGCAAAAAGGCTTAGGCTAGGTGAAAGGACGTTTAGGATGCTGAGTTTGAACATTTTCTGTTGACAAAAACCAAAAACAAAACCCCGTCTTGGAGTATGCTTTACCTGTTCTGGGTGTGATACCAAAACGGGGGTAGTAAGGTTTTTGGTTACTTTTAAGATAGGACTATGCTCAGCCGTATCATTCAAGAAGTCTCGGCAAAAGCTTTCCATTGATGTGGCTGAACATACGTTGGAAAATAAGGGGGTTTTGCGTATTTTGGTTATTTTTCAAGATAGGCCTACGTTCAGCCATATCATTCGAAAGGTCTAGGCGAGAGCTATCCATTGATGTGGCTGAACAAAGGCCTATGTTGAAAAAAAGAAAGTTTTGCGTATTTTGGTTATTTTTCAAGATAGGCCTATGTTCAGCCATATCATTCGAAAGGTCTCGGCGAGAGGTTTCCATTGAAGTAACTGAAAATAGGTCTACGCTGAAAAATTACCAAAATACGCACTATCCCCGATATAGGTACTCAAAACAGATAAAGCATTTCCCAAAACGGGAGGCTTGTTTTTACTGTGTAGCAACAAGCCTTCTCACTTTCAAACACGCCATAATGAAGTCTGTTTAAAATCTGAGGTAGAACGTTCTCACTGGTTTTGATCGCGACAGGACTTGCCTGCATCGCTTCCTCAGTCGTTGTTGGTTTCACGCCCAGCTGTCAAAGAAGTCATTACCGCGCGTGCGATCGCAAAACTTGTGGGCGCCCTCCTGCGGTCCGGCACCCTCTGAGGCGAGAGGCCTTGCTGCTGTGGGCCCTCGCTTCGCTACCTAGGTCGCTTCTCGGCTCAGAGGCGCTCGTGCGAGCCGGCTGGCCCACACAGGGCTCCGCTCAGCTCAGCCCCGGAAGGGATGGGGCACATGCTGCTAATATTCCGGCAACTCGTGCCTACTGTCTTCCGCGGCCTAATTAGGTTTTTGCGTTAATGTATGCAGATCTCGTTGACTGTGATGTCCCGCGCGACAGGTTCCTACGAGCACGCGCTGAGAATTCCTTGCGACTTGTCAGCCTGCTGTGACTGTCAACGTCCCCGCATTTTGTCGCCTTCACGGCCACTGAGACACCCTCGAGTCAAACCATATTCCACACTCGTTGCTTTCGCAACGTGCATGCAACGTAGGACTTGGCTGTCCACCGAAAACTTAAAGAGTGGAATTCTGCACATCTCTACGTTTTGAGTAACTTGGTCGATACATTGGGTAGCTGTCATAAGCGCCAAAAACCACAAGCGCCAACGCCGCAAGCGCCA
>Ga0058701_10001188_pt1 | contig 18182 bp, 9 predicted proteins | sample AgamicOrMae_FD_97039 | JGI IMG/M metagenome (GOLD analysis project Ga0058701, IMG submission 97039) | Agave microbial communities from Guanajuato, Mexico - Or.Ma.e | ecosystem: Host-associated > Plants > Phyllosphere > Phylloplane/Leaf | place: Guanajuato, Mexico | collected 2012-06-04
CAACCTGGCTTCCATGACTTATAGGGACATTTAAGGGCAATAGTGTCGATATAAGATCAAAACATCCGGAGAAACATTCGGTTACTTTGGTAAAGAACGAGTACTTTTTGCGAGGGATTGGCCCTTGCTTCTTTGCGTCTTATTTAGGGCTGTAGGTGGGACCCACCGAATTCCAAAAATGTGCTACGTTATCAGTTTGGGTCATAAATGTGCTATGTTAGCAATTTGGGTGAAAATTGATGTTTGCGGGTCATTTTAATGTCACATTTTGCTTAAATTTTACAATTTTCCTAAAAAAAAATTATGCAGAAAAATAAAACCAAAACTTGCGAATTAAGCGCACATTTTTTTAAAATGTCCTACTACAATATTTTTGAAATTTTCGTATGTGGCCGATTTATTTTGAAAACGTCATAGAAAATGCCGAAGTGTTAAACGCCAAAAACAACTAAAAGAATTGATGATTCAGCTATTTTTAAGACTTATTTTTCTCTCCAAAGGTTTTTTTTATCTAAAGGGGCAGTTTTTTTACGTTTATGTTTTAAGGGGGTCTTTCTTAACGATGCCGATGATTCCCTGTTTAACACTGCCAAGTATAATGCGTCACTTGGGGTAAAAGTAAAAAAAAAACGTCAAAAATAGCCAATTTAAGCCAAATTTTGACGGTTTCTGGCCTGGAAAATCCCATTAAGGGTCTGACCCATGCATGGTGATTTTTTCCCCATTGGCAGTCATGGTCCTTCGTTTTTTCACTTTCGCTTTTCCACTAATTTTGGTTTAAAAAAATCTGCATTTTTTAAAAAATACAATTTTTTTGAAAGAAAATTGTAAAAATTAAGCAAAATGTGAGTTTCATCTTGATCCCGCTTGTGTTTTTGTCTCCAGCAACCGTCACAGAGTTATAAATAATTTGGAAACAGTTGCTGGAAAGTAGATAGCAACCGAGCTAAACACACGTGCTCTGCAGCAAGCCCAAACCTTGATCCGTCCCACGCCGGTTGAATGGGGCTGCCTTGAAGAAGGACGCACTCGGGTTACCCATCGCGCACGAAACTCAACCCGATCTTCAAAAGCCTCCAACGCGAGTCCCAACTTGAAAAATGCAATAAAATAAACGATTTCAAAGGATACTCAGCACTCCCTAGCTTGTATACCAATCAAGCACACCTATCTTCCGGCACCATGTGACAATATTCGATTTATCTAACACACGGTAGAATCACCCGTTCAAATCACTGTTAACCAAATGTCCGAAATCACCGTTAACCAAATGACGACCGTTCCCCGTAAGTGTGCGCGGAGTCAAAGCGCAGCGAGTGGAGGGAAGTGTCGTGTTGATGCCGACCCGAGCGAGAAGGGCAGGAGAGAGGGGGGGGGGGTTGCGGAGTCCTAGGCTTTGGACCCGGGACCAGCCCGGAACTGTAGGGTACTAGTTGACGCGCACAGCCAAGTGGATCTTCTTTTCTTATTCACAGTTTGCGAGGTGTTCATGCTCACCAAGATGGCGGCTTGAGTACCTATGGAGATATCCACAGCGACGTCAAAACCGGAGAAATTCCCCTAGTTTGACGGAAAATAATATACAAACAGACGACTGGTCACTCGAGTATTTTGTCGTTAAGAAGTTTAAGTTAAGCCTACGTGGAAAATTCAGGGATTTTCCGTGGTTCACAAAATGTGACAGGTCAGTGATTGCCATAGCGACTAGCTAGATTCTATGAAGCGATTCTATTCGAGGTTCAAATAAAAAGAAATTTCCGCTCACAAAATACACGATTTAATCTCACATTTTTTCCAGTCGCATTAATTATTTCTATTTTTTTCACTAGCATTTCGTATTTTAAAACTTAAAATCCGCCTCTGTAGCTTGAATTTTACCTACTGATGCCGGGAGTACCTACGGTAGTCTGTTTGTTTACTGTTTTCCCCAACTTCGAGGAGTTGTGTGACGTAATGTGGATATCTCCATTACTCTCATGATGGTGGCCTATCCCTGGCACGAAATTTGAAATAAAGGTGCCTTTTTGTCATTATTATTTTCGGCCATGGGTACCTACGTTAGCATAAATTTTTGTTGGTCCCCCTGAAAATATACTATGTGAAGCCTAAACTGATAGCAGGAACTTGTATCAGAATATTTTTTTAAAACTAGTGCAGTGATTTTTTTCACAAATAAAAATCTTTGAACTCGCTTTAAAATTATTTACTATTTTTTTAAGCTGGTTTCCTTCTGCCTCGGCGTAATCTCCAAATTTTTATTACTTCCAGGCTAGAAAACATTTAAATAACATTTGAAATTAGCCTCGTTATCTTACCTCTCCTAATGCCCAATAATGTGCGTTTAAAGCGGGAAACGTATTTTACAGACAACGGGAGTCGTTTGCACTGAAGGGCAACATAACTGAAACAATATTTTTATTAAATAAGTGAAGTCTCAAGGGACGGTACCCAAGCACGTGGTCCGTTAAGGGGGGTGGGGGTCCTTGTAAAACCACGTCTAACCACGATAGGGGAGGGGGGGTCCGACAAAAAACCACGTGGTCTTTTTAGGCCGTTTTTTTTTTTGGCTGAAACCGTCGAGAACGAGAACCCGGAGTCTTTCAATGCGTTATCTTTCGGGTCCTCGCTGCCCCTTCTGTTCGTTCGGAATCACCTTTTCTCTCCCCGTCAGCGATTGATACTGATTAATATTGTACCGCATTTCTTTCATAAAATATAGCAAATAATAATGATAACCAGTATTCTTTTGTGACGTAAACAGCCTGCCGGTAAATACATTTTTTTTTCAAAAATGCCACGTGGTTTTTTGGGGGAGAGGGAGGGGGGGGCTCTCTCGAAAAACCACGTAAAATCACGATGCTAGGGTGAGGGGAAAAAATGGTCAAAAAAGACCACGTGGTTTGTGTATCGTCCCCAGGTTATTTAATATTGAGGGAGCTATTATCCACACTTTCAGGTAGTAAGAACGAGCTCGGCCCGATCAGCTGACCGGGTAAAATTAAATTGCTCCAAAACCCGCTCAATTTTTCGGGTGCGTTTGGACAAGTTTGTCTTTTACTGCAGTTGCCTTGGATATAATCTTTACGGTGATTTTGGGGCAAGATCGGCAGCTTCAAAATCACGCAAAACGCACATTTTATAAAAACTAAAAAACAAAATATAGCTATTTCCACCGCGACTCCCTATTTCTTTTATCTGTTTTCTTTTTTTCAGATAAAGTTTGCCTGAATCTAATTTTTGGACGAAGTCTTTCTATTAAATCCAACTCTACAGAGAGAAAAAAACGTTTAAATTGAGCATTCTCCCCTAAAGTTCAATATCAAATCCATTTCGGATCTGGTTCAGAATTTAGCACGGTGAACTCTTTTTCTATGCAATATAATAGGTTGACGTAGGGAAGGTTTTTAGAGTAGGTTAGTTGATTTCTGTCCAAATGACGCAGGTCGTTCCTACTATCTTAAGAACTAAGCAAGATGCAGAGCTGTGTGACGCAGATTTGTATGCCTCGGACATCGGAAATGAATGAGTTTTTGGTATTTCTATGTCAATAAAATATTTTTACGGTACGCGACAAACCAGAGTTTATTAGATATAGATTCCTATTATATGGTTATCTAATATGAAACATCGTCCATTAAGCTATCGAAGACTAAAAACTCATTGCTCCTTAAGAGTATTTGGGCGTTTTACATCGCCAACTATTTCTCTTAAAGTCAATCCCGCTTGTAACGAAATCCCGCTCATAACGAATTCTCTCCTCGGTCCCTTGAAATTCGTTATAAACGTGTTTTACTGTAATCCACTTTGTAGGGGAGGGATATTGAAGCAATGTGCTTAGTTTAATGTAAGAAACTTTATTTTATCAAATTAAGCACTAAAATATGGTAGGCCTAAATTTAGATTTTTCTGTCAAAAGGAATTTAGGTAAATACATTGACAGGATACCAGCCGTGGTGGAGCATGCATTGCTTGAGTGTTCTTGATCTTGATGCTTTTGACAAAATGTTCAAAAAGCATAGCGTTTAGGCTGCTGTCAGCGAGTGTTGCATAAGCTAGAAATTTACAAAGGGAATAACAACTCGGCGATGTCATATGTAAATCATGTACTACAGTTACATTTAGCGGCGACACAGGCAACTCCGCAAACCATGTCATAAACGCACCAGTGAATAACGTCATTTTGACGTCAAAAAGACCCAAGTAGTGACCTGGAGACGTCAAACGACGTTATTTCGACTTTGATGTTCGTTCACCTCGGTCATCTACGGTAAGGTGTTGTATTACTGTCTGAATATCAAAGTAATGAACGTCAAAGTCAATGAGATGTCATTTCGACGTCTTCCAATCTTTCTTTTTGGATCGTTTCTACAACGTCACCTTGAATTAAGTTTTCGCCATGGGCATACTTTTCCCACAGAGAGTTAAGTCTCAAATGCCTCGTCTTGTAAGGTCTTCAAATTATAATGCTACCTACCAACACTATACATCCTTTGATTTACTCATGAAGATAAAAACAAATAGAAATGCTTAAAGCGTACAAATATCTACATCTAATTTATTTTGCATGGTAATAAAAGACAATTGGAAAAATATGTTCAGTTCTGTCCAGTTGTCAAATACTTATTCAATGCTTCTCTACTTTGATGTAAAAACTATCGTGTGATCAATACCACATTGCGTGCTAACGTACGCCACTTGCAAACTACCACAGATGGCCGCCACACCTTTCCGCTCGCTACAAAACAATTCCAATAATCTAATGCAGTCTTAAAGTGACACTACCATGAATCTTTTTAAGTCTTATCTTCAATACCGCCTTCCCGTGGGAAAATGGGGAAAGCCCCGATCATCGACTGATCAGGCCAGGGCATCAGACATTTTCGCACGGACTAACTCTGCTTGTGTTGAATTCATTGCAACTCAAAGTGGTGCATTAATATTTTTACTGTAACGTTTTTAAATACAAACGAGCGTAAATCATCCAAACCGAACGGTGTGCTCAATTTCCGTCAGACGAAGCTTCACTTTTCAATAGAATCACAAACCGAGCAAGCTCACTGAAGTCCTCGTATCTTTACTCACTGGCACCTTCCAAAAAGATCACACACTTTCACGTTTACCAAAAAAATGTCTAGAAAGTTGAGAAATGAATGGTATATCATCCACAGTTAAAACAGCTTCGGAAACAGCTTGATTTAGGTTTTGAAACAGCATGGTATTAAATAAGGAGTCATGATAATGACACAAACTTTCATAAGTAAATGAAATATCCTGAGGGAACATGTCCACTCGTTCACTTGCTTTGTTTGGACCTTGAGAAGCGACGAAAATAAAACAAACGGATTACATGCGTACCTGGATTTTAAAACGCAAACACTATCTTCATGAAACATTTTAAAGAAAGTTTCGGTCTGCGACGTCATTTTCTGTGAAATGCCAAATGTGAATCACAATCGGGTGGCACTTGCTAAGTAAGTTCCAGCAAGCCTTTATTCTTAAGTGGGTGTTGCTATTGACCCAACATGCAATAATATAGGGAGACTGGAACGCACGTAACCAGCCAAACGCATTTTAAGTGGGCGGTGACTTGAACGCACGGAACCCAACCTGATACATTTAGAATGGGGCAGTCGGGTCAATAGACACTCCCAAATGAGGTAAAGGAAGCGTGAGCGAATTTGGGTAGGGTATGGGATTTCAAGTTAAGGTACGTCACGCTAATTATGGATGTGCCCCGCATAGAGATAAATATGCGCTGAAGGCACATTTCTGTCCCCGATAGATTTGCAGCTACTGTACAAAATCGTGGGTGCAGATTAACAAAAGCCCAGTCTTTAGCAAGTGTATGCCGGAATATTTAAACAGAATATTCGAAAGTTTGTGTAAATACGACGTACTAAGTCGTTCGCTCAATCAATAAAAATCGCGAAAATAAAAGAATAGTTGTCGTTACCTTCGGAACACGCGAAAATCTAGACTAAGACGGTCAAAACAAAAGTGCTTGCCGGGAGAGAGTTGACTCGGCAACTAGAGAGATGTGCATGTATGATATTATTCTAGACTGATTTCGGACATGGTTAATTTTTACCAAGAAGTCTTCGAGCGAGAAAAAACGAGAAAAGCATCTAAGTTTGTAACATCAAAAGAGGATGCAGGACACTACAGTTTAAAATTCAGACAATTTTATCGAGTGTTCTTTAGACAAGTGAGAAACAAGCAAGAGCGCCTAACGAGCTGAACGTAGACTTCACGCACAACATAAATGTGCACCAGGTTGCCTATCCTGCGATCGGAAGGGTCTCAAGGATGAGTTGCGCACGCGTCAGATCTCATTATTGGGATTCGCATTAAAATAGTCCTGTTTGAGAGGAAGAAAAAAAGAACACGCTTCAAGAATATTTGAAGAAGATATACATGAAGAAACTCAGCGTACAATCCAAAAGAGTGGCAGAAGTCAAAGACATAAAGGAAAGAAAAGAATATCGAATAGGTGTTTTGTCAAAACTATTTGCTGAAAAAGGAAATAAATAGCTACGGCTACCCTCTCAGTTTCAAATGCAGGACTTTCAAACATCTAACATCACCGAGGTTCAACCTTCCATGACATGGTCATAAGATGGAGGATTTTTGACTCGCAACCTCCCAACTCCAACAGTCAACCACTTCGGCACATGATATGCGTTCGAAAAATCTTGAAAAGGCGGTGATGCAACAAGGCAGATGGTAGGATCTAGTCGCTGGTTTCAAATAGAATCGGAAAAAATAAAACTGTCCAGAAAAAAAAGCACAATGGCGAAGTAGCTCGAACAAAGGATTGACGACAAAATCAGACAGGTAAAAATTCTAATATCGTCCTTTGATCGCGAAATCGACATAAACGAAATAGAAAAAAATACTTCGAAAGAGATCGTGCCAAAGTCCAGTACAGAAGTCGCTGGAAGTCGCTCCTTTCAGTAACCCAGCTCGAGGGAACATGTCAAAAACCGGTTGCAAAAATTGAATAGCCTCGGGATAGCAGGCACAACCACGGAGTAATGGATAAAAATCACCGATTCAACTTACAATTAGGAACATCTATCTCTTTGTTTTGATTTCAATATCGACAGCTGTATTGTATTAATGGCTAGAGCGGTGTTGCCGGAGGTCCTTAAACGTAACTATCAAACATACACTTGAGGGTTTCCAAGACCCTCCAGACATTATAGTACACAAGAAAACAAGATGACGAACAAATGGTATTTTTTAAGGGCTTGTAAAAGGACAGGGCGTGCTGGAACGCAATGCACTCTAAATCAGTTGAAATGAAGGAGTTCCGTATTCAGGAGTGAAATGATCTTTTAAAAGACAGTTGAGAAGGCCAAGTTGAATAAAGGTAAACATGTTGACCCAAAAGCACGGAGAACGGTTGTCCGAACCGCCACTAATTCCTCAAACTCGGCGAAAGCAGTGTACCTCAAATTTTCGACGAAATCAGCACGTATTTGGGCAACAGCCGCAATATTTGAACCAAATATTTTTGAGACCTCGTTTGAGATTTTAAAATAATCAAGCTAGCAGTCGCTAACCCACCCGAAAAGATACACCAGCTCAGATGAAGAGGCCTGGATATGGAGAGGAGGCAATTGGCAGCCATTTTGTTTCTTACAGGACCATCAAATGCAGTGTAGCTTACGGAGCTTAGCTCGGAAACAAGATGGCGGCGCCCAATGTTTTGCACCCGCAGTGCCTCCTCTCTAGTATACCCAAGCCTCTGCTTAGGTGGAGACCTGGGACGGCGAAAATAAAGATCTTTCCCAAAATGTACTCAAAACACCCGTCGCAGCCGTAACTTCCAACGTAAGCTAGTCTCGAGTACCCGAACTAGCTATCTCATATTACACGAAATATATTTTTAATATATCTTAAATATATCGAGCTCACACGGGAGGGGATTTCTAAGAATGAATAGTCCAATTTTACACCACAAAAATTTCCGAAAATCAAAAACACTACGTAAAATCGACTTTCTGAAGGAAATGAATCAGGTTTACGAAAAACTGCTGCAAGTTTTCCCCTCTGTTTTTTTTTATTTTTATTTGTTAAAACAACAAAATTATTTACTTAAATAATAGCCGTACATATCTCGAAAAATGGAATAGGGAATTCCCATGTCGACAAATGAAAATAAGCCGAACGAGAAGTAGGCCCGAAATGAATATATTCGAAATATATTTTGTGTCAAGGTGATCATATTTGATGTTACTATACTCTTAGAAAAAATGGCTTTGCATAATCCTACTGGTATGTCACTTGCGTATAAAAAGTAAAAATGAGGTTGTTTGGGATGAAAATTGAGATCACTTTTGGTTCGTCGACGACGACTAGAGGCGCGCGAGCCGCGGGCTAGCCATGGAGACAGAAGACGGCCAGGATGGCGAGGGCCGCTGCGGCGACGAGCGCGAACACGAGCATGAGGACGACGGCGACGCTGCGGTGGTGCTGGCGGAGCGGCGGCGCCTGCGGCGGCCACACGTGGGGCAGCCCCACGCCGCCCTCCTCGACCGCCGCGTCGGCCGCGTCCAGGGCGTCGCCGTGGCTCGGCGCCGGCCCGCTGTCCAGCTGCTCGTCGCTCGACGAGAAGCACAGGAACCCCCCCGACGTCCGCTTCAGCAAGTGCCTCTCCTCCTTCTCTCGCTCCGACACACACTTTTCGTAGTAGTCGTAGTCCTTCAGGTACCTGCCCAACAATGCCCGCTAGGGTCACTACCTTTCTACACTCTGAAAATGCCTTCATTTCATTTATCGCCGTAGAGAGACGCAAGAAGGTGTCCGACACGGAAGTTGTCCGACACGGAAGTTGTCCGACACGGAAGTTGTCCGACACGGAAGTTGTCCGACAAAACTTAACCTTACGACATCCGAAATTGTCGAACAGTTTCCCTGACGAACACTTTCCGTGTCGAACACTTTCCTCCGTCCCCTATTTTTTAGGTGATTTTCTGTGAATGCCAATTGCGAATCACAATCGGTAGGCACTTGCTCAGTAAGTTCTGGCAAGGGGCCCATTTTTATCCCGTAACACCCTAAAGTATTTGAAGTGAAATTTAGTTTAAGGGAAATTCGAAGGATTTTTTTCCGCTAAAATACGCAATTTCAAGCTACGGAAAATGCCTAAATTATTGAATTTTACGTTTTTAGAGGGGTGATATTTTTTAAATTGTGACAATACTGAACTGAAAAGATCCTCTAAAATTAATTTTCCTGTTTCCGAATGGCAACGCTGGGCGGTGGTGGGTTCATTTCACCTTGACTAGACATTTTATTTAAAAAAAAAAAGACCTTCAAGACGTTACTCTTTGAAATTGCAGGGCGGAAAAACCTTGCTTTTTTTTGTGAAATAGAAGATCTGGAGCGCAAGCCAACATTGCACTTACCATACGGGAGGCCATCTGTGCTCGCTGAGATATTCTTGGTTATCCGGGTGCAGCGACTTGAGCAGCTTCGGCGATCGCTTGCAAATTTTATTATAGTTGGTGCATAAGTGGTTCATACACCAATCTGCCAGCTGGTCAGCGTTGTGCAGCTGAAGCATAAGGCGTCTTATTACAAGGGTGCCAGCGCCTGAGCGGCGGGTGAGGCCCACCTCCCCAGTTTATGCATAACCGTATTAGAAGTTATGAAATAGTCTACTAACGTCTCACAAAGCTTTCGAGATCCCTTGCCTTCAAGGAAAAAAAAGGGCGGGGTATTCAAAATCATTATTACTTTGTCGTCAGTTTGGTAATCTAGAAAAGCCTTGAAATAAATAGTTCGGCTTCATGACGAAAGATAAAACACAAGACGAATAAAATGTAGCCGTAACGGATTAAGAAAAGATTTCAGCTCCTTCAGCAACTTGATACAATATTCGTTAAAGCGGAGATGCCCGAGGCGTCCCGATTCAGGCTCGCGATCGTGTTCGGTTACTTCCGCCTGAGCGAACCGTTCCTTTAAAGTCGTAGCGGAGATGTCCGAAGCGTCCCGATTCAGGCTCGCGATCGTGTTCGGCTACTTCCGCCTGAGCGAACCGTTCTTTTAAGCCGTAGCGGAGATGCCCGAAGCGTCCCGATTCAGGTTCGTGATCGTGTTCGGCTACTTCCGCCTGAGCGAAAGTACGTCGGAATGAGCCGAACACGATCGCGAGCCTGAATCGGGACGCTTCGGGCATCTCCGCTACGGCTTTTAAAGAACGGTTTACCAAGTTGGTGAAGGAGCTGTAATCTCTTCACCGTCTATGTTAGCACGTATTGAAAAGAGTTTTTTTAGCCCTCCGCGCGCGCCCTTACCTTACAAGGTTCCAAAATTCGCAAACAGCATTCCACAGAATTATCTCCTCCTTCGTTGCTGCTCTTCTTGGTGAGTTGTTCAACTATCCTCTGCTCGACCAGGGTTATTAGCCTCGGCAGGCAGAGGCGGTTGGCCAGCTCGAGCAGCTCGACGAAGCGGTTTGGGACGATTCCCGGGGGAGTTTCGTCGGAGTACAGAAAGACGAGCAGCTGCTGGAACACCTCCTGGCTAACTCCCGGGAACGCAATCTGACAACAATCATCACCAACCGTAAGCCCACTTTATCGTCCCGAACTCAACGCACGTCCAAACGCTGGATTCATTTAATTTTCTACCTCTTGTGTTCCACCCTGGTTTAAAGTTTTATTGTATTATGAGCGACAAACGGAAACGTAGTTTAAGACAATGTCAGGTTGGATGCTCTGTCGCTTTTATAACGCTCCGCTCGCCTTAGCGACAGATATAACGCGTGAGGAACAAAATTCGGAATTTTAAACTTATAGAGTTTAAAATATGACGACGATAATAATTAGGTCCCGTCACAAATCAGATATACATGTACTACCTTGAATTACAAGCGTCAACGAGCCTTTGGACCAATCATGACGAACATTCGCAATTTCAACTCATAATCAATTGCATCCCGCAGTTTAGAAGACTTCCATTTCATAGCTGTTTGTTCTGCTCTGGTTCAACTTACTGTGGAATGGCATTCTGAGGATTGACGACGTGCAATTACTTTGGTAAGGCTAGACTAGGTGCCTTATGTATCGCTTTGCTGCCGCTCCACTCCGCGGTCAACAACTTATGTAAAACACAAAAATATAAGTAGCAATATGTATTGCATGTATGGGCCCTAAAAGTGCACCTTACGTCTTAGCCATGGACATAGACATGTCTGGGGGAAGTTACGTTTCGTTGTGTGGGATGGTCCCGCATGTAAAGCAGGGGTCATGACTTTTGCGGCCCACTGTACATATGTCATACACTAGGCACATATAAAGGAATGCATGGGTGAAATAAATTTAGACACCTCCATGGAAGACTCGACTGGTTCTAAAAGCTGAGTTTTAAAGTAGACCAGTTTTGAGAGCGCGCAAAATGCCCCTTTTCAGCTCTGCCATGTGAGTATAATACTCACATGGCTCTGCCCATTTGATTGCTTTTCGTGTGATTTAAATAATTCATGGAGAACCCGAGTGCAAGGGAAAACGTTCCGTCATTGCCATTCATTTCAGACGATTATGAAAAGAGGTATTTGCAGCGAAAAGCAATAATTTGAACGCTCGTCGAACTAGTGCAGTTTAAAACTGATGCTTGAGAACTGGTCGAGTCTTCCATGGATGTGCTGATTTATAGGGCCCTCATGTGCCAAAACTACAGGGAAGATAGGCCTATTTGTCAGACACACGTTTCCCTTTCACATGCGGAGCTTGTTGCTGCGCTAACTTCCCGGCAGCTTTGGGCTTCGCGACATTAGGTAAGGTGTTGTTGGGTTAGGTTAGGCTTGCCTTTCTGCGGTGATTTGAAGAAACACAGGAGACAGAAAAGGCAACGATAAAACTTTCAACCGTTGCTTACTTCATATTCTGATATATTTGGCGTGCGTTTTCCTCGGGGCGAGGCTTCATTTCCTCAGACTCACCACTTTGGCGTTGCTCTCGACGAAGTCGCCCGAGAACATGGCCCGGAACATGTCGCATCGCGCCATGAGCAGCGGCCGGTGCGCTGCGTAAGTGCCGTCGTCCAGCTGGAAAACCACGTCAGCGAAACATCCTTGCCGTAAACAAACTTCTAATAGACGGCTCCGAACAGTCTGCAACGAAAAAGCGATCGCTCAGTTATTTCCGTAGTCTTCTCGTGCAACGACAAACCTGCGAATTCCGAAACAAGATTATCATAAATTTCTCAACTTACCTAACCTAATCCAACCAACTCAAGCTATCTTGCAGTTTCTTAAAACTGTGTATACGCTTTTCAATCCCATTCTGCGATTTCAAGAAACTGCTAATAATGAATGTGGCTACTGCGCGCAAACTTAAGGATACTCTTCCAACAAGGATCATGCAAAGATAAATTTAAAAAACAAGGATTTTTTGTTTTCCTTACGTCAAGATTCGTCTGAAACGCTTTCAAAAAAGAGGGGTCACCATTCTAATTTTTTGAAAAAAAAAAAAAGGTCCGAGAACGTTTAAAAAATACACATGCTCTTCAGGCTAAGCGGAATAATGGCTCGCATTATAAGGTATTTTTTTCTTTTTCGGGGAAGGCCGAAAAAACTCACCTTCTGCACAAACTACATTTAGGTATATTTCTCTTGAGTAAAACTATGTAGACGAAAAAATAAATGGGTCACCATGAAATAACAGAAGAACCGGAAGGTTTTAGCCTTAATTTAGTTCAAAGTTTTCCAAATCAGGGTTTTGGTGTGATTTTGAAACCACTAAACCAACATGAAACCACTATGATTCGACTAAATAACGTTGGAATAAGAAACAAATATAGACCTTCCCCAACACTCAAAAAAAAATACGCGGGGGTTTTGAGCAACTATTTTTTTTACCCGTTTGCCGATCGCGCCGGCTGCAGAAGAACCATCCTTAAATGGCGAAAAGCTACGATATTTTGCGCAAAAAAAACACTTCCACAGACATGGAAAAGAGCCTTTAAAATACCTTTTTGGGGCTATCTGCATGAAACTAGTCCTCTGAGAATATTACGAGCCTAACTCTTCTCGTTTAACTGATACTGAACCGGTTTGTGCCAAAAATTCCGTGTATAATACCTTACCTGAAGGCGACACAGGGTTTCTGTTAACGAAAAAAAGTTACTCACTATGACTTCCGTAAGCGCACATGCGTGTGCAATTATAAGTCCTATCGTATTCGAATCTCGTGACTTTAATCTTTTTAGGTTTGTGTTGGTAATGCCCATCATTTAAATACGGAGGATGTCGCCTTCGGCCAGGTCAGTTTAATGGTATTTAAACAAGAAATCCCTAAATTTGAATGCGACACGAGTTAAGAATTCAACTGTACAGGAAGCACCCGGGAGTTCAATGCTAAAACGTACGAATAAGTGTGCCCTAAACGCAAACAGCAAATACGGTGATTTTGGGATTCGTGTAAAATAGAAAGTCTATTCGTTACCTTTCTATAAAGATGCTGCAGGTCAGAATTTAAAAATTCTTCTCTCGACTGGATGTTGCAAACATAAACCACCAACTGGGGAATCTCAAGAAGTTCAGCAGCCTGTCTGATTTCCTGCGCATACCAACAGAAGCAACCGCATTACGCTTGAGCCTGCCGCTTTCAAGCTACCGCAAAAGGAGCCGTTCAAACTTTGCCAAGCGTTCCGGGCAAGAATCAGGAAAATAAGCGATTCCCTTTCCATGATTAGGCGTTAGACTTTGTCTTTCGAGGAAAACTGAAAGAGGATCTAGTCTCAAAAAAGGGGAAAAGTATGAGACCTTGATTCCGTTCTGGAGCTGAGGCGAAATTTAGTGATCCCTTACGAGGGAGTTTAAAGTTTCAAACTTCACGTTTGAAAGGAATAGCAGCCTCAGTGCTTACAGGCGTACCATTTCCTCAGACAGCTGTAAACAAAGTTTACGAGGGCAATTTTCTGAATAACAGGTTGTCTATCGATCATTCGATCCAAAATAATGATAAATGGTTTTAAAAAAATATTTTAAAAATTGTAAATTTTTTCAGGTACTTGTATTGATAAAACTTAAGTCCTCAACTTAAGATAAAATTATCTGAAACACCCTAACCATTCAGCTGAAATAATCAAAATCTATTATCTTTGTGTCGTGGTGCTGCTTGTTTTCTTTTTTTTAATGAAGGTAAAGAAACACTTCTGATGTTTTAAGAGCTTTGACAGTATTGCAAGCATTATAACTTTTTACTTACGAGGAGAATTTGATTCCAAATTACGATGGAGCTCAAGGTAGTCAAAAATGTTCTAAAAGAGCCTATAAAAATTCAAGCCGCACAGCGAATAGTTTTCGAATTACTGTATTTCAGTATTGTGTACAAAAAAGAAGGCGCAAAGGGAAAATTCGTTTATTTAGTTTAGCAACTTTAAAACCAAGTCTTCTTAGATCAATAGCTCCGCAAGTATCACGGATCGCGACACATACACTCAATTATTATGGTATTTTTTTCCGGTTTTAGGTCTGGTTAGTAAATAGATAAGTGGGTTTCAGGTATTACCAGTTAGTTTATTTAAGATTGAGTAAGGTTAGGGTAAAAGCTTGGCTACCCGTAATCATGATAGAAATCACGATTGTTTAATAGACATGATCTGCAGGACGTTTGATTGGGTTGAGTTTGAGAGCCTCGTAGGGAGCGAGGTGACAACTTCTTCCTGCGCTTTGCGCTGATTGGCGGGATGCGTGAAACCAGCAACGCTGATTGGTGGGATGGACGGATGACATAGCAGTTGGCGCTACTCTACTTGTGAGGCTCTCTAGGTTGAGTAGGTAACATCGAGAGGCTTCATATCCATGCCTCCCTAGCTCTCAGGTTAAGTTCCAGCCGTAACATGAATTGCCACTCTATGCTTTAGCGGATACAAGCGATCATATCAGCAGTGAGATTCAGCATAGAAAAGCACACGAGGCAAAATACCAAGGAAAAGAATACAAATATTTACCAACAGCAGTCCAATCGGTACGGTCTGAAAAACAGAACAGACGGAAGTAAGCACTCCAGCAGAATCTAGGATCCCAAAGAGAGGTGGAAATAAAACTTCGGTTGTCAGAACTAAAAGTATCGTTTGGGCCGTACTCCCGCGCTTACCTGAGACTCACAGAAGCGGCTGTCGATCGTCCCGGTATAAATAAAGTGCAGGCACTGCTGCATAGCCTGCGGAGTTACCAGTTTGGAAAGAGTAATTACGGTTTGAACCGACGACGTAGGCTGACCTCGGTGATCCAGACCCTCGCACTGAAAAAAACAAATATCCACATCAATAACTCCTGTAATGATCTTAGAATATAACCGTCTTGTAATACTCTTGTAAACCTCTTGTTCTTGGAATATGACCGTCATCTGGTGAATAATAAAATGTTGAACTCATACAAAATCATCAACCTATCGTGCGTAACACACGATAGTTTAAAACACAAGGAATTTTTAAATAAGGTGGTTTTGAACTATTTCCATGCAAATCGTTCTTTTAAAGCTCAATTTCTGAACCTACAAAATGAAAATTTGACATTATTCTTTCGAGAAAGTTCACAGATATTAGCTCGAAAAACGAAGAGCTAATATTTCTGAACAGTTTCCTGAAATCTATTAAAGTATTAAGTAAAAAAAAGTTCATTTTCATTACAAGAAGAATAAAATTTCTCAAGGGATTATTCCTAAGGTGCGTGTACCTTGCTGCGTTCCTTTTTTTGGTGTTAAGAGGTACGGGTACAGTATTTGGTTACAGGTACGGGTACAAACTTGGTTAGTTCAGGTTAGCTTGTTTGTCAGGTTATTTTCCCACCGGAATTCGAGAAAAAGACAAAAAAAAACGCGAAAATGGACTCTTTGACGTGCGTTACAGTCTCCGGTAGTAGTTCATGCGTTACACCGTACATAAATCCTCGGGATTTACGCCAGCATAAAAATTTTCATTGTTTGGATTAGAGACGCAAATTTTTGACTCGGAGCGTATCAGATATTGCAATTTTCATTCAAGATCGAAGCGAATAACTATTTAAACTCGAATATGGATTTGAGATAAAAGTGTAACATGGTGAAAACGAATATTATAAACTATTGAGCCAAATGAAAAGTAATAAAAAGAGAATACTTTAATGAACTTGTTTCATTAAAACTTTAAGGTGCTTGAAGTAGGGCATTCTTTTCCTCCCATCCTTGACTACCTAATTTAAATAATTTTTTCCAATTAAAAAAAAAACAACTTTTTTTGAATGAAAATAGCAATACCTTACAAAACATCTGTACAAAAAGACAAATATTCGGCAAAAGTTAAGCCTCACATAAAAAAAATAAAATAAGAACATTTCACGTTGGAATTTCGTCCTGCTGTCTGTGATGCTTTTCAAAACCACCGGCTCTCATAAAATCGTGTAAATTTGCTGAGACCCACTAAGATACTGAATTAAAGAGAGACATTCAGACCATGTCTTCAAGTGGGGGGAAAAAAAGTGACCGAATTTTGTCTATCAAACGTCTTCATGACATTATTCTTGCCAAATTTTGTGGAATCGTGGCCCCTAAACCGAGGTCTGATCAAAGTGTCATTACTGTCTACCTCCATAGGTCGTAAGCGCTAGAGTTGAAAGATCTTGGCAAGATCCAATGAAAGCCAGCCAACGAGCACTGCAACCGACCGGTGCTACGCGCTCTGGGTGCACCGTATGATGTGGCTACAGCCACTGCTAGAGAGACTTTAGTTACACAGAGAGTAGCCGACCGTACCACGTGATCACACCAAGTTTTGGATCCCAACCAATCAGGGAAGGCGAAAGCTGGATCCCAACCAATCAGATCTGTGGAACTCCAAAGGATCGTTACAGTTGGCCACTCTCTGTAACTACAGTCTCTCTATAGCCACAGCTCCAAGAGGCGCTAAAAACATCTCGGAAATATTCGATTGTCAACAAGGGCTATTCGAAAAGCTATTCGTCACATCGAAAATCGAATACGCCTACAATTTCGTCGAACTCGAATCGAATATTTGCGACGAGTTCGAATACTTCGCGGGTGGTGATAGACCCCTTTACGAAAGAAATATTTTTTATGCATGAGCCTTGAATATTTCAAACTTTTTCCGTGTAATAGGGGAGTAAAAGCAGATCTCTTTTCTGACATTACTGTACCTGTTGTATGCACATCGAAGTAAAAGCGGGATGGTTCAGCTCTCGAGAGACCTGGATCTGTTTGCCGCCTTCGACAGTAATGTCTTGACAGTTCGATCGCCTCTTCAACTGGTCCCAAACCCTGAAAATACGGAATTTTAGTATTATTATAACAATAAAATCTCCGAACTCTTCTCATAGAATACGGTTAATCGATTCATGACTAGCAAGTCGATGTCTTCAAACTACGCAAGTCGAAAATGCTCGTTCAAGAATGTATTAATTCCTGTGCTTATAAATCGCAAGTAGTACAGTTTTGAAACAGTATTTTCAACTAGTACAGTTTCATTTGAGACCATCGAAGTGGTGTTGGTAGGATTTTCGATGAAGGGGGATAGCTTCCTTATAAATCACCATCGAAGTGTTGTTGGTAGGATTTTCGATGAAGGGGGATAGCTTCCTTATAAATCACCATCGAAGTGTCGTTGGTAGGATTTTCGATGAAGGGGGATAGCTTCCTTATAAATCAACAATTGATTGTTTGTGTATGTTTCATAAACACTGACTGCCTACTTTATAACACCAACCATACATGCACCTATGCCCGAAAGAGTTCATTTATCTACACCTTTCCCATACAATGACTTTTATTTTTGTGGACCAATTTACGTGTTTTCGTAACGGTAAGAGCTAAACCTCTAATCCATCCTGCGCCCTTAAAACCACGAATCAGCACACTAATATCCGCAACCGTGTTGGAACTGATTAGGAAAGACATGGCGTCAAGATTTGCCCTTCCGATACACTGCTATGCACTGCTGGACCAGATGGCTGGATTATAAACTATCCGGGGGGCATTCGATAGCGACAAAAACCACAAGCGCCAACGCCGCGAGCGCCAGTCCGTTACCGCCAAACGAGAAAATTTGCTAACGCCAAAGTTCGTATGGGTTAGGTTAGTTCAAGTAAGGTTAGGTTAAGTTAGGAAAGGTTAGTATTGCGGTTAAGACCTTTGGCGTTTGCGACTTTTCTCGTTTGGCGGTTACGGACTGGCGCG
>Ga0058701_10001189_pt1 | contig 18173 bp, 11 predicted proteins | sample AgamicOrMae_FD_97039 | JGI IMG/M metagenome (GOLD analysis project Ga0058701, IMG submission 97039) | Agave microbial communities from Guanajuato, Mexico - Or.Ma.e | ecosystem: Host-associated > Plants > Phyllosphere > Phylloplane/Leaf | place: Guanajuato, Mexico | collected 2012-06-04
AGCGAGAACCCTCCCCCGCTTAACTGAAGACTCGAACACGCGGCATTCAACTGGCTTGGATCCACAGGAATGGGGGGGCGGGAAGGGGAAACACAATTCGAACCACTGTATAGACAGAACATCAGCTAACGAGGATGTAGCGTTCATTACGTATCTCAGCTGTGTGTCTAGATATGTCTCTTTTTGTGGAACCCTCCTCGGAGGAGTGACCTTAAGATAGCGTATCTATTTGTAAAGAAACTGTGACGGACTGGAATCGAGGAGGGTTGTGTTCAAGGGAATCCCACGGTTGGATCAGTGTTTTCACCAGTGAGGACTTTTAAAAACTCGCGGCGCCCCCCGAGTCCGGTGATTGGCTTAGGCTGACGGGGGAGGGGTTGCTCCGGTGGCAACGCACGGCGACCTCTGATGGCCGACATCGCAAACGCTCTTGTTTTCGTTTGCGGAGGCCCATCGCCTAGAGACTTTACGCGGCCGGTCTATCCGAAGCTGTGCGCCTATTGGTTCACCGCCGAGGAGCACACCTGTGATTGGTTGATGAGCGGTGGGAGGTATCAGTCCAGGGCCCCTAGAAGTAAGACGCAGGTTCTGATTGGTCTATGCCCTGTGCATTGGTCTCGGGAACTTGTTAGCCAGCCGCGCGGGAACGGTTCGAGCGAAAGGGTCTTTTTTTTCCTTTTTTTTTGTGAAAGTGGGCTCTCTAGCACTTTACATCTCATTGCGCCCCTCTATTGTACTGCTTGACTAGCAAGCAGAGTTGATGAGGCCTGATGATGTGTTTCCAACCGTCATATCAGCTCAGATGGCTAAGTTGTGTAAAAGAACAATCTATTTTGTTTTTGTGATCCAATTGGGTAAGATTACGCTGGATATAATCTGTTCCTGTGCTCAGAGGCAGTTCAAAAAAAAAAAAAAACAACAAAAAAAAAATCAATAAGAAAGGTTGAGCAGCAACTACAGTAGAGTGGAGATATGGACTATAAAGGCGAAACACAACTGTAATGGATTGTAAATTACTACTTTATTTTAATTTTTCTTATCAGTCTTGTTCGCTTCTGAGTACAAGTTTTTTTTTTCCTCTGCTGCCACATGTTACATGCAACCAAATTATTGACAAATCCCAGTTTATAAGAAACATGTAAACCAAAAGAAACAGTAAAATGTTGCATTTACAATATTTATGTTTTTTATTTTGAACAAGCTTGCCCCTTTTAATAGCGTCGAAGCAGTCATGACCATTTGGTATCCCAACCCGTCCTCTCCTCTCAGAATTAGACTCAATAGTTAGACTAAACGCATCTATATTTGGCAGGTAAGTTTCGTTTTGTGGGTTTAGGGAGATTATAAGCCTACTTTTTGTGGGTGAATCACTTAAGTCCGCACGTTCGCACGCTCATGTTCGCACGCCTATCGAAACTCTACTGTAGTTGCTACGACCTGGTTGGTTCAACAAGTTAGTGTGTGTTGTCTGTTTTTCTTTTTATTTTTTTACAGCATTTTTTTTCTTTAGAAGTGGATTGGTGCTCTCTTACCCCTATCTATGCTGGTTACTCGGTTTAACTGCTAATCTCGCCTATATTTTCTCAGACCAGTCCGCTAACTCCTGGCTCGTTGTATTCCAGCTTCGACGATGGACTGTTTCGCAAGGTTTTGCTGGGTGCGCCGCAAATTTCGACCTTCTTCGCATACACTCAATTTTAAAGGTTGTTCCACCCTCTTGCGTTGTACCTTAGGCGCGCAGTACCTAACGTCGCCAAGCCTAATGCCGCTTATTGGCAGTTACAGTGGAATCTCGGGTTTACGTCCAAGTCGGGACTCAAAAGTTTGGACGTAGAACTGAGACGGACGTACAAGTGAAAATAATCTTCCGTATAACGCCATGTAAAGTATTCTGGATGAGCCTGTAACAATTGGACGCACAAACGAGTGGGACTTACAACTGAGAGACGTATAACTGAGACTCTACCGTATTGCCGTGGAAAAATAAGCGACATCAGGCTTATCGACAGCGTAGTGCTTAAGCGAGGTACAGGATACTTCACCGACGCGGATGTATATTATTCCTCTTAATATAACGTTAATGCCAAAGTAGGACAGATCACAAGAGATGAGGAACGTAATCTTTGAAGGTTTGTTACCTAATTGGTATCCCCCTATGGATTATGAAGAGAGTTTGCTTTTACCTTTCATGGGAAAATTCTCTTGCACAAGTGGAGACAGAAATTCCGGGCTCATGTTCGGGTGCCGGAGAATTTTGCCTTTATCGCGTGCATCGTTCGCAAAACTTTCATTATTACAAGTTTACTTTGCCTTTTATGAGCCCCAATCAACAATTTTCATTCCTGTTGTATACATTTTTACACTGACCAGTCGTCTCAGAGGAAGGTGTACGATCGAAATCAAAAGTGATGTCGCTTATGTACAAATCCATTTATGAGGCCAACATGCTTTTGATCTCTACTGTAACATTTGGGTTAATCCAATGGAATAGTTAACCCATAACAGCTCAAAGTATTTGGAATGAAATTTAGATTTAGAGAAATTCGGAGGATTTTTTTTTCCATTGAATTACGCAATTTTAAGCTTCGGAAAATGCCTAAATTATTAAATTTCAGGTTTCCAAAGGGGTCAAATTTTTCAAATTTTGACAATACTGAACTTTAAAGATCCTCTAAAATAGATTTTTCTTTTTCCAAGTGGCATCACTGGGCGGTAGTGGGTTAAGGCGAAGGAGTGAGAAATTCGCGGTATACCCTGAAACGTCTGTACTTTTGGATACAAGTTAATCGTGTCTAAGCTATCGATGTTCAAGTCGTTTTTTTGTTGACACTTTGATTTTAGCGATGACCCAGAAGTTAGCTGACTGGTCCGTCCACAGGAACTGTAGATTCGGGTCTTGCTAGGAAAGTTTTCCCCTCCAATTTAAACTTTTTTTGTTTGTCCTGCAGCAGATAGCTGGTTTTAGACATAACTGACTCGGAAGCTGCACACTCTTACGGAGAAGATCTTTATCCTGATCAAAACAAGACGTAGAATTAAGGACCTACGGGAAGCAAGATAGTCGAGTTCAACGAACAGCACTGATTCTCTTTTTCACCCCCAAAAGCGGCCTTTTGTTTTCAACTCTTTGCTAGCAATCCTTGATCAACGTGGTCAAATTACACTTGTAATAAGCCAAGACTTCGTATATATGCCAGAGCCACTCGTGTTACAGGACAGACTTATAATTCCCGCGCTCTGAATGACGCTCCCAGTTTTTATTTCTTCTGTTTCTGTCAACATTTTCTTTAAGTTTTGATTTGTTTAGTCCTGGATCTTGTAAACTGGCACTGTATTTAGCTCAATATTTAGTTGATCTTTTTGAATTTTCTTGGTGTTCGAAGCGAGTGTAAATAAAACGTGCCTTGAATTTAGCTGCCATTGCAAACAGTCGACAATCAACCCTTACTTTTTTCTGTTTCTTGACTATACGCCACCCATCTTTTTTTTATTTTTGTTTTCTTTAGCTCGATTTAATGAGGGAGAGGGAGAAAAAACTGAAGGAAGCAGATGGGTTTAAAGCCAGGGCGGTGGCGTCTCTGCCCGACACAGATATTAATGTTTTGGCAAATGAAGCCGCAGTGAAAAATGTGCTGCATCAGCAAATATATGAATGGCAGAGGAAGAATGATATGATGTTGAGGGAGGAAGTACGCAACCCGGTGAGTTGAGTCAGTGGTTATGGTCGATGGAGGACTTGTGGTGTGATTGGCAATGAATTACGTAAGGGGTCCAACATACATTTGGCAAATAATTTGGCAATCAGGATGACACTGTAAATTCGAGAGGTCGGATTTTCCCCTTGTGTTCCACCTTACGACCCTAAACCGAGCGGTCGAGGCACAAGGCCCCTACCCATAGATAACCTAACTTGACGGTTTCTGAGGCTAACGCCGGTTAATGATAAGTAACTAGCGGATCGGTTAAGCGAGGTACAAAACATAACCTAACCTACGCAACTGTGTATATCCACCAAATGTCATGAAAGATAAATCGAGGGTAAAACACGAGACGTAGAAAACCGATTTTCAAATTTGCAGTTATCCAGTTACTTTCCAGGAAATGCTTTAAGTATTCGTATTTTTGAAATGAGTGTCGAAGAATTTCTCTCAACCAAGAAACCCTTTGAAATTCCTAACAAAATGTAAAAGTTTAGTAGAAAATATCTTAGTTTTGTGAAGTTTAGGTCACTGGTTAGGATGCCCCGTTAAAATGAAAGATATCGCGATGAAAATGATATAATGGGTCATCGTTTTTTCCGTAACCGGTTACTGCTGCTCTTTCCCTTTAGGGAAATGGTTATAGTTAAAACAAGACCTTCCTGTGGAAGAGGAGTTCTAAGGGATTTTTAACAGAGAGAATTCTTGCGTACCCGCGGCGTGGTCTTATCATAAGCACCATAATGTGCTCATTACGCAAAAGTAGGTCAAAGTCTTAGTCATTTCAACGTTTGGGTGCAAGATAATATTCGATGTCCCGAGAATATATGTTTGCTTTCAGACCACGTTATTCTAGGAATCCCGCTCGAAAAGGCAAGTTTTCAAACTTGATCGGCAGACAAAAGTTTGAAAGCTAAATATTCACGAAATTTGTAGGTACACCGATTGTATGATTTTAGATTTTCAGTAGAACTATCAGCCCGCGTTTATGAGCTTGGAGCAAAGCTATTTTTGTGGACAAAGGTCGTATTTCATGGAACTATTTTTTGACTGCGGCGTTATGACTCATTAGGCAAGTTATGACTAATTATGTTGAAATGTCTGAATAAAAGATGTATTAATATTCACTCAAGGCTCGTGCTGCTAAATGCAGTGCAGATTTAAGCATAAAAGTAAATTTAACGAAAACCGTGGGAGAAATAATGGTTTTTACTCCAAAAAGATGCTGGTAGACTAGCTTATTGATTTTCTAGCACTCTAGACCATGCAGATCTGCCCGTTAGCCGCGCTTTTCACGAAAGTAGAATAATCTTAACGTTATCATAAAGACTGTTTGAAGGTAGACTAGGCTAAAATAAGCGTTACCTAAGAAATTGGGTTCACGGAACATTTAGCTTTATTTATTTTTTCCTATTTTCTTCCATTTTCTGTCATGTTTTATTTTCCCTTCAAATTGTTTTGTGAATATTTTAATATGATTTCTTCTGTCATTTTATTCAGTTCTTCTCCGGCGTCTTATAGTTAAAACATTGGCTATTCTTTATGCTTGTGTGTAAATAGATAACGTTTGGTCTTGTTTAAGGGCTGGAAATGGTCTGTCCTTTGTTAGTCATGAACTAATTTTTCAAGATGGCGTCTTGGTTTGTTGCTCAAGCATCTCCCATATTTTTCCCTAAATTTTTCGACTGTAAACCTTAATATTGTTTTCATCTTATTTCCAAGAGTATTTCAAGTTTGAGCCCTTACGTAACTCAGACATGTTAATTTTGTGTGCTAAGCTCTCTATTCATGTGTTGAATCTAGCAAAAATTGCTTGAAAAATCCCACCACGAATAGCGTTACCTGGAAAAGGTTTGGTCTAGTTAACCTATCGTCAAAGTGACTTCAGACTTTGGAGTTTGTTGCGCGTATCTGTTAAAGTCACATAAAGTAGGACGACTTAAAGTTATAACGGCACAATGTACGTCCTAAAATCGAATTAGTAACTAATTATCGAATTAGTAACTAAGATCGAATTAGTAAAACCACTGGAAATGTGGTCTAAAGTGGAAGTCAGTTAAAACTGTAATGCTTCAAAGGTTTGCGCTCTTTACGATGTATCACAAACAAGATGACATCCTGTAACCCTTTCTTCAGGAGATATTTTAAAACTTCGAGGATAGCCGCTTTTTCTGTTCAAACTTAGATTTACTTAGCCTTTTATTTTCTTGGTTGTCAGTTTCCTGGTACAGCAAGCACGATCAAAGTTGCAACAGGTATATCGTACTTACCCGCCTGTAGTAATGCCTTCCTTAGTTTTTGAAGCATCGTATCAGAAATAAATCAAACCCTAAAATTAATACCTTAAAATTGAATCAAAACGCATGTTATGGAATGAGACTCAAAGATAAGCACCTCGTATTTCTGTTTTCGATCCAATTCGGTGCCAATATTTTTATTTTTACAAGACGGAGTTCGTAAAAATGAATGTAATGAAGAGAGAAAGAAAAAAGGAAACAAATCAGATAAACGGTTATTCCTATTTTGCTGTGTAGAACTTTAAACGTTTAGTACGCATCCGCTTAAAAGACGCACCGGGGTTTCGAGGTTAAGAAAAGAAAATGGCGCACTATTCGCGGGCTAATGCGGTATACCGGAGGTTTCTTACTAATACAATACTTTCATTTCAATGCTATGTAACTTGATACCTCCGTTTTTTCCGTGTGACACCAATATCTTAATCCGATACCAACTCGTTTGGATCCAAAGGCGGTTTCTCGTCTTTAAACTTGAGTGAAAATAAGGTTAAACTCAAATCATTATGAATTTAATAGTCAGTTTACATTCTCCCCATATTTTTGTATCTAAATATTTTTAAGGAGCTAAGTACACCGATGGTCTTCTTCCTCCCTTAAAGATATGGTCGTTTGAATCCTTTTCTGCAGATTTTAATTTAGGTCTCGCTGAATTTTTACCTGTTCTATTCATTGGTCTCAGAAATTAGTTCTTTTCACATTGTGCGTAGAAATCCGGCTTTGCGACGATCGATTCCCATATTTTCGAGTTTTTCATGAAGATTATCCTTTAGTTTCGTCTCTTGTTGATTCGATTTCGACTTTGATACTTCATCTGATGTTGCTCTTTAAAGCAGCGGCCCGTGACAAGATACTCGTAATAGTTCGGATGTTCGTAAAGGACTCGCCAGGACGTTAGAGCTGAATCGATTCTTTCGGATCTTGCTGTATCGATAAAAATACAGTTATACCTGGATTAATTAGTTTCATGCTTGTGATTAGAACGAGGGTTAATATCGTATTTCGGTTAGGTGTGGAGTTAAACCTATCGGCGATGTTTAACGAGAAAGATCGAGAACTTGAGATTGATATTGCTATTGATAGTCTCACCTGAAAACACTGTCCAAAATTCCGAGAATCAGGGTGACCCAGAATGAGGAGGGTGAATTGGAATTATGGAGATGCGAATAGAGAGCCTCATAGGGAGAGAAGCGACAAGTTATTCCCGCGGTGTGTGCTGATTGGTGGGATGCAAGGACGACGTGGCAGTTGACGCCTCTCTCCCTTTTAGGCTCTTTTCATGTGATCGTAGAAATATTCCGAGTCGCACTAATCATTCTAAGTCACCCTTTTCTACGGCACGTCATGCTTTCTCGTTTTTAGTCTATTCTCTGGATTGACAGGGCTCCTAAACATTCTCAAACTTTTTACAGGATTACTCTAAACGTAATAACTACATTACTATCATTATCTTTTAGGGAGTCTATTGACCCGACTGCCCCATTTAAAATGTATTGGGTTAGGACCCGTGCGTTCGTCACCTCCCATTCAAAATGTATTAGGTTTGGTTCCGTGCGTTCAAGCGTCTCTATATTAATGCATAGCGGGTCAATAGCAACCTACCGTAAAGTGGGGCGAGTCTGGACTGGCGGGGCGAGTTGGGACAAAGTTTAGATCCTCGAAAACAGAGACTCACCTGCATGAGCAGACTTTTTTGTATCGGAAGCACTCCTGAAAAGCATCGAAGACTCCCTCTGCACCACCGAAAACTCGCCAATGCAGTCGATTCTCTGTTTCTAAGGTTCTAAACTTCGTCCCGACTCGCCCCACTTTACGGTATCTTTCATGAGCGTCGGTTGTCCTTCGTCCAACGAACAATTATTGGACCCTTATCTGGTGCTCAGGCCTGAAAATGTATCTTTGGATCGGAACGGGTTAGTATATTTCCAGAGCAGCGAGGGTGGGCGGGGGGACTGGAGCAGAAAGTTGCATGGCAAAGGCGCTGAAGAGCAGAGCGCATGCTAACCGGCGGCCCTCGCTTTAGTTGCAGGTGGCTCAGGCATCGTCGACGAACGGTGCCGGCACGGGGGCCACCTCGGGGGGTGCCCCGGGCCCAGCCCCGGTGGCTCCCCCGCTCCCCCCGCCCTCCGCCGTTCCCTCGCTCAGCCACAATGGGGTGAGTTGAAGGATTTCATTCAAATTGTGAGCTTTAGGAGCGTTCTCAGTACACAAGCTCACTCTAAATTTCCAAGGTGAAGTTTTCAACCCCTTGTGTTCCACCCGGGCCTTATCTTTCACATTTCGAAGAAGCGATTTTTAGGTTAGGGTCGCTTCGTCCCCGCTCCTCTCAGCTGTCGTGTAGCTTGATGCCACTTTTCCCGCGCACTGGCATCAAAGCTTAGCGACTGTTCGGTGATATTCGTGGGTACCTTGTTCCTCGCTCCGTTCGGTTGGATGACGTAAGGTGGAACATAAAGAGTCGGAAATTCCACCTTTCAAATTTACAGTGGAGTTCATGACCCTTAACCCATATTCCTAGGAAGGTGAGACTACGTGTATTTCTAGCGGAGGACCTTCAAACAAACGACCTAATGGAAATTATTCACCTGTGTACGATATGCATTAACACCGCAGGGCTTTAAGCTAAAACTGTTTACAACCGAGGAAACCGTTAAAATTTTTTTGAAAAAATAAATCTTAGCTTTGTTAAATGGGCTCTTAGAAATCGTAGGGGTCATGCACAGTGAGCGTAAGAGACAAAGAAAGCAAGCCTAGATGAAGCGTGTGTAATATTCATCTTAAATTTCAGAGGAAATTTCGCTTCTGGTGCTCAATATTATCGCCGGTCTCCACCCATCCAAACGCTTACATCGCTTCTCCTTACAGTCTTTGTTGATAATTCTTTACAGCCTCTGTTTTTGAAATTTGAAGGAAATGCGGCATGTACAGGGTGTAAACGTGTGCACAGGGCAAAGATGTGTGAAAAAGATGTGATCGGTGCTTTGAAATAAGTTTTTAGGCTAACATGATGTGCCTTTCGGCTTTATAGACAATCCCAACAGCTGTTAACGGAAACCATCTTAAGCTCCTGTTTCGAAGGGCAACTTGCGAAATTATTTGCCATGAGCTGGGAGACCACGTTGTGAGCAGACTGGGCATTATGTACTGTTTGATAATGCTTGAAGTTGAGGGGTTTTGAGGCGCCCTCTAACGGAGTTGGCTTTGTTTGTTAGCAGCCGCTGAGTGCGCCGGACCCCACCACGAATCACCACGCCCAGCGGCCCGATCCGTCGGACGCCCATTAGTGGTCGCCGCAGCCATCTTGTGACCAGGGCCGCCAACCATCCGTCTAAGCCACCGCTGATAAGGAACTCCGCAGCTTCCCATTTCCATGGCTTAGCTATCGTTCCCTCGTGTGTATCGTCGTCTCTGAACTTCTCTCGCAACAGACGATATAGTTCTTTCAACTTATTTATTGTCCAGTGGACTTCCCACATCGTGGTAGTCTTGTTGGAAGGAGACCCGACAAAGAGCAGACTGCGCGCGCAAAGTATGAGAAAGGCAGCATGCCTAATTTCTCATAGCGGAGGGACGGCCTGCTCTTCTCCAGTGGAATTTTTTCGTGAGAGTCGTTTTTTTCTAGCACTCGTTTGTGTATTGGCTGACACGGTGGCTTTGTCATGTGTTTGAACTAATAAGGGTCGACTCTGCGAAGATAACCCGTGTTACTGATAGGCGACTTACATCACATAGTATTTTTCGATTTTTGTGTTTGATTGCGGCCTCTGTACAGCCCAGAAAAGTGAAATCAGGTTGTAGTGGTATTGTCGAATTATTAGCACGGTGTTCTTTTGGCAAAATCCACTCTTTTCCGACCGGATGCGCGTTCTAGTATACGAACAATGATAAGAGTCTGTCTTTGGCCGTTTACTTTGCGTTTAAACGGCTAGGACGGACTGCCTCCATTTCGTGCGAGGATATTTGTTGAAACCTGCCCTCTGTGAGATGAAAGGTATTGATTTTAGCGACAATGTTGTGATAGCTTCCTGAGGGTCATTTCGATCAGGTTAACAAAGTACCCTTCGAACGGAGGGCGAACTGTTTTGACGTGATGGGAAGGCTGGATGGGAGGCGACAGAGGGCGATTGTGTGCTTCGGCCGTCCATTCGATGTCGGGTGGGGACGGGACGGAAACCGGACTGCTAAATGACTGAATGAAGGACTTACTTAATGGAGGAGCTAAGGCTGTACGTTTGTAAATCTTTTGACCCAAAACTACGTGCGATGATGTTGAGAATATGTGTGTTTGTGTGTTCCGAAATGCATCTTGCGAATTTGCCTGCAAGTGTTCTGTTTTTTCTTCCTCAAAGGGAATTTTTCATCGGAAATAGCGAAGGTGTTGTTATCAGAGCTCTCTTTGAGATTCGTTTCTGTTAATGTAAGCGTGGTGTACGTATTAAGATGAGAGCTACCCGCAACTTATTGAATGAATGTCTTAATGCTGAATATTAAAACAAAAAAGTTTATACAGTAAAACACTATACATTCACTAGCAAGTAGCTGCTATAATCTATATTTTTGTCTAAGATAACTTGCTTTGTTTCCTCCGATAGGTTTGTGCATGTCGTGAAAATGCGTGGATGGGCGGATGAGTGAGTGAGAGTGAGTCCTCCCGTTGACGAACACTTTTGTTCCCTTGCCTTATGTTACTTGAAAGTGGAGCCGCGAGTGGAGAGGAAGCGTGCATAAAACAAACATTTGTTGTAAATTAGTGCGCGACTTCTGTTTATCATTTGTCCTTAATTTAGATACGCTGTACTCTTGTACAAAACTTTAAGTAAATTGTCCTCTAGTTGTGGGCAGACTTTGTAGCTATATAAATAATTTCCTCTTCTGAGTTCGCTTAAACCTTCCCAGTAGATTTCTTTTTGGCATAAATTGTTTCTTCTTTTTTTTTTCCCCTCCCTCCTTTTTTTCCCTAATTGCAGATGGTCTCAACATATGAATGTATGTGTCTGAAGTAAACGTAGAAGTCGTTTTTCACATCACCTTTCTTTTGATTTCCCTCCTTTGTCAAGAATTTTTCAACGTATAAATATATGAATGCATATATATATATATTCGCATATATATATGGCTATGTATATAGAAGATGGATGAAAAAAAGAACATTATAGTTAATAAAGAAACTTGTGAATCAATGAATAATAGTATTTTCATTTATTACTGAACATTATTTGCGGAATCTCAATTAGCTCCTCGGTACCCTCCGCGCGGGAACTTCTAAAAGGAAATCTCTGCCGCCGTTCAAGGAACCTCGTCGGAGAAAGACTTGTATTAAAAAATTCATGTAAGTAGGGCCCTACTTATTTGATAAATTGTATTGGAAATTTAAGCCAATTAGAATTCTATGATATCGCCTGCGTTGACGCTTTAATTGGTGACATTGGAAAGCAAAAAAAGAAAGGAATTACTCTTAAGAGATGAGTGAATGTTAGTGTGTGACCACCGCGTGATTTTAATATTAACGTCAAAGTCTATCCTCTCTTATTTTAACTGAACGAGCCTGGTAAGTTCACTCTTTTTTGTTTCCTTTTTGAAGGATAGGCGCGATAAAAAAAATTCAGGACAGGACCACCGTGCAGATAGCTTGCAATCTTCACCGTGGTGTAATCGTCGTATTTACAGTGAATACAGAACAGAAAGGAAAGAACAGCGCAATGCTGTATGATTGGTGGTTTAGCGAGCCCGTGACGGCTTACAGAAAAAAACAAAAGCACGGTACTGAAGATTTTTTTCATGATGACTGGATATTGCAGCCGCGGTGTGTAGATAAGCAACCCTTCGAAGTAGTCGACACAGGTCACTCTGTATTTGCTGTTTATACAAGCGATTTTTTAAATCAATGTTCTATTTTTTTAAACAGGATGCCGTTTGCTTGACTTAGATTTTTTTTCGGACAAATTAGATGAGACCGTCGCGGCGGACATATAAAATCGAGTTTAATGAACTACTTGTGTCGTCTGCTGGGGAAGTCCGTTGATATCCGCAACCGCAACAGTTGATCACGTGACGCAATTTTTTCTCCTTGTTCTTCATACCGCGCCAGTTCTTTCATACGGCAACACCTCATAAGTGCAGGATTCACAGGATAGTTTAAGTAGCTTTGCGAGTGTATCCATGACTTAAGGACTTCAAGAATCATCACCAAGAATTCCAGGAATGCTGCGTTTTCCGTAATTGAGTGGAACCATTCAAGGTAAGAAGAAAATCAAGGACAGCTTTGCCCTCTCGTCAAGATTGCCTTCGCGCCAATGCAGGTTACGCGATAACTTAAAATTTGGTGTAAGGGATTGGCGATTGCTTTTATTTTATAGTGCCGATTATAAGGATGTTAGTTACCCACACAGACGAGGTTAGGAAGACTAAAATTCCCCTCATATCCCGCATCCGTGAGTAAGGGTTATAGGTTAAGTAGCCAAATTTTCGTGTTCCACAAGAGAACACTCTGGGATAGAAAAACTGCTTTTGTTCTGGAATAGAGTTTGCCAAAGCATTCGTAAAAAAGCTGCTTGATTCTCTAAATATTAGCAGTTATATCGTAAAAGCCAAAATAACTCGGTGCTTACCCATAAATTTGAACCTCAAAAACCCGCGTTGCCATCGTTTGCATAATAAACTGCTTTTCATATTTTATATATCTGTATACCACACGGATTTATTATTATCAAAGATTGAAAGATCATAATGATTTATCGTTGCTGTCTATATTTCCTTGGAATGTGAGTTTAGCAAATGACATTATTTACCGGTTCCTGGTTGTGTTTCTTTACATACCACCATGAGCTTCCGACGATATGCCGCTAGATGGCGTGCCAAGTTACTCACGGAGCCATGGCCATGAACGGAGCGAAAAAGACCGCGAATAAAGTAAACCAACAACGTATGAGCATGGGAGAAGTGTGTACAACTCTCATGGTACGAGTCTATAAAAGCTTTTGATTCTTTTACCATCGGCTGTTGCCCGCTTAGTTCATCATCACTTTGTTCCATCGAACAATTCCATCATGGGAATTTTAAATCCCTACCCCAGAATTGTCCACGAGCTCATGAGTAAGCTCAGTCCGTAGAGTCTCTCTTTTTTTTTTCTTTCTTTTTTTATCGCTTGCACATTTGTTTCGAGTAATATATACTTTGGTGTAAATATTGCCCTAAGCAATTGGAAGGAATACTTTTATGATTCCTCCCTCTCCACGATTTCTCGTGGCGTGGGACCCAGAAAAGGCAGTCAACCATTTTTCGTCTTTGAAACAAAAATGACAAGAATCTAGTTGCGCATTTATTAATATTTTTTTTAAATATACGTAGACTTGATTTGAGCGTAAAAAGTCACGTTTGGGTCACGACTTTAAAATTTGCTGTCAGTTTTGTCTGGCGGAAATGTCACGTAAGGTACTTTTTGGAAATGAAACTTGACTTGGCTGCCCTAAGAAAGTGTCGTAAAAATGCCATTATATATTATTCTTGTATTGTTAAATCAAATCTGTCCTCAGTTACAAAAAGTCGTGAATTGTTTTAGCCGAGAAAACCGTTGAATTGTGTGATTCATGTAGGAATTTCACCTCGTCTTCGCCTTAATCCGCAATTCAATAAGCCTTCAAACCGGCATTTTCCATAATTCCAAGCAGATCAAAACTCTCGCCAGTTCGTGATTAATTACGGGGAAAAAATCGCCCTTAAAACTGACTGAATCAAAATTTCAATCATCTCAAATTTCTCACTTTCGAATCAAAAACATCTCACCGAACTTTGTAATTCATCACACCAAAAATTGTTGCAATATTACGCAATCATCAATCAAACTCTCGTCATTGAGATATTACGCAGAAATCGACCCCAAATCAACATAACTTAACACTTTTCCCCAAAATCTGCAGGCTCCGTTATTTTTTTCTCGTGCGCTGCACTTGTGCTTCCCCAACGCAAATTTCATCAGCGCCACTTGTCCGCAGATCGCCCTTGTGACCACAAGTACATCCATGTGGCCGTGCCGAGGCCGTGCTCCATAGATTATTCTTAATCTATGCCGTGCTCGCTGCCAACCGGCCATCTTTTCGAGTAAGTGTTCGGCGGGAGCTCATTGGCCCACGCGAGCAGGGATACTTTTGGCACTCGTTTGCACCTTGTGACGGCGGAAAGACAGCGGGATGCCGTCTCCCCTCCCCTTCTCCTCGCTCGGCCATCTCTGTCGCGAAGTGTCGCTCTGCTCCTCGACGCTGCGCCTTACATAACAGCAAAACATTTTGTCGCACGGAGTACAGCCGTGACGTCAGACTTGGTCACGCGGCGGCGTCTGGCGTCTGTACTCCGCCAAGCTCATGCACCGCCCCTCTCGGTCAGTCGTCTCTTCAGCCACTTATTCACCTCCGAACATGCTGACAAGGGAATGGACGATGCTTGATTCGGTGTATACATTAAGTAACGTCTCCGATGCGGAAAACATTGTGTCCGCACGGTTTAACCTAGTTGTGCGTCTTCCGCGCACGTTTTATCTAGTTGCTGAGGAGACTTGGGTGCAAGGATGATATGACATGTATAACCTAACGGCCAAAAACGACTCGGGGTTGCGTATACTTACACTGGGATAGTCGTCGCTAAGTTACGAAGTCACTACATCGCTTACAACGACTACCACCTTCCGCACAGGTTGTAGTACAGTATGAAAGTCACAGCGGTATCAGTACAGAAATTTTTATCGGATGCGAAACAATTTTCGTGCGACACGATAACGTTAAGTTATGTCACCTGGCATCGAAGGTGTGTCTGCAAGGCCAACTACTTCTGAAATCCGGTGTTTAAATGTCTTGAAATCCGACCTGAAAATCACTGAAATCCCTGGAATCCGTGAAATCTGACCAAAAATCTCTGAAATCCGGTTTGAAAACCTTAAAATCCGACGTAAAATCCCTGAAATCCGACGTAAAATCCTTGGAATATGGCCTGAAATCCTTCAAATCTGACCTAAAATCCCCAAAATTTTGCCCGAAATCCATAAAACCCGACTTTGAATCGCTAAAATACCTGACACCCGACCTGAATTCCTTGAAATTGGGTCTAAAACCGTTCGAATACTTAAAATCCTGAAAATTCTTAAAATCCCTGAAATTCGTCCTGAAATCCTTGAAATCCCTGAAACCCGACCTGAAATCCCTGAAATCCTGAATTACGGTGTAGTCCCAAAGGAGCAATTCGCCCCTCGGTTGTCTGCTATCTACGGTATATAAGGGTCGCGTTTCAACCTCCTACGTTTTACCGTAGTTCATTCAACCTTCCGTTGCAATAAAAGAATTAACCCACAACAGCCCAAAGTATTTGGAGTGAAATCTAGCTTAGGAGAAATTGAAAGGATTTTTTCCATTAAAATACGCAATTTCAAGCTCTGGAAAATGCCTAAATACTTCAATTACAGGTTTCCAGGGGGGTGGTATTTATTGGATTGTGACAGTACTGCACAAAAAGTTTCTCTAAAGTATTTTTTTATGTTTCCGAACGGCATCGCTGGGCGGTAAAGGTTTAATGAAATGTGACCGCGTAGAAAAGCTTAGATGCCCTGTGCCTCGCTTTTATGTCGATCGGCTTCCGTTAAGCTTACCTCGTAGGAGTTACTACCTAGAAGTAACGGTCATTAGGATTGATCAGGGCCAGTACCGTTACTGGCTGCCAAGCCTGATGCCGGTTGCTTCTCGGCAAGTTGCTTCCGGGGTAAGTCGCATCAGGCTTGCCGTCGGAAAGCACACGAACTCATAGTTCTGCGTCCCCCGGATCGATTTCTCGGTTTCCTCAGCAATAAAAATCGTCCAACGATGCAATTTTCCTGTTCGCGGAACCCAACGAGCCTGATATCCCGTTGCAGTGAATTTGACCCACAAGACACGGAACAACGTAATACGTCAGCAGAATTGTATACCTCAGTTATATCCTCGTATCTTCTACACTCATTATCAGTGTTTCGGTGACGAATTGCGAGATAACTAGATTTCTAGCCGCTGACGTCAATCACCTTTCGCAGGGGTCCTGTTTAGACTCCTATTTGACCTACATTCACACTCAAAAAGTTTGATAGTATGAAATAAGCGCGGTATCTTCCGTTCCATTCGATATTTTTTGAACAATTGATCAGAGTTGAGCCCTGTAAATTCGAAAGGTAGAATTTCCAAACTCTTGTGTTGTATGTTTCGAAGCCAAATCGCGAGCGAGCCACAAAGCACGGGACCTAACGTAACTTAACCTAGCCTAACCTACGTGATTGTATGTCGTTAATCCTATTAGAATGAAAGTTTGAACCAGGATGGAAAATAAAAGATGAAATATGCCACCCTTCAAATTTATTGTTAAGTTGAGCAAGGCTGGAAATGGTAGCCTATTTGGGAAGAAACCGCTTTTTTTATCCACCCCCCCCGAAAAAAAAGCTTGATTTACATTTTTAGTTGGGCATAGAAAAAGCGTAAATCGAGGAGGGAAGTCTTCGTGACGTATGTCCTCTGCTACACAAAGATCCATCAGGTCTAAAATTCACACTTAAATGCGAAGCAACTGCTGTGAGCTTTTTAACGCCCCCCCACCTCTCTTCCTATACTATAGCGGCAACGGGTACCTAGCGTGGTTTGCCCTATTTTTAATCACCGTCTTCGCAGCGTGCGCGAAAATGCAAATAGTTATTAACAGCTCGAAAAGGGCAGACAAGCGATCTTCCGCGTGAGGCACTTTGCCAGATCTATTTTTCCCTCTCCCGGCCCCCTCCTCAATAGTCACTAACAAAAGTTCTCAGGTCCCTGAGAAAAAGGCAGTATAACGATCAGGTCTACCTACGCATGAGACTTGGTCTTATAACCTACGCATTAACAGGGTTTCCTTTTAATATTGTGTTTTGAGGGTTGTATTTCCTGTGGGCTTACCGTTAACTTCACTTAAAGAAACGTAGTGTTCCCTTAACCCAAAGAATCTGAGCTTCAACATAACCTAAGCAGCAGAATCTCATCAGAACTGCCGTCCTTTCTTCCGATCTCTTATCTCACGTCATTATGCCTATCTTAGCTTGCGTTAAGTCACATTATCACACTAGTCGCAACAATTACGAAGGACTTGAAATATTTAAGAGCTTACCAAGAAGAGCTATTCAAGAGAGCCGTTAGCTATTGAATAGCTTTTCTTTTTAAACCATAACGGTGACAAATCGGTGTTTCGGAAATATAATAAGGAGATTCATTGCATTGATGAAGTATCATTCATAGCGTTTTGAAGAGGTTTCAATCTTGGAGTGATCAACTTATGCTGATCATAGCATTATTTGGCTTCTATAGCGTTTCCCTTGCGAAAGCCTTTCATTTAAACCTCTTCTTGTTATGCAGTCGAACCATCTCAAAGATCTACTTTAAAGTTTGAATGTCTCTATTTTTGTCTCGTCACTTATTGTCAATAGGGTTACGTGTTCTCGACCGTAATGACATGAGAGTAACTCTCATGGTAATGATAATGCTCGGAGAAACTTGAACGCTCGTAGATACAAATGTATATCGTATGTAGAACGATCAGGTGGCTGGATAACCTGACTTAACCTGTCTCGGACTAATCTCATCTAACTTAAGTTGACCTCGCTTACAAAGTTGAGACCAAGTGTCATGCATGTTCTTATCTGCCGAACCACCGCCAGGGCCTAACTCTACCAACCTCCATATCACCATCACACCAGGGCTTCATTTCTCCTTTAAACGCAACCCATACTCAATCAGCTAAAGCCAAAAAAAAAATAATTAATTTCACCTAACGTAATATTACGTAATCACACCTTAACCAACCTCGTTTAGCCTCATTACATCACGCCTTACCGAACTTAACCATACCTAATCAAACCTTACCGACCTTTACCAAACCTGTGCAGCCTAACACAAACACATTCAAAATAAACCACCCTTTTCAGAAGGTTTTATATCTGTTTTGGGAGTGAAACTAAAATGGGGGTAGTACCTATGTTGGTTATTTTTCAAGACATACCTATGTCCAGCCACATCAATGGAAAGCTCCCGCCGAGACCTTTCAAATGATGTGGCTGAACATAGGTCTACCTTGAAAATTAACCAAAATACGCACTACTCCCTTATTTTTCAAGATAGACCTAAGTTCAGCCACATCAATGGAAAGCTAT
>Ga0058701_10001190_pt1 | contig 18172 bp, 8 predicted proteins | sample AgamicOrMae_FD_97039 | JGI IMG/M metagenome (GOLD analysis project Ga0058701, IMG submission 97039) | Agave microbial communities from Guanajuato, Mexico - Or.Ma.e | ecosystem: Host-associated > Plants > Phyllosphere > Phylloplane/Leaf | place: Guanajuato, Mexico | collected 2012-06-04
AAAAAAAAAAAGTATTTTTTTTTTTTTTTCTTTTTATTTAAAGAATTTTATAGCATCGGTTTCTGTTGTTTTTTTTTTTTTTCCTCTAACAAACTTGAAAGTTTTGGCCCAAAGAGGTGAAACACACCAATGTGTAGGTTCCTAAGAACTTACTTTGTTCATTTTCTTCCTCTCCAAATTTAAATCCTTCAATTATCTTTTGTTTTTTTTTCTACTTTAGTACCGTATTTTGCAGGAATGAGATGAACCTTTTTCAACTATGAGACTCATTTCTTGAAGCTTGTCTTTTTAAATCAAGGGAAAAAAAATTCTAATTTTCAGAGAAATAATTTTCACTGTACAGTCGAGGGCATAAATGGCTGACAGCGGGAATCACTTATTTGGCGATTTTTAGCAAAGGCAATGCTTGATAACTTTATTGATAATGCTCACGACCGAAATAGAGATAGAACGAATAAAATCATGTCGTCTGTTTTAGTTTTGAACCAATGCTACCTACCAACACAAATTGGATAAAAAAAAAGCCAAGCGTTAGCCATTTATATGCTCTCGACTGTATCTGACTTTGCCGTTTTTTTTTCGTTTATGTCCTATTAAAAAGTCGAATTAACAACGGGAAATTTGTGAAAAGAGCAACATAAAAACAGCCTTTTTTTCTAGAATACTTTTGAAACGCTATTTTTTTGTTTTTTAGGTTGGAGGAACAAGAGATGAAGAAGCTTGTGGAAGAACGGCGACGCGAGAAAGTAGAAGAACAAAGAGCGCGAGACAGAGTTCGCGCCCAAATTGAGGAAGACAGAAGGGCAAGGAAAGCGCGGGAAGCAGCTGCAGCGGGCAAACCAATTCCTGAGGAAACTAAACCAGCTCCAGCGACCACTTCCGCCCCCGCTGTCCAGAGAGATTACTCTCAAACTCGACTCCAAGTAAGTTGCCTAACCTTCTCTCCTCCCTGGTCACTCCTGCGAGTGCGGCAGTCATACAGAACTTGCCGACTGTGTTCCAGATTAGGTTAACGAATGGGCAGGCGCTGACGCAGACGTTCGGATCCAAAGAGCAGCTATCCGCTGTTCGTCTCTATGTGGAAATGAACCGCACGGACGGGAATTGCCCGTTTAATCTCATGACGCCATTCCCGAAGAAGGTTTTCATGGATGACGATTACGACAAACCGCTCGATATACTCGGTAAGTCAGTTTGCCCCAGGCGTCGCATCGTCCCATTTGACCGCACTCTCCTCCTTGAGTAATTACAGTTCCACTGCAAAGCCATCTTCGTTTTTTCCTCGCTGGTGAGATTCGCCTAAGGATTGCTCTCTGAAATAAAAGATTTAGATCTCCAAGAGGAAAAGCAGGAAGCAAAGGATTAACATTTCCAGAAGGAAAAGCAGGAAGTCTTTCGCAAAGTTTTCTGACCCAGAATTACTGCTACAGTTAGCCCCTCTTAATTAACATGACTTATTTTCTCTAAGAAAACGTACTCCGCGTTGATCATGTTTCGTGTGCTGGATTCCTCTTAAACCATAACAGCCCGAAGTATTTGGAGTGAAATTTAGCTTAAGAGAAATTGGAAAGATTTTTCCCACTGAAGTAGGGAATTTTAAGCTTTTGAAAATGCCTAAATTATTAAATTTCAGGTTTCCAGAGGGGCGATATTTTTTAAATTGTGATAATGCTGAACTGAAAATATCCTCTAAAATAAATTTTTCTGTTTCCGAACGGCATCGCTGGGCGGTTGTGGGTTAAGGTCTTTGCCGCGCCGCTTTTAACCTAAAAACTGTGTTTATTCCAGTAAAAGATTCTGTAGGAAATGTTTTGAGGCGAAGGACAAGGCGGTGGATGGACGGACACGCACTATTACGTAATCACCTTATGTTCGTGTGAGTTTAAAGTACTTTGTTGAAAATTCTGTTTTTCTTGCAGGCTTGGTGCCGTCGTCTGTCCTGATCGTTTGCAAAGACAACTCTCGCTTAAACTGAGTATAAATGACTGCATTTTTGTTAAGATTTCAATCAATATCAGCCTTTCAAATTTTGTATTGGTTCACAGTCGGTTTGCTCCATTACGCGCTCTTACGGGAGCTACGATAAATGTTGGGTATGTAGTGTTTTTTGTACAATGACGTGGAAACGTTTTGTATATACGGTATTGTTGCCTCAAAGATGCAATTATAAGTTGTGATTATTAAAACGTCTTTGATTCGCTTGCCTCCCAAACAAGGATGGTTGGACAGGTTGATAAAGTATACATCGTAATGTTATCGGACGGGATACTTACGATTCAAACGAATTTTATTGGGCTTTCCAAAATCGAGTTACAAAATATCAACAATAACAACAACAGCGGTAGTAACGTTACATACATGTCATTACACGATCTCTGAAGGGCATTCCTGATGAATGTGTACTGAAGTAAGAATCCAATGACAAGAGCCCTTAAATATCTTTCCAATATTTTTTTAACGACGGATCGTATTTGGCAGGGAGAATAACTAGACTTCGAACACATTTATGTGATGATTTCATCAAAACGTGACATCTGAGAATCGGAACCAGTCAAAGATTTTACCCTCCTGTTGCCTTAGAAATTCTGAGAGATATGATCACAGGATAAATGGTGGGATTTTCAACTGAAGAAAACATGCAAAGAGTCACAACAGCCCACTTTAAGGAACTCCAAAACAAAACACACTTTCACCCAACCTGTAAACTTGTTTCGTCCTTATACTATTCCAAGCTGTTGTGGCACGTAAGGAATGTCAAAATTACATTACGATATTGAATCTACTATCTACGGTCCATTGGAATAGCTGCCTTTTTTTGTTTTTCAAGAGTAAAAAAAAAGTACTTTCATGTTACTTTATCGTTTATTGTGCTGTCTTAAAAATCAGCTTGGCTGCCAGAGAGGTCTTCGACTTCTATTGGCTTGAAACTATAAGTTTGCGCTCAACATTGTGGAAACATGAGAAAGATTTTCAAGAATAGTTCTTCGTGGCAGAAAAAAAATGAAATACTTGAAGATTGTCGGACGGTTAAGCCAGACAGTTCGGCATTGAAAGACGAAAACGACTGATTTTCTTTAACCATGTAAGCTCCGCGTGGACCTTTGATGTTCTGAGGGAACAGACTACTGAAAGTTTTGAAAGATTCTCTAGGAAATGCTCATAGAAGTTGAAAGATCGGGCCGAAGACGTGTTAAGCCCGCTTCTATTTTAATGGGGAAGGTAAATATGTACATTTTAAATTCAGTCAGGCTTTCCTTGTCTGCTTGGCAGCTAAAAGCTAAAAGTGCAAGAGAGAAAAGAGCTTGTGAAGTTTAAAGTTTGAGCTCAGCATAAATGTGAAGGCTATACTCTATTTAAGCACCATTCTTCACTACTTTCTCGTCGAAAGGTAATTAATCCACAAAGCAATATTTATTTCTCTTCAAGAAAAAAGGAGTTACGTACTGAACAAGCACTCTTGAGCAGGCATTTTTTTCCTTTTTTAAAATTTTTTTACCCAAAGCACTTCATTAAAAAAATTAATCAGAAGATATCCCCGCACAACAGTTTGTAGAAAAGGCTGGCCGCACACGAGTAGAACAGACATGACCAAGAAAAAGACGCTCAACTCGGGGGAGACATAGAAGTTGGAAAAAATATTGGAGGTGGGGCGGGGGGGGGGCAAGTGATAGTTTCCCGAGCGGCCTGAAGGGGGCGATTAAAAAAAATGTATTTTTGACTCTACAAAACGAGAATCCGCCGCATCTTGGACTACGCGAAGCATTGTTTCAAAAAAGTATGTCAGCTTGTGTGTGACTACAGTTTCCGCTTTTTCCCTGTGTAAAGGATTGGAACCTGCAAAACTACTTTTAGCAGCCGGTCTTTCATCACTCCCACTGAAGAACCAGAATTTTCTAATAAAATGCAACTTCGTATCACTTGAATCTTCAAAAAATCAACCAAAAATCAAAAGAAAAAGAAAAAATGCCGCTAGGTAGTTTTATGTAACGGTACATATTGTTATTCCGGCGCTGCAAACGTCAACAAGGACGCAACCAAAGTTCTCTCTTCAGGAGAAACTTCACTTTAAAAAAATACAGTATTTAAAATTGTAACTTTGCCCGTCTGGGCAACATAGGTTTGCCAGCTAGCACATTTTTTTTTTGGGGGGGGTAAAGGCTTTGTTGCCCCTCTGACCCCACTAAGATTTTAAAACGAAAACTCATATTTTGTCTATTATTTGGAGATTTTTTCTTTAAGGGGGAAACAGAAGAAGCAGCCCTGGTAGCCCTGCTGAGGCTTCATAAAAAATCAACATCTGGTTGTGAATTTTCTGTGCCGTAAATCGAACTTGAACAGGTGAAAAAAAATCGCGAGACCAAAAATAACTTAACTATGTTCAAATTAAAGAGATGATTTAATGAAAAATGAGCATGAATAAATGATGACAGCGGGGCTATTTTTCATCTGCCTAGCCTGAGGTTTGGCATTACGAACGTTAAAGATGCAGTTGCTAGAGACGCGTTCCCGGCTGTTCTTTGTTGTCATTGGTGGGATTCACCTCGCCAGGCAGCCTAGCCACTTGTAAAGAGTTCGGCATCGTTCCGCCAGAGCAAAGGCTGCCTCTCACCCTGTAAGTAGGCAACCCGCACAAACAAGTGGCGTCACAAAACCTATCCCATTCTTCGACGAGAGTAATTATATCGCTATAGAGTCACCTCGTGTGAGATTTTGTATGAGGATACGCTTTCGAGTTCGGCCGCTAGGTGGCGCTACGCTCCAAGGCGAGGCGAACATTTAGAAAAATGCGATGGTGAGAACGAAACATTGATACTTATAAATGATAATCGTCGGGTGTGATTGAGCTATATTTTCCAGCTTTGCTTTCGTTTCGACGATTTTGAAGCAGAACGGAAGACACAAACAATCCCATCCTCGTGCTTATCGTTATCACAGATGTTAACATCAAATACACTCACTGATTTACAGTACCACCGCACGCTAAAATACGAAAAATATATGCAGGAGCATGAAATATGTATCAACAAGGAGAAACTCATGTGGCTCGAGAGCAAAGAAATTTTTACTAAAATAAATAATCTTCCATTTTCTCCTTAACAGTAAAATAGAGTGTTCGGCTTGGCTAATTTTTATCGTTTCCTTTGTGTGAAATGACGTCAAAATCAAGATTTACAAGTTTCAAATTTGCGAGGAAAACAACGCTTTCTTTTCATTTTCTCAAACGTCAAGCGTATGAAGTGCAATGGTTTCAATATTTTAAGAAAAACTTTTAAGTGAGAAAGACATGCGTGCAAGTCGAAGAAGCCATGTTTGAGTTCCAACTAAGGAATTTTTAAGTTTTACTAGAATTGATATTTTAAAACTGCGTTTGCGCAGGTTACAACGCACTTCATACGAATTACTTTTATTTTTCTTGAAGGACATCCGCACATGGCGTAACGCTCAAAAGGGCATGGGTCTTCGAAACGTTACGTTGGGGTACGGGGGTGTCAGCGAAACTTTAAGGAACGTTGAGGTATGGGAACTCCAAAGTATGCGTAACGTATAACGCTGACAAAGTAATCTTTCTTCAAAACTACAGAGATCAGGCACTGCCACAACGATCTGTGTTGTGTAGGTCACGTGCTCTACGCTGAGCTAAACACGAAAAGAGGCTGAAAATTTTCTCATTATTCAGGGTGCGTTCGAAAACACCACCCGAGGGGTATTGTGTCTTTGTCTCTTATGAGAGCTCCATGTGTGAGACAGCGATAGAACATCCTTGGGTGCCGTTTTCGAACGCGTTCCAACGACGTAGAGGTGATGATGTCAAGAGGAACGGGGTGGGAAGAAATCTGCCGCGATTCCTTAATTTTTATGTTCTTTTTTATGATCCATCAATCCAAAATAGTGATTTTAGGACCATCAACTACCGACACTTTAAAGGCTTAATATTGTACTAGCAGTCCAAAAGGTATTGTCCGGTTCTGTTCGCGCAGGAAGGCTCCGCCTTATGGGGAAATATATTGGCCACCGCCTTGTTGCACTACCAGAACCGTACAATACCTTTTGGACTGATAGTACATTTCCATAGTAAAAGCTCATACGTAACATTGGAAGAGGGGTGTGATTAATTTGATACGAAGCGTTACGACGGGGTAACAGAGGTGTATCGGAGACACTTTAAGTTCGCGTTACGTAATATGTGAATATCCTCTGAGACGTCTTCAAGTGTATACTTTACTAGTATTAAACACTGAGGTTTCTAGATTTTATTTAAACGAACGAATTGAATAAGTTTGTATAGACACGATTTTATCATTGTATGCATGAAATATAAATTATCTGAATATAAATAATCTAAAATGTAACACAGCACATGTCCACACTCTAGAGATCGCAGTAGCCCAGTACTATGACTTCGCTACGTCATAGAAAAAATGTTTAAAGTAAGCAGACTTGTGAATAAGATGATTTTTCCTAACACTTTTAACTCTACGAGAACGATGGATTCAAGAGTGCAGACAACATAAAACAAGACTAAAAGCCTTCATGAATGATAGAGAAAAGTTACTATCAATAGTATAAATGTTAGTTTCTTCCATAAATATACCACAAATTCAACATATATACCACTTTATGTAACAACTACACAACGAATTCGTATGCTAGATTTTTTAAAACAAATTCACAGAAAGTACATCGGAAGTTCTTATTATTGTGGTTTACCCGCTACAATTAAAATTGTTCAAAAACTTGAACACATCCAACACACAAATAAATTACATAAATCCTGTGGGAAAGTGTTCGAGAAACTGAAACGATACGATCTTTTTCAAGTCCTCCCGCGGAATTTATTATTTTATGGATATTTTCTCAAACGAAGGATTGTAAGGGAATATTCTGCGAGAGCACAGCCGTAATACTGCAATTTTCTGGCAGTATACTTTTGAAGAAAAGAAAAACTAACATCTCGTATTCGGACAGAAACAAATTCGAATGCACGCTTCAAATATCTCGGGATCAGATTTAAAAAAAATCTTATTTTAGCTAAAAGCGAGTATCCAATTGGTGTTTCGATGAATATCACTGTTTTGAACGGTTCACTCACTAATCGCTTATAGCACTACGGTACACCCGGTATAATCCATTCAAAAGAAAATAAGAGGTCCTCGAGGTAGCTCACATTAAGAACGAAAAATCGCAAACCTACGAGGTAAAACGGATATTCTGTGGATCGGGCAGCAAGGTTACATATTGTGCGTGCAATGCTTAAAACAAAGCTTATTAAACACCTTTCAAATTCAGGATCGCCACGTAGCGAGTGATCCAATCAGGATGCCGACGAGTACCGATACCCAGACAATCTGAATTTTCATTCACCTCCACCGGTTACTTTGTGCAAGAATCACATACATGTATTTTGAGCCTTAGTTTTACATATCGTGCGTAGGGAGCCCCTGGTACCAAAAACACATATCCACTCACCGTAGGGGAACAATTGGCTGTGCTCACAGGGGGCTGTACACCATCAAGTCTGAGAAACAAAAATCAGTAAAAAGTCTGTCCTCGAGGAACAACCAGGGTGCCCTTGTTATGGTTAGTTTTTTATCAACTCCTCACCATTCCCACAGGTAGAAACGTGTGCATTAAGGTCGGGAAAGCAAGTCTGCTTGCTGGTAGCTGCTGATGGCAGGGCTGACAGCAGCGGATAGCGAGCAGGTTAAGTGTCTCTGTCGTGAGCCTTCACGTAATATAATACAGCCACAAACAGCCATTGTCACAGCCTTATTATGCCGAAGAATCTTCTTGGTTATGCTTGGCTAAAGCCAAAAGGATCATCGTCAGCTCTTTCTTGTTGATTTTGCCGTCCTTATTGTAATCAACGCCCTGGAGAATGGTCTCTTCAAAGTCCTGAAGATCACTTGCATCGTAGTCCTGTGCACGGACCAAGAATTCGACCAATTAATGACTGTCCTTTTTTTGGGGGGGGGGTGTTTTACTTCCTTACCTTCTTAACGAGTTCCAGCAAGTCCTTTAAGAATCCTCTCAGCTCCTCGTTTTCGATCGTCCCATTGTTGTCCTGCGCAAAACATCAAAAGATGGTAAAAAAATCAGCCTCGCTATGACTTCTGGATCTCTGTGCGTTAGGTTTTTGATTTGAGGAGATTTTTTAGAGCGTGGGACCTTCGAAAAAAGAAAAGAAACGATTACTGGAATCGTATGTACGAGCAGCACGTAAAAAGTGCAATATTAAAATGTATTTCTTCACACACAAAAGAAAAAAGAAAAACGGAAAAAAGAAACATTTTGATTGAAAATAAGTGTATAAAAGTTAATCCTAATCATTTTTCAAAAACTAAATTTAGGAGAAAAGGCACTTTTCTCTATCACAAAACCTCATCACAGAGTTCTCAATCAAAAAATTTCCGGTTTAGAAAAGTTGCCGGAATGACAGGTGCCCGTCACGGAATTTCCCCGCAGCGACAATTTTCGACGCTCATATATTCCCCATCCCCATCGTGGACGTTCACTGTAACGGAAGTTTACTGACATGCGAGTACTCTGCGACAAAACTTCTCCGATAGAAAAGAGCCTAACCTTAATGTACCCTTCCTCCCAAACGATGAACCCCTGACAAAGTCTCCTATGCGTTGGAGCCTTTATTATCTGCCCTCTGTAACTGCCGACGACCTCAGCAAGGCAAAGCATACGAGCGCCCGCAAAGCACTGCATAGGCAACCATCTCAACATAGAAGAATTGCGGTTGCCTAAGCTGACCTCCGCAGGGGCCCTTGCGTATGCGGTACTACGGTTCAGAGGAGAGCATCAGTTTCAACACCGAAACAAACGAGGCATAGACTTTTTGAGAAAGACTAAGCAATCACGGTTAGTAAACACAGTCACAGAATGCACGTGGAAACGCGTAACAATGTCACATGGCGTCCTTCCAAACTTACCCGATCATACAGCGAAAACACTCGCTCAATATCATCCTTAGTCAATCTGGTCGCTCCCTGAAACACCACATTAAAATTATTACTATACGAAAACTCATTAACTTGAAAAGAAACAAGTTTGACATCGACAGACTTGGAAACGTCTCTCACTCTTCAAATGGATGTTTAGGACATATTTCCATGAACAATCTATTTTTAATTAGGTCGAAGTGAAACCCAGCCACCTGAAAATATATCAAATCAATTTTAAATTGGCTTTATGGATATTATAAATATGTCAGCAGTATAACTTATCTTAATTTAAATAATAAAAAATATAACGACTGCTGTTTTCAATTAAAAGTTGATAGTTAAAAAATGGATTAATTTAGAATAGCCCACTCAAAAGATCCCCTTAGACAGCTGCCTAAGCTCAAGGTGGTCGGATGATTGGCCAATGGCGTGAGCTGTTCCTTTGTCTAAAAGATAAAACAGGTTTACAACATTAATCTTTTGAGTCGAGCCACTAATACTTTTTATCGCGCTATGGCGTTAGCAGGGCGACAAAATGTGCTCTGTCCAACTTTAAATTTCTGGTAGTATTCTAATAATTTCATTTTTCGACGAACATGGAAGTAAACCATTAAAAAGCACATAATAAGGACCAGAATATTGTTTTCGTGGTATTGGTTAGCAACAGGTGTCTTCAGAAGCATTATCTGTTATTGGATAAAAAATAAAAATAAAAAGTAAACTTTTTGTTTTGAGAGGAAGTGATTGACTGACCAAAGTTTGGTCTTAAAAGTGTACTTTAAACCAATGCACGCGTCATCTCAAGCTAGATACCTAAAAACAAGCGCTTCATTCGGTTAGCTTTTAATTATTATTATATTTTTTTACTGTATGAAAAAAAGAGAACTTTTTTCAACAGTACTGATAACAGGAACTCCTACAAAAAAATAAATAAAATGAATGTTATTAAAGCCTAAACCACTCTCTTATTAGTGAGGCGTTTTCACGTCAAAAAAGCCCTATCAAAAGAACGTTCAAACGAAGTGCTTCCGTCTGCAGGAAAATAGAGGTACTTGGTCGGCAAAGGAACATTTTTTAGAGGGAGACATTATCACAAAAGAGATACCGCTACCTTAGCCACTTTCAAAACAAAGGAAAGTGATAAAGAGCTTCATACGATGTCTTTTCAGATGGGAACTAAAGAGCATAGGAAAAAAGCAAATGTTCGTCAAAAAAGGTTTTCGGTCGTGTTTCCCGTCGGACTAGAAGAAAATATGTCTCCTCCCTACATATTTTACAAACTCCAACCGAAAACTACCTGCTTTCAAAATTTCAGTAAAAAAAAACAGATTTATTATATTTCTTTCAAAAATAATTATTAACGCATGCCTTGCAATTAATTGCTCACTTTCAAATCTCCTAACAATATGGATTTCATTTTTTTTCTATTAACTGATAGTATTTCCCATATTTTCCATCAAACGCATATCTTAGCTATAACTATGGCGGTAGAACAGCTACACGAATTTTACTGGTTATAATTTTCAAGAGATGCATATCTTGATTGTGGAGCGTTACGACAATCGCATGTATTAATTTTCCATCTCTGATCGAATAGTCGCGTTATATCACCTAATTACGAGGTGTTATTGAAAAAGTGAAGATATAGCTTGATTATTAACATTTCAGAACATCTATAGATATAATTAAGGATAATAACAAAGTCGGAAATTGATTCAATTCCTTCTTGAGTTGAAATGTGTGTTTCAAAAAAATTCTTGCTCATCGTCTCAGAAAATATTTCTCTATTTTTCCCCTTCCATTTTCCGGCTGTCCGTCTTCCTAACACTATGATTTCAACCTCCCCAATAACGTCTTTCTCGCGTGGGTTTGCCCGCACGAATGCCTTCATGGAGACAGTCTCTGAATTCTCCGTCCGTGGTTTCCAACCTCAAATCCACTATAACTGTAAACTTCTCCAAATCTAGGTTATCATTGTTGTCAACTCAAAACCTAATTTCTTCAAGGCATCACTATACATCGAGTGGAGCTAAAAATAATTAAGCAGTAGGTACATCACAGCGAAGTTATGTATCATGCGAGCATGCACAAGTAGCCAAAGAAACAGTTTCCGTGCAAATTCGTAGACATGCAAAGTAGGATTGCTTGTGGCGTGCAAGTATTAAGTGCTTGAGCCTGGTGGTAGAGCTGGTGCTCGCGATCAGAGGAACTCGTGCTGTATTTTTTTTTATTTGCTTTAAAAATGCGATTGAGCTTGGTCATTTTACTTCATTAGTTTAGTCCCTTTTCACGTGTTTTATGTGCTTTGAGTATTGTTAATTTTACAAAAGGAAAATTGCCTTAATACATTTCGAAAATCGACCGAACGAAAAATATTAAAATCACGAGGCGGAGACAAAAAATTATAGGAATTTTTGCTGTTATAAAACTGTTAGAGCTCCGAAAAAAATATTTTGTCTTATTGAAAATTATTATTTTCACTCCCGACAAGAGTTGCAAAATTTGCGAGATAATGCATCCTCCCTGGAGTCGAACTTCACCCCACGATAGTTGCCTTTACTGAAGTCTAAAACATGCACAAATCTACATCACGCCTTTCCTCAATATTCCTCAAAGAGTACGATATAACTTTAGAACTTGCTAGTCAATTATGCAGAATAATGCAGCCTTGATGTGCATTCAACGTTAACATCCTAATTGTTCCAGTGTCTGTAGCATTTGTGTTTCACTACCATTTGCATTTTTTTTACTGTACGTCTGCCTACATTCTATACAGTCATTGAAAACGTTTGGTTATTGTAGAAACCTCTCATACCTTTCGGAACTTTTTGCTGACAAGTACAGTACCACTGTACGAAAAAGTCCAGAAAAGTTGATAACAACGACAGACGAACTGTAGGCCCTTGACTAGTAATTTTTTGTATGGTTTAGATAGAAAAGGACTTTTTTTCCTTAGTAAAATTTATTTTGTCCCCTTTTTCTGTTTTTTCATGATGGGTATTCACAATGAATCGCTTTTGATCCTATTCATGGGAGCGGTTATCTGACAATGCGAACATTTATCAGTCATCTTATCCCAAATTTCAACAATGACAGTACAGAAACATTTGCCTCGATGCCATTTTTATTCAACATTCATTACTTGGTGCTTACTTCACGCGCGTCCTTCGTCACCGAATGCAGCAAAAGAAAAGGTCATTAAATAATACCAGACCGATTTCACAAAATGAAAAAGAAATGATATAACTGGATGATATAAAAATATGAACTGAAATATGATATAAAATGAATGTATGATATAAGAATTACATGAACTGAAATGATATAAAATATTCAATGTGTGATGTCTTCCTGTATCGAGTATGTGTTAACATTTTTTTGATCAAATACAGGACTCGCCCCAGCTTTGACAACTTCATGGCTAGAAATTCCTACCCGAAACTGCCTGTGACGCCAAACCCATACCAATTTCGGATGAGGTCCGTTTCATCGCCCATATCGGTACACGTTTTATTACGATTTGTGAAGTCATAGCTAAAGTTGATTTATACATCATCGTTTGATCGTATTTGTGAGTGGTTGGGTGATGACCTTCCACGTTTTCTGAGCTTTCATGTGATTTATTTTGGAATGATTCGTGATCTTTACCACTGATAAGGATACGAAGCAAACTGATATGAATGAACGTCCGTGAAACGACAGTGTATAGTACGCATTGCTTCAAGTATAAAAATGAAAATTCCTATTATCATTTCCATTTGATTTCTGTTCATACGCTGTGTTCAGATTAAATGGGTATTCACTTTAAAAATGAAATTAATTGTTAGAGACCTTTTTTGGTGTGAAGAAATCATTCAGAGCCATAAGAGAGCCATTACAAGTCGGGTTACTACGGGACAATGTGTGCAACAAGGTATGTATGAAACAGGTGCTATAAACACGAAATCATCGTAGACACCCGTGGAGATAAAACTGTGTGAAAAAAAGCTAAAGTGAAACACTCATCTAGAAAAAAAAATCGAACAACTCATTAAAACTGCAGCAGTAGAGGAGATTGCAGAAGTATAAGTTAGTGCAAGAAGATATATTGTAAAGATAATGTGCTGTTTCAAACCTAGAGAACACTCGTCTTAAATAGTCTACGCGAGGAAGGCAGTACTTATTTATGCTTAAATTGCCTGTAGCGCGATTTAAACATTTTTTTTCAATAACAGAACTAATGGTATCTCCTGGAATCCGGAACGGATTCTCAGGAACTACTAGGGATGTCAACTTTGCAATGAAATGAAGTACGAAGAAGCTTAACTTTATGGCGTTGAAGCTACGCTGCGTAGCCTACGCATGAAAAAGCTTGTAGAGAATAGCAGTATTAAGAAAGAGTAAACGAAGAAGTTTGTCGTGGCTTACGGATTGTGTGAGACAGTTTGGCCATCAAGTGATATAATTCACTTGTCGGTTAGACACGGACACAACACTGAGGGAAAATCTTTGCACAATACCGTACCTCACTTACCTTGAAGATTTGCCGGCACAAGAAGTTTTCTTTCACGGGAAGAAGCCTGAGCACAGACAATAACAAGTTCAAGGAACGGGTTCCCAAGGACTACTTGTCCAAATTTATTCTCTTAACCCTTTACAGCCCAAAGTATTAGAAGTGAAATTTAGCTTAAGAGAAATCGGAAGGATTTTTTCAGTAAAATACGCAATTTTAGGCTTTTTAAAATGCCTAAATTATAAAATTTAAGGATTCCACAGGGGTGATACTTTTTAAATTAAAACAATACTGAACTGAAAAGATCCTCAAAAATATTTTTTTCTGTTGCCGAACGGCATCGCTGGGCGGTAAAGGGTCAAATGAATTTAATACGTTGCCTAAGAATCAGCTCACGAATTTCATTAAAAGGACGCTAAAGTATTCTTTTTTACTCCAAAGAGAGACGAAATAAATTTCTTGAGTACGCAGTAGATAGCAGAGATCATGAGTGAAACTTTAATGGTAGAGAGCTTCGACTGAATCGGGCGTTTCCGGAAAGGTTCGGGTGAGGCGGAATTCCAGGAACTGGTGCGACACGTTCGGTCCGATAATCTTCCCCTCACCCTTCCAAAAAAGTGCTTGTATGTAAAAAAAAATCTTAGGAACTCGTAGACGATCCTCAGTAAACGTTTTGTTGATCCCGAGACGATTATACATACCAGACTACTTATTGAAAAATAAAATTAATCACCTCTAACAGGTAGCATCGTCTCTGTTTTGGATATGCAGGTAAAACCGATACACATCCTTTATTTTTCGTTAGTCTTTAGGGTAGACTTATCAACAGTCAAAACAAGTAAAAGAGTAAAAACAAGTAAGATGGCGGTAACATTTATTTGGAGCATTAAAAAAACAACAACATTTTTCAAGCCTTAAAACCTAGCCTCATAACATGGAAGTTATGTTTTTCTTTACACGCTTATTGGTACGATACTGTAATAATCATCTTACCACAAGAAAAGAAAGCTGCTAAAAGACCCAACAAACTAGATATTCCAAATTTAGGCATATAACACTACAACTCTAGTCACGCTATCGAATTAAAATTTCATTTGTGAGTCAATATTTCATGAATTTACTTTGAACTTGATGGCCTCACCAGCCTTCGCTTCCACGAAAACAGGCCAGTAATGTTGGAAGCCGTAGGTTATGCAGATCGGCCAGCCTATTTCAAGAACAATGTGCATGCAGCTCATCCATTTCGTCAAAACTCGCAGTGAGAGGGCCTGCCGATTTTCGTCCGAGCTCGCAAACTAGTTCTAAGTTCGTCGCTAGGAGAGGTTCTTCTTCTAAAATGTTTCGCCAGCGAAATAAATACATCGGTTTCTCTGATTGACAGTGATTACACTTTATTGCAATTATAGTAGTTTTGCAAAGGCAATGCTGTTTGGCCCTCCAAAATTGGCCGTAAGATTGAAATATTTCCCTCACTGCTTTCCCTACGAGCACCCGACTGTTGAATCACAGAGGTTAGGGTGTTCAATTCCGAAGCCAAAGGTCAAGGGATTCCGAGTCGAGAGGGTCTGTGGCCCAACATCTTTGCAATGATATCCACATGGATATCCGTGGTTTTTCATTGATATCCATGAGGATATCCTTGCTGGCGCAAATAACTCGGCGCAAATAACCCAGGACATCCGTGGGACCACGGACAATTGGTAAGGATTTCCGTGTCGATCCTCGGGGACCATTCTTCAAGGATATCCATGTATCCATGATAGCATAGCTTTTTGGACAAGGACATCGATGGTTTCACGCGGAAATCCCTGCGGATAATCGTAAGACCAAGCTTGGACCCGTCGACCCTGGCATGAATCCCACTAACGAGTAAAGAATGCCCTTTTAAATAATGCCTTTATTTTCTCGAGAGAAAGCATACCGGTAAGGTACATACGTCAGTCAAATTACCCAAAATCCCCAAAAGGGATATACCAGTACTGCGTGAGAACATTTTCAGAAAATATTCTTTAAACGCTCGGGATGTTCCGACTTTCCGAGTTTTTTTAATATTTTTTTCCACAAGTGTTTGCTGAACGTACGTTATTTTTGTGAACAAGCTGACAAAATAAATCGTGAAGTTTATTTTTGTAAAGACTTCAAATGAGGTCTTCTTCAGGGACTTTGTTCCCTGTTCACCTGATGAGTTCATTATTTTTGTTGCAGGTAAATCCCAACTGAATAAAAGCCTATGTTCTAATCGGATTGCGGTACATGCACCGCGTCCAAGCTACTTACTTTGCCATTTCTGAAAGCTGGAGGCGGCCATCTTTGTTAGCATCAAACACCTGGAGCTGCAAACAAGCAAAAAATAACAGATATTAATGTGGGTTCGTTTTAAATATGTTCAAGAGGTAACATCGGGACGTGGTGTTACCTATCAGAGATTATTTTTACAACGTCAGCCTTTTTAAAACAATTTTGATAATTCCAACGAAATCAAATATTATGCAATCATGTTTCAAAAGACATATTTTACGCTCCAAAGATCAATTCCAGCTATTTTGTTTTAGATGTTTTAAGCTTACTGTAAACAGAAGAATCAATTGAGAAGACATTTATAAAATTTAAAACGGTAGCTGAAGTTAATTTTCGCTCAAAGTCCGTCAACGCAATAACTGCACAATATCTGGGAACTGTTAGAGGAATTAAGAAAACGTAAAAGAATATACGGTATAAAAGGTTTTGTTGTACCAACAAAATCATGTGTTAAAATAGGGATAACAAGAATATTTTGTTACAACAAAATGTTTAGTTCTATCAACAAAACGTTTGGTTGCTGCAGCCAAATTTTTAGTTGCATAACAAAAAATTCATTTGTTGTCCCTCATATTGTTGCCGTAACAAACCCATTTTTTTTTCATTGTAGATAAATCAAAAGTATCAAACGGCCATAGAAATAGACAATTTAAAAACGCTAAGAAAAACCTACCATTGTGTCAGTGTACTCAATTAACTTGTCCTCGGAGACATCGTTGATTTTTGCCTCCTTCAGAAGATCACGCAAGAAATTCTGAAACAAAAAAACAAGACAGAAATATGAGGCATTGCAAAAAAGTTACTCGCCGAACGCAACGCGTTTAATTGCACGAGACCATAATCCTTGCCTTATCAATAAACTTTATTCAACATCTCGGTCTAATTATGCAACATAAAAAACATGAAAAGAACATGGCAGGTGTACCAGCAAAATTATTTTCATAATTTGGGGTTTGAAATCACAATGGCGCTATTTCCGAACCCTTTTTTATTTTTTAAAGCTCTCCTACAACGATAGAACGCAATTCGTTGGCCAATCAGAGTCTCTCATTCACGATGTAACATTCAACATTCAAACATTTGCGCCGAACACGAGCATGAAAGGGCGTGCAATAACTGTATAATTAATTTACCGTGTTCTCCATTCGCACGATAAAGATAGAGATAGGGAAACAAAAGTCTTTTCATTCAATATAATTTCGGAGAAATATTCAAGGTCGAGAGCATCCAACCATAATCAATATAGACAAACTCTTTTCTGGTAATCACACTGTACAGTAGGCGTATTACAATCACAAAGGCCTTCAGGATTTTGTGTGTGTAAGAGCGATAAAAGAATTGTCCTCTACTGTCGCCTGGATTCAATTGAATATACCACCTTAACGGTAAACTGGATCAGGAGGGTTGTTGACCTTGGCCGTACTCTCGTCTCCAAAATAATTTAGCCACAAAAAAAAGCTGCGCTACAAAAATGAATCTGTTCAGAGCAATTTTCCCTCCAAATTCTACAATAAAGGTAGTGCCTCATTTGGATAGACTTATACCTTGTTTGTGTAAAAACAGTATAAAAAAACAGTGTAAACATATTTTGACAAGTTACAGTAATATACACTATAAACGGCCGTTTCCTATGGGCTTCCGTTTGATATTAAAATGATTATCTTGCATTGACTGAAAGGAGTCGAAGGTTTGTATCATGCCTGACATAGGTACAGCTCTATACCAAACAGTCATAACTGTCCGATGGATAAAACCATTTTCAAAAAATTGAAAATAAAAACACCAAAAATCAACGTGAGATTTTTATCAGCAAATTCCCTCTAATAAGAAACATCTGCGTCATCTTATAAATAATAAACAGTGGATTGTCACAAGCGAGGTGAATCGATGGAGAAGGGAGCTAATGAGTTAATTTAAGGGATGGCCTCGCCATTGGCCATTGTTTTGCGGTGAAGAAAAGGGTTTAATGTTTAATCTTGGAACAAAGCACTACTTAAAAAGAATTTGAAGTGGCTGCTATTTTAGCACAAGGTCTCTCCCGAGATTCTTGGTATAAAAGGAAACGCGTAATTTTATTAGTTCCATTGCAGTCAAAAGACTTCACAGTAAAACTCCATTGTTTTCGTACCGGTATGCTTCCGCCAACGACACGGCCGAGCTTTTAACGCCGTACTCACGAAATTCACTTTAAATACGAGACATCACACTCACGCCTTCATTCATTTCTTTGTATCTGGTTTTCTTCCAGACCTAAAAAATCTTTTGAGAGGATTTGGGTCGCCCTCTTACATAGCGACATTTTTTTTTATTATTAACAATATTGAATAGTCCCCGGGGAGCAAAGCTCCATAGGGGGGACGTAATTACAATAATTAGAGGCGCATGGTGGCGCATTGTATAAACAAAGTAAGTGATACATTAGTGATCGTAC